>JAEEGK010001894.1_pt1 | contig 52488 bp, 34 predicted proteins | sample 8958771 | NCBI WGS metagenome assembly JAEEGK01 (sample SAMN16246547, study PRJNA631951) | gut metagenome | biome: gut microbiome; feature: rumen; material: SC-attached | host: Bos | place: Iran: Karaj | collected 2018-10 | reverse complement strand
GGTGAATGGAGTAAAATTCAGAAACTCGACGGCCGCGAAGGTTGGGTAGAAACCAAATACATCAATTTTGATAATCAGGATTCAGCCTCTCTTACAAATGCGCTGTCTTGACCCGAATATCTTTTTTCCGCTTATAATAGACGTGTTCGGAAACTCTGTTAGTTTCCTCACAAGTCACCAAGTTTTTCAGGCGGAGCCTTACAAAACTTGATTTTTTATAAGGTCGCTGTTCGGAAAGCGGAAGTTTCCGAACAGCTTTAATAGTTATATGAATAATTTAATAATGTTGATTCTGTCTTTTGTCGGAGTCGCAATCATCTCGGTACTACTAACTGTTCTCATCCTTAAAAAGCGTTATGAACGTCGCCTTGAGAATTTTCAGGATTCCGTCCTTAAAAAGCAGCGCGACGAAGTTCAGAATATATACCAGACGATGCGCGCTTGGCGTCACGATTACCACAACCACATTCAGTCCATAAAAGCGATGATAGCGATGCAGAAGTCAGAGGAGCTCGACAAATACCTTGATACGCTTGAAGCCGATTTGGACAGCATAGATATAGCGATTCGCACCGGAAACGTTGGCTTGGACGCCATTCTGAGCAGCAAGGTTTCGATTGCGCGCAGAAACAATATCGAAGTTAACTGTACAGCTAAAGTGCCGCTGGATATGAAAATATCGGATGTTCATCTTTGTGCGATCGTTGGAAACTTGCTCGACAACGCGATTGAGGCATGCGAAAAGATAAAGTGTTGTAATTCTGGCGCACAGAATGCCGGTACGGGCGCACCGATGCCCGGTAAGGAAAAACAACGATTCATCCGCGTATACATTGGTCTTTTCAAGCAGCAGCTTTATATTTCCGTCTCGAACTCCACAGTCGAGAAACGCCGCCGCAAGATTTCAGAGCTTGTTACGTCTAAGCTTGGTGAGCATGGCTTCGGGCTTCGCCGCATCGATAAAATAGCGGACAAATACGGCGGCTACGTCAACCGCAAGAACGAGCCGGGCATTTTCGCCACAGAAGTGATGCTGCCTCTGTAAGCATAGTCTCCGGGGGCGTTGCGGGGGTGTCCCCCGCTAGTGGGGGTAGGCGGCAACCGTGTGCCGCCGAGGGGGCTGCTGCCCCCAAATAATAACAATTCACGTCCGATTTTTTGCATTTCGTGAACGCCTTCGTCATAGCGAAAAAAAATGTGATACATTACGATTGAAAGTAGCCGGAGGTTTTGATGAAAGCGAAAGAAAAAAAAGCAAAGAAAAACACCATCCTCAAAAACGCCTTTATTGTCTACCGTTCTATGTTCAAGCGGTATCCGGTGGCGGTTCCTCTTGTAATCGTTTATATCATCGGTGCGGTCTCGCTGCCATTTATCAACACGTTGATTCCGGCTCTCGCGATAAAGGGAATTACAAGCGGAGACGCAAAGATTTTCTTGTCTTATATAGCTATAGCCGTTTCGATAATGTGCGTTTTTACAAGCCTGAAGCTATTTTGCGAAAAAAAAATGCAGCTTAAGCACACCTACAACAGAATAAGCGTCTTTATGCTGCGTTTTTTGAAAAAAGCGATAAGCACCGACTATCTGAACATTGAGCCGCAGCCAAAGCAGAAGATAATGGGAAAAGGCATTCAGGGAGTTACCAGCAACCATCATGGGGCAGAATATGTTTCTACGCTTTCTCTTAATTTGATTGTAGTCCTGTTCGGAATACTGAGCTACGGAACTGTTATTTTTATACTGGACTGGAAGATACTTGTTGTTATGCTGGGAATGTTCACGGTAGATATCCTTCTTAGGAACCATGCCGTCAAATATGGCGACAATAACCGCGAGCAGTCTTCGGAACCGTGGCGCAGGATGGAGTACCTTGAAAGAAACGCCATGAACGTAAGCGCGGGCAAAGACACAAGGATTTTTAACCTTAAGGGCTTGTTTTCCTTTCACTTCGATTCGCTTATAAGCACATACAAAAAATTCCGCTCGAAATATCAGCTTTTGTGGTATTATCCGACTCTTGCCGATTCCGCCTTTAACTTTGCGCGAGACTGGCTTGCTTACTCGCTTTTGATTTACAAGGTTCTTTCTGGGCAGATTGATGCGGCTGAATTCACCGTTTGCATCGGGCTTGTCGCAAGTTTTTCTGAATGGATTTACGACGTTTCATGGCGTTTTGCAGAGCTGCGGGAAGCGAGCCACGAGTTCAACGATTATCATGAGTTTATGGAACAAAAGGATGTTTTCGGGCATTCTACGCAAAGTGAGCTGGATGAGGGAGCGGACGGAGTTTCAGGAGCTTTTTTCGGGCGGCATGAGGAAGATTTGTCGCAAACCCCGCGAGAGGCCCAGCAGCGCGAAACCAAGAAGCAAAAGTCCGCGAAACCACCGCAGATTGAGTTCCGAAACGTGAGCTTTACATACGAGGGAAGCGACAAGCCGGTTCTGAAAGACGTAAGTTTTAATATCCGTGCTGACGAGAAAATCGCGCTTGTGGGGAACAACGGAGCCGGAAAAACGACGATTGTAAAGCTTTTGTGCGGCCTTTATCCGCCGACGAGCGGCGAGATTCTTATTGACGGCAAGACCATAAACGAGATCGGGGTGGAGAAGTATCAGGACTTGGTGAGCGTTCTTTTCCAGGACACGTCGCCGGTCGCCCTTTCCATAGCGGAGAATATCGCCGGATGCGAGTTTTCCGAGATGGACAGGGAGCGAGTTCGGACGAGCCTTGAAAAAGCCGGGCTTTGGGAAAAAATCAATAGCCTTGCAAAAAAAGAGGAAACGTATATCACGCAGACGCTTGATGAAAACGGCGTCGTTTTTTCCGGCGGAGAGACACAAAAACTGCTTCTTGCAAAAGCCATGTACAAAGACGGTCCCGTGCTGATTCTTGACGAGCCTACGTCCGCGCTCGACCCGATTGCAGAAAGCCGCATTTACGAGGAATACAACAATATGGCGGCGGAAAAAACTGCTGTGTTTATTTCGCACAGGCTTGCAAGCACAAAATTCTGCGACCGCATTCTTTTCCTTGACGACGGCCAGATTGTTGAGGAAGGAACACACGAGGAGCTGATTGCAAAGGGCGGCAAATACCGCGAGATTTTTGATATCCAGAGCCACTATTACAAAGAGGGGGCGGAAAATGGCAGATAAGCAGAAACCTGTGAACAAAAAGGGAACCGTATGGAAAGTTTTGAGCCTGGCTCACCGCCTTATTCCGGGCTATCTGACTTTTCTTGTTATACTGAAGATGATGGCAGCCGCCCAGCCTTTTATCAGGATCTTCTTTACCAGCCTGATTCTTGACGGTCTTTTGCGCTTGGACAGCTTTGAGTCGATTTTCAGGAACGTAATCATCATGCTGTGCCTTGACAACGCTTTGGTTCTTATCCGCTGGCGTTTTGAGGGCATCAACTGGGTCAAGAAATTTGAGCTGGAGCAAAAAATCAACAAAATGCTCACCGAAAAGACAATGGATCTTGATTTTGACATCCTTGAAAAGCATGAAACACTCGATATGCTCAAAAAAGCCAAGGACGGAACAACAGCTTCCGGCTATATGAGCAGCTTTTGCAATGACCTGGCAGGAGTAATCGAAAAGCTTACGTCTATGGTCTATTCAATCGCGATAATCGTTCCGCTTTTTATTCCTAAAGCCGTGGATGAATCTGCCAGATTGAGCGGAGTTGCTTTTTTCCTTAACCAATGGTACAGCGTTTTTGTTATGGTGCTCGTGCTTGCCATTCACGTCTTTGTTTCTTATAAGACAAACAAAAAATCGTCCAAGCTTCAGATGCAGTTTTTTGAGCGGAACGTTTCTTACAACAGATATTTTAACTATTGGTTCAATCTGATTTTTGACTATTCGATAGGAAAATATATCAGGCTTTACAAAATGCAGAAACTTATATCGAAAAAAGTCAAGGAAACGACGGACACGCTTGAAAGAGAAGGAAATGAGTGGATTAACAAGGATATAAAAGTTTCTCTGTTCCCGATTATTTCACAGGGATTCATGCAGTTTGCAAGCTATGTTTATGTCGGTTTGAAAGCTGTTTATTCGCTTATAAGCGCAGGAAACTGTATTATGTATGTGTGCAGCTATACAAAACTTGTAGAAAGCATCACGGGTATTTCAGAAAACTTCGTCAATATAAAAGTGAAGAGCCAGTATCTTTCATTTTTCTACGACTACATAGAGATTAAGAACAAGAGATACGATGGCACTATTCCCACGGAAAAACGCGATGACAATGTTTTTGAGATTGAGTTCCGCGACGTTTCGTTTAAGTATGCGAACACAGAAAACTGGGCGCTCCGTCATGTAAACCAGAAGATTACGCTCGGAACTAAGAATGCCGTTGTCGGAAAAAACGGCGCGGGAAAGACGACTTTTATAAAGCTTTTGTGCCGTCTTTACGAGCCGACAGAAGGTCAGATTCTGCTTAACGGAGTTGATATCCGTTACTACGATTATCAGGATTACGCAAAGCTTTTTGCCATTGTGTTCCAGGATTTCAACCTGTTTTCGTTCACATTGGGCGAGAATGTCGGTTCCGGCATTGACTACGATAAGAATCGCGCGGTCGAATGCCTTGAGAAAGCCGGGTTCAAGGAGCGGTTCGACAAGCTTGAAAAAGGCTTGGACACTCCGCTTTACCAGTACAATGATGAACAGGGCGTTGAGATTTCAGGTGGCGAGGCTCAGAAAGTCGCGATTGCACGATCTCTTTACAAGGATGCGCCCTTCGTCATTATGGACGAGCCGACTTCCGCACTCGACCCGGTTGCCGAGTACGAGATTTACAAGCGTTTTGACGAAATGGTTCAGGGCAAAACATCTATTTACATTTCGCACAGAATGTCGAGCTGCCGTTTCTGTGACAACATCATCGTGTTTGACGACGGTAAGATTGTGGAGCAAGGCGACCACGACAAGCTGATGCAGAACGGCGGTTTGTACAGCGAGCTTTGGAACGCGCAGGCACAGTATTACGCGTAGAAATATAGAAATTGGAGATAATAAATAAAAAGATTGCAGGAATTGAAATGTTGTGGTAGAATTGTAGTTACTTCAATGCAACAGGAGACTGCTTCTTATGGACGCTACTGCCAGTTTTTCAGAAACAACCAATTCGAATAAAACAATTCCTTTCAGAATCTTAATTTATATGTGGATGGCATTCTTGCTGCCATTCCTTATGTATGTGCCTCTCAATATCTTTACGGGCGGTTTGACGTACGAAGAATGCATGCAGACAAGCAACAACCTGTATTCTTATCTTTTTATGGGAACTGCGCTTATCGCGCCTATTTTTATTTATAAGTGGCTTAACAGTGTAACGAAAAAATACGTTCCGGGTGATGAATCGTCCGTTGAAAAACTGAACAAATGCGTAAAAATCGCTGAGCTTCTGTCGTTCGCGCTTCCTGTAACAATGTCTGTCCTGAATCCTATAGTTATAACGCTATACAATCAGAAGTTGGGCTTTTCTCCTGCATCTTTTTATGGCTCTTCATATCTTTTCTACAGTTTCTGCATGATTTTCGGCGGCTTGTGCATTTTCTCGGTTTTCTCATACATCTTGATTGTTTCCGGGTTGGAGAAAGCTGTCGGCTGGCTTCCATACGAGCGCAAGTATATGTCTTTCTCGTTCCTGCAGCGTTGTCTTTTGATTTCGGGCTTCGTGCTTCTTGGAATGGTTCTGATGATTGAGGCGATTTTTTATATCCCCGCGAACAGAGAATTGCCGATGACGGAGCTTTTGCTTACGAAGGTTACGCCTTTCGCAGCGTTTATTGGTTTTATGGGCATTATCGATATGTTCTTGCAGCTGCGCGATGTTAACAGATGCATCAAGTATATCGGAAAGTTCTCTGAGGATTTGACGAACAAGAATTACCAGACGGCTGATATTCCGATTCTTATCCGCTGTGAGCTCGGCGAGCTTGCGAATCATCTTAATTCGCTCCGTGATTCCACAAAAGTGCTGTTCAAGGATTTTAAGAATACTGTTGATTCCACGGTGAAAGTTGCGGAGAACCTTGGGCACGAGATGGGAGTTGTCCAGAGCAATGTTGAGAACGTCAATACAGGTATTGATTCTGTTAACAGCGAGATGAAAAATCAGGCTTCCGGAGTTGAGGAGACAAGTACTTCCGTCAACCAGATTATAAGCAAGGCTAATGCATTGAACGGCAGCATTGAAGGGCAGGTAGCCGCCGTAACGCAGTCTTCTTCCGCTGTAGAGGAGATGGTCGCCAACATCAACAGCGTTACACAGATTCTTAACCAGAACACAAAGACTGTTAATGCGCTTACTACGGCTTCTGATGACGGTAGAAAATCGGTTGAGACGGCTGTTTATACTTCGCAGCAGATTATTGAGCAGTCTGCTACTTTGATGGAAGCAACGACGATTATCCAGACGATAGCGGCGCAGACAAACTTGTTGGCTATGAACGCGGCAATTGAGTCTGCACATGCGGGTGAGGCTGGAAAAGGCTTTGCGGTTGTTGCGGATGAAATCAGGAAACTTGCGGAGCAGTCAAGCGCGCAGGGTAAAAATATCAACGACAGCCTTAAGGAGCTTTCAAGTTCGATTCAGCTTGTTTCCACGAATACAAAAGAAGTTCAGGAGAAATTCAACGCGATTTTTGATTTGGCGCAGACTGTAATGCGTCAGGAAGACGTGATAATGAACGCGATGAATGAGCAGGCGGAAGGAAACAAGCAGGTGCTCGACGCGATAAAGAACATCAATTCTTCGAGCTCGGGCGTAAAGAAAGGCTCTGTTGAGATGGTCGCGGGAAGCGAGCAGATTAAAAAAGAGATGGAAAACCTTTCTGTCGTAACGAAGAATATAAATGCGGAAATGCTCGATATGACTTCTAGTATGCAGGGAATTTCTGCCGCTATAAGCAAGGTTTCGGAATCATCAGAAATGAACCAAAAGCAGATGATGCTTCTTGCTGAACAGATAGGAGCTTTCAAGCTGTAGTTTTTTAGAGTAACACGCGCGGCGCGCTTACTTTCTGCGGAAAACCGGGATTTGGTCGATTGGCGCGGCGACAGTTACTGTCCTAGCACCTTCAAGAATCTCGCCTGTGTGGATGTTTTCCCATCGTCCTTTAGGCAGGTACACGTCGCGTTCCCGCGCTCCCAGCTTGATGACAGGCGCGACAAGATAGTCGCTTCCGAATATGTACTGGTCTTTCAAAAGCCAGCACTGCGCGTCATCGGGGAATTCGTAGAACATTGTGCGCATCGCGGGGCTGCCGTTTTCCGCCGCTTCTTTCATAACTTCTGCTATGTACGGCTTAAGCTTTTCGCGGAGGCGTATCTGTTCTGTCATTATCTTCTGCGCTTCCTCGCCGTAAGACCAGATTTCGTTGTCGCGACCTGTGAAAAGGTAGCCGCCACCGTAGCCGCGCTCCGGGTCTTTGTCGAGCGGCGGAATGTCGTGCGGGTCGCGGTCGCCGTGGAGCCTCATTACAGGAAGGAACACTCCGAACTCGAACCAGCGCAGAAGCAGCTCTTTGAAAGCCGGGTCGTTGACGTTTCCCCACATAAAACCGCCGATGTCCGTAGTCCACCACGGAATGCCGGCGAGTCCCATGTTAAGCCCCTCTGTTATTGAGTCTGCAAGGCATTCCCACGAGGATTGCACATCGCCGTTCCAAAGCACCTGACTCAGTTTTTGTGAGCCGACCCAGGCGCACCGCTCCAAATTGACGAAGTTTTTGCGGCCATCGGCTTTCATGCCGTCATAAAATGCCTGGCTGTAAAGTTTTGGATAGATGTTCGAGCATTCTAGCGCAGGACCCATCTGATAGCGGTAGTTGCCGAAGTCGTATACGCTGTAGTCCGGCTCCGCGTTGTCGAGCCAGAACATATCGATGCCGTAGTCGGCGTAGTTTTTCTTGCAAAGGTTCCACAAGTATTCGCGGGCTTCCGGGTTCGTCGCGTCAAAAGTGAGGCAGTCGCCGTTGAAGTCGTAAGTCTGGTTGGAGCCGGACTCGACGCGGACAAGGTAGCCTTTGTCGAGCATTTCGTAGTAGTGCGAGCATTTTTTGTCCACGCTCGGCCAGACGGAAACCATGACTTTTGTGCCCATTGTGTGAAGCTCGTCGCACATGGCTTTTGGGTCGGGCCAGTATTCTTTGTCAAAGCACCAGTCGCCCTGCCGCGGCCAGTGAAAAAAGTCGATTACGATAACGTCGAGGTGGATGCCAAGCTCTTTGTATTTGCGGGCGACGGTAAGAACTTCGTCCTGTGTGCGATAGCGGAGCTTGCACTGCCAAAAGCCCAGATAATCTTCTGTAAGGACAGGAGCGCGTCCTGTCGCGGCTGTAAAGTTTGCTATGATTTCTGCGGGGGTGTCGCCGGCTGTAATCCAGTAGTCCATTTCCTGTGTGCATTCGGCTTTCCATTCTGTAAGGTTCTTCGCGAAATTGACATGCCCCACAGCCGGATTGTTCCACAAAAAGCCGTATCCGTTTGAGGAAAACGCGAACGGAATGGAAATCTGGCTGTTGCGCTGCGCAAGTTCGAGCGAGCAGCCTTTCATGTCGAGGTAGGGGATGGGGTACTGTCCCATGCCGAAAATCTTTTCGTTGTCGTCCGGCTCGAAGCGTACCGTCAGTTTGTATGCGCCGCCAACAATTCCTTTGAATTCGCGGGCGACGACTTTTGTGCAGCACGAGTGTTTTGTTGCTTTTACGTCGTAGCAGCGGAAATACTCGCGCAAAAGGAGCTTGTCGTCTTTATAAAAGGAAAGAACGCCGTTTTCACTGATGCAGGCTTTTATTTTACCGTTGGTAATTACAGCATCCGCATTGCCCGCGGATTTTTCGCCTGGCAATATAACTGTCGCGGTTCCGTGCGCAATCGGCTCTGTTAGTCCCCTGTCATCGTCAAGGAATTTCGGGTTCAGCGTCGAGCGGATTCGAAGACTGTCCTTCCCCCACGGTTCTATGCGGAGCGTTTCATTTCCTTTTTTGAAGATAATAGCGTTTTTATCGGCTTTGAGCATCGTTTCCCCCTTCTTGCGGCGTTAAAAAAAGCCCCGTGAAAAAAGATTTCCGGGGCTTGTAAAGAATATGTCGCGGTGAACCGTGACGTCTTTAAGAACGCTTATTTTGCGCGCTCTACGAATGTTCCATCGCGTGTGTCGATAACGATTTTCTCGTCTGTGTTGCAGAAAAGAGGAACGGCAACTTCAATTCCTGTATCGAGTGTAGCAGGCTTTGTTGTCTTGCCGCTTGTATCGCCCTTAACGCCTGGCTCGCAGTATGTGATTGTGCGGACTACGTTGATAGGAAGCTTGATACCAACTGCTTTTCCGTCGTAGAAAGTGATATCAACGTCGATATCGTCTTCAGGTGTTACATAGCCGGCGTTGTCGCCGATGTCGTCTTTTGCAAGCTCGAACTGCTCGTATGTTTCCTGATCCATGAATACGTATGTGTCACCATCGATGTAAGAAAGACGTGTCTTGTGGAAATCAAGATCAACTTCCTCGAATTTTTCTCCTGAGTCAAGACCAAGATCCATTGTCTGACCTGTAACGATGTTCTTTACGCGGAGTTTGCTTACCTGTCCGCCGCGACCGGAACGAACGCCAAGAAAACGCTGTACGATAAGAGGAGAACCCTCATACATGAATGCTGTTCCGACTTTTAACTGTGATGTTGCTAACATTTCAAAAAACCTCTGCAAAAAAAAGAGTATATAGGTCGATAGTCGAGTTTTTAATGCTTTATGTTATACAGCTGCTCTCGCCAGATTTTGCCCCGAGAAACGGCTTCCGCGCTTCGCTTGTGCAGATGTTTCTCGTGTCAACTCTCCGGCTACGCAGCTATTTATAATAAATCATTAATAAAACTGAAACACGAAGTTCGACCATATATTATGTATCAACTATTCTACACTATTTCTTCAATAAAAGTCATCAGGTGTTCAGCCAGGTTTCCGTTTTTTACGAGATTTTTGCTGAACGCATAGAACGATTGTTTCATTTCGTCGTAACGAGAAAGAATTTCGAGAAGCGCGGCGCGGCTGTCGTAGGTGCCGTTGTTCGCGATTTGTGTGTCGGCGGCGTTTTGTGAAGCTCCGTCCGCTGATATATCAGTTTTTCCGTTATACCACAGCCAGTAATCGCGGATAAGACGGAAGTTCTCGGCGGAGAAGAACGGCTCCATGCGGTCAAGAAGAGCCTGCACCTTTACAAGATGGTACATCTCTGACTGAGGATAAGCATGCCACACGAAAGGTTTGCCAGAAAGGCATGCGCGGGAGAGCGTGTCTTCGCCGCGGATAAAAAGAAAGTCTGCGCTGTAAAGCGTGTTGTCCCATGCTTCTTGTGAAAGAAAAGGAAGTTTTTCCGGTACAGGAAGTGCGGGGATTTCGTTCGGATTTTCGCTTGTGGTTCGGCTTTGAAAGGTTCCGTTTGTGTGGGCGCGGTCGGCGCACATTTTCCAAGCGGCGGAAAAAGGTGCGTCAGCTTTACCGGCGGCGACAAGAATGCGGGTGGCGCGTTTTGTGGAGAACGTCGCGTTTTGCGAGAATGTCGCGAGTGCGTCTGCGATTGTCGAGAAATCGCGCTCGTAGCTGAAAATGAGGAACGTGAACGGTGTGTCCGCGAGCTGCACCTGATTTTCGTCCGCGTGCGCAGAATCGCTCGCTGTGGACTCAGCCAACGGCACGTCGTAAATGACGTTTGCGTCATTAAGTATCAGTCCGCCGGTTTTGTCCGTGAATCCCGGCATAAAGTTCACCTTTCTCACTTGCGCCGACCGCGTAAGCGACTGCAGCTTGTGAAACTCGTCGGCATAGGGTTCCGCCGTAAGATACTCCAGGTTTATGATTTGCACGGGTTTGCGGCGCAGGGCTTGAAGCGACTTGTCAAAAAGAATGTCGTCAAGCCACTCAGGGCGGCCGCACGCGAAACATTCCACAATAACGAGCGGTGGTGTTTCTGTGTATATAGCCCTGCCTTCGCGTGCGGCATCCCACTGGCAGACAGTCCAGCCGCGGTGTTCCTGCACCTGTTTTGTCGAGTCTACGCCCGGAGAAAGCTGCGCGAAAGCTTCCAGATTGTCTACTATAAGCCTAAGCCCTGCGCCGCAATCTGGTAAAAGCGCAGAAAGAGCCTTGGCAAGGCGGAACACGACACCAATATCGCCGTAGTTATCAACAACCTTGCACAAAAGAGTTATTTCTGAGTTTGTAATGTCTGTCATGCGTTTTTATCCGCAGTACAAAGCTTGTAAAGCTCTTCTGCCGCGATTCTCGTTTTGGCAACAATGTCGCCTGCGTTTTTCGGAAAGCAGTAGTATAGCGTCTTCATGTCGCCTATGCAAATCATATCGCCAATTTCGTACCAGTAGTAATCGGAATAAAGGCTGTATGAAAACTTGGGTTTTTGCGTGTACTTCAGCTTTCCGTCGCATCCAGTAAGCTCAAATCCGTTTTTGTCGTGATGAAGGTGTCCCTCTCCTACACGATAGATAGCCTTCATATCTTTCATCATGCAGATATCTACGTCCACATCAAGATTGTATGTTCCGTTCTCAAGCTCCTTGCGTACTTCCGCGCGCTCCCATTTGTACCAGTCCGGCACGCTCGAAAAATCGGTCTCGCCGCCGTCCGTAGCTTTCAAAAATCCGTCCTCGGTAAGCTCGTGCTTTTTTCCGCACTGACCGCAAGAAACATAAATTCCTTTGCCGAGCATCTTTCCTTCTGTTTTGCATGACGGACATTTAAAAAGAACCCTGTTAAGAAAATCAGCGCGGAACGGCTCGTTTATAATCACCTTGTTTTCCTGCTGCCATTTGAAATTGTCAAATGAGAATTCAGCCTGAACGCAGCTGTTTATCTCGTCTGGGGACATTTTTTGTATATCTTCCGGCGAAAGCAGATATTTCACATCCGCCGACACGTTTGTTTTTCTTACTTGAAGATTGTTGTAAAGCGGGTCGCGCGCAAAAGCTCCGTAAGTTTTTATCATGATTACAGGTACGTTCAAAAGCTTTATGCACTTTCCAAGCGAGTCGGGCAGGGGAGTCGCCGTTCCGTCAAAGCTGTAGCTTGCTTCCGGGTACATGAGTATAGAAGTTTTAAGCTTGTCCACGGCGTAGCGCATGTTCCTTACAAGAGGTACGTCAGTCACGAATTTGTTCGTCGGAATACAACCTATAAGCCGCATCAAAAGTTCCTTGCCTACAAAGCCGTCTGACGTGCAGACAATGTTCAGTGGACGCGGATACATTACCGTTTCGGCAATCTCCAAATCGATGAAAGCCGAATGATTCATCAGTATCAGGCACGGCTCTTTTTTTCCGAGTTTTTCCATGCCAATTTTTTTGTAGGTGAAGTTCGTCGCCTTAAGGTCGCCTTTTGCGAGTGTCTTTATCAAAAAACGCCAGAAAATTCCGGGCTTGAGCGGCTTTTTCATTTTGCGGGGCGGAAGATTCTGCACCTCGTCAAAAGAAAGATTTTTTACTTTGATTTTCATGTTATGCCTCAATTATAAGTATATTCAGTGATGGAACGGAGAACAGCGTCTCTCTTTCCGTTTGTTTCTCGTATTTCATATTCTCGAATTGTTTTTGGATTGCCTGAAGCGTCGTATTCATACATTTTTTTCGTTCTCGACGACTTGTATTCCGTGACTTTCGTGGAGTCCATATCGTCTTCGTAAGTGTACAGGGTCTCGGAGTATGATGAGCGGTTGTCGTTGTATTCTGTAAAGCAAGTCTCTTTAGTTTTTTTGCCGTCATCATCGTAGAAATAAAGATTTGTATCTGTCCGCTCGTCGTTCGTCATCTGTTTTTTTGTCAGCAGACCGGCATCGTTGTAATAATACGAGGTTGAATCGCGGTAAGTGTTCTGCATCATATCTTCAGACTCTTCATCCAAAATCATCATGGAAATTCCTGTCTCCACTTCTTTGGACATCGTTCCGTTCTCATTGTAAGAGTATTCGGTTGCAACTGTCTGGAAAAAATAACCTTCAACTTCCGATTTGCTCAATTTTGACGCAAGCAAGCCGTCATCGTTCCAGATATAAAAAGTTTTCCTGCCGTCATCAGTGATTGTCGTTAAAAGCCTTCCGTCATCCGCATAATTGTATGACTCAACTTCTGTCTCGTTTCCGGTCTCGTCGTAAGTAATGACTTTCATCAGATCATCGTTGCTGCCGTAGAAATATTCGTTCACAAGCGAGGAGTATCCGGTTGGGTTCTCGTCTGTCCTGTATCCCCATGTCTCTGTCTGTACTTCCGCGAGCTTGCCGTCGTATCTGTATGAGTGCCAGGAGAAAATCTCCATATTCGACAGCCGCATTTCCGAGGCGATAATCTTACCATCAGGATCAAGCCACGTATCCTTTATCTTTTCTGTCTCGTCTGTGATAATCTCTTTAACTTTGCCTTTTGAATCCGTAGTCCGCTCGATTTTGTAGTTAATCACCCTTGATGGAATGTCACTCTGAGTCATTTCAGCCTGCGGATGTTTATACGAGATGTACGATGTCCAGTTTCCGTATTCGTCGTACGTAATCTCCGAGATTGTCTGGCCATTCTCACCGATTATCTGTTTTATGAGGTTTCCGGCACTGTCGTACACGTAAAATGCGTTGCCGTCATCTTTAGTGATTGTCGTGTTGCCATCGCTGTCGGATGAATAGACCCATTTCGCCTGCGGGACATTGTCTCCGTCGGTGCGCACCATCTCGATGATTTTGCCGTTCGTGTCATAGAAATATGTGTCGCGGTATTGCGTGTAGCCAGTTCTGTCGTAGACTGTGTATTCCGTTAGGGCGCCGTTTGCGTCGAAATATGCTTTGCCGGTTACGGTGTTGCCGGATGTGATTATTACGTAGTCGTTTCCGTATGTGTATTTTAAGTTTGCGGCGTTCGATCTTTCAGAAATTCGTCTGCCCTTGGAGTCGTAAATCAGTTCTTTTTTCGTGCTTTGTAAGATTTTAGCAGATGTCTCGTCGAAGAGAGCATAAACTATTGTGACCTTTTTTACGTTGCTGCTGTACCCGTCCGAGACATTCGTAGAGCCTGTATACCCGGAAATTGGCTGCGCTTGCGCGGATGAGGCGGCTAGGAATAGTACGGCTGCTGATACTGCCAGCTTTTTGCGTAAAAAAGTGACCATGATAAAAGTATAAAATGGGGTTTCTGAAAAGTAAAGCAAACTTTTGCAGAGCGTTATAATGTCCGATTTTGCGGAAATTCGGACGGTATGTGTATAATTTTTTCTTCTGTAATGAGATAGTTAACTTTTTTGTCGTGAGGTTCGCACGGAACATTCTGAAGGATTTGCAGCTGGAACGCGTATCCAGCAAGAATCATGTGCGCAGGAACTTGCGCGATGTAACTGTCGTAGTAGCCTTTGCCTTTGCCTAGCCGCAAGCCGCTCTCCGAAAAAGCCATTCCCGGCACAAGGATGACCGTTCCTTCCGGCAATGATTCAGGCGCGATATCCTGAAGTTCAGGGACAGGTTCTTCGATGCCGAAATTTCCACACCGCAGCTGTTCGCAAAGCGGCTTTTCGTTTTGCAGAAGCTTGAAAAACATTGATGTGTCGGTTGTCAGTGGAACCGCGACTTTTTTGCCGTCATTCATCATTTTTTCTATGAGAGGATGTGTGTCTATTTCTGTTTTGAGAGACACGAACGCGAGTATTAGCGGCGCACGGCGGTATAGCTCCGAATCAAGGAAAAGCTGTGCGGCTTTTTGGCTTAATTCTTTGTAAAGGGGAACCTCGCAAAATGTTTTGAGCGTCTTTCTCATGCATGAGCGGATTTCTTTTTTTTGCCGCACAATGTCGTTCTGTTGTGGAGTCTGGCTCATTGTGGCTTCTTCCCGAAAAGCATCTGCTCGTACTGAGCTTTTAAAACGATTACGCAGTCTTCTTTTACGGCATTTTTCCGCACGATGTCTTCCGCGAGCGCACGGCAATTTGGTGCGCCGCATGAGCCGCAGTCAAGACCGCCAAGCTGGGTGACGATTTCTTCCATTAGCTGCATTTTTTTGCGGGCGGCTGCGAAGTCTGTGTCGAGTAGGCGGCCGGGGCGCGGTATAATCGGTTCGGTGAAGAGCAGGGAGTTGAGCTCCGGTTGAGTTTGTTGCACCTGTTGTGTTGGTTGCGCCGGTTGTTCGCCAGTTGGTGCTGTTGCTTTGCTATCACGTGCGCCCCGGCGCAATGCGGAAGAAGCCGCCGGAGCCGGAGTCACTGTGAGCGGTCCGCCGAGGCAGCCGCCCGTGCATGCACTTATCTCTAAAAAGTCAAAATGCTCGAACTGACCGTCCTCAGTTTCTTCAAGAATCTTTATAGCCTGTGAAAGTCCGTCTGCATAAAGCCAGCGGCAGTCCTCGCCATGCCGTTTAAGATGAAGCTCCAAAGACTCGGCTTCTCCGGCGGCGCGGCACCACTGAATGTGCGCGGCTCGGAACGCGGGGGTGTTCTGGGGCGTGTTCTGCATGAAGCACTCTTTCTCGCCCGCCGCGCTTTCCGCGCCAGAAATATCCGCCGCTTCTGCTGCGACTCCGGATGCGCCTGCACTGTTCGCATTAGAGCCGCCAGCTCCGGCAGGACTGCCTTTTTTCAACGCCTGCAGTACCGGCAGATAAATCGCATTCATCGCGAATACGCCGTCTATCTCTGATTTTGCATAACCGAGCGGCGAGCGTGTCACCGTCACTTTCGCAGGACATGGCGAAACAAAGAAAATCCCCGCGTCGGGATGAAGCCGCCTTGCTTTTTGCGCGGCGTTCTCGGACGGCGGAATAATTGGCAGGATATGGTCAATCAAAGACGGAAACCGTATTTGAATAAGCTTTAGTATCGCAGGACATGACGAAGAAATTATTGGAAGCTCGTATTCTTGTGTGCGTTTGTTCTGCAGCAGAAACTCAGCTGTTGCCGCCGAAACCTCGCCCGCCGCGCCAGAAATGTCGTAAACAAAATCAAAGCCAAGCGTCTTAACGGCTTCTGTTATTGCTTCCCGCGGGGTTGCTTCGCTGAACTGCGCGAAGAATGCCGGCGCAAGAAGTGCGACTTTTGTTTTGTAATTGGAAAGGTCGGAAAGTGGCGATGTAAGCGCGTATTTTGCGCGGCTAGGACACTTTCGTATGCACTCGCCGCAGTCGATGCAAAGCTGCTCCAGGATGTGCGCCTTGCCGCCGTGTACGCGGATAGCCTCTACTGGACAAGAGGTTACGCATATCGTACAGCCTTTGCAGTTTTCGTCGCGCAGTTCGACGGAGTGAAAATCTGATTTTCCGTTCATCAGCCGCCTCCATTTGCCGCGCCGTCAGACGAAAGCTTTATGCGCATCGTAACCGTCGTTCCAACTCCGACTTTGCTGTCTATCGTCATAAAATCGGAGTTCCTTTTCATGTTCGGCAAGCCCATTCCGGCTCCGAACCCAAGTTCCTGTACAAGCTGCGGCGCGGTGGAAAAACCTTCCTGCATCGCCTGCTCAATATCTGGAATGCCTTTGCCGTGGTCTTTCATCACGATCACAATCTCGTCATCCAGAATATCAATGTCCGCCTCTCCTCCTCCCGCGTGGACGACCATGTTTATTTCCGCCTCGTACATGGCTACAGCAGTCCTTTTTACGATATCAAAAGGAATGCCTAGCTGCTTCAGCTTTTTTTTCATTTCTGAAGAAGCGCTGCCTGCGCAAGAGAAATCATTGCCTGGTACGTCGTAGTGGAAGTGCATGGTCCGCGTTCAGCCTTTTGCGAAAACTATATCTCGCGGACTCCGTAGCCTGTAAGACCGGCTGAATAAAGCTTTCCGCAAGCCGGGAAAAGCGGCAGCTTTGTGGAAAGCAGGATAATCCCAAGCTCTTTCGCCATAGAGATCATCTCTTCTGAAGGCTGTTTGCCGCGCACAAAGCATATCGCGCCTATATCCATAAGGTTTGCCGTGCGGATTACCTGAACGTTGATAAGACCTGTGAGCAAAAGAACCTGTTCCTTAACGAACGCCATTACGTCGCTCATAAGGTCAGAGCCGCACGCGGACGAAACTTCAAGCCCCTGCAGCTGCTCGTTGCATAAAATTTGCGCATCAATAGTCTGCGCTACCTGTGTGATTGTCATGAGACAATGATATCACGATTTCCGGCAACAAGCAAATTTTTGGTTTACGTAAAGAAGATAGACGGTGAGAACAAATAATCTTGTCCAGACGAACGCGAGCGAAATTGGGACTGCGGACAGTGTTGCGGCGTGCGAACGTAGTGAGTCTGATACTTTGTTCGCCGCACTCTCTGTCCGACAGAACCAAAGTAGCGGGAGTTCGTCTGGAAAAATGCTTTTTAATTCAATGCTGTGTTTATCTTCTCCGCGACTGCTTCGTTCGCCTCCGCGTCCTTGTTTATCTCGTCTATCGCGCTGCGGATATTGTGCAGAAGCCCTTCCAAACTGCTGACTTTCGTCTGAAGCTGCTCCGTTCCCCACGAAATATTGTGCAACGATGCATTCTGCTGCTGAATATCCACGGCGACACCTTCTGCAAGCTGTGTGTTCGTGTGAGAATCGTCAACAACATGCGTTATGGAGTTCATAACGTCGCGCGTACCAGCGTCTATCTCGGAGATGCCCGAAAGAATCTCCTCTATAACGCCAATTGTCTTTCGTAATTCTTCCGTTGTTGTTTTTGTATGCTCGGAGAAAGTCGCTACGGAAGATGTCGTTGCGTTTACAATCTCCTCGTTTTCTTGAAGCGTGTCTGTGATGTTCTGTGCGTTCTTCGTCGTCTCTTCGGAAAGCTTTCGTATCTCCTGCGCGATTACGGAAAATCCCTTGCCCAGCGTGCCGGCATGAGCTGCCTCAATCGACGCGTTCATCGCGAGCAATCCGGTTTGAGCCGCTATATCGTTTACTGCCTGAACAAAGTTAGAAACCTTGTCTGAAGATTCTTTAACCTGCTGAACATCCTCAACAAGTTTTTTCATTAAAGCCATCTGAGAATCAAGGTCGTGAACTATGGAATTCATGCCAGCCCGCTGTTGTGACGCTATTCCGCTGATATTCGTGATGTTCGCCGACATCTCCGTCAGCGCGGCGGAAGTCTGTGTTATCGCCTTGCTCTGATCATGCGCGCTAAGCTTCATCTTCTCTGCCTTGTCGTTTATCTCGATACTTGAATCCCTTACGGTGTTCGCCTCTTGGCTAAGACTTACAGCCTCTTTATTTATGAACTCGTAAAGGCTCCGTATCTCCTCAACGCTGTCGTTTGCCTTGCCAGTGGAAGCAGAAAGCTGCTTTCCAATGTCCAGACCTTCTTTAGTTTCGTTGATGAGCTCGGAAAGCTTTTGCAGTGCCTCTGACGATTTCCGTTCGTCATTTTCAGCCCTCTCGACAACGTTTCTTGTAAAGTTGTCGTAAAGCAGAATTGCAATGTTCACTGTTACAACGCCGAGCGTACAGATTACCAGGTTCAGGATACATGCACTCAAATCAAGGATGTAAAGGGGCTTGTATATCAGGATATTCGCGAGAACCCAAATTATCCCCTCGAATCCGAAGAAGCTGTATAACTGTTTTCTGCGTAATGAAATGATGTAGTTACATACTGCCATTACAGCCATGAAACACGATTCTCTGTATGGAAGAAAGTTCGTCGGTTTGTACGGTGCGCCGAAACATTCAACCACGGTTACAATGACAATCGCGAATGTTGTTGTCCATGCGGCTCTGTGGATATGGCCTTGCTTTATGAACGCGAGTGATGTGGCGAAAAATGCCAGCAGAAAAACCGCTCCGCCACCGATAACAGGGTAGCCGAACACAAAGAGCGCTATTCCGAAAAGCGTGAACAAGAGCATGAAAACGATATTTGATCCAATAAGAAGAGAAAGCTGCTCCTGCTCTCGGATTGAAAAAGTGTCAAATAATGTTTTTTGTGGATAAAAGCGGTTCAGGCGTTGCTTTGTAGCCATCGTTACTCCTGGTTGGTAAGATTGTGGTGTTAGTTGTGTGTACAGTAAAAAGCAGACAGTCCCGATGATTCGGCGACGTGTGAACTGATAATAATATATTTTCACGATAAAGGGAATTGTGGAATCCAAAAAAAGAAAGATTTTTAAGTGAAAGATTACAAAAAGAATTTGGCGCGAGACTTCTCTGCTTTTCCGGGCTTCCGCACTTAGCTGACGCGCATTCCTTCGCGGTTTGTCGCTTTCGCGACATCGCCGCTCGGAACGCCTGCGGCGGTGCTACACCCCGGCGCGAAGTTGGTACGTAAAAAATTGAGTTTTATACTAATTGTCTTTCATTGACATTTAAGCTCTCTATGCTATAATACGTTACAGAGCCGTCCAATAAAACTGTGTCATTTCCTTTCGGTTGGCACACTAGAGTTGAGGACGGTTTGATTTTTTAAATCTTTTAGATAGTGATGATAGTAAATCCTTCTGTCACCAATCTTTTCAACAATAATTTTGATACTTATAATCGCATTGAAATCTTTTTCGTCAATTTCAAGAGGACATTCATAATATTCAAATTTCGGTGCATTTTTTCGTTCCGAATGAGTATTGTCGGATGTATGAATATATTTTGCCTCTTGGAGTATTTGTGGTAAAAGTGAAATAGATTTTATCTGCTCTTCCGATTTAGATTTTGAGAACCATTCGTCAATTCCTTGTAAAGAAATTTCAATTACGTTTCCGCTTGGCTCATTTATCACTTTTGTACCGCGTAAATTCTGTTTTGCCCATAAATAGAGAGAACGTTTTAATTCATGTAATTGGTCTTGTGTCAAATTAATTCTATTCTCCCATTTATTTTCGATTTAGTTTAAATAGTACCAACAGACCTTCTGAAAACGGAAGGAGATTTCGCGTTATCCTTTAGCTTTCAAGTCATCGATGATTTGTTGGATATGTGATACATATTTTGGATTCAAGTCCGTTATTTCAATAAAAACACGTGAATCTTCACATAAAAGATAATCCGTACTCACGGAAAAGAAATGGGATATTTTTAAAAGTACATCTATAGACGGCTGGATGTTGTCATTTTCCCAATTAGAGACACTTTGCTTGGAGACATTTAATTCTTTTGCTAGGTCAACTTGGCTGAGACCTCTATCAGTGCGTAATTTTTTTATCCGTTCGTTAAGCAAAATTCGCCGCCTGTCAAATAATGTAATACTATTGTATTTATTTACTTGACGAATAATAAATACTAAAGTATTGTAAAATTAGACTACACGGAGTGTCATATTTACAGGAATAGATTGCTTGCTATCGTGATTGTTCCGACTTTTTCTTTTATTGCAAGCTATAAGCAAAGAATTTTATGAAAGGAGATGTCTATGGAGTATTATTCGCCTAAAGGGGTTATTAGTCCGGTTGATTGTGTTAGTAATGTTCAAGTTTTATATGACGGTGGAGATGGTTCTGTTTCTGTTGCTTCTCTTGAATGGGAAGGAAATCCATGTATTGCTATACGATGGAATATTGCTCGTCGTGAATGGGATGATACAGAAAAAAAACAGAATAAAAAAACATGCGTAGGTATGCCTTCGTCCCACGGATATCCAGTTTGGTTTATTCTTCCTGACGAATTATTTGATTCCAAAAGTGATTTGCACAAAGCAATAGCAAAAAATCGTGACAAAATTTCGAAGCCGATAGACAGTTAAGTTGTATGTGGTACTAACGATTGAACAAGATAAGGAGAGTTTTGATATGAAGACTAATAATTTCTTTGTAATAATAACGATAGTAATGATGTTGCTTTTTGTTGGATGTCAATATTCTGTAAATACTACAATTAATTATCCGACGGCAAATGAAGCTGGAGCAACAGGTGATGATAATGGAAATGCAGCAACTGGTGAAGAAGATGGAGGCAACACAAACCCAACAACAACACCTGTAATAACTCCAACTACTACTGATTCTCCTTCAGATAGGGGAGATGATGAAGGAGAGTCTTCTTCTTCATCAACGTCCACGACAACAACAGAAGAAACAGGAAGTCCTGGAACACAGCAGAGCTCAGATCCGAGTTCCTCAACTGGAAATGAAACTGGAAGTCAGAGTCAGCCAGTAGTAGTTGATTCAAGTGCAACTGACGTGGCGAATGCAAAGACTGCATTGCAGATTGGTTTTTCAAGTAATGAATCAGCGATTAATGTTAAGAACAATATAACATTGGCAACAGAAAACAACGGAGTTGCAATTACTTGGAGTTCAAGTAATACTGCTCTTATTTCTAATGCTGGAATAGTCACAAGACCTGATTATGCAGATGCTAATGTAACTTTAACTGCTACGTTGTCAAAAGGTACAGTCAGTGATACTAGAGAATTCACAGTAACTGTAACTAGAATGTATGATAGGACTTTTAGATCATTATCAGACTTAAGAGGCCTTGCAAGTTTAACTCCAATCAGTACTTGGTTGAATGATGATTATACACTTAAAGATGGTTTAGATTTGCCCACTGAAGATGAGGTCAAAAATTACATAAATAATCTTCCTCGCAGCAATCTTAGTACGGATAGTGGTGTACTCTATTATACAACAGATAGTACAACTTCTGCAGCTGAAAATGGAGTGCTTGTAAAGACAAGTTCTGGTGGGTTCGCTAATCTAACTGCTATATTTGACAGTAATACCTATACTTATTTGTATAGTACAGAAATTGTTACTTCGTATTTTAACTTGCAAGAGTATTGCACATATGACCAATATAACAATAAATGGTTGATAAACACACCCCTTGTTCAGTTAGTACCAGTTTCAAGTTAATCGAGCATCAGAGATGAAATAGTTTGAAAATATCTGATTTATTTTGTGAGTGACTTAAGTCTCGCCTATGCTAGGACGTTTTCTTTGACAATATCCTCAACTTGCTCAAATGTCATTCCAAGCGATTTTGCGATAATATCAACAGAAACCCCGTTTGTATAGAGATTTTGTGCAGCTTCCACGGCTTTTTGCAGTTCGCCCGCTGCCTTACCGCGCTTGTATTCATACGCTTTCTGTCTTTCCCATTCCATATACTGCCTCCGGTACTCTGTCGTCTGCTTGGCTTTTTCAGTCAGGCGTGAAAGTTTGTCCGTGAACGCGTCGCTGCTTCCGCATCCACTCACAAGACGCATGAACGCCCTCTGCTCTTCATTCAAAAGTTTATCACAAGTTTCCGAAATGAAAAAGTTATTTAGAGCACAGTCGCTGAGTAAAAAAATAATTGTTGACGAGTGGAGAAGTTCGTATTATTATTGAAAGCGGTTTCAAAAACATGAGGAATCTCTAAAAACTTTAATTTAAGGATTCCAATTATTGTGGACTGGAGTTACTAAGATGGCGGAAAAAAATGATGTTACTATTTACGACATAGCGGCGGAGGCTGGTGTCTCTGTTGCTACCGTGTCCAGGGTTCTTACCGGGAATGCCCGCGTAAAGCCCGACAAAAAAGAGCGCATAGAGTCTCTTATCCGTAAATATGATTTCCGCCCGAACACTTTCGCAAGAAACCTTAGCAACTCAAAAACGCGCACAATCGGCATAATTACAGCGGATATACGAAACCCTTTCTATTCAAACATGGTCGTTGAGTGCGAAACTGCTGCGGACGCTCTCGGCTATACGCTGATGATATGTAACTCTTTAGGTAAGAAGGAAAACGAGTATCGGCTTTTGGACAAGTTGGAGCAGCAGCAGGTAGAGGCTGTTATCCTGATTGGTGGTTCTGTCGATAAGCTCGTGACTGACCTTGACTATGCTGACAGGATAAACAGGCTGCAGGAGAAAATCCCTGTCGTCATCACTGGAAAGCTCGATGGAACGGACTGCTACCAGGTTAATATAGATGAAGGTAAAAACCTCGCTCTCGCGATGGAATATATCATTTCTTTGGGGCATAAGGATATAGCATTTTTAGGCGGAAGGGAGGACGTTAAGTCTACCGTTGACAAACGGCTCCGCTACAGACAGATGCTCAGGCGGTACGGTCTGCCGTTTCGCGAGGAATATATCATCGATGCGGAAAAGTATGATGATGAAGGCGGCTACAACGCGACTCAGAAACTTTTCAAACTGAAGAAAATGCCGTCCGTAATCATTTCAATTAACGACTTTACAGCTGTCGGAATTTTGCGCGCGCTCACAGAGAAAGGGTGTTCTGTTCCGAATGACATATCGCTCGTAAGTTTTGATAATACATTCGTTTCCGAGCTTGCTATCCCGAAGCTCACTTCTGTAGGATACAACTACAAAGCGTTCGGAGAGCAGCTTGTCCGATGCGCGATTGAGGCAGCGGACGGCAAAGTGCCGCAGAAAGTTGTGCTCATCGAACCAGATGCGCTTGTAATCCGCGACTCCTGTCGTAACAACGTACAATGAAGCGGTGAAGTGCGGCGCGTTGTTGCTTGTTTGAAAGCGTTTTCTTTTTCCGCTTCGCTTTTTTGATGACTTTAATTTCACTTAATTCTATTAAATCCTTTTAAAAATCGCGCGTATAATATCTTGTAAAATTATATAATCAAATAAAATAAATAAAAAGTGAAAATTTGTTTAAAAAACATTTGACAATTCTTTAATTGTGGGTGTATCATCAGAAATGTATGAAAACGGTTTCAAAAAAGACGACTCTTGATCCTTCTCAGGCTCAGGAGCAAGTGACGGTCATTAGACCTTACATCAACAAAAAGCCGACTTTCCTGCAGAACCTTGTGCGCTACAGGACTCTTCTCCTTATGTGCCTTCCTGCCGTCGTGTTTTTTATCGCATTCAGCTATGCTCCGCTTCCCGGAATTTGGGTTGCTTTCGTCAAATATAACTATCGTGACGGTATCTTCGGCAGCAAGTTCATCGGATTTGACAACTTTAAATTCCTGTTCTCTTCCGGCAAACTCACGATGCTCACACGCAACACGCTTTTGTACAACCTCGCTTTTATCATCACAGAAAACGTGATTGCTGTGTTCATGGCTATCCTTATAAATGAAATCAGAAGCTACTGGTTCAAGAAAGTATCACAGACTGTAATGTTCCTTCCGTACTTTATTTCTGCTGTTCTTGTCGGTCTTCTTGTTTACAATATTTTCAACTATGACTACGGCTTCCTGAATTCTCTGCTCAGAAGAATGGGCGCAGAGCCTTGGGCACCTTACTCCGAGACAAGCTGCTGGCCGTGGCTTATCGTTCTTATAAACTTGTGGCAAAAGACAGGATACAACTCCATCGTTTATTTCGCGGCGATTATGGGTATAGATTCTTCTATAATTGAAGCTGCCGAGATTGACGGTGCAAACGGTTTCCAGAGAATCCGCTACATCATCCTGCCAAGCCTTAAGCCTACAATGGTTATTCTGCTCCTGTTCGCAATGGGAGGCATTATCAAAGGTAACTTCGGTCTTTTCTACAACATCGTCGGAAAGAACTCAATGCTTTTCCCTGTGACGGATATTATCGAGACGTATGTTTACCGCGCTACGATGAACGACTTCAACTTCTCTACAGCTAGTGCTGTCGGTCTGTATCAGTCCGTGTTCGGCTTCATCATCGTTATGGTTTGTAACTGGGTCGTCAAGAGAATTGAGCCTGATTACTCGTTGTTTTAATGGAGCGGGAGGAAAAAGATGTCTGTAAAAGTCAAAAAAACAATTTCTGACCTGATAATCAACAGGTTCGCATATATTCTTGTTTCGATTTACGCAATTGCCTGCGTCGTGCCGTTCCTTCTGATTATCGGAACTTCGTTCAGCACAGAGGATCTCGTTCATCAGACAGGTTTCACGCTGATTCCGAAAGGCCCGACTCTTGACGCATACCGCACGCTTTTCATGCACGGAAGCACGATTGGTGGCTCTTATGTCGTAACTATCCTGCTTACGGCGGTCGGAACGGTCTGCGGCTTGTGGATAATAACGATGACCGGTTACGCATTGCAGCGGCGCGACTTTCCGTTCCGCAACGCAATATCGTTCTTCATTTATTTCACGAGTCTTTTTTCAGCCGGTCTTGCGCCGTACTACTTGCTCATGACGCAGACCTACCACTTGAAAGACAACTACCTTGCGGTTCTTCTTCCGCTTATGATGTCGCCCTGGCTCATCATCCTTATGAAGAACTTCGTCAAATCGGTTCCGCATGAAATTACGGAATCTGGAAAAATAGATGGCGCGGGCGACTTCAGGATTTTCGTTTCGCTCGTACTGCCTATGCTTAAGCCGGCGCTTGCGACAATCGGTCTTTTCCTTGCGCTCGGTTACTGGAACGAATGGTATCAGTCATCGCTGTTCCTCAGCTCGCGCATCACTTACAAGCCGCTTCAGTATAACTTGTACGAGGCTGTAAACCGTGTCGCGTTCTTGAAGAACTCGATCGCAAGCTCCTACGTTACCTTTGAGGATTTCCCGCAGGAGACGCTTAAAATGGCAACTGCCGTTATGTCTACCGGACCTATCATCCTTGTGTACCCGTTCGTTCAGCGGTACTTCATCAGCGGAATTACGGTTGGTGCCGTAAAAGGTTAGTGGGTTTGTAAGGGCGAAAGACAGTTTTGCCGGACAATTATGTTTGGCATAAAAACGGCTGCGTAGCTGGATTTTTGAAACGAAAAACTTCGAACAAGCGAAGCGAGTGCATTCCGCAGCGAAGCTTCGAGCTGCGTTTTTCGGGGCAAAAATTTTGCGAGAGCAGCAGTTTGATGGTGACTGTCTTTCTAGGAAAAACTTGGCTTTATGTCCGCATGGCGGACAGCAAAATATCGCCGGCTAAAAAGTTTGCTGCTTTATCAGCCGGTTTCTAAAACAAAAGGGCTGCCTCGTCGGCAGTCTCAGGAGGAACTATGAAAAAAACACTTACAGTGTTGATTGCTCTTCTCTGCATCGCAGGAATTGCATTCGCGGGTGGAAAGAAAGAGAAACCGAAGACAGGTGATGATCTTTCAAAGCATGTTGTTATCACTTACATGACAACTGGTGATAAGCCAACAAACGGCGCAACAGAGAAGATGCTTGAGAAGCTCAACAAGATTCTCACAGAGAAAGTTAACGCAGAGCTTGAAATCTACTATATCGAATGGACAGATTATCTTACAAAATATAACCTGACTCTCGCTCAGATGGACGGAACAGTTGACCTTGTTGGTACAGCTACAGACTGGCTCGATGCATGGCCAAACTGCCAGAACGGCGCATTCCTCCCACTCACAGAGGATATGCTTAAGACATATGCTCCTAAGACATGGGCATCTGTTTCTAAAGAGCACTGGGATATGTGTAAGTTCGACGGCGACATCTACCTTATGCCAGAAGACAACTATGCACAGTGGACAAACCACGGATTCATGTACCGCGGAGACTGGGCTAAGGAAGCTGGTCTTGCTAACGGCGTTCACAGCTGGGAAGACCTTACAAAGTACTTCAAGTACGTAAAAGCTAACAAGCCAGGTGTAATTCCGTGGGACTCAGACGCTGCTAAATCACTCCAGAACCAGATGTCATGGGGATATATCGTTTCTCACAGACCATATGTTTCACTCGATGGTGTAGGAATCGACATTTTCGGTGCAGACCGCACAAACCTCAAGAAAATCTACTCACCTTACTACGAGGGTGATGAGCTTGTTGAGTTCGCAAAACTTATGAAAGAGTGGGATACACTCGGTGTATGGAAGACAGACGTTCTTAACAACTCTTCCAGCAACCGCGATGAGTTCTACCTTGGACAGACAGCTTCTGACCAGCACCACACAGAAACATGGTACGGTTCTGTAAGACCTAAGATGGACAAAGATCAGCCAGGTTCAGACGTTGGCTTCTTCTGGTTCGGTGAGGAAATCGGAAACGTAACAGGTCTTTCTATTACACACGGTGCAATGGCTATTTCTGCTGGTTCAAAGAACCCAGAGAGAGCACTTGCTGTATACGACCTTCTCCGCAACGATCCTGAGTGCTACAACCTGTTCTGCTATGGTATCGAAGGTGTTCAGTACAAGATCAATCCTGATGGAACACGTTCAGAAGCAGACGGATACAACAGCGACCTTGACGCTATCACAACAAACTACTGGTGGGGACGCAACGACGACCTCGAAATCCGCGATTCAAACCGCGCTTGGGCACAGTATGACGTAATCCAGAAGGCTTATGACAAAGTAAAGATTGACTATCCATTCGGACAGTTCATCGTTGCTAAAGACCCAATCGATTCAGAGATTGCTAACCTCAACGACGTATTCAGCAACTACATGCCACTTATCTGCTACGGAAAGACAGCTGATCCTGTTAAGACTGTAGCTGAGTTCCGCGCTGCTCTTAAAGCAGCTGGAATTGAGAAAGTTATTAAAGAGCTTCAGCGCCAGCTCGACGCTCTTAAATAGTAAGTTTACATGCGGCCGAGTTTCGGTGCGCATGTAGATTGATGCTTGAAAATATTTTTCTTGCGTCAAAACGGCTGAGTCAAGATATTGAGTAATTAATGTCTTGACCGGACGTATAACGAACGAACGAACACCGGCTGTTCTGCTTGTTTGTAGGGCAGAACAGCCCTTTTTTTGCCCAAATGGGTTTGTTGCCGCGCCGAAATATGGGCGTTTTGCCACCTTTTTGTGATTTTTTAGTGGGCGCGGAACGGAAAAGCACCGGAGAGAGTCCGATATGTCGGAAACTTTACAAGGGAATGAATTATGAAAACAGAACTTACACAATGGAAGTTTAAATATATAGAAAATTCATGCACGTTAGGCAGGGCTGAAAACGGAAATTCCGTGACAGTGCCGGTTGATGGCGCAATTACTGGTCTTGGCAGCACAGGCGAGGCATCTTTCGCCGGATTTGATGATGCCGCCTGGAAAAATGTGACCGTTCCTCACGATTGGGCAGTTACAATGCCTTTCAGCACATCGTATTCCAGTGGAACAGGCTATCTTGCCGGAGGAATCGGCTGGTACCGCTGTCATTTTACGCTGAATGAGGAACAGGCAAAAAAACACGTACGCATCCTTTTTGAAGGCGTGTACAAAAAAAGTGCGGTTTGGTGCAACAGCAATTATCTTGGAAAGTGGGCTTATGGTTTCACGCCGTTTGAGTATGATCTTACTGGGCTTGTCCATGAAGGTGACAACGTAATCTCTGTCAAAGTCATGCATCCTGATATTGCGGATTGTCGTTGGTACACAGGCTCCGGCATAATCCGAAAAGTTTATCTTGATATTACGGAAAACGTTTTCGTAAAAACTGATGGAGTGTTTTTTTCTGTTAATGATATTGATGACGGCAAGGCTCTTGTACGTGTGTCCGCTGAGATTAAGAACGGCGGCGCCAAAAAAGCGAAAAAACTTTTGACTCATGAGCTTATTGGCGCGGACGGAAAACTTGCTCTGAAGCTTGAGAACATTGTGAAACTTGCACCGGGTGAGGAAAAAACAGTCGTTCTTTTGGGCGTAATCGAAAACCCGGAGCTCTGGTCGATTGAAAACCCCGCGCTATATACCTTGAAAACGTCTCTTTCCGGCGTTGCCAGGGCAGGATCGGCAAATCCTGCTGCTTTGAGCAAGGACGAAACGTGTATGCGCGTCGGTATAAGGGCAATCTGGTTTGACGCCGACGAAGGCTTCTTGTTGAACGGAAAGTCGGTTAAGTTCAAGGGCGTATGCGTCCATGATGATGCAGGCTGCCTTGGCAACGCCGTTCCCGCCGAGGTTTGGCGCCGCCGTCTTGAAGTTCTTAAAAGCTGCGGCTGCAACGCTATCCGTATGGCGCATAATCCGCACCTCCGCGAGCTTTATTCGCTTTGTGACGAGATGGGCTTCCTCGTTATGGACGAAGTTTTTGATGAATGGGAAGGCTGCAAAAACAAGTGGTCAACTGGTCATAATGTTTATCCGCCAGTTCATCAGGGGTACGCGGAAGATTTCCACGAATGGTATGAAAAAGATGTTGCGGCTTTCGTGCGGCGGACGCGGAACAATCCGAGCGTTGTTATGTGGAGCGTCGGAAACGAGATAGACTACCCGAACGACCCGTATGTTCATCCGTCTTTTGCCACGATGACCGGCAACAACGACGCGAACAAGCCTGCCGCCGAGAAAGTCTACAACCCACAAAAACCGAATATCGAACGGCTTTCCGTGATTGCGGCAACGCTCGCAAATGAAGTTCGGAAACACGACACGACTCGTCCTGTAACGCTTGCGTCCGCGTTCCCGGAGCTTACGTCAAACACTGGTTATTTTGATGCGCTTGATATAGTTGGATATAACTACAAAGAACATTTGTACGCGGACGACCACAAACGCTTCCCCGCGTTGCCTATTCTCGGCAGCGAGAACGGCCACACTTACGAGCAGTGGAAAGCCGTGCGTGATAATGATTACATTTCAGGACAGTTCATTTGGACTGGTATCGATTTCCTTGGTGAGACAGTCGGTTGGCCTGTGCACGGCTCTGAAGCCGGAATTTTGACGACGGCTGGCTTCCCGAAGACACAGTTCTGGTTCAGAAAGAGCCTTTGGTATGATAAGCCGTTTGTCAAAATTGTCACGGCAGCTGCCGTTATGGCGCCCGCTGTTTTGTCTTCAGCCGTTCTCGCGTCAAACAATGCATTTGATGGCTTGTCGGCGGAAAGAAAAGGCGAGAACCGCTGGCACGCTGAGTTTGAGCCGGCGTGGAATTATAATGACGGACAGAAAATTGATGTGCGTATTTTCTCTGTGGCGAACAGCGTGACGCTTTCGCTTGGCGGAAAGAAACTCGGCGTTTTTGAGCGCGACGAAAATACAGGCTTTATTTCCGTTGTTGTTCCGTATGCGCCGCTTCCTCTTGTCGTTACGTGCGATGACGGCTCCTCAGATACGCTCGTTCCGGTCGGCTCTCCTGTGGGAATTGAACCCCGCGTTTTCAACGCCGGGTGCGAAGGCGGCGCAGCGTGTGCTAATTCAACAGAAGTTGCGCAAATAGAGCTTTGCCTTAAGGACGCGGCGGGCAACATTGTCGCCGCAAAAGAAAGCGACTGCGCTGTTTATGTTGAAGTTTCGAACGGAACGCTCCTTGGCATAGACAACGGCAACCAGTCAGATAATACACCGTTTACTTCACGCCGCAGAAACTTTTATAAAGGGCGCATGGTTGTATATGTACGCCCGGATGTGGCAAAATGTTGTGCAAACAGCGCGACCGGTGAAAATGCGCGTGGCGAACCGCAAAAAAAATGCTGCGTGACATTCTTCCCGGAAGGAAAACTTAATCCTGTTTGCGTAACTTTGGAGTAAATAGTGAATTCGCAAAGCGAAAATGCTTTCAATAACCCGATAATAGAGCAGCGGGCTGATCCTTGGGTGTACCGACATACGGACGGAACGTACTGGTTCACGGCGACTCATCCCGCTTTTGACCGTGTCGTTCTTCGGCATGCTTCTTCTATAGCAGGGCTTTCGTCCGCAAGCGAGATGACGCTTTTGAGCCGCGAACGTCTTGCTGAATGGGGCTGCTTCCCGTATGTTTGGGCACCGGAGCTTCATTTTGTGAATGGAAGCTGGTATCTCTTTTTCACATCGTCAATCGACCCTAAAAATGTCTGGAGTATCCGCCAGTTCGTCGCAAAGTGCGCGGCTGAAGATCCGTCAATACCAGAAAACTGGACTCTTTGCGGCAGAACGGCTCCGTCTGCCATAGACGGATTCAGTGTTGACAGCACTTTCTTTGAGTGTGGCGGCAAGTGGTACTGTGCTTGGTCGCAAGGCAAGGACGGACTTGTTCGTGTTTATGCTGACGCGCCCGAAAAGCCTGTCGAAAATCAGAACAAAGCTTGCCTTTATATCGCAGAGGCAGACCCCGCATCTGATTTTACGCATTTCCTTTCAGATAAAATACTTATCGGGGAACCTGGCGTTTTGTCGCCGGGTGTCGTTCCGTCCAAAAAAGAAGAGATTCTTGATTGGGAATATGACAAGGAGTGGGTAAACGAAGCCCCCGCAATCTTAAAAAAGAACGGAAGAATAATCATCATTTATTCCGCGAGCAGCTGCAACAGAACTTACTGTTTGGGTATGCTTACCGCGTCGTGCGGCGACTATCTCGCGTCTGCCTCAGCGTGGAAGAAAAATCCGCGTCCTGTCTTCGTGTCTTCTGAGCGGAATAAAGTTTACGGCCCCGGTCACTGTTCGTTCACTAACGACGGTGTAAGTGATATTATTGTATATCATGCTAGAAATTATTCTGAGCTGTATGAAGACTTGCCTTCAAAAAAACGAACAGAGACGGGGCTGAAAGATCCGTACCGCGCGATGCGGGCAAAGCGTTTCTTTTGGACGACAGACGGTTTGCCTGATTTTGGAGAAGCTGAATAATCGAATAAAAAATCCGCGAATTATAGGGGTAGGGGGGTATCTGCCCCCCCCCCAGAAAACTATCTGTCTTTTGTTTTTCAAAAATCTCAAAAATCTCTTTCTTAATTTTTTCTTAAATTAGAAAAAAAATTACTGTTTTTCATTGTATTTTATCATAAATCGTATATAATAGAGTAAATTCGGAGCATCATGTGAAAAACACACCAGAAAAAAAGTCAAGAAGCGTAAAGTTTTCAATCGGCTTAAGACTAATTATCATTATATCGGTTCTTGTCATTGTCTCTCTTGGAACAGTTACGTTCCTCGTGAGCTATTTCATGGGTGCTGAACTTCAGGTAAATACTGAGGAAAGTAACTTCAGCGCAACTATGAAAGCCGCCACAACTGTCGAAAACGAGCTGACTACAATCAGAAAAAATGTTTTCGGTATGCTTGATATGTTCAATGCCGCCGGTTCTTCCGGAATGCTTGTTCGTCAGACATCCGCCAACTTTTTCGAGCGTTATGCAGAGATCGCCGCTGTTGTTATCCCGGGTAACAAAAACCTTGTGAACAGCAAGTTCTTTGTTTCTAACGAACTTGAGCAGACTCTTGTTGATGATTTCCTTTCACTTCATAGTGATGAAATAACACGGTCTGAGAATGGTGAGTCTTTCGTTCTTAACGCGGCGCCAACTTTCGGCATTCCGGTGCTCGTCATGATGTGTCCTTGGCGCGATGGTGGACTTAACGAGACTGCGATAATCTTCTTTACGAGCAGCCTTCTTTCTGATACTTTCGGAACAGGCTCTGCAAGTATCTCATTCATGATAAACCATGATGGTGACCTTCTTGTTCACTCGGACGTTGAGCTTACAAAGGCTGGCGCGAGTATGGCTAAGTCTCCGCTCGTACAGATAATGCGCGAGAACAACGATGAGAACAGACAGGTTCTCTTTACTGGTGAGGACGGCAAAGAGTATTTCGGCTCATACTGCAAAATCTCTACGGCTGATATCGGTATTCTTACGACAATCGAAAAAGAAGTTGCCCTCAAGATGGTTACGAACCAGACACGGCTCAACATCTACCTGGCAATCGCTGTTCTTTTCATAGCAATCCTGTTCGTTTTCTTCTATTCAAAAACTCTCAGCAAGCCGCTTTCACTTTTGACCGACATTGCTGATGAAATCAATCAGGGTAATTTTGAGACACCACTTTTTGAAAAACTCGTAACGAAACGTGGTGATGAAATTGGTGTTCTGTTCGAAAGTACTAAAAACGAGCAGAACATTCTTAATACTGTAAGTAAACTTACAAACAAAGGTGTTGCTAAAGCTATCGTACGTAAGGAAATAAACTTTGAGCCGCATCTTAAGGACGTTACGATCTTCTTCAGTGATATCCGTGGTTTTACTGCGATAAGTGATGGCTTCAACAACCGTTTCGGCAAGGATTCTCCACGCGAAATCATCGGATTCTTGAACGACTACATGAGCCGCATGGTTAACTGTATTACGCTTACAGGCGGAAACGTAGATAAGTTCGAGGGAGACGCTGTTATGGCTGTTTGGGGCGTTCTTCGCGATGACAGCCTTGAGTACGAGGAAATGCCGGACAGCAATCCTCTTAAGAAAGAGCTTAAGCAGAAGCACGAGGCGCACGTTAAGTCGGATGCTATCAATGCTATCCGCGGTACAATCGCAATGCGCTATGCTCTTATGGAATACAACAAAGAGGCTGAGGCTTTCACAAAAGCTCACGAAAAAGAGCCTCTCGCTAAATACAAGCCGCATATCAGAATCGGTTGCGGTCTTAACTCAGGACGCGCGACCGTTGGTTTCATGGGTTCCTACGACAAAATGGAGTTCACGTCTATCGGTGATGCCGTAAACTTGGCTTCTCGTACAGAAAGTTCGAACAAGCCTTGCGGTACCGACGTTCTTATTACTGAAGATACATACAATCTTCTTAAGTATGACTTTATCAAGAGTGAATTCAACAACTTCACGATTAAGGAAGAGAACAAGAAAGACGAGATTATCGTTGAAGTTATTCCTGTTACGTTTGAAGTTAAAGGTAAAGGCAAGCAGCATTTCTACGGCGTAGTAAATATGCCGCAGTTTGATATAGAGTCATTCTTCAAGGCCGGTGACCCGAACTTTGTGGTTGACGCTGACTGTGCTAAGTCCGTTGGTCCGAACGGTCCTAAGACTTTGGCAGATGTAAGAAAATTGCTTGGAATCCCGACACCGGATTTCGGCGGAGTGAACCTTGATGCAGAAGAAAACAAAGTCACGGCTAGTTGATGTTTTAGTCATACTTGTTTGTCTTGCAGGCTCCGCCGTAAGCGTATGGCAGTTCTGGAAGGAGCTTAACAGGACTCTCGTAAAACTAAACGAAGAACCGATAGCTACAATTACATTTAAATACAACACGGCTCAGCGAAAATTCTCGGACAACCTTGTCTGGGACCGTTTGCGTCAGAATTCTCCTGTTTATAACGGAGATACAATCAGAACGGCTGATTTTTCTGAGGCTACCATTTATTTCAGTGACGGAAACATAATGGACTTGAGCGAGAACACGATGGCTCGTGTTTCTCTTAACAGCGGCGGTGGTGCTGCAATCGACTTCTCCGGCGGACAGATTTCTGTTCAGACTTCTTCCGACAACGGACTTACGATTACTTCCGGTACGTCTGTCGTTGATGTCGTAAAAGGCGCATCTTTGACGGCAAGTTCAGTAGCCTCAAGTTCAGAGGGTGCTTCTTCCGGTTCAGCTTCTCAAGAAGCTGAGGATGTCTTCCGCGTTCAGGTTCAGTCCGGTTCTGTAGCGTTGTCTTCCGGCGGACAGGATAAAGTTGCTCTTGAAGCTGGTGATGCGGCCGACATGAAGGGTGACGGAAAAGTCCTTCGCAAGGTGCTTTCTGTCCGCTCACCTGATCCAGATACGAAATACCTTAGCTTTGATGGCGAGCAAATCGTTGTTCCATTCGCATGGAGCGCCGACGGTAAGGACGTAAGACTTGAGCTTTCTGATACAAAGACTTTCGCTACAATAAGAGAATCGTATGAATTCTCCGAAGAAACTTCTACGTCAATGCCTCTTCCTGCTGGTACTCATTACTGGCGCATGGTTTGCGGCAACGAGAAGCTGAGCGGAAAAGTTACTATATACAATACAAAAGCACCGGCGGCTGTTGCTCCTGCACAGGATTATACGGCGCGTTTCCGCACTGTAAAGCCGGCGATTCGCTTTATCTGGTCTGAAAGTGAGCGTTCAACGACGTATGCTTTCGAGGTCGCGAACAATCCGCAGATGAACAACCCTGTGATTTCTCAGAGAATCCAGCAGACATCAAGTATTGTTACGACGCTCGACGTGGGAACGTGGTATTGGCGCGTAACGCCTTACTATACAATTAATAATATCGGTTTCTCGCACCCGTCTGAAGTTTACTCTTTCTCTATAGAAAAGAGTGGTGCTCTGGAGCCGCCGGAATTGCTCGTTCCTAAGACTGGTGCAATCGTAAGTACTAAAGTTCCTGGCTCAGAAGGAACGCTGCCACAGAACATATTGTTCTCTTGGAAAGACAATCCAGAAGCTTCATCTTATAAGATTACAATAACTCCTGACTCTCCTGCGTACGGTTCAGCTGTAACGCAGACGGTCAACACAAACTACTTCTCGCTTGATACAGCTGCACATAAAGTTGGAAACGGAAGCTGGAAGTGGTCAGTTGAGATGACGGACGTTGAGGGTAACTCAGTCCAGTCTGAAAAGAATCCATTCATGGCAATGGACTCCGAAATCTCTCAAAAACCATTGTTCCCGAACGAAGGTTATATCCTTTCTGTAGGACGTGTATTTGACACGAACTTTGCATGGAAATCGAACCTTGGTGCGGAGATGGAAGTTCAGTTCGCAAAGGATTCGTCATTCAGGAATCTTGAAACTTCTATCGTAACAAAGAATACGTCAACATCTGGTCTTAACCTTGATGCAGGCGACTACTACTGGCGCATCGTGACGACGACAGATGCAGGTGTCTTCACGTCTGATCCTGTTCACTTTGTTGTTGAGCCGACACTCCCTGCGCCTGAATGTGTAACACCTGGTAATGATACCCGCGTCGTCGTAAGCGACAACAAGACTATCGCGCTTTCATGGAAGCCGGTAGAAACTGCTGACTACTATCAGCTGCGTGTTTATCCTTCTGACGACATGAACGAGCCTATTTACGAGGACACATTTATTGAAAATGATGGAAGCAGCGTATACACCAAGTACGTGTCATTCGCAGGTCTTCCTGAAAGATCATATATCTGGACGGTACAGGCATTCCGTGAGGAAACGGATGGTCGTTCAAGAGCAAGCAGTTTGACTGGAAAATACTCATTCTATCTGCGTATTCTTAAGCCAATCACGCTTTCAGATCCGACAGACAAGATGGTTTTCGAAGGTCTTGATGTCGTAATGAATCCGCCTGAAATGGGATGGAATTCAATAGACGAGTTGAATGAGTCTGAGCTTCTTATCTACAAAGGCTCTGTAGCAGAAGAGAACATCGTTGCTTCTCTTGAAGATCCTGAGCGCAAGACAACAATGCCTCGCCTGTATGAAGGTACGTATTTCTGGACAGTGCGCGGTATTACGTTCGATGATCTTGATGCTTCTTCAAGACAAATCCGTAACTTCACTGTAAAGAAGATTCCTCCGATGGATGCACCTGAAAAAGTTTCTCCAAAAACTTCGGATGTATTCAGTACGGATTATTTCGACAGGACGCTTGACGTAACATTCAGCTGGAAACCTGTTCTTTACGCTACAAAATATGTGGTTACAGTTTCAGATTCTGACGGAAACGTCCTTAAGACAGCCGAGGTTGCAAGCCCAGATACTTCTTGCAGCGTGAACTTCGGTGATATAGTTCATGACGGTATATTCAACTGGACAGTAGAAGCCCGCACGATATTCGATGACGGCGTAGTACGCTACGGAAATACTGAGAAATCGAGTTTCCGCGTTTATCTGCCAGAAATGGATGCTCCTGTTAAGAATGCGGTCGGCAAAGAGAATGTGCTTGACGAGAATATTTATTTCCGCGACAAGAGCATAAGATTCAGCTGGAAGACTGTTCAGTATGCAGATGAATACGTATTCACTCTAAAAAACGTCCACGGTACGGTAATTGCGAAAGAGTTCATGAGAAGCCGCAATGCTGTAGCCGCCGCCCGCAACGCTGTTCCTGATACATTCTATGTATACAAGGATGTTACGAGCTTGAAGCCAGGTACTTACCAGTGGTCTGTCGAGGCGCGCAACTACATCAACGGAAAGATGATGCAGCCTGGTAAGTCTGAGGATACGACTTTTGAAATCAAAGTGAACAATATGCCGGCTCCGGAAAAAGTTTATCCGGTTGGTGGCGAGCTTGTTGGAAACGAACTCTTTGCTGCGGACAAGGGAATGCGCTTTACTTGGAAGCCAGTCGAGTTCGCGGGAGACTATGTATTCAGCCTGTACGACTACAATGACAACCTGATGGTTCAGAAAGTCGTCAAGGGAACTGAATATACATACAATGATCTTGATTCATTTGAGAAAAATAAATACTCATGGACTGTAGAAGCACGTAGCTATCTGGGCGACACTCTCCTGCAAAACGGTGACGTTAGAAAGTCTCAGTTCGAGATTTATCTGCCGTTGCTCAAGACTCCAGAGAAAGTAACGCCTCAGGAGAATTATGCTCTTGGTGCTGAATTCTTCCTTATGAGCAAAAAACTCGATTTCAAGTGGAAGCCAGTTCAGTATGCTGATGAGTATATCTTTACGGTAACGGATCCTGATGGTGAGGTCGTTGAGCAGTTCGACATATCTGATGTTAAGTCCAGTACTTCTTTGGCGTACCAGATTCCGTCAGAGAAACTGCTCAAACGCGGTGATTACAAGTGGACTGTAGAAGCTCTTTCTCATTTCCACGGAAGACTTTTGCAGCACGGTGAAAAAGACGAGAGTACGTTCTCTGTAATCATACCAAACCTCGACGCTCCTGTACCTGTAGCTCCTTCTTCAAGTACGGTTCTTACAGCATCGTTCTTCAAGAAAGACGAGCCGCTTACATTCAGCTGGAGAACAGTACCGCTTGCTGACGAGTATATATTCAAGATTTATAACCCGAGCGGTGAAGTTGTAGCAGAGCAGTCAATGACAGGAACTTCGTTTGTTGCAGATCCTTCAATTCTGATTGCTGCGGGCGAGTACACATGGACTGTAGAAGCTCTGTCTCATTATAAGGGAGAGCTTTTCCAGCACGGTAATACAGACGATAATCATTTCACTGTTTATCTGCCAGATTTGGATGCGCCAAAAGCTTTGACGCCTTCCGCCGGTACGGTTTTGAACACAGAGTTCTTCAAGACTGACAAGCCGATGGAATTCAGATGGACAAGCATATCGAACGCGGATGATTACCTGTTTACAATTTACAATCAGGACGGCGTAGCAATTGAAGAACAGGCGCTTCTGGATACTTCAATTTCTATTGATACGTACACAGTCGTTAAGTCTGGCGAATATACATGGACTGTAGAAGCAAGAACTCGTTATAAAGATCTTGTTCTGCAGCATGGTATTATTACAAAGACTGACTTGACGACGAATATTCCGCCTCTTGATACTCCGGCGCTCTTTGTACCGGCGGAGAATGTTGAGTATAACTCAGATTATTTCAAGAGCACGAATAAGCAGACGTTCAGGTGGAATGACGTTCCACTTGCGGACGAATACCAGTTCACGTTGCAGAAAGCGGACGGCACTATCGTAAATGAAACGAGCGTGCCGGCAGCAACACGTGAAGTCTCGCTCGACACTGAGATATTCTCTTACGAGGGCGATTATATATGGACTGTAGAAGCAAGAACTTACTTCAGGGATAAGCTTTTACAGACAAGCGCTAAAGCTGAAAGAGCATTTGCGGTAGTAATGCCGCCTCTTGATGCTCCTGCCGACAGGATCCCTGCAGAAGGAACGAAGTTCGGCGTAGAGCTCTTCAAGAGGGATGATGCAATCAACTTCTCATGGAAGCCAGTTGCCGGTGCCGACCGCTACGTTGTTCGTGTAAGAGACGCAGAAGGTACTGTTGTTTCTGAGAACGCTGTTCAGGCGGACGGCGCAGGAAACAGCGGTTTGATGCGGTACAAAGCACCGGCTTCTGCTGTTGCCGTTGAAGGCGATTATACATGGACTGTCGAGGCTCAGATAATATACAAGAACCGCGTCTTAAGGACGAGCGGTGAAGCAGAGAACGCCTTTACTGTTGCGTTACCTGCGCCGTCCGCCCCAGCAATAGTTTCCGGCAGTCCGCTTGTTGTGGATGCGAGCTACATCGACTCGAGCAACTTCGTTACTCTTAAATGGGCTCCTGTTGAGTTCGCCGACGAGTACAAGGTTGTCGTTTACGATCAGGACGAGTCTGTTAAGGATGAACTGACAGTTCCATCTTCAAGAAATGCTCTTTCACCGTATGCGGACCTGCCGATTATGGACTACGCAAAAGAAGGTTCTTTCAAGTGGACTGTTACGGCAAACATCAACTATCTTGGAAAGCTTTTCTTGAGCAGTAATACGGCGGAAGGCGAAGTTCAAGTCGTATTCCCAGAGATGGCAAAGCCTGAAGTAGTTTCACCGAAGGTTGAGGAAGTTCTTGGAACTTCATATTTCAGAGCGAACCGCGAGATTAAGTTCGAGTGGCAGAAAATCGATTGGGCAAGCGACTATCGGTTCTGCTTCTATGACGAAAACGGCAACTTGCTGATGGAGAAAATTAGTTATAATCCGGGCACTGAGTACAACGACCTGTCGAGTCTTAAGCCTGGTAAATATAAATGGACGGTACAAGCTTTCTATAAGAAGAATGGTGTTGTTCTTGTAACTGGCGAAATCCAGGAAAGCGAGTTCAATATTGAGCTTCCGACTCTAAAAACTCCGACTGTCGATAATACGGGAAGCTTGTATGGAAATTAAAAATATGCGCATCATTTCGGTTGTTTTATTATTATGCATTAGTGCGTTCTCATTTGCCCAGACTGAAGACTGGAACGATGGCAGGCTTACTGTTAAAGTTCTTGGCGATGATTATGTTGAGGGCGGGAATACAGATGGCTCGTCCGGCACTGCCGCCGGAACGGCCCAGTCATTGGTACAGTCTGAAGTTGACAAGGTTCTGGAAAAAGAAGGTTCTTTCTACATCTTGAATGAAGGAACCGATGACCAGACAATCGTTCAGGAGTTCAGGTGGGAAGCTTCTGACGATGTTTACATGTACAATTTTGTCATCCAAAAGAAAGATGATATTAGCGGTAATTATTTTATGTATGATTCGATCAATACAGAGAACAACTATGTTGACTGTGTTCTTGAAGCCGGAACTTACCGCTATAAAATCGGACTTTTCAATTTTCTTGGAATTATAGAGCTTGAGACAGATTGGATTCCTGTTGAGGTAAAAAAAGCTATAAGACCGGAAGTAAAAAGCGTTTCGCCGAACTATGTTTATATTGAGACTGGCGTGGATACGACGCTTACCGTTAAAGGTAAGGATTTCACCGAGAATGCCTCGTTTACCCTTATAAACATGGATACCGGGCTTACGCTTCCTACTGTCGTAATGGACAAGGATTTGGCGAGAAACCATTTTACGGTTAAGGTAAGCGGATTGGGACTTGAGCCCGGTAAATACAAGATTTCAGCCCGAAATGAGGGTGGTCTTACGTTCGAGTATTCGCCTGTTACTTTTGTGTTCAGCGATGCGTTTGATATTTGCGTTTCGCTCGGTCGTAGAGTACCGATACCTTTGAATTTTAATAATGGATATGTAGAACTGATAGAGAATTATTGGAACTGGTCAGACTCTACCAATAATTATAACTTAGGATACTTGTTCTCTGAGCTTATCGATGATAATGAGTTCTTTGAGAAATGGAGTCAGATTGCTGGTTTGACGCATTTAACCGGTGAGTTTACATTCATTCCGATTAAATCAGGCGCAGGATTCTTTGGATTTTCTATCGGCGGTTCAGCATTCATGGGTGTACATGATTACACGCATAGAAATCCGGTTTCAGGTTATGATGACTATTGTATCGAAGCGAACTTCTATGAGCCTCACCTTAATTTTGTCTATGAGCTCACATTGGGAAAAAGCATAATAATCAATGCACAGTTGGGCGGTGGTGTTTCAATCTTACCGTTCAACGTTATATATAATACAGGTTCTTATGACGAGTCTTTAGCCTTGGGTTTGAATTTCGACGGAGGGCTTGCTTTCCAGTTTTATATTGGTCGCACATTTTACATAGAGCTTAGCTATAGATATGTGTTCAATCTTTTCTCTGGATTCAATTTTCAATACCATGATCCAGGTATATCGATGGGTTTGCGATTCTAGTTTTCTGGAAAGGAGGATATAAACATGAAATTTTATGTTTGTAAGCATTGCGGAAAGATTATCGTTATGCTTAAGGAAACTGTGGTTCCTACAATTTGCTGCGGTGAGCCGATGTCCGAGCTTGTTCCCGGTACAACGGATGCTGCCGTCGAGAAGCATGTTCCTGTTATTTCACAGGCAGGAAACAAGGTAACTGTTACGGTTGGTTCCGTCGCGCATCCTATGGCGGCTGAGCATTTCATCCAATGGATTCTCCTAGCAACGGACAAAGGCAACCAGAGGAAACTTCTAAAACCAGGCGACGAGCCGAAAGCAGAGTTTATGCTGCTAGACGGCGAGAAAGCAGTCGCGGCGTATGAATACTGTAACCTTCACGGTTTGTGGAAGGGTGAAGTATAAAAGGGGGAAGCCGTTTTTCGGAGTGTCAAAGCTCTGCAAAACGGCTTGTTTTTTTTGATATGGACAACTTGATTTACGAAACACCACGATTAGTATCATCTGCGTTTATTGACAGCACGATCAGGCTTGGCACAGCGCAAACTTTCCTTATGGTTCAGGACAACATAACAGAGTGTCTGGGCAGAATTAAATGCGATGGTGTTACGTATCGCAAAAAATACAATTCATTCTGGGTTTTCACAAAGGTTGTGATTCATTTTGAGCAGCATCCTGATTGGTGCGAGTCTGTAAATACGCGCACGTTTCCAATAGATAACGGCGGCATAAGGACTCATTTGAACTCCGAGGCTTTTGACAAAGATGGCGCGCTCGTTTTCTCAGCGAAATACGAAGCATGCGTCCTTAGTTTCGAGACGCACCGCCCGCAAAAGCTTGTGACACTGGGCTATCCAGCAGACGGTTTTCCGTCGCCGGTGTTCAACGCGCAGTTCACCCGTTTTTCAGTAGACTTTTCAGAAGAAGATTTTGTTTTTGAGCAGAAAATCCGCTCCAGCTTTATAGATTTGTCGCAGCACATGAACAATTCGGAGTATGTGAAGCTTGCGCTGAGCACATTCAGCAATGACTATCTAAAGGAGCACGATGTTTCTGAAATAGAGGCGCATTACACCGGCGAAAGCAAGGAAGGGCAGACGCTGCGCGTTTACCGCCGCGACGTTAGCGATGACGCGGGCGGCAACACGTTTGTCCAGATAAAAGAAGGTGAGCGCGTCGTTTTCGAGTGCAGAATAGCGTTTTAAGCTACGAGCCCGCTTTGTTAATCGTTCCGGCTCCGTCTGAAATCTCTTTCATGTTAGTCGCCATACGGTCTGTTGCGTTCTTAAGCTTGTGTATCTCATCGATAATCGCGGAGTTTCCAGCCACCGTTGAGTCTGCTGAGGCCTGTACTACTTCCGTAACAGACATATGAACCTATAACAGTTATACTATCGGAATAATGCGGGGTTAGTGATTTTTTAATTTGTGAATTCTTAGGTTGTAAAAGCGAGGTAGGGGAAAGGTCTTTCCCCTGCGTCGCACTTCGTTGCGCCGCACCCCATTCTAACGGGGCACTTGTTTCAGTTTGTGCCCCGTAACGCCCCAGATTGGCGTATCTGACGCGCTTACTGATAGAGCGGCATTACTGCGTTGAGCACTTTGTTGTACTCGGCGTAAGCTTTGTCGTATTCTTTTACAGTATCGGGATTTGGCATTGCAACTTTTTCTGCGTCAATCTTGATGTGAGCCGCGCACAAAGCCGCCATGTCCGCTTCTTTGCCAGCCTTTGTTGATTCAAGGCACCACAAAGCCTGAACAGCCGCACCAAGGGCAGCTGCCTCATCAAGGACTGGTACGCGGATAGGCAGATTCATTACGTCTGCGGCAATCTGGCGCCATGTCGCGCTCTTTGAGCCACCACCGATAAGGCGGATTTCCTTTGGCTGGAAACCGAGCTTTCTGAATGCGTCGAGTCCGCCGCGCATGGCGAATACAGCACTCTCAAGAGAGGCGCGGGCGATGTTCTCGCGGCTTGTGTTTGCTGTCGTAAGTCCTGTAATGCTTGCGCGTCCGTTCGGCAGGTTAGGTGTGCGCTCTCCGTTGAAGAACGGAAGAACGATAACGCCGTCCGCGCCGGGTTTTGCTTTGGAAGCTGTCTCGTCGAGCTGTTTAACGTCAAGGTTGAAAAGGCCGCGGATAAACTCTGTGGCAACCGTGCAGTTCATTGTGCAAAGAAGCGGCAGCCATCCGCCTGATGAAGAGCAGAAGCCAGAAAGACCGTTCTCTGGGTCGGAGATAGGCTTAGCGGAATATCCGTAAAGTGTACCGGATGTTCCCATACTCATCGTGAGGAAGCCGTCGCAAACTGTACCAGTTCCGATAGCACCCATCATGTTGTCGCCGCCGCCGGCGGAAACAGGAATGCCAGCAGGAATTCCGTACTCAGCTGCTGCCTCGGCTGAAACCTCACCGGCTGGCTCATACGGTTTAATAAGCTTTGGCAAAAGTCCGGCGAGTTTCGGGTCTATTGCGTCGCAGATTTTCTTTGACCATTCGCGGTTCTTGCTGTCGAAAAGAGCCGTGCCGGACGCATCGCCGTATTCCATAACGTATTTGCCGGTGAGCTTCCAGTTTATGTAGTCATGCGGAAGCATGATGTAGTTGAGCTTGTCCCAAGCGTCTTTCTTGTGGCGTTTGAGCCAAAGAATCTTTGGAGCTGTGAAGCCAGGCAGCATAAGGTTGCCTGTTGCCGCAATAACTGCGTCCTTGCCGCCGGCGGCTTCCGTAATAAGCGCGCATTCCTCTGTAGTTGATGTGTCGTTCCAAAGCTTTATGTTATAAAGAGCTGAACCGTCTTTTGCAAGCGGAACGAATCCGTGCTGCTGTCCGGAAACACCGATAGCCTCGATGGAAGCTTTTGCACCGGCAGAAAGCTCAGAGAAGCATTTTTTCATCGCTGCGTCGTACCATTCGGTTTTCTGTTCGCGTGTTCCGTCGTTTGCGGAAATAAGTTCGAGCGGGCAAGATTTCTTTTCGATAATCTCTTTTTTCTCGTAGTCGTAGATGACTACCTTTATACTTTGTGTTCCAAGGTCAATACCACATACAGTTTTCATATATTCCTCACTTTTTCCTGTTCACTCTGCTTTGTGGACAGGTGTTCAACATAAAGTCTGCAACGCAAACTTTTGCAAAAATGCGTATTCAACCAATTATGTTCCACTTATTATAAATCAACAATCGGTAAAATGCACGAGAAAAAAGGGATATTTACCTATTTGCATTATTTATTATTATGTCGAAAATTTATATGTATTTGTTGTTTTTCAGATTTATTGTGTCATAATGAAAGTAGTTGGTTGTTTATAAAAGTCTTAAAAGGATTAAAAAAGTGTTTAAACCAATGCCAACCCACAGTTTCAAATTTTTCGCTAAATTTATTGCCCTGGTATTAGTCTGTCTTCTTCATGTTTCCTGCGACTTCGGTAACTTTATCACGCCGTCTTATGACGAATCGTTTGAAAGTTATCTTGATTATTGGTCATCTACGTGCGAGGTAGGGCAGGTTAATTACGTCTCAAGCAATGTCAAAATGTCGAATGGTCCGAACGTTTCGGCTCAGAATCAAATAGAAATCGATGTAATAGTTATAAATCCAAAAGAATATGCTTTGCTTTGCAAATCTGGTGGCGGAAACTGTTTCCGTTTTCAGAATGAGGCGGGCGACTTGGTTTATACGAATTATTCCGAAGAAATGATTGACCCTTCAAAAATCAAGATAAAGGCAAATCTTACTGATGCTTCGGAAGGACAGACAATCACTCTCACCGGATGCCTTTGGCCGGAGAATACCTCGAATTTTACAGAGGATGCATTAAGACGGCAGAATCAAAAGCTTTTTTACAGCGAGAATTTTATCCAGAATACTCCGCCAGACGAAGTTAGGAATGTTTATGTTCCTTCTGGAATGATGGCTAACAAGCATTACGTTTCTTTTGAGATTCCCGACCAGACAAAGAACAAGAATCAAGGCGTTAAGTTCGAGATTCAGTATTTTCTGCGCGAGAATAGCGGGCTTACAAAAAAAGGAAGCAGAGTTCTTTCTTTGAGCGACAGCAAGACTTCTGGCAATGTTTTTACATATTATTTTGACGAGCAGGAAGATTACCTTGCTTACGAGTATTCGGTAAAAGTTCTGGGAGTCAGGGGGCTTAACCTTGATCCAGTTTCTACTGACCCGGGACTTGGTGTTCACGTTATGGTTGAGCCTACGATCACTTTCGAAACGCCGCTTACAGGTCATGTCGATGCGCAGGGCTACGAGTATATAGAAGTCGAGTCTGATTCGTCGACAGTTTCTTATTCCATTTCGTCAGAAGAGGCTGGGGCAGAGCTCAGCGGTACACTGGACGGAGTTTCGTTCACTGGCGTACAGAATGGAACGCTTGCTGTCGGCGCTCATACGATTGTCGCGACAGTCCACAAAGACAGATGTCGTGACGTTACCGTAACAAGAAAGATAATGGTTGCGCGGACAATGAATGGTGCTACGCTGACATTCACAGGCGTTACATACAACAACATCGATACGAACGGTTTCAGATATTACGAGGTAAATACAAATGCGGATGTTGTTCCGTATTCGATAATTGCTACAGAAGACAACGTAACTCTTACGGGAACTGTAGACGACATTCCGTTCAGCGGTTCAACAAGCGGTGATCTTGCTATAGGAGAGCATACGCTTGTAGCGACCGTAAGCAGGGAAAACTACAACGACGTTATGGTTACGGAAAAAATCATGGTCGTAAAGAAGCTCGCGCCGGCGGTTCTTACGTTCAGCCCGACTTTCAACGGATGCGGCGAGGACGGTGGGAATTACGAGTATATTGAGGTCGCGACAAGCTCCGCTACAGTTTCTTACGGAATCGCGATGCCGGAGAGTGGCACGACGATTACCGGAACGATTGACGGCACGACGTTCAGCGGCGATCAAAGCGGTGTTTTCGCAATAGGCGCGCACTCGATAACGGCGACAATCCACAGGGATTACTACCACGACATAACTGTTACGAAAAACGTGATGGTCGTGAAGAAACTTGATACGCCGAATATCGAAATTTCAGGCACGACTTACAACAATGTCGATACGTCCGGCTACAAGTATTACGAGGTTGCTTCTGCTGCCGGCAAGGTTGGTTACACAATAAGCTCGGAAAACGAAACGACTATTACGAGCAGTTTGGGCAATGTTTCGACTAACATAAAACAAGGCGAGCTTGGCATTAACAGCTACGTGATTACAGCGACGGCTAAGAAGCCTTACCACTTGGACAGCGAAACTGCTTCAATGAAAATTCAGGTCGTGAAGAAACTTGAAGCACCGAATATCGAGTTTACAGGCACGACTTACAACAAATTCGATGGTGACAACTATCTGTATTACGAGGTTGATTCTGCTGCGGGCAATATCGGTTACTCGATAGCTTCCGAGAACGGAACGACAATTACGAGCAGTTTGGGCAATGTTACGACTAACTTAAAAGAGGGCGAGCTTGGCATTGACAGCTACGTGATTACGGCGACGGCTAAAAAGCCTTACCATAATGACAGTGCCACCGTTACAAAGAAAGTAAAGGTTGTTCAGAAGCTGCAAAAACCTTCTTTGAGTTACTATAGCGACTCAGACCGAACTAGTACGGTTTTGAGGGGAACGCCTTATGACTCCGCTTATAATTCATGGTCTTGTTATGATATAAACCTTGATAGCAGCGGAAACGCCAGTTTGTATTACACGTTTGCGGCTCAGGAAACAGGCGCGACGTTAACGGCTACGGATAGGGCAGGAAACGCTTCAAATTCCACGGGAATCGACAATTCTGGTTCGTTCGTGCTCGGTCCTCACACAATAACGCTGACAGTTGCGAAAGAATTTTATGAAACGCAGACATTCACGGAATCTCTTTACGTGGAAGGAGTTTTGGCGGACGCGGTGATAAGGCCGACGGGAATAAACACAGGCGGTACTAACTGGCAGTTCAGTTACTTGACTTATAGTGCAATGCCAGTTTCTGTATCTGTCGGTAACGCGGGAAACACCATATCGTCGATAAATAACGGAAGTAATGTACAAGGAACGAGTTTCACCCTTGCTCATGGTTATGGCGGAAATATAGTCGTTACGCAGACACGTCAGTACTGCAGGCAGAAACAAACTACGCAATATATGTCTGTATCTATAAAGCCTATAACTGTGAGTGTTCCTGCGAATGCAGATTTGGATTTGCGTTATGATGGTGATGACGCAGGTGGTGATGACGGTGAGCTTTATGGATATATAGATTTTGGTTTTAACGGGGGAAATTGGCAAGAGAGTCGCTTCCTTGATAAAGTCGGCGGGTTCCCTGAAGGAAATTATTCAGGTATTAATCATTCTGCTTTTAGTCACACATTTACTAGTATAGATGGTAATTCCGTATGTTATCGGTCTAGAGAGATGACGGAATGGGATAACACTTGGGCAGACGATGATCCGTGTGGTAATGTGGAGGCCTCTCTTTCTTTGTATGATATGTGTGCTACAAAGCGAAGTGGTGGACGGCCTAAAATAGAGTGCAGCAGTAGAGATGGAGATGAGGGTGTTTCGCATCGTGTTTATTTCACGCTAACTGACTAAAGTTTTGTTTATCAAGTAAAAAATGTCGGTTTATATAAATGTAGTTGAAAGATATATAAAAATTCCTCTTTATATCGTGCTTGCAGTGCTTTTCTTGCTCTTTGCGCCCAACTGCATTTTTGCCGATGAAATCCCAGAGAACGAGCTGCGTCAGCCGTTCCGCTGGAAAAGCGCCGGAGAGGCTTTTCAATATCAGATTACGATTTCTACGAGAAATGCTTTGACAGGCTTGTGGGAACAGTGCTACTACCACGAAACCGACAGGGAAGAAACGGACTCTTGCCTTATCTACATTGAGCCGCTTCTGTCGCCGGGAAATTACCGTGCGGAAATAAAAGTCGTGAATATCCTTGGGTTGGTTCAGGAATCGCTGACCAGCCTGGGCGATTTCACTGTTTATCAGGCGTACATGCCGGAAATCGACAGCGTGTCGTATCCGCTTAACGGCAGGACTATCATCTATCTTGATGAGCTTGATAACGACGGTGTCGTTAAAATAAGCGGAACGAACCTTTTTATGCCGGACAGCACAAGGAAACAGATTTCATTTACGGATTATTTTTTCAAAAACGAAGAGAACACTCTTTTTCCTGAGAAAATAATTTCGCACGATGAGCAGAATAGCAAGGTTTCTTTGCAATTTGATGTGGAGTCTCTTGTTCCGGGAGTTTATCATCTGTACGCGCAGGATGCGAGCGGGCTTCATTCGCTGGCGGGAAGAGGCTCAGAATTCGAGATTAAGGCAAGAAAAGTCGTCGATTTTAATATAGAGGCGGGATATACGTGCCTTTTTCTGAATGATAGGGCACTTACGAATTACTTTGAGCAGACGGTGTTCCCTTTGAGCGCGCAGGCTCGTCTTTCGTTGTTTTTTCTGAAACGCAGCTGGGGATATTTCGGTTTTGGCATACGCGCGAACTACAGCTATTTTACGAGCACAGAAAGAACATACAGTTTGGACGGGAATATCGGCATGGCGCATTTTGTACTGATTTATCAGCTTCCGATGTTCAGACGGCGGTTCTTTTTGGAACTCCGCGGAGGTGTGGGTGGAACTTATTATTTCGATATAAAGTTTCATTTTAGGGGAAATGTCCAGTCAAGTCCGTTCAACACAATCAGTCTGTGTTATGACGCGGGCATGAGCATGATTTATTACATCAACAAGCGTTTGTTTATTGAAGCTTTGTTCGATTATGCATTTACAGTTAATCAAAACGCCTTGATGGGAGGAATGCTTCCTTCTCTCGGAGTGGGATGGCAGTTCTAAATATGTGGGATATGTATAATTATAGTAAATTTTTAATGAATTTCGTTGCTTTTTTATGCATTATATACGATAATCGAGTTAAGTAGGTTTAAAAAAGTGGAGAGTCATTTATCAAAGTGTGTTTTTAAAGGCGTATTGTTTAAATTTCTCATAATACTGCTTTGCTGCCTTGTTGTGTTCTCATGCGATTTTGGCAATTTGTTTGATCCTACCTTTGATGAGTCATTTAAAGAATATCTTGAATATTGGTCTTCTGCCTGTCAGGTCGGGCGTGTGGATTATATCTCCGAGCATGTGAAAATCGATGATGACGAGAACCTTTCCATACAATCTGACATTGAGCTTGAATTAATTGTCGCTAATCCGAAAAATCTTTCGTTGCTTCAAAAAGCGGGCGGAGGTTCATGTTTCCGCCTTACAAACGATGCTGGCAATCTTGCTTATTCTAATTATTCGGAACAGCTTATAAATCCTCAGAAAATCAAGATAAGGGCAAGACTCACCGATGCGTCTGAAGGTCAGAGAATCACGGTAACAGGCTGCTTGTGGCCGGAGAATGCGGTAGGCTTTAATGAGGCGGCGCTGCGCAGTCAGGATCCAGACCTTTTCTATTCCACTTCTTTTATTCAGAATACACCGCCGGACAGCGTAAGTAATCTTTATGTACCGCCGGACACTATGTCGGGCAAGCACTATGTTTCATTCAACATGCCCGATCAGACAAAAAACAAGAACCATAATTCTTCATACGAAATCGAATATTACCTTCGCGAGAACGGCAGCCTTGACTACAAAGGAAGCCGTGTCGTTACAATGAGCGAAAACAAGGCGACTGGTTCTGCCGGCAATGTTTTTAAGTATTTCTTTGATGACCAGGAAAACAATCTTTCTTATGAATATACAGTAATTACAATCGGTCCGCATGGACGAAAATCTGGGCAGGTTTCCACGGATCCTGGGCTTGGCGTTCATGTCATGGTCGAGCCGACAATCACTTTTGACTCTCCGTACAACGGTCAGACTGACGCGCAGGGCTTTAAGTATATCGAGATTCTTTCCAGCGCCACTACGGTTGGGTATAGTATTTCATCCGACGAGGAAGGAGCGGCTCTTTCGGGAACTATTGACGGTGTTGCTTTCACAGGCGAGCAGACAGGAACGCTTTCTACAGGTCAGCATACTATTGTGGCTACTGTGCACAAAGACAACTGCCGCGACGTTACCGTCACCAAGAAAGTTAATGTCATTCAGGCTTTGGGCGGCGCTGCGTTCTCGTTCGGCGTTGCATACAACGGTCACACTGATTCGAGCGGATTTGCATACTACGAAGTAAATACAGCTTCCTCTACAGTTTCGTACACGGTAGATATATCTGAAACAGGAACAACGCTGACAGGAACGATTGACGGCGTTGATTACAGCGGTGCACAGACCGGAACACTTGATGTTGGAGCGCACACGATTGTCGCGACGATTCACAAACCGGGCTTCACCGATCATACGACTACTCGTAAGATTATGGTCGTAAAGAAGCTTGACGAGCCGGCATACACATTCACAGGCACAACTTACGGCAATACGGACACGAACGGATTCGATTACTACGAGGTCGATACTGCAACGGACACACTGCCGTACACAATCGTAATACCAAGCACAGAATCTTCTGTCGCCGGAACGACGATAACAGGAACGATTGACGGCGTTGATTTCACCGGAAACCAGAATTCGAACCTTGCCATCGGCGAGCATACGCTTGTCGCGACGATTCACAGAGACTGCTACAACGACAAGACTTTAACAAGAAAGATTATGGTCGTACAGAAGCTTTCTGGCGCATCGTTCGAGTTCGGCGTTCCGTACAACGGCAACACGGATTCTAACGGATTCGAGTATTACGAAGTCGATTCTACAACTCCGACAGTTTCTTATGAAATTGCAATTCCGGCTGCAGGAACTACGATAAGCGGAACGATTGACGGAAATGCGTTCGCTGAGACAAGCTCCACGCAGACAGGAAACTTGGCTGCCGGCGCGCACACACTTGTCATTACTGTTCACAAGCCTTACCACAATGACAAGACAGTAACGCGAAAGATTATGGTCGTTGAGCAGCTTGGCGGCGCGTCGTTCACGTTCGGCTCACCGTTCAACGGTCATGTCGATGCGAACGGCTTCCAGTATATTGAAGTCGATACATCTTCTTCTACGGTTTCATACTCAATTGATGTTTCAGAAGCCGGAACGACACTTACTGGAACTGTCGATGGCTCGGATTTCAGCGGTGCTCAATCGAGAACATTTGCAGTTGGAGAACATACAATTGTCGCGACGATTCATAAGACTAATTTCAGCGACAGGACTGTTACGAAAAAGATTCATGTTGTAAAGAAGCTTGACGAGCCGACAGTCACGTTCACAGGCACATCTTACGGTAATACGGACGCGAACGGATTTACCTACTACGAAGTCAATTCGCTTTTGGGTACAATTTCGTACTCAATCCGGATTCCGTCATCTGAGTCATCGGTTGCTGGAACGACCATAACAGGAACGGTTGACGGCGTTGCTTTCAACGATGCACAGAACAACGTATCGCTTACAGTCGGCGAGCATACGCTTGTCGCAACAATCCACAGAGAGAACTACAACGACAGGACTGTTACGCGCAAAATTAACGTCGTGAAGAAGCTTGATGAGCCGACAATCGCGTTCAATCTTCCGTTCAACACTTCCGAGGTTCATGCGGATGGCTACTGGTACATCGAGGTTGCTTCGGCTTCTTCGACAGTTTCGTACACAATCAATTCTGAAAGCGGAACTGAACTGACGGGCGTAATAAACAGCAACGGCACATCATCAGGCTACTCGACGGCGGGTGCTGCAACGACGAACACAAAGACAGGCAGCATTGGTATCGGTACGTACACAATTACTGCAATTGCCCATAAAGGCAATTACAACGACAGCGTTACAATGACGAAGCAAGTGAAGGTTGTACAGGCGCTTTCAGCTGCTACATTCACATTCGTCGGCGAACACAGCGCGGATAACGTGGATAACAACGGCGTTGCGTACTATGAGGTCGATAATGCTTCTTCAACGATAAGTTACACAATTGATTCTGAAACAGGAACAACGATAGAAGGAACTATAGACGGACTGAGCTTCGTGGAGACCACGAACACAAAGAGCGGAACACTTGGCATTGGTGAGCATACGTTTGTCGTGACAGTTAAGAAAGCAAATCAAGATGACAAGTCCATAACGAAGACTATAAACGTTGTTACAAGCCTGACAGAGCCTTCATTCTCGTTCACTGTTGCACCTAAAGCCGGAGAAATTGATATACACGACGGAAACAACTACGAAGTAATTGAATACAACTCACCTGTTTCGGCAACTGTCACGAATACATATACAGGTACCGGCTCTACCCTTACTGTTTCGTTCGACGGTACAGAGTACACTGGCAACTCCCATACAAAACAGATATCTAACGGTGGCGACAGATACTATACAATAACGGCGACAATTTCAAAACCATATTACAGATCTGTGAATGTCACAAGACGCATATATCTGGTTAGAGAGTTGACAGCGCCGGCTATTAGTCTAAGCGGAACGTTCAGTGCCAACGGACAGACGGCAATAAGCGGTGGAAACAGCTTCCCAGTAAATGAATACACAGGAACGCTATCTGCAATAGCAACAAATACATACGCTGATATCGAAAGCGGCTCTACGCTTTCTGTTACGGTAAACAACGGCGCGGCATCTACAGGAGCAACGAGTGTTGAAAAGACACTGGCGACTGGCGAAGAC
>JAEEGK010001893.1_pt1 | contig 52497 bp, 21 predicted proteins | sample 8958771 | NCBI WGS metagenome assembly JAEEGK01 (sample SAMN16246547, study PRJNA631951) | gut metagenome | biome: gut microbiome; feature: rumen; material: SC-attached | host: Bos | place: Iran: Karaj | collected 2018-10 | reverse complement strand
ATCAAACAATCCGGGATGTATACGCCTTTTTCCATCATCTCGTAAAGGGAGATAAGCGCGGTGGGCGCATTTCCAACGGCGAATATCACTTTTTTGTGGAGTGCCGCCGCCCGCTCCATGCTTACGCTCGCTCGCGTAACTTTCCGCTCGCGAGCCTCTTCCGCAACATCTTCGTCTGCCATAAAGCAGTGAAGTTCTCCGCCATAAAGAGAAAGGACTTTCTTGTTCACACCGGCTTTAGCCATGTTCGTGTCCGTAACGATATCAGCACCTTCAAGCAAAAGGGAGCGGGCGGCGGCGACTGCTCCGGCGGAATAACACATCGTTTCGGCATACTCAAAATCTGCCGTCGTGTGGATAACGCGCATTGTGACAGGCTTCTCGTCCGCCGGCAAAACTATGTTTTTTGAAGCAAGTTCCGCACCGATTATTTCGAAACTTCGTTTTTCTATATCACTTGGAAGTACGTATTCTATTCCGTTCATTTTTTCTCCAGTTTCTGTGCGCTTTTATGCATTACTGTGCGCAATTGTCGATTCTCTCTATTTTCGCCAATATTTCCAAAATCCGCCGCAAACATGCCACGAGCGCCTCGTTTTCCTCGTGTTTCCGCACAGCGATTCTGTAAAAACCTTCGCCCAGCCCTGTAAAATCGCGGCAGTCGCGTATCAAAATGCCGTCGGACAAAAGCGCGTCAAAAAGAGAGCCCTTCGCGCGGAAAAGCAAAAAGTTCGCGTCCGACGGAAACACCACAAAACCAAGTTTTTTCAGTTCCGTCGTTAAAAACTGCCGCTCCTCGCTGATAAGACGCACAGCTTCTTTAATGTATGCGTCCTCGTGCACCGCTGCAACACCAGCAGCTTGTGCCGGGGCTGACACGTTCCATTCAGGAAGCTGCTTTCTTAAAGCGACAGCAGTCTCCGCGCAAGAAGTGACGCAATATCCAAGCCGCAGCCCCGGAATAGCAAACGTTTTTGTAAATGCACTAAGAACAATTACGGACTTGTACCGTGAAAGCAGCGGGATAAACGAGTATTCGCCTTCTTTTCCGGTAAGCTCCATAAAGCATTCGTCTATTAAAAGCCAAGTGCCTGTTTTTTTGCACTCGGACGCAATTTCTTCCAAAACGGCGCGCTCTATAAGCTTTCCGTTCGGGTTGTTCGGGTTCGTGACGATACAAGCGCTGGGCTTTGTTGTACGAAGTTTTTCCAAAAACGCAGGGAGCATTTCGCGTGTAAAAGAAAAGCCGTTTTTCTCCGCAAGCGCGAAATACTCTATTTTCTCACCGACTGCGCGAAATGCGGCTTCGTACCCAGTAAAACACGGCGCAACCAGCAACAACCTAGGCGCGACTGCCGACCGCACCGCATCCATAGCCCCTGCCGAACACGCCATCCGCAAAAACGCAAGAATCAGCTCCGACGCGCCGTTTCCGCACACAACAGATTCCGGCGCAAAGCCAAGCTTGCCAGAAATCGCACGGCGCAAAGCTTCGCACCGTATATCAGGGTATTTTTCCGCATCGGAAACAGCGGCTAAAGCGGCTTCCCTAACCGTCTGCGGCATTCCAAGCGGATTCACGCTTATCGAGAAATCATATTTTACATTATTCCGGTAAACATCACCGCCGTGCATCAAAATATCCCTAACAAAACCGCTAAAAGCCCGGCGCATAACGCTTGGCACAAAAAAGATGCCGCGTACAAAAGCTGGTTCGCCTTTATTATATCACGATGTTCAACTGGCCGTATATCGTCACCAAGAAACGGCTTTTCTTCCACGATGCCGCCGTAGCTCGCCGGTCCTGCAAGCCTTATTCCGAGTGCTCCGGCACACACGCTTTCTGTATGCGCAGAATTCGGACTTTCGTGCTTTAACCTGTCACGCTTGTAAATACGAAGCGCATTTTTCGCGCTGAAGTCGCGTCCTAAAAGCAGGCAGGCGGCAATCATCAAAAACGCAGATATCCGCGCCGGGAAAAAGTTCAAAACATCATCAGTTTTTGCGGCACACCGCCCAAAATCGATATAACGCTCATTTTTATAGCCAACCATCGAATCCATCGTGTTGACCGTCTTATAAAAAAAGCCCAGAACAGGCCCGCCAAGCGCAAAATAAAGCATCGGCGCGATAACTCCGTCCGACGTATTCTCCGCGACAGTCTCAACGGCAGCTTTTGTCACTTCTTCATCAGTAAGATGCGCCGTATCACGCCCCACTATCATAGAAACTGCCCGTCGCGCATCATCCAAAGTACCAGTTTCTAGCGCACGGTACACTTTCATGCTTTCGTCTTTAAGGCATTTTGTCGCAAGCATCTGGTACGTCATCACAGCTTCGACAATGCAGCCTAAAATCGGACTGATGATATAGCACGGTATAAGGATTGCTGCAGCCACGAAAAAAGAAGATGCACACACGAAAATCACGAGAAGTACGCCACGAACACGTTTTTGGCGCGAACTCCGCAGAGCAGCTTCACCAGATTCACCAAGCAGCCGGGCTTCCAAAAACGAAATAAGCTTTCCAATAAGCCTTACAGGGTGCGGCAGCCAGTGAGGGTCGCCCAGCAACAAATCGAGTAAAAATCCGGCAACAAACGCGATTAAGTGACACCCAAGAATCATCCGCATTTTCTAAAATCTCTGCAAAATGGACATAGACCCCGCGCCATCAGTTTCATACGCCACCAAATCGAGCGTACAGACAAAACCGTGTCCGTTTTCCACCTGATAATCGTAAAAACTGCCACCACAAAACGACGACATCAACGCCATTATCGTTCCGCCGTGAACTACAGCTGTCGCAGTGTTACATCCCCTGTTACGAATCATTTCCACAAAATCCGCAAAACCGTCTTTTATCCGCTCTATAAACTCTGCTTTGCTTTCACCGCCGGGAAACTGCGCTTCTCCGTTGCTGTCTATCCACTTTTGATATTCATCTTTCAGCGTCGCATCAGCCATAAGCTCATCGTAGTTTTTACCCTCAAAAAGCCCAAAATCAATTTCAGAAAATTTTCGTACAGGGAACGGCACGACAAGCGGAAAAAGAATCTCCGAGCTTTGAATACAACGCCTCGCTGGGGTTACGACAACGAACGGACACTCGCTGTTATCGATATAACCTTTATCTTCATATTCCTGGCGTAACGCACGAAGGGCTGTTTTTCCCGCCTTACTCAAAGGCTCGTCAGTTTTGCCGATATATCGTTTTTGCGCGTTTCCGGCCGTCGCACCATGCCGGATAAAAACAAGCTTCACTTTATCCATTATTTTATCCTCTGCGGGATGCCGCATACGACTCGGAAAACCTTATCAGCTTTTTCCGCAAAAAAACACTGAATTCTCCCGACAAATTCCCTAAAATGCCGTTCATTTGCGCTCATCGGGATGATTCCGCATCCAATTTCATCACTGATGATAACAAGATTCTTGTGAAATGTGATGATTTTTTGAATCATATCTCGCACTTCATCATCACTTTTACCTGATTCAATCATTTTTTTCACAGATATATTGAAATTATCCCAGATTTTTACATCATTATCGCTAAAATCTCCAGAGATTTCCGAAAAACCAACTGCATCAGGATAACAAGACTTCGCAAAATCAAGCTGTCCCTGCGCATAACCGCCTAAAATCAGCTCCATGATATCCCCCTACAGTCCGAAAATACATGCAAGCGCAACGCCAATCAGAGCCGCAAGCTCCGAAACAACTACAAAAAAGCCCGATATATCGCCAGAAATGCCGCCGAACTGCTTTTTGCTCATAAAATAATAATATACGAACGTAAGCAGCATACAAGCGAGAGCGAAAACCGCCGCGAACGATTCCGGGAGCGACACATAAAGCATGAGCGCGACACCGATAACGAGCTGAACAACAAGACTGATGCCGACAATTTTTGAGTTTCCAGCACTCGCCTCGGTATAAAGCATTCCTTCTTTTTTCGATTTTGGAAAATACGTGACGCTCAAACCGCTTAGACAGCGCGAAATAAAGAACGAGAACGCCATAATGCGGACAGCGGCAAGAGTCGTAACCTGAGAGGCAAAACCGACAGCAAGAAGCATATACACAGCAAGGCTTATGACGGCGAACGCGCCAATGTGAGGATCTTTAAGGATTTCGCGTTTTTTTTCAGCAGACTGATACGAATGAAGAGCGTCCATTGTGTCCATAAAGCCATCCATGTGAAAGCCGCCTGTCAGGAGCAGCGGAAGCGCGAGCGCGAGCGCGTAGTAAAGCACCGGCCCGATATTAAGACTGATAGAGGCGAGTTTCCAGCCATATTCAGCAAGCCCGATAACAGCGCCGACCCACGGGAAAAAGCAAAGGTGATATTTCATGTCGTCCGATGCCCATTGAAAGCGCGGCATCGGGATGCGCGAGTAAAGGGAGAAAGCGACGATTATTGATTTGAAAAAACGTTTTATCATATTCAGTTTACGCTCCCGCGATTTTCAAAGGGATTCCAGCGACAACCTCATACACTTCATCGGATTTTGATGCGATAAAAGCGTTTACCGCACCGAGTGCGCGCATATAAGCTTGCGTTGATTCTTCGTATTCCGCACCCTCTTCAAAGACGTTTCCGCTGACGATAACAACGTCGTCTAAACACGAAAAAAGCTCTTCCAAGCCGCTTATTATGCGCGCCACAACGACAGATTCTTCTATACCGCCGTTGCTTTCAGGCGGAAACATCTCGTTTGCGACAAGATTCGTGACGCATTCCAAAAGCACTGCGGTTTTAGAAAGTTCCGCATCTGCAACGATTTCTCTAGCCGCCGCGCCGATGTCAACCGGGCTCTCCATCGTGATAAAGCATTTACCTTGGCGCATCATCTGATGACGGTACACTTTCTTTCGGCCCTCGTCATCATAAACTTGCATTGTGGCGACGTAGTATGTACGTAAAGCGTTGCACGAAACAGCAAGCTGTTCTGCGAACTTCGATTTTCCGCTGCCGCTTCCGCCATATACAAGCCTTATCATACACCATGCCTCTTGTATTGCGCGACACCCGATTCACTGAAACGCAAGCTTTTTTCATAAACGGCGACTGCTGTTTTTAGCACACCGAGCATAAGAAGCGCGCCTGTCCCCTCGCCCAAAGCCATATTTGCGTCAAGAACAGGCTCAATGCCAAGAGCGTCACAGACGAGGGCAGAAAGCGGCTCGCGGCTTTTATGCGACGGAAGAAGATAGCGCATAATGCCAGGATTCATCCGTTCGGCGACGAGTGATGCCACAAGGCTTATCGCGCCATCGAGTATAACTGGAACGCCGGAACGCCGTGCGCCTTCATAAACCCCGACCATCCCGGCAATATCGAAACCGCCGACAGACCGAAGCACATCAATAGCAGAAGCATCATACAAACCATAAGAATCTATCGCGCTTTCGACGACTTCTTTTTTACGAGCCAAACCAGCTTCGGACAGTCCGGCGCCACGGCCGACTACAGTTTTCGCGGGGCACTTTAAAAGGGAAGCCGCAACGGCAGCCGATGTCGTTGTGTTGCCAATTCCCATCTCACCAATGCAAATCACGTCAACACCGCGTTTCTGGCATTCCTCCACAAGAGAAAGCCCGGTCTGCATTGCCTGCTCGACCTCTGCTTTCGTCATAGCAGGCTCTTTTGCAAAATTCCGCGTACCCGGCCTAATCTTACGGCACAAAACGCCGGGAATGCTCTCTGAACAAGCGATTCCCATATCAACAGCAATAATTTCTGTATCAGTTTGCGCTGCCATTATCCCGGCTGTCGTCTTTCCTGTAGCAATATTCTCAGCGCAGACTCTTGTCACAGCCTGCGCTGACTGAGAAACGCCTTCCTCGACAATGCCGTTATCAGCGCAGAGGACGAGCAGAGCACTTTTCGCCACAGCCGGATGTTCCTTATTTTGGGCAGCTCCAAGCTTGGAAACAAGCGTTTCCAAGCGGCCAAGGCTTTCAAGCGGCTTCGCGATGGAATCCCATCCGCGTTTTATCGTGTCATAAATCTCGTCATAGTTCTTTTCGTAATCCATCAGCAAACCCGCATAATACAAACTCGGCACAAACAAGCTGTCCGCACCTAAAACGCCGCTTCCCGGAGCATACCATAAACGGCTTTCATATCCATATACTCGCGAACAGCGTCCGCAAGCTTATCATACTGAGTTTCTTTGAACGCACGGTAGTCGAAACAATGCCCAGACACGGAACCGGACGAACCTTCGCCAGAAGCGGTTCCTGTTTCCGCGTCAACGCCCGTAACTGAAAGCGCCACGCCTTTTTCGGCGGCGAGCGCGCGGACAACGCAAGAAGCTATATCGCCCTCATCAAAAAAGCCGTGGATATAAGTGCCGTACACGTTTCCAGAGTACGCACCTTTCTCCATCAGGTGCGCGTTCTCACCGACGGTCGTCTCTCCCATGTGGATTTCATACCCGGAAAACTCTTTTTCAGAAAGGCACGAAAGAATGCCGTCAACCGCACCGAGACGGCCGGAAACGCGTGTACGAACTTTTTGTGACAAAAGCTTTGTTTCGCAATCCAGAAGTTCCATCCCGCGCAGCTCGCCGCCGCCCTCAACACCATCCGCATCGATTATCGAATTTCCAAGCATCTGATAGCCGCCGCAAATGCCGAACACAGGCTTTTTCGCCGAGAACTTTTTTATCGCCGCTTCAAAACCGCTTTCACGGAGCCACTTCATATCGCCAATCGTGTTCTTGCTGCCTGGGATTATCACCATATCCATCCGCGCAACTTCACGAGCATCCGTTATGTAATGAAGGGCAACATCATCTATCTGTTCAAAAACCGAAAAATCAGTGAAGTTTGAAATGCGCGGAAGCCTTACCACACCGATGTTCACGAGCTTAGCTTCTTTCTTTTCAAAACGCGTGCTCAGGCTGTCCTCGTCATCGAGCGAAATATCAAGATAAGGCAGAACGCCTGTCACTGGAATTTTCAGCATATCCTCAATCATGCTGATTCCTGGGTCAAGGATGCTCTTATCGCCCCGGAATTTGTTTATAACAAGCCCCTTCACCCTGGCACGCTCATCGTCGCGCAAAAGCTGCACTGTTCCGCAAAGCTGGGCGAAAACGCCACCCCTGTCGATGTCTGCAATAAGAAGAACAGGCGCGTCAACAAGCTCGGCAAGCCCCATATTCACAATGTCATCGCTTCGCAAATTGATTTCGGCAGGGCTTCCCGCGCCTTCAATCACAATGATGTCGGCAATGTCTTCCAAAGCGGAGAACGCTTTTTTTATATCTGGGATAAGCTGTTTTTTGTATTTGAAATAGTCTTTGGCACGCATATTACCGACGACTTCGCCGTTCACAATAACTTGAGAGCCTTTATCGTCAGTTGGTTTAAGAAGAATCGGGTTCATGGCGACAACAGGCTCTATACCGGCAGCTTCCGCCTGCATTACTTGGGCGCGCCCCATCTCCAGACCCTCGTTTGTTATGAACGAGTTGAGAGCCATATTCTGCGATTTGAACGGCGCGACACGATAGCCGTCCTGATGGAAAACGCGGCACAAACCGGCGACAAGAAGGCTTTTTCCGGCATTGGACATAGTTCCTTGCACCATAATGACTTTGGCACGTTTTTTTTCGACTGGCGCATCACCTAAAACTGGCGCGGCAGCTGACGAAGCGCGTTGGTTAGCCAGATTCGGCGCAAAATTCGCGCCAGAATCCGCCGCCCGTTGCCCCCTCGAACTCGCCATATCACCCAGCTTCAAATGCAAACTCGCCGTCTCCGGGTCAAACTCATCCGGCTCAACTCCGTACAAATCCTGCACAAATCTTCCGGCAAAAATCTCACCCGGCGTACCAATCCTCACAACCCGCGCACCGTTTACGCCATCATCCTTAAGGCAAACAACCGTATCAGCGACCATTTTCACCAAATCAAGCTCGTGAAGCGACATCAAAATCGCCTTTCCGCGCTCCCGCGCCAAAAACCGGATAGTCTTAAGCAAATCAAGCTTGTAGAACATATCAAGGAACGAAGTCGGCTCATCAAGCACGATAATCTCCGTGTCCTGGCAAATCGCGCGAGCAAGCATGACTCGCTGCCGCTGACCGTCGCTTATCCGCATAAAATCAGAATCCGCAACATCCTCCGCATGAACAAGCTTTATCGCTTCGTCAACCGCACGCCAATCAGCCTCGCCAAGAATGCCAAGCTTCCCCGTATACGGATAACGCCCTGTTGCAATCACATCGCGGCACGTCATGTACTCAGGATGAATCCTCTCCGTCATCACCATAGAAACGTGAAGAGCTGCCTCGGACGCAGAAAGACTGGATAAATCTTTATCCAACACGGAAATAGTTCCACCAAGACGCGCAAGCTGCCCCGTAATCGTCTTAAGAACAGTCGATTTACCGGAACCGTTCGGACCTATCAAAGTCACAATCTGACCGGCTTTTACTTCAAGAGAAACGCCCGAAATCACCACTTTTTTGCCGTACCCGGCGCACAAATCCGCAGTTTTAAGCATTTGGCTTTCTCCCCTGTTTTTTGAGCATCATGTAGACGACGACAGGCACAAGAAGAATCGCCGTGACAGAACTGATGCTTATCTCCGTGGGCGCGAATACGGTGCGTGCGATGCCGTCACAAAAAACAGTCACAATCGCACCGCCCAAAAAGCAGCCGGGGATAAGGACGAGCGGCTTCGACGTTTCAGAAGAAGCTCTTACAAGGTGCGGAACCGCTATGCCGACGAACGAAACAGGCCCCGCGAACGCCGTGACGCACGCGGAAAGCAAGCTAGAAAGCAGGATAAGGACGACACGCAGTCGGATAACATTTACGCCCATGTTACGCGCGTAGTTTTCACCAAGCTGATATGCTCCCATTGGTTTTGAAAGGAAAAAAGCAAAAACCAAAACGACAAAAACGATTGCCGACATTATTTTTACATCAGTCCAGTTCATACCCGAAAAGCTTCCGAGCGACCAGTTGTGAAGATTTACGATATTTGAATCGTTCGCGAAAGTAACTGCAAAATCCGTGATTGCAGAGCAGATATAGCCAATCATTATGCCGCACACGACAAGAACGGACATATTCCGCACTTTTGCCGAAAGCAGCAGGATAATCCCCATCGATATCATGGAACCGAAAAAGGCCGCTACAACCATGCCGAAAGCGTTGAATGTAATTCCTTTGCCGAGGAAGAAAATCATCGTGAGGGCGACGACAAGCTTCGCGCCGGAACTGATACCGAGCACATAAGGACCCGCTATAGGATTGCCGAAAAACGTCTGGAGCAAAAAGCCCGAAACAGCGAGCGCACCGCCCAAAACGACGGCGGAAATAAGGCGCGGAAGCCTGATATTCCAGATAACACGGTAGCGCGTAAGGTCAGAATCGTCACCGAAAATGATGGAGATAATTTTAGAAAACGGGATAGAAACGCTTCCTGTGGCAAGGTTCCACAAAAAAAGCACGATGAGGACACAAATCATTATAGATAATATAATAACAAATCTTTTTTTCATAATAATCCGATAATAGCTGCTATCGCCGAATTTTTGTCCCGAAAAACACCTCCTCGCTTCGCTCGTCACATGTTTTTCGTTTCAAAACTTCGGCTACGCAGCTATTATATCAAAGTTTTGTTAAATATGACATTTCAGCATAATCGCCGTTTAATACTTTGTTCAAGTCCTCTATGAAATTCGCAATTCCGGTCGTCTGCTGATAAAAATCTTTGGAAACAAAATAAACTTCCCCGCTTTTTACGGCGGCAAAGTCGCGGAACAGCTCGCTTTTTGCAAAAAGATCGTCAATGCTGGAAAACGCCGTGTCTATCGTGCCGTTATATATAAGGATATCCGCATCAACGCACGAAACATAGAAATCTTCCATCATCATGTTCATTGTAGAAAGAGCGTTTTCCTCTTCCACCAAAAGCTCGGAAAGCGCGTATTTGCCGCCGGCTAGCTCGATAATCTTTACAACATAGTCGTTCGGTTTGCGGACGTTCACAGCACCGTTCGAGTTTACATAAAAAAACGCGATGCTCTTTCCGACAGGCTTTTTCTGCATAATCGGCTCAATGCGGGCAAGTTCGTTTTCGTAATAGGCGCACGCCCTATCTTCCCTGCCGAAAAGAACACCGTAAAGCTTTATCCATTCAAGCCGTCCGAGCGGGTGCGGCTCATACGACGAATATTCCACAAGAACAGGAATGCCCAGTTCTTCAAGCTTTTCTTTCACTTCCGGCTTGTGAAAGATCATCGTGCTTTCAATAGCAAGGTCACATCCACCGGCTGTCAGAAGCTCGTAGTCAGGCGCGCTGTATTTTCCCGCATACGCAATTTTCCCGGCATTCATAGCGGCGGCGGCTTCCGGAACACTCCAGTCTTTGGCTTTTGTGCCGGAGAACGCAATTTCATCCAACGCACCGCACTCGTTTATAAGATCCATCGCTGATGTCGCGACAAGGTACACATTTTTAAGAGGAAGCTGCAACGGCGTTATTTCAGACGGCACATTTTGAGGGACGGGTGCACCCTCCGGCACAAGCAGAAACGTGCTGCCGCTTGTTATGCGCACAAGTTTATAAACAGGAGCCCCACCAGAGTCGCGCATGCCGCCTGCGCCTGTTGCGTCCGACTCGCGCCCAGCACCCGCACCACGCATACCAGCCACGCTGTAATAATCCACAGAGAACTGCGTCGCGTAGCGCAAACTCAAGCTGCCAGTTTTTTCAAGCGCAGAAAAAGAAACAGCGGCTGACGCAAAGTTCTCGAAAGAACCAACTTTGCCGGAAGCCGCCGCATTTATATTTGTGCCGCCGTCCGATTCTGCTTTTTTGCTGCACCCCGCGAAAAACAACGCAAAAGCGCACAACAAAGCAAGGACGACGGAAACTCTTACAGTTCTAAACATATTTATTCTGACAGTGTGAATGTCAGTTTGTACTCAATTTCATGAGGTTTGCTCATGGCTACTGTATTACCGATTACATCCATCGTCTTTCCAAGCTCCGTTATAGGGAACGTAAAAGAAGATGAGTCGCCAGGAGTCTGGTTCATGTACTTAACGCCTTCAACAATCATATAATCGTAGCTCTTGCTGTTCCAGAATACAGTTACAGTAGCAGCTCCGTTACTTACATTGAGCAAAGCAGGAGAAATAATTTTTGCCTTTCCTGTGCCGCCGTCAAAATCAACATCAACGCAATATGTACCGTCAGCAAGAACTTTGCCGTCATTTGTAGCAAAACTTGAAAACAACATAATTGCAAAAAGCAGCACTGCAGCCAAAAGAAAACTCTTCTTCATTCTATATACTCCTTACAAAAATAATTGTATCACATTTATAAAAAGCGACACAAGTAAAAATATATCTATTTTCAACAAAATCTCTAAAATCGCATATCAGAATTGCCAACCTATTCCGAAAGAAGCAAGCATTCCGTCCACCAAAGAGTTTTTATTAACAGTAAATGTATAGTCAAAACCTGCTTCCAAGAAAAATCTTTTTGTCAAATAGAAGATTCCGCTCCCCCCGGCATCGTACGAAAGGCTCACCGTATTAAGCGGCCTCGATTCAACGTTTTTTTGGAAATGAAACTTTATATTATGAAAATAAGTTCCGCCAGCTCCGGCACGTACTTCCAAAAATATTCTCCGCTTGTACAACGGAATTTGATAAAGCAAAGCAAGATGAGCCATACCAATACTTCCGTCTATGCTGTACGTTCTTTCCACATCCGAAATATAACTGTAATTCGCACGAAGGCCGACTCCAAAATACCCCCAGTTTCGCTTAAAGAAAAACAAAGAAAGCCGTGCATGCGCGCTCAATGGGAATACTGTTTCGCCCATATAACTTAAAAGTGAATCATCTTGCAAAAACAGGCACGTATACCCAGCCTCTATATCAAAATCGACAAGTTTCCCAGCTTTTATAACAAACTCCGTATCCGAGTTTGCCGAAGAACGAAGCCCGCTCGCATCCTGTGCAAAAAAATGATATGAACCCGGTAAAAGGTCGTCCATATCAAACTGCAAAGTAATTTTCTTGTTCAAAACTTCATCATGCGAAATTATTTTATCCGGATATATTGTTCTTTCGCCATTCTTCAAAAAATAGTCGGTATACGAAACGGAACGTTTTGAGCTGTCAGGCATAAAAAGATTATTTCCCTCTAACTCGATTATTCCGTCATTATCAAGGTCATCTAGGTAGATTAAAGACCGCCCGGAAACAGGATACGATACATCGCTGACTTCCGGCAGATATGCCTGATAAACCGTAAAGTCATACGTTCTTGTCAAAGTTTCTTCAACTACATTGAAAAAATTGCACACTTTTATTTCCGCACGGTAGTTTCCTGGCGGCAGCGTAGGCTCAATGTAGATAAGGCACGCATCAGTTTCTGTTCTGTCCGTTTCGTGGTAGTAGCACTGCTCATACAAGCCGGAAAGGACATCCTTCTGAAAAATCGTGATGTGATATTTAAGAGCCTCGCCTGAGCTTTTCCAACTAAGCGGTTGCCGAAGCAGATTTTCCGGTAAATCGTCAGAAAAATCGTCGGCATACGCGCCAGTTATCGTGTAAACGAAGAGCAATACGACAAACACGGCTATAAGAGGATTTTTACTTTTTAGTTTTTTATAAATCATATCTCTCTAATAATGGTAGCACTCATCCGAAAAGCGAAATAACATCGAACAAACCTATTCGTATAATGTATACTGTGTTTTCCAATAAACATGGCAATCATAACTACCGTGATTATCAACTATCCATGTCCAATCACCTTTGAGACTACTCAATGCTATGGATTCTTGTACTTCTCCAATATCGTCATTATCAGTCGGATCGTCTTCATACATACCGGATGTTTTAATGCTTACACTATCAGACGGACTGTACAATATACAACTCCAAGCTGCATGATTGAAAATATCATACTTTCCTTCAGCAAAGTCGGCATCATTAAAGCTCCTGACTTCAGACCAATTTCCGCCGTTATATCCCAGATACACGGTACCGTATATTTCGCCCTCATCACCAGCATCATCTCCGTCATAATACATCCACATTTGATCATTCACTGGTACATAAGCTGTAACTGGCTTTATTGTTACCGCATAACTTCTTGTCGTCGTCTTTGTCTTGCAATACGTTCTTGTCTGTACAACAACTACATTGCCGTTAAAACCGTGCGCAAGGCTGAAACTTGTTCCTTTTGACGCACCTCCGGCTGTTACAGAAGATATTGTGTTTCCTGAATTGCCTGCAGATACGGAAACCGACATCTCGTTATAATTCAAATAACTGAACTGCAAGCTGCCAGAGTTTGTAGTAGTAACTCCAGGTGACAGTGTAGAAGTGACAACCGCATCAGACAGAATGCCCTCTACGTAAACGTATTCTGTGAATGTTTGCGTCTTATAATAATCCTTCTCAACAGTCAGCGTTATTGTATGCGGACCAAGCGTTAACGAGCTTGAATTGTTACTTGAAGAGCCATCTGTTTTTAGAGTTGCGCCAGTTTCCTGTGCCGTAAATGTGTAATACAAAGCTCCGTTGCCGCTGCTATTAAGTGATATGTCGAAAGTATTGTAAGAATCATAAGTATGGTTCTCTGGCAGCCCGTTTATTTTCGTAGCAACATTTGTGCGCGCGGAGTTACTGTAGAAAGCTAAAGTTGGTTTCTGCAGTTTCTGTACGACCATGATTTTCTTCGTTCCGGTCAGTTTGTCATTGTAGCAAGGCTTGTGAACCGTAACGGTTATTGTGTATTCACCGATACCCAAAGATCCGTCTTTTGTGTTCGTCGCAGTCGTTTCTGTCGAAGATGTCGTTCCGCTGATTACAACGGTCATTGTCGTATCATCTTCAGATTCGATTGTATAATCAATTGTCGAAGACGCTGTGTCGACCTCATAATACGTGAATCCTTCGTCATCAACTGTGTTGTAAGTTGTGCCTACGAACTCAACAGAAGCTGCATAAAGCTTCTTCACGACTTTGATCTTCCGCGTTACAGTCTTGTCTATGAAGTTATCCCGGTGAATCGTCGCGACGAGCGTATGCTCACCGACTGCAAGCGGAAGGCCGTCTTGCACGCCATCGAACGGAGTGTCGTCAACAGTTCCAGTTATTGTCGTTCCTGCAACAGAAGATTCAACCGTCGGAATCTCGATTGAGTAAGTTACGGTTGAAGAAGCAGTATCAACCTCAACGTATTCATATCCATTCGCATCGGTATTACCGTTAAACAGAGTATCAAAAGTGAAATCAGCTCCTTCAAGCTTTTTTACGACCATAATCTTGCGTGTTACTGTATTGTCATTGAAAAGATCTTTGTGTATCGTCGCGACGAGTGTGTGCGGCCCGACAGAAAGCGTACCCGTCTTTGTTCCGCTGTACGCAACGCCGTCAATGCTTCCGGTTATTGTCGTTCCAGATTCCGAAACACCTATTGTGTACGGAACAGTTGAAGAAGCAGTATCGACTTCAATGTATTCATATCCGTTCGTGTCGATACTGCCGTTAAACGGAACGTCAAAAGTGAACGATGCGCCACCCAGCGACTGAACAATCTTAATTTTTTTAGTCACGGTAACATCGCGGCAGTAGTCTTTGTGGACTGTAGCCACAAGCGTATGCGCACCCGCCGTAAGATTTCCGTTTTGAGTACCGCTGAACGGAACGCCGTCAATAGTTCCCGAAAGCTCCGCACCGGCTTCATCTGACATAATCGTGTAAGCTACAGTAGCGGAACTGGAATCGACTTCAATGTACTTGAAACCCTGCGCGTCAGTATGACCTGTAAACGGCGTTCCAAAAGTAATGGTAGGCTCAACCATAACGTGAACGCCAAGCCCCGGATCGGTGGAAACCTGTTCGATGCTCAGTCCTCGCCCGCCCCACACTTTTACTGAATATTCGTATGCAAGGAAATCTTCCTGCTCGTCAAAATAATATGTAAAAATATTGCCGGGCGTTTTATTGTCGCTCAAAGAAACAACCTTGCTGCCCTTAAAGTTCAGCGCACCGTTCTCGCGCAGGTAATACTGAATTTCAAACTTAACGCCTTTGTTTCTGTTTTTTGTCTGGTCAGGAATTTCGAAGGATACATAATGCTTGTTATTCATTGTGTAAGGCGGAACATAAACATTTTTTACTCCCTCAGGCGGAGTATTTTGAATGAAAGACGTACTGTAGAAAAGATCTTTGTTCTGCCGCCGTAATAATTCTTCTGTAAAATTTGAAGTATTTTCCGGCCACAGACATCCTGTAAGCGTTATTTTCTGCCCTTCGGAAGCGTCAGTGAGTCTTGCCGTTATTTTAATTTTTGTAGCATCTACAACTTCTTCCGTATATTCGGAATAAGCCAAGTTGCCCGCTTCGTTTATAAAAGAAAAACAATGTCCCCCACCGTTCTTACAAAGCAAATTGTATTCTTTTGGGTTTATAACGATTATTTCAAGCTCAATTTTATCTTGCGCGGAAAGATTTTCACCATCTTCCATTTTCACATGGCTAGAGACATAATCTATCTGCCCGACTTGGCAGGTAGAAGCCCAGTAATCAAGATATTCTTCAAAAGAATCGTCAAAAGTAGGATCGAATAAATTACCAAAGTCGCATGAAACAAAAATCAGGCAGAAAAAACACAGCGCGAAGAGTACAGTAAAAACTTTAATACTATGGTCTGATACTTTTTCCTTCACTTTTTTAACCACCACTACTTCTATTATGACGCATTAAATTCGAAAAACAACGAAACTCGTGCATTTTCCCGATTGTTGATGTATAATTGACGTATCATAATGTTTTAGATACGCATTCTGCGTTGCAAACTTTATAGAAAAGTGAGGAATATGATGAAAACTGTATGTGGTATTGACCTTGGAACACAAAGCATAAAAGTAGTTATCTACGACTACGAGAAAAAAGAGATTATCGAAAAAAAATCATGCCCGCTCGAACTGATTTCCGAAAATGACGGAACACGCGAGCAAAAGACAGAATGGTACGATGCTGCCATGAAAAAGTGTTTCTCCGAGCTTTCAGCCGGAGCAAAAGCTTCTATAGAGGCAATCGGTGTTTCCGGACAGCAGCACGGCTTTGTTCCGCTTGCTGAAGACGGTTCCGCGCTTTATAACATCAAACTTTGGAACGACACTTCCACAACAGAAGAATGTGCGCTTATAACTGATGCCGCCGGCGGCAAAGACGCGGTTGTTGCGGCTACAGGAAACCTTATGCTGCCGGGCTTCACCGCCCCGAAGATTATGTGGCTCAAACGCCACAAGAAAGACGCATGGGACAAACTGCGCTACATCATGCTTCCGCACGACTACATCAACTGGAAGCTCACCGGCAATTACGTAATGGAATACGGTGACGCGTCCGGAACAGCACTTTTCGACTCTAAAAACCGCGTTTGGTCAAAGAAGATTTGTGATGTAATAGATGCTAAGCTTGCTGGCCTTTTGCCAAAGCTTATTAAGCCTTACGAGCCTGCCGGTGAGGTTTCTGCCGCGGCAGCAGCAGAGTACGGCATTCCTAAAGGCATCCCTGTTTCCGCCGGCGGCGGCGACAACATGATGGGCGCAATCGGAACCGGTACAGTTTGTGACGGCTTCCTTACGATGAGTATGGGAACATCCGGTACTCTTTACGGATATTCTGCAAAACCGATTTCTGACCCAGAAAACGGACTTTCAGGCTTCTGTTCTTCTTCCGGCGGCTGGCTCCCGCTTCTTTGCACAATGAACTGTACGGTCGCTACAGAGTTTATCCGTGGACTTTTCAACCTTGACGTAAAGCAGCTTGACGAGACAGCCGCAAAAGCAAAGCCGGGTTCAGACGGCGTTATCGTGCTTCCGTTCTTCAACGGCGAGCGCACGCCTAACTTGCCTAACGGCCGCGCAAGCATAACAGGTCTTACAACAGCAAACACAAGCCGCGAAAACATTGCACGCGCTTCTCTTGAAAGCGCAGTATTCGCAATGCGCGGCGGACTTGACGCATTCAGAAAACTCGGCTTCCAGCCAAAGGAAATTAGGCTTATCGGCGGCGGCTCAAAGAGCGCTACATGGCGCCAGATTGCCGCTGACGTAATGAATCTGCCTATACGCGTGCCTGTTCTGGACGAAGCGGCGGCTCTTGGTGCAGCTGTTCAGGCGCTGTGGTGTCTGGAGTCTGCAAAAGCTGGCAAAGAAGCAGATATCGCGGCATTGTGCGCAACACACATCAAGATTGATGCAGAAAAAGTTGCAATGCCGAACCCGGACACAGTAAAAGAATACGACAAAGCGTACGCAGCATACAACACAGTGCTCCAGGCTGTAATGCCGCTGTACAAATAACTTTTACTTTTGAAAAAAGTAGGAGCGCGGGGACGGAAAAAACTTTGTAAAGTTTGGTCTGGCCCCGCCTTTTTTTTATACTAGACAAATCCGTTTATTTGCCCGATAATGGAGATATTAGATGTTTATTTTAATATAAATATGTGTTATCGTCCGCTAACCACAAAAGTTTTTGGCCGTTTGACGTACACCTGTGGAGGTAATTTATGAATAGTCTTAGATTCCGTATAAGTCTTATTACTCTTCTTGTTATGCTTGTATCATTTGTATCAATAGGATTTATAGCAATCAGAAACGCAAAAAACAGTCTTGAAAATGAAATGACTGCAGCACTTGAAGAGTCTGTAAGATCTACGGCACAAGCTATTCAGGCTTCGAACGATAAAGAGTTCAAAATGCTTGAAACATTGGCAGCCCTTTCTGAAATAAGGAATCCCAATGTCTCTCTTCTTGAAAAGACACATATTATTTATGACACCATGAGTCTTGATAAAGATTACATAGACGTATGTATTCTTGACAAAGACGGTATGGCATGGATTAACAACGGAGCAAGGATGATTTCCTTCGCGGAAAGAAACTATTTTAAGGAGCCGTTCAAAACCGGAAAACGATTCCAAACTGACCCTTATGTAAACAAAGTCACGAATTCTCCGGCGACGTTCTACTCCGTTCCTGTTTTCGATAAGGATAATAATATAATCAACGTTATTTTCTGCGTAGTTGACGGTCTTAAGCTCACAAAAATTGCGATGCAGCACAAAGCCGGCAACAACAGGTCACCATCAATCATAACTCTTAACAATGGGCCGGGCGGAGAAACCGAAGCATACAATGAGATTCATTCAAACGGAATTATAATCGCTTCTGAAAAATTCCTTGCAGAGGACGCAGTTATTGAAGAATTCACGACAGAAAATCTTTATGAAACGATAAAAAAAGACGGCAACGATGCATATATGGCCGATTTTGAACGCTTCAGAAAAGAAGAAAAGGGCGTCTTAAAATACTACAAGAACGACGAAAAGCGCATACTTGCATTTGAACGTGTTCCTGAAACGAACTGGGTTATCTACACAGCAGTGCCTTTCAGCGACTTCCAGGGCGACGTGGACAGCATGACGAACGCCATTATTATTTACGTCGCTATTATAACGATAGTAGCTGCCATCATCATAGGATTGGTTATTTCCATTTCGATAAAACCGCTTAGAACAGTTAAAGAGGCAATCAATACGATTGCAACGGGAAACGCCGATCTTACACAGCGCATCCCTATTTCATCAAACAACGAGATAGGAGCCGTAGTAACTGGTTTCAACAATTTTACGGATAAATTGCAGCAGATCATAGCCGACATTAAGAACTCTAAGGAACGTCTTGAAAAAGTCGGCGTTCAGATGAGCGACAACGTAAAAGAAACATCTGTTTCAATTGCGGCTGTCTACGAAAACATAGCAGAAATGAATGACAAGCTTTCCAGCCAGAGCGAAAGCGTTAACAAAACGGCATCATCTGTAACGGAGATTTCCGACAGCATAAAACGCATGGGCGAAATTGTCGAAAAGCAGGCTAACGGAGTTGTGGAAGCTTCTGCCGCCATTGAACAGATGATAAACACAATATCTTCTGTTAATGTCTCTGTAGAGCAGATGGCAGATTCCTTTGACGCACTTCTTAAGAGTTCTAACGGCGGAGTTTCTAAGCAGGAGCTCGTAAGCAACAAGATTAAGGAAATTGAAACACAGTCCGCAGCATTGCAGGGTGCGAACAAAGTTATTTCTGAAATTGCAGAGCAGACGAACTTGCTCGCCATGAACGCCGCAATTGAGGCTGCACATGCCGGAGACGCAGGAAAAGGTTTCAGCGTAGTTGCGACGGAAATTAAAAAGCTATCGGAAAACTCTTCAAAAGAGTCTGCTAAGATTAATGAACAGCTCAACGGCATAGCGAACTCCGTAACGGAAGTTGTTCAGGCTTCTATGGAGTCAACAAGCGCGTTCAAACAGGTTTCTTCGCTTATTAACAGCACGAACGAGATTGTACGCGTAATCCGCAATGCCATGGACGAGCAGAACAGGCAGTCGTCACATATCAATGCGGCTCTGCAGCTTGTTAACACGAACACGCATGAAGTTCGCGCGGCAAGTCACGAAATGGCGGCAGGAAACTCCGAGATTCTTGAAGAAGTTCGTAAGCTTAAGAGCGCGACGGATCTTATGACGCAGAACATGAAGCAGATAACTGAGGACGCGGACAAGATTAACAAGACGGGCTCAGAGCTCGGCTCAATTGCGCCGCAGATGCAGTCTTCTATAATGGACATAAGTACGCAGATAGACCAGTTCAAAGTCTAAGTTTCAGGGATTATCCCGGTGGATTACGCGCCGGGCGATAAGTCCGGTCGCGCGCTATTTGAAAGTGATGCGGCACTCGAACACAAGCCGCTCGCTTTCTTTTATATAAACAAAAGTATTGCTGTCTTCATCGCGGCGATAAACGCGCAAGGTCTGCCCTTCTTTGCTTTCGCCGGTAAAATGCGCTTCCAGCTCCAAAATATCATGCTCACGTAAATAATCATTTGTGAAAGTGCTCAACGCAAGCTTTACATACTCGGTATTATTCATGTGCTGCGACATATCTATTAAACTGGAGCGGATTTTCTGCTCAAAAACGAAATACGTGTCGTTTTGTGTCGCGTCAGTCGCGTCTTTCTGAGCCGCTCCGACATCTGTGCCTGCTGCGCTGGTCGCGCCGGTTGTGCCGCATGAAAACGCAGGAAAGCGCGTGAACTGCGCCGAAAAAACTGGTGTCGGAAAGTTTTCCGTAGGATATCCAAGAGTAGCGAGCTTTTGCGGACGATGATTCTCAAAGCTGAGGACGCACGCCTCGTAATAAGCGGCAAAAGCAAGCTCGCCGTTTTTATCAAACGCCTCTGAGTTTATGTGCGTCCTAAGCCCGCCATTGTCTATTGGGAAAGTGCGGGTCGTAACGGTTTCGCACCAGTCCGGCCGGTGGTTGAAGTGAATCAGTGCTTTTGTAAAAACCCAAAAAGCATTGTATTTTTTCCGGTAGATAACACCGTCGCATTTAAGCCTGCCAAAACATTCCGTAACGTTGTCCTGCACCACAAGAAGTGTCTGCGCAACGCCAAGCCGGACTGTACTATCTATATAAGCAGAGGAGATCAACCGTGGTGTTTCGTAAATCATTTCGTTCATAATACATTTTAGAAACATATTTTCCAGCGGGTCCCAGCGACGACAAAAATCATGGCACCTCGCTAGAAACTTCGCGCTTTGCGCTCGTTGCGAAGTCATTAAAAGGACACCTCCCTGATTTTTGTCTGCGTCCCACTGGAAAATACTCTTTATAGAATATTAAATGTTTTATTACACTATGCGTGGAAAATTAAACTTCGCCCTTCCACAGACTGTGAAGATTGCAGTATTCATACGCTTCCAAAGGTTTCTCGCCGTCAAGAAGCATAAATTCCGCTTTCGGCTCGTCGCCCGGTTTAAGAAGCTTTCTCTGGTTTCCTTTGTCTGTCCGGAGCAGTATCCACTGAATAAAATGTTCTGCAGCCATTGGATGTGCTACAGAGCCGACTGTAACAGTAACCTTGTTTCCCGCAACAGCAATAACCGGAACGTGTTTTTCAACAGCAGCATCCGTCGTTCCTGGAATAAGTTCGCTCATCGCCTCGCCGCAGCACATTGTAGGAACAGCCGTTTCTTTAAGCATAACGATAATCTTACCGCAATGCTTACAAACATAGAATTTCATGTTTATCCTCCTTTAAGCTAGAAGCGCCAACCGATTGCCAGACCCGGCTCGACATACTGAATGCTAAGTCCGTTATATAGATTGTAAACGTAGTCAGCGTTAAGCTCTAAATAAATATGACGCCACGGGAACCATTGTAACTCGACACCGGCTCTTGCGTTTAAACCTACAGATCGCATCTGCTCTGTCGTACCGATTCTGTACACTATATCTATAGACAGCAAGGAAGCACCGGCACCAATATGGGCGTCAAAAACAAAGTGACCACCGAGCGGACGCTGATAGTTGAAGCAAAGATAAGCAGTAGAAAGTTCTGATTCTATGCAATAATCAAAATCGTATGAACCATCTTCTGGTCTAGCTCGATAATTAATCCAGAAAAACGATGACGCACCTAACGAGAAACCAAAATAACTTGTCTTCCCTTTGAATGGTATAAACGTAATCCGTGCGTGAAAATTTGGATTAAGGAAAGTATTAAAAATACCGTTATCCTCAGAAAGCCAATACCAGTAATCTTCAATAATGGTATTGCTTGTTGCAAGCGGATTAGTTGCAATAACACTAATTGTCAGATCGAAAGGACTGCTGTTAACAAGCGAAACGGGTGAAAAATGCGACAAAAGACCACCCTCGTTTCTTGCTGTAACTGTATATTTTCCTTCTTCAAAATCAAATCCGCTTATCTGGATTGTAAACAAATTTTTAGCCAGGTCTTTGTCAATTACTATAGCTGGGATTTGCAAACCAGATTCCATGTTCGTAAGTCTGAACTTTGGCGATTCGCTTAAATCATTTCCTTTTACGGTCAAAACAACATCATCTCCTGTATCAACATAGACATAATCAGGCGAAACATCAGTTATTTCAGGCTTTATGGCCTTTCTTACCGTTACAGGAATCCAATCAGTCCATACCTCAATATTGCCCAAGAAGTTATAAAGTCCGATTTTATACCGGTAATCTCCGGCGATGAGCATACAGTCTGCAAAGTTTTCCTCAACATCCTGTGCGTCGTATTCTACGTACACTCCGTTATCATTTTTGCGTTCGATAACGAAACGGTACATATAAACGTATTCAGAAGCTTCCCATTTGAATTCCTGAATAATAAACTGATTGTTTTCGTCATCAGTCAGGATATAGAACGAACCTTCCTCTTCCAGATTTTTTTCAAACTCTGATTCTACAAGTCCCTGAGCTGTTTCAGTAGCGCTGCCCTCGATCCAATCATCGCCCAATAACTTAACAGTGTGCCAGTCTTCATTCTGTTCTTGGGCAAAGCATAATAACGGCATTAAAAGAAGCAGAACAACAGGCAGAATACCTTTTTTAATTTCCATATAACCTACCTGTTTCTTCTACCGTCGGAGCCTTGAGCGTCGGAAGTTCTATTTTGAATTCATTTTCTGCAATAGCACCATCTGTAAGGAGGGTGTCATCTTTTGTTAAATAAGCCTGGACTGTCCACCGGAAAGTGCCCTGTTCCAAACGCGGCAAGTCTGTAAAGACGGCTTCCGTATTGCCGTGTTGAACATCCTGGCTCATAAGCAGAGTGCCGTCCGTATCATAGAACGAGAATCTATAACCGGTTGCATACTGAACAGGCTCCCAGCTGAATATAATCTCACGATTCTGTCTGAAATATGATACATCAAGAACACCGTCATTTTCTGGTGTAACGGCTACCGGTGCAGTAAACTCCGGATATACCGTTGTTATTTTTCCGTTAGCAAGTTCACTGCACAAGAAAACTTTACCCAGATAATGGACGATTGCTTCTACAGTCCAGTTATAAGTACCCTCAGCAAGGAATTCCTGCAACGCGATAACAGTCGTTGACGAGTCGCCAAACGCTTCTATTGTCCGTTTAGCCTTAACTGTTGTACCGTCTTTGTCATACAGAACAAAGCTATATTCATCAGCAAATTCAACTGAATGCCAGCTGAACCGAACAGCATTGTTATTAGTGATATATTCTGCGTCTACAAGCAGGTCACCGCCCGAAATAAGTTCAGGGGCGGCGGGCGGAGGCAGCAATACGCTGAACGTATTCGCGGCGTTCCCGCTCTTCTGAATAATGCGGTTGTTGTATATTACACGAGCCTCGACATTCCACTGATACTCGCCTGCTTTAGCGAATGCGGGAGCGTCCGCACGGTACCTGAAGGTACCGTCGCTGCCTACGCCCGCCGCCTGGAACAGCTCGTCAACAATAATGCTGCCGTCTTCGCCAGTAACGCGGAGTGCGTAACAGTCTGCCTCTGCAACAGGCTTCCAAGAGAACTCTATTAAACCGTCTCTCATAAAGAGCGGCAGTCCGTATTCCGTTCCGTCCGCAGGGAACCTGCTTCCCGGTATGCCAAGCGGCGGCATTACGACAGAGAATGAAGATTCCGCTATATTTCCTGTTTGCAGAAGCTTATCTCTGAAATATGTACGGGCTTCTACTGTCCAGATATATTCGCCTTCGTATGAATAAATCTCGGTCTCAAGGTTTATGCTTCTTGTATCTGCAGGAAGTACAATCTCTTTAACAACAGTGTTAGCATCGGAATCATTCTGCTTTTCAAGGCGGAGCACATATTCGTCCGCGAACGGAACTGCATCCCAGCTGAATGATTGCAAAGCATTGCCCTTAAAATACGATGCGTCGTATACGGACTGTGCCTTTGGTGACGTAAGCTTCGGTGCGTCAAGGAGCGGAACAGCCGTTTCAAAACGTGAGCTTGCTACAATACCGTTCTGCAGTATTTCTTCTCTGAAATACGAGCGGGCTTCTACTGTCCAAGTGTATTCACCGTTTACAACGAAAGCAGCATCATCGATTGATACGCTTGTTTCTGCACCAGTATATTCTGCCGCAACGGAACCATCCGCCGCATAAAGCTTGAATACATATTCATCTGCAAACGGAACTGATTTCCAACTGAACAGCGCCGGCTCGTCTTTCTTGAAGAACGCAGTGCTGTATACCGTATTCGCCGCCGGAGCGGTAAGCTTCGGTGCGTCAAGGTCTGGCAGATTCACTATGAACGGGATGTCGTTAATATCACCGTTTTGGAATATTTCGCCTTCGTAATGAGAAAGAGCCTCTGCATGCCATCTGTATTCGCCCTTTTCAAGGAGCTCGGAAGCATCCACAGTTGCAGAAGTTTCCGCACCGAACTGGGCGGCTATTACAGAATCGTCCGGCGCATAAAGTTTGAATAAGTATTCATCAGCAAGCGGCACTGCCTTCCAGCTGAAAGTCAGCGGCTCGTCTTTTTTGAAGAATTCTGCGCCTAAAACAGTGTTTTCTGCAGGAAGAATCGCCTCCGGAGCAGCAAGATTCGGTATTATGACAAAGAATGAACTTTCTTCTCTTGTACCGTTCTGCATAATATGACCGTGATAATGCGACAACGCCTCAACAGACCAGCTGTATTCGCCTTTCTTAAGAAGCTTTCCGCACGGAACGGTATAAGAAAGCACTTCGGAAACTTCGTCTTCAAGGCTTGTTTCGATTATCGTTTCGCCATCCGGATCCACAACTGTTAAAATATATTCATCAGCATACTTTATCTTTTCCCATCTGAATGTAAGCGAGTTGCCACCCAAGAAGAATTCAGCCTTAAGTTCGTGTCCTTCTTCCGGCGCTAACTTTTCTGGCGCTTTAAGAACAGGGAGATATATCTCGAACTGAGCTTTCTTCACTTCTCCGGCCTGGAGCAGCTTGTTGTTAAGATAGCAGCGAGCTTCTACACTCCAAGAATACTTGCTCTTTTCAAACGATTCCAAATTATTATAAATATATTTCGTTTCTTTAGTTGGCTGTTCCAAAATCAAATTGCCGTCATAATCATACATTCTGAATATGTATTCATCGGCAAAATCAACAGGAAGCCACTCGAACCGCAATCCGGCATCTGCTTTGAACAGCTCGCTGCTGAATACTTGTCCTGCTGTAGGATAAACTTTTTCAGGCGAAGGCATGTCGCTTACTTTGATTGTGAAAGTGCTGTCCTCTGTCTTTCCGGGCTGCATCATCTTTCCGTTCATGTAGTTGCGAGCTTCAACAGACCATTTGTATGTACCAGGCTCCAAAGAGTTAACGTTATTGTAAACATAGAACGTGTCCGGAGTTGTGTTCCTGTTAGCGGCTGCGACATTGCGGCTTCTCATAAACTCTTTTGCAAGCACTGTACCGTGTGAATTCTTAAGAGTGAATACGTATTCGTCCGCGTACGGAACAGCTCTCCAGCTGAATCTTATGCTCTTTTCAACATGATACAAGTCTTCAGTAAGAACATTCTGTGTTCCAACAGGATTCTTAACCGGAGCGTCCATATCGGGCAGCGTAATCGTAATATCGGATGTGTTCGTGTTTCCGTAGCGGACAACACCATCATCGAATATCGTACGAGCTTCTATTGTCCAAGTGTACTTACCGTCGTGGATAAAATCGGAGAAATCAACGCTGTATGATGTTTCCGGGCTTAAGATTTCTGCAGAACGAAGTACATTACCTTTGTCATCAGAAAGCGAGAATATGTACTTAGTAGCGTACTGTACAGGATTCCAGCTGAACGTTACGTTGAAAGTTCTGTCAAAATACGCTGTGCTGAACAAATCTGTCTTTCTAGGCGATACAATAACTGGCGCATCCATAGGCGGAATCTTCTTAACAGTGAAGTTGCGCACCTGCTTTGATGAAGCGTCAAGATCATCATACGTCATACCGCGTACAGTCCAGAAATAAGAACCTTCGTACAGTCGTGGCATAGCCAATGACCGCTCCGGCTCTTCAATAACTGCTACGACGTTTTCGTCAGCGACAGAATCTTTATAAATACGAAGCTCAGACTCGCTGAGTTCATCGATAGAGTTCCATGCCATTTCCGGCGGATTCATTACAACATCAAGGCCTTCAAAAGTAACGCGGTCAGTCGGAGCTGAAAGCGTTATAGGCTTAAGTATGCGCAAGAAGAACGAGTATTTGCCGAGCGTACCGACAGCCCTAGACATCTTTTCTGTTTCGTCGCGGTATGCCTGTACTGTCCAGTAATATGTCTGCTCCGGCTTTCCTGCGAATGATACATACTCTGTATACTCTTCGCTGCCGTCATCTTCTATATAAGTGTTTTCATAGATAACATCGCTCATTTCGTCCGAGCCGTAGACCCTTAGCTGATAATAATCGGCCGTAGGAACAGGCTTCCATTTAAGAGCGATTGTTCTGTTGTTTTCTACAACGACGCGGCTTCCGTCATCAGGAGCAACACATGCAGGAGCCACAAGCGGGCCTTCTACCTCGAAATTGACGGCATCGGACGCGAACGTACCCGCATCGGTGTTCGTCACGATACGCCAGTAGTAGTTTCCTACAGGAAGGTCAAAGCCTGAAGCAGTTGTATTCTTTGTGGTAAGCGAAGTTACAAGCGTTCTGAACGAAGAATCGCGCGCGAACTGAACTTCCATTTCCGAAGCCAAGTTGGACTTCCATACAAAAGATGTATCATATACACGAGTAGATGAAAGAACGTAGCCTTCGCCCGGGAACAATACTTTCTGAGAGATTTCGGAGTCCATTGCAAGGAACGAAATCTTTTCTGATTTAGCGATATTTCCTTCAACGTCGGTCATTTCTACCGACCACTTCCAACTGCCGTTTCCAATTTGAATAGCGGAAGTGTCAAGCGAATAATAGTTGGTGCTGACAGTCTGCTTAACTTCCGAACCATAAGCCGGTGAATCCGGGGTTATTGTTACGGTATATGAAGCTGCTTCCGGGTTGTCTTTCCAAGAGAACAGGATGTTCTGAGCACCAGATCCTGCTGACTCAGGAAGCTTCGTACTTACAACTGCACCTGATTTTGGAAGAAGCAATTCCGGAGCCTGAAGCGCACCGCTCTTTTCTATAGAGAACGAATAAACATCGGAAGGATGTGACAATCCAATATTATTTATTGTATAGTAAGGTGTTACGCGCCAGTACCATTTACCTTCGTCAAGAGTCGTTACAATACTTGATGTCTGCTGTATACGCTGCGAAATAACTGGATTCCGCATATCGGGATTGTCTGCAACTTCGAAAGCGTATGTCGTTGAACGCTCACTCTCTGACCAGATAAAGCGTATTGAAGGCTTAACACTACGATAGTGAGCCGTATAATCTTCTACAGGAGCTATTGCTGACGGTGCTTTTGTAGAGTAGATGGTGACTTTACCGCTAAGAACTTCGTCTTCACAAGTTATACGCCAGTAATTTGTTCCAACTGGCAGCATGAACATAACATCGTCGGAACCAGAATACTCGTAAGTTTCTCGTATATTCGTGAAGTTCTTTGTATCAGAAAACTCGATTTTAACATCCTCTCCGTGTGAATTCCACTCGAACTCAACAGGAACTTCACCTTCTTCAAAACTAAGGATTTTTGACTCTGGGTCAGGTGAAAGCACGGAAAGATTCTTTTGAACAACGCTACCGTTTCCTTTCATGTCGGCAGCACTACCAGCATCAAGAGAGACAGCCTGAGAACCCGTAGAAAGCTCTGCGGAACCGGACTGAACCTGAACGCGGAAAACATCTTCCGTTTGCCCGGAGCTGCCGCTTGCAGCTGCTGTTGTAGCAGAACTTGCCGTTACGGAAGCACCCTTCACAACGTCAACAACGGATGAACCGGACGTAATTGTAAGACCGCTGTCCGCAGTCTGTACGGCAATTTGTCCACCGGAAAAATCGATGGCAGCTCCGCCGCCGCTGCTGAGCGAAACACGCGCCATTGTGTTCTCGCTCAAATCCATTATGTTGCCGTCATTAAAATAAATAGTGGCTTCCGAAAAATCGGCCGTACGGATTGTATCGCCGTTATAAACAGGAGAATTCTGACGCAGACGGTCCCAAACAAGGTCATCAGAGAATTTACGCTGCGCCGTATTATATTTAAATGTTATAGTCGCTATAGGCTCGTCGTTCAGTTTTACAAGAGTCCTGTTAAGTTCCATCCAAAACTGCCAGACGCTAAGGGCAGAACCTGCAAGACAAACGAGTATAACTAAAACATCAACTAGCCGTGACTTTGTTTTCTTCTGCATCCAGGTTCACTCCGCCGAAATCCGGTGTCGGGATTCCAAGCAACTTTCTTACTTCTTCCAACGTTTTTGGTCCGTTCGGTCCGACAGACTTTGCGCAGTCCTTATCAACCACGAAATTAGGATCGCCTGCCTTAAAGAACGATTCTATATCAAACTGAGGCATATTTACTACGCCGTAGAAATGCTGTTTACCTTTACCCTTAACTTCGAACGTAACAGGAATAACTTCAACGATAATCTCGTCCTTCTTGTTTTCTTCCTTGATAGTGAAGTTGTTGAATTCACTCTTGATAAAGTCATATTTAAGAAGATTGTACGTATCTTCCGTAATAAGGACGTCAGTACCGCAAGGTTTGTTCGAGCTTTCCGTTCGTGATGCAAGGTTAACTGCATCACCAATGGACGTGAACTCCATTTTGTCATAGGAACCCATGAAACCAACGGTCGCGCGTCCTGAGTTAAGACCACAACCGATTCTGATGTGCGGCTTGTACTTGGCAAGCGGCTCTTTTTCGTGGGCTTTTGTGAACGCCTCTGCTTCCTTGTTGTATTCCATAAGCGCATAGCGCATTGCAATTGTTCCACGAATAGCGTTGATTGCATCTGATTTTACGTGAGCTTCGTGCTTCTGCTTAAGCTCTTTCTTAAGCGGATTGCTGTCTGCCATTTCCTCGTACTCAAGGCTGTCGTCGCGAAGAACGCCCCAAACGGCCATAACAGCGTCACCCTCGAACTTATCGACGTTACCGCCTGTAAGCGTAATACAGTTAACCATGCGGCTCATGTAGTCGTTCAAGAACCCGATAATCTCGCGCGGCGAATCCTTGCCGAACCGCTTGTTAAAGCCGTCACTTATCGCCGTAAAACCACGGATATCACTGAAGAAGATTGTAACGTCCTTAAGGTGCGGCTCAAAGTTTATCTCTTTACGAACTATAGCTTTAGCAACACCTTTATTCGTAAGCTTACTTACGGTGTTAAGAATGTTCTGCTCGTTTTTAGTACTTTCAAAAAGAACACCAATTTCGTCGCCGCGCTTCGTCTGAAGCTTGTCGAACAAGTGCGTCTCAAAATTACCTTGGTTAATTTCATCTGCAACGTCGGTCAGAAGTGAAAGCGGTTTACTGAGCGTCTTTGAATAGAAGAAAACGCCCATAATCGCTATGAAAAGAACGGCTAACGCCAAGTATATGTTAAGCCTTGTCTGGTTCGTAACAGACTTAAGAGCCGTTGCTCTTTCTATTGTCGTAAGTACTCCGATATCTGCCGTCGCTATCTTACAGTATGAACCGAAATACTCTTTTCCGTCCTCGCCAGTGAAAAGAACCTGCCTGTTCTCATCATTATTGGCGCGCATTATCTGTACGAGCGGAGATTTTGCCATACTTGCGCCAGCTTTTGTCAGCTCAATGTCCGAATGAACAAGAAGATCTCCTTCGTGATTTATCATGAAAGAAACGCTTGCGGAACCTGTTCCGAACGTGTCTGAAAGAAGATTGCTCGTAAAGAAGATAATAGCAGTTTCGTTAAGTCCGCCCTCGCGCCACGGATACATCATAACAAGCACAGGAATACCAAAAGACGGAGCCGCATTAAGGACGAAAGCCTCGCCGCTTTCCGAACGGGAAACCTCATCTGCATGTGAAGTAATGAAGTCATCGACGAGAGATGCTTCAATTTCATTTGAAACGAAGAACCTGTTGTTTACAAGGTTTCTGTTGCCGGGTATGACGACGGCGGCGATATTCTGGTTGCGCTCAAAGAAGTACGCTGAGGTCTGGCGCATAAGAACGCCGGAAGAACCTGCGGCATTGAGCATATCAAGCATAAGGAACACACTGGAACGTATGGAAGACAGCTCGTTTTCTACAGTGGTTGCTGCCTTCATTGTCGTGCTGAAGTTGTTTTCCTCGGTCGTAACCTGAAGGTCGGCACTCATGAAGTAACTTACGAGGAACGTTACTGTTCCCAAAGACACAATAACAAGAACAGATATAATGAATATAAGCTTTAAACCAATAGAAAACTTTACGTTTCTGGTTTTCTTCTCTGATACGTTTTTCACATGATACTCCGAATTTATTATATTATACCCGAAATCCCATAAAATTCAACGAGAAAAAGTAATTTTTTTATAATTTTTGGCAATTCTGAAAGAGTTTTTAGAGATTCGACACTACCCATTCCATAGGCACAAAATGAAAAAAACAGGCACTTGCGTTGGAACGTAAGTGCCTGTTTCGTTTTTGGTGCGTGACGCACTGCTAAACACGTCGTTATCTAATTTGGGCAGTTTCGACTAAACCACCTGCATTTTTCGTTATCGCATAACCCAGAACAGGGTTAGCGGAACCGTTGCCATAAATTGTACCGCGACTTACAGTCGAATTGTAATTCGTTCCTGTCTGTTCGGTACTTGATACGCCAGCAGTTGAATTAATAATATGCCCTTTTGTATCATCCTCAATACTCTTCCATACACCAATGTTTATATGGTCTATAGAAACTTTACTAGACGTAGGAACAAGACTTATTTCCCATGCACCTGTACTTAAATCTTCAATAGCACCACCCATCTTACTCTGAGCAACAGTCTTCAGTGAAACAGTATTTGTCCAATGAGCCGTCTTTGGTCGTGCGCAGCTTCCCGCATAATAGCTGACATACGGAATAGGATTATTTGCACTATCCAAACCAACATCAATGTTCAATTCAGTACCAATGATTCCATAAGAATCCACGATACATGTTTTTGCTGTAGAAGTATTATCGAAATCTTTAAGATACGCATACACAACATCACAAGTCAAGCTATCGTAAGCTGCAATATGAGCACCACCTAAAGCATCCAAAACAACTTTGCAGTATTCGCCAATACCATTGCTTTCTCCAAAAATCGCAACAGGTTTGCTCCAGCCTGTGTCTGCTTGCAAGAATTTTCCTGCTGTAATACTCTTTGGAGATTTATTGTAAGAATAGAGCATCTGGTTGTTTTTTGCATCATACCAGACAGCCACAACAGCATCATCGCCATTATCACCACTGCCCTTAAGCGCAGAAATGCTTACATACTGTCCCGCATTAACAGGTGTTCCATCAGTTGCCAGTACCCTAGTATCTGTAGGAGTGTTGGCATTGAATGGATGACTGTTCTGAGTCTGTCCAGCAATCAGAGAAGTGTAATCCAAACGGTATTTTGCATAATCCTGGCTAATATCTTTTCCATGTATTGCTGCAGCATTACCAAAAGCATCAGAGAAGAGGTCTTGAACCATCTTATTAGTCTTAACATTTGTTGTAAAAGTTCCCCAATGAAAGCGAATCTCGTTGTTTATATTGTCGTAATACGCAAGATAGACCGTAGATGCAGTTCCTTCAACAGTAGTTGCAAGAGTGGGAGACTGGAATCTTTCCTTGTCAATATTTACAAAATAGTTTCCTGATTCATCATAATCTTTCTGACCAATTGTACATGGGCGCAACTGGTTAACACCATCATTATGACCACTTCCGGGATTTGCCAATGTTCCGTGTCCCCACCTGCTTGAAAGCAGGGCAAATGAGTCTGCACTCTTTTCATTTATATCGCCACCTGCAGCTGTTCCCCATCCATAGCCAAGATCATCATAAACAAAGCCAATACTTGTCCATACATCAAGACCACAGAGCCAGTAGTCATAAGAGTAATCCTGAGTTCCCATACTTGTCATAAGGGCACCGTTCCTAAAGGCAAAGCCTACCTTTCCGCTTACAGGGTTAATGTCCATAACAGGTTGTGTCAATGCACCTGCAGCAGGTTTTGCTGCTACTGAATTGACATCCCAAACATCCAATACAGCATCATCCGTGAGCAAGTTGTTGTTATCGCCATTTGGCTGACGGTTGTAATAGTGATCGTATGTCGACTTGTTTCCAGTAGGAGTAACAGTTAGGTCAACATGACCAGCATAAGCACCCTTACTGTCGTTGTTGTTCTTATTATTCAAAGACTCAGCTATAACAACATCATTGGTATCTTTGAACACAATAGATACACCGCCGGACTTTGCGTTAGCCGGTATCGCAATACCAGTATCTGAATCAGACCAAGTACTCGCAGCGTCTACCGTTCCGCTACCTTCTTTAGCAAACCGTACAGTTCCACCAGCAAGATTAAAGCCAGCTATTTTTATTGCCTCATAGTTCGTTTGAGTATCATCTATCTTTGTAATAGCTACTGGGTAGTGACCTGATGCAGTTCTTGCATAAACACTAGGATTACCCTTTTTAAGGGAAGAAAGCGCTGTCGTAATACTCGTTATATATGGCACAACATCCATTCTGTAGCCGACCGTAGCATTACCAACAATGCTGCCGGAAGAGTTCACAATTTTGCCCGCCGCATTGATAATACTGTTATCCGTTCCAATCAGGTTGCCATCGGCATCAACAACCGCATCAGCTGCATTGAACAAATAACCTTCTGTAGGAGTGTTACCTGTATCATACACTTTGACATCAACAGTCTTATCTGTTCCAACACCGATGATACTGCCACTAGTTATCTTGCTTGTGTCAAGAATAAGTTCCCACTTAACCTTGTGACCGTCTGAATGAACACCACTGTCGCTTACCACATGGAAGTAATAGTTACTTGTCATGTTTCCTTCCGCATCCAAAGTTCCACTTGTACTCCATGAACCACCAGTGAACGTAGAAACTTTTGTAAAATTAGTAAGCCCAGGGAATCCATCTACCTTAATCCAAATAGTCTGCAGACATGTTTCGTCATAAGCAGTTCCCTCTATCTTTATCTTTCCGGAAACCTTAGGATCTTTGTCCATAAGACCAGACGAACCATTGAAACTAGACGGCAAATCATTTTCAAGCTCTATATGACCGTTCTTTGTGCTGTTCTGGTACAGACTGTTTTCACTGTTGCTCTTCCAATAGAACGGCTTTATAGACGCTTTCGGTGGATCTTCGTCAACGACTTTTACAGTAAACCTAACGGCAAAAGATGCCCACTGACTGTCATTCGGAGATCCATTGCTGCTACTTATTGATTCGGAATCTCCTATACAGTTTTGGGTGTTATCGTAAATCTTGAAATAGTATGTATGCACACCGTTTCCAAGACCGTCAAGTTTTGTATCTGAATTCTCGCCAGAAAGCCCGAGCGTAATTGAAGAGGTTGTCTTATCGTCCGCGGTACTTTCGGTAACATACGCAGTAGCCGTATTGGAAGACTCAAGTTTTGTATATGTCGTTGGCATAGGACCGTTTTCAGGCTGTACCGCATAGTAATAATTCAAACCATTGTTTCCACCGATTATCTCCGGCTTAATAACGGTTTTACCGACAGCTTTGAAACTATCTGATTTGTCGTAAAGAGAAAGTACTGACGCAGTCTTTTTCCAGTTAGTATCATAACGAGAGTCCGCTGTGTCTAACACAACATTACGGATTTTTATGAATTCGCTATCATCTACATTTTCGCTTCTGTCGTAGTTAGTACCAAGCCAGATATTCGCTATAGCAGGACGATTATTGAATACGCTCGTGTGAACAGTCTGAAGCTCACTCATGTTGTCGGCATTATCGAACGCCATATAACATATATCTATAGGACCATCAGGGATGTTTTTAGAATTGATAGAAATTGACCAGTTGTATGAAGTACCTTCTCTTTCTATTGACTCTATTACCCAGTCACCATCATCATTCGAAATCTTTGTAAGCGTACCATTATCCGCATAAACAGGATTTTCTACCCTGAAATTGTCGATTATGAGCGCGTATACGAATTCAGCAGTCTTATACTGAGTACCTACAGAAGGAGTAAATGTAACAGTATTTCCAGTAACATCTGTTATAAGACGGTATACACCACCAATTTTTACAAGGCCACCCCTTCTGATGTTCGGATCTAAAGTTCCGGGCAAAGTAATCTTATCTTCATAAGTACGACTTTCTACAGTCACTGTATATGACGGGAGCCAGTTTGTATCGGCATTGAGTTTTACAGTACTTCCATCTATATTGGTTTTGTTACCCGTTGCGTCCTTCTCTATAACAGGGTTGTAGATGCGGTCAGGTTCAGAACCGAATGCTCCGCGCTTAAAGTAAATTGCTACACGTGAGAATCCGCTTCCGCCCTCACCATCAGAAGCTGTTCCCTCTATACTGAACGTTTTGTTGCTCTGTTCAATAAAGTATGTATCATAATTGTTTCCAGCAATAGTTTGTTTCTGACCATTTCCAATCAGGTTGCTGGTGTTGTGCCAAAGATAAGGCTCAACCGTAGGATCAGAGTTGTCATACTTAATTGAGATATTCTGCGTTGCCGTAAGTTCTTGCGAAGTATTTTCCATAGCAGTAACTACGAAGCTTAATGTTCCGCTACCAGTTGTATTTACTGGGATTCTGAACATTAAATAAGCCGATGTCTCAGTTACAGGACATGCTCCCCACGAAGTACCATTCCGAATTTGAACAGTCACGCCATCCAAAGGTTCTACACTTTCTGGTGTTGAAGGTGTTATTGTTATTGACTTTATACCGTTATCGTCTTCTGCTGAACCAGTGAGGTACCAATCACCTTTTATAGATATATCGGGTTCATAATCCTGCATAGCAGTTACATTGCCTGAATTATCGTACTGAACAAGTTTAAGAGGTGAAGAAGAACCGATTCTAGGAGCTGTAGTATCTATCTTTATCTGACCAACTTCTGACCAATTACCGATTGTACCGTTCGTATCTCGTGCGCGTACACGTATTTTCATCGGGTTTTCGTTTGATGACAGGCTGTTGAACTTACCATCGCTGTTTATCGTGATGTTCCAGCTTTCTTTGCCGTTAACCTTTATTCCCCACCAGTCATCAAAGATATAACCTTTACCGCTTTCAAAAATCGGATTATGATTTTCGTCTTCTTCAACTGAATCTGCATTTACGAAGGTATATCCCCTGCTTTCAAGGTCGGCCTTGTTATAATTATTATCGCCGTCTGTGTCTATCTGTATAAAAACAGAGTCCAATGCCTCATTATCCTCTGCCTTACCGAATATACGGATTGTACCGCCAAGTTTTGCGATGCTGCTAGTAGCCGGGTATATAATTTCTGCAGTAGGCTTATCGCCGTCCGGGTTAACGAAGAAATAGAACGGAGTTTCGCCAGCTCTGTTACCAATAACAGTTTTGTTACCTAAACTATCTTCCGTACGGAACAATATAGGAACTTTCCAATAACCGGTATATTCACTATTACTACCAACTTCTCTTTCTGCCCAGTCAGTTTGTGTTATGTCATCCGTAGTAATTCCCTGCGCTTCGGCTTGCTCGGTAAGCTGATCTTCCGTAAGACAGTAGTTCTTAAGCTCAAAATCTCCTTTAAAGTCGGCTTTCCAAATTGATGAGGAATCGCCAACCTTTTCCAAAAGCGTCCAGTAGTTTTCTGCAGTGGCTGTTTCTGGCGTTATAGAAGCAATACTGTTTCTTGTAGGAATCATGAACTTTATAGAAGCAACGTCAGATAACGCATCGCTTGAAGAGCCTCGCATCGTAATTATACCAGTGACTTTCTTTTCTTTGTCCGTCTGGTGAGACGTTACGCTGAAACCAGGGGCTGTGTTGTCTATGCGCACTTTAAGGCTAACGAAGTTATCGGAACCTGTACCGTCAACTGCCGTTATTGTAAGCGTCTGAGCATTATCCGCAAGGCTTGAAACGTCAAACCCGCTCATTCTCCATATATCATAGCCAGAACCGTCTTTAACACCTGTGTTTTCTCCGCTTATAGTCTGAGCATTAGCACCAGTACCTAATTTTACAGACATGGAGCCGATATTGTTCGTATCGTAGGCAGACGCGAAGAAGTCAAACAGATTGTTCGTTCCGCCAAGAATCATATTGTCGTCGAACGAAGTCGCAGAAGAATATGCAGTACTCTGCGTTTCTGGTAATGTGTCGCCTGTTTTATAGCGGAGAATTCTGAACGCACCTTGATTTATTGTCGGCGGGTTCATGTCGATGCGGAACTTAAGTGGTTTTCTCTGCTGAACAGCGTTATCTTCCGTACCAGAGATATAAACACCCCTAAGAAGAGCTTCGCCCGATGCATTGTCTTCCGGTGTGATAAAATAATTACCCTTTGCATCTTTTACATAGAAGTATATTATCTTGTCACCGTCTGTATTACCTGTGAATGTATAAGACCATGAACCGTTTCTTACCGTACAAGCTTCTGTGTTTTCATTAACCCAAGTTTTCCATGTATCAAAATCTGTTATATCGTTCCAATAGTCTTTTCGTTCAGCTGACAATTCACCATTCACTACCGAAACACCCAATACACGGAGTTCTGCAACGTTTCCGTCGTCATCTTCTATTGTACCGTAAACAGTCTGCGTACTCTTAAGAAGACCATCGCCTGATGCTTTCAAGTTGCTCAACGTAATGATCGGACAGTCTGTATTCTGGTCAATTGTGCAGCTTACTACTTTGCGGCTTATTTCCGCGCTGTTCAAAGCAGCATCGTAAGCTTCCGCCATAAAGTGAAGATGTCTTTCACCGTCAACAACATTGTTGTAACGGTCATCTGTAGTATCTATAGGCAGATCCCAGTTGTACGCGTTAGAACCTTCAAACGTCTTGAACAGGATCCACTTCGTCCTTGCCTCTGTTGTTTCAGTTGCCAAGTTCTCTGTTTCATACTGTGCAATCAGCGCCTCAATCTCTTCGCCGGTCTTACCTTCTTTCTCTTCTTCTGAAGGCATAGGACGACGCCAAACGTTTGAGGCTGCCGGCGCGCCAGGAGCCAGTTTTGAAGTGCTATAATAAAGGTTTACTATGAGCAAGTCCTGATCATCGTCTGCACGACCTATGAACTGAATCGTCTTGTTCAGAACATCGTCTGTATACGGTGCAGTTATCTCTGATGTAGGCGGATTTGTATCTATTTGGAATGACAACGATGTAATGTACGTCTTTCCTGTGTAGTCTTCTGCCTGTATGTAAACGATAGACTGTATGCCCTGCTGAGCCAATATAGTTTCTTTTGGAACTGTAATAGTAAAGTTATTATCAGCATCTCTTTCGGTAACATACGGGTCACCGGCTTCAAATACACGGTCACCGACTTTGTACTTAACCCACTTCACACCGCTCGCAACTTCGTCAGTTCCGAATGTATCTTCAGCATTTACTTTTATAATCAAGTCTGACTGACCGTTAACAAGAGGAGCTGAAACTGGATCTACAACAGTAGCGGTCGGTGCACTTAAGTCAACGTTTATACCGGTAACTGTCGTACTGCTTTCGTTTCCAGCTTTATCGACAGCTTTTATGTAAAGCGTGCTGTTTTTAATGGTTGTCGAAACAGGCACTGTTCCTGTGAATGTGCATGTATTACCGTCTATAGTTCTGTCGAACGAGCGGTATGTACCGTCTTCTGTCCAAGACCACTGGACGGAGTTAATTCCAGATGTAGCGTCCGAAACAGTACCGCTGACATCGAGGCTCGTTGTACCGAACCACTTAACGCCCTCTACAGCAACGCTTTCTGTTGTGAACAGCGTCAAATCGTATGGACCTAACGGAGCAGAAGTCGTATCAACCATAATGTTCTTTGTTACGGATTTTGTAAGACCAGCGTTATCCGTAGCCGTTATGGTGATAGTATATGTACCATCTGCAGAAAGTCTGTTTGTAGCACCGGCACTAGACTTTGGTGTATTGAACGTAACTTTCCAGTTAGTTGGAGTAGAATCATCGTCCATTGTCCAAGAACCTGTGACTGTGTTTCCGTCAGCATCTACTACTGCAGTTACAGCAACGGATGCGACTCCACTGCTGTTTGTACCGTCAGAAGCTGTTCCGCTAACAGTAAAGCTTTCACTGTTAGTAATTTCGTTTGTTATAGCCGTACCGGAACCATCTGTTAAGTTGATGGTAGAACCAATAGTCGGGTTTGTAAGGTCTATCAGTATAGGTTCGTACTGTGCCGTTCCTACTGGATTTTCTGCCGGGTATACAGTTTCGTTAGAGGCGGCATCGGCTGCGATTATACGGATACCGTTGCTTGTTCCTTCACTAAGCGGGATAGACGTAGTCCATATAGTCTCGTCTTCGGAAGACTGCATGAGGAAGCCGCTCTTTCCGGCGCTTGTTTCGTATCTTACTGCAGAAAGGCCGCTACCGTTCGTGCCGTCAGAGGCGACGACTTTTACAGAAACTACAGAAGTTGTGAACCATGTCTGAGCTTCCGCACCGGAGCCTACGACCGTCATGTCTTCTGAGTTGGCGCTGTAGTCTATGATTGCGCCCTGTGCATCCGGAGTAAATACCGGAGGATTCGTATCAACAGTTATAGTACGCTGTACAACGGCTGTCTTAGAGGCAACATCATTCGCTGTTATAGAGAATATGTATGTTCCGTCATCAAGGTGAGTTGCACCTGATGGAACACCGCTTTCACCAGCAACTTCGGAGTCTACGCAGAATGTCTTTGCCCACTTGTACCAAGTCTGACTTGCGGCTTCTTGTGCCGTCAAACCGATAGCCACTTTTTCATCGGTCGTGGCTTCCGTCATGGCTGTAGCGTCTGCTGCCGTGCTGTCAGGAAGCTTGAACTTAACTTCTTCAAAGCCTGTCTTATCCGCAGATATTACGACAGCTTCGTCTTTATTAAGCGAGTTACTGTCGTATACAAAACCGGACAGCGTAAACCAAGATTTAACCATCTTGGAAGCTGTATTTATGCCAGTTTCCTTAATCTTCGGGTTCGCTGTATCTACATAGAATTCGTTCGTGCGCGTCGTCAAAGAGTCTGCGCCGCTTGTGTTACCAACTTTATCAACTGCAGTAACAACAAGAGTGAATGTACCTTCACCGTCACCAAGGTTAATTGCGTCTGAGACGCTCCAGCTTTCGCCAACAGGTACGATATTAGAACCAGTTCTGCTGAACTCGTTATCGCCGGCGCGTGTTATTGCATAACTGACGCTTGCTGTGCCGCTTCCTGCATCGACTACAGTACCCTTGAGCCTAATACTGTTGCTGCTAAGGTTTTCTGTATTTGCAGGAGAAATTGCCGTAACATCAGGAGCAACCGTATCTCTGTAGAGCGTGTAGTTGCTTACTGTCGTCTTTCCAGCTTTATCTGTTGCCGTCACTGTTAAAGAAACAGGCGTATCTTTTGCAGTATCAGCGGAAACATCTATAGTTTTTGTCCAGCTGCCGCCAGAACCAAACTCTGTAATTGTATCATCTGTTGTTACATCGTGCGGAGTTTCTTCCGGTTCGTCGTCCGTACCAGTATTTTCAATCCAGGTATACGAAGTCGCGATATTTACGCTCTTAACGCCGTAAGTATCTGTAGCATTTCCTGCAAGTGCGAATGACGTACCGTTCGTGTAGTATGTCTTGTTCTCGACCGCTGCGGTGCTGTCAACAGTAACGCCACTGATTGCAGGTGCGTTCATATCAACATGGAAGTGGATAGATTCAACTGCGCTTTCGTTACCAGCCTTATCCAAAGCCTTAACGAACAAGTACCAGTGACCTTCATTAAGCGTATTTGTGCTGCATACAGCATTTGCTTCCGTTGTGCCAGTACCACTTGCAAGGCTCTGTGTAATTGACCATGAACCATCAGATATATTCATCGACTGCCAGGCGTTGGCCGCCGGAGCGTCTGGGATAGCTGGGTTCGGAGACACAAGAACAGGCTCGGTTGCCGGCGGCTCAGGAGCGTTATAAGTTTCAAAGTCGTCCACTTTAGCTTTGACGAACGCGTATTTAAGTTCGGACGCGTGTACTGCATTTGTTCCAGGATCTTCAACATTAACACTGAAGATAGATGAACTACCGTAAAGCGAAGTCGCTCCAGTTCTTGTACTGTCAGGCGATGTAATGCTTACTGTAGGAGGCGTTGTATCTACAGTTACGGTGATTTTGGAAGATTCAGCCGTCTTTCCAGGGATATTTGTAGTGACTGTCTCGCCATTTTCTTCTGTCGTCTTTGTTACACCAGAGTTATCCATTGCTACAGCGTAGAATGTGTATACGCCATCAACTACAGAAGCATTTGAAGTTGCTACAGGGGTTCCCGCATCATCTGTAATCTCTCTTGGCAAGTTGTCTACATACCAACCTTTCCAGTTGTCTGCCAAATCAGTGAAGTCACTTATTGTCGCAATCTTAACATAAGGAACAGTTTCATCATCAGCAGAACCGTTCTTCTGGTATACTTCAACGGATGCTATACCGTTATAAGAGTCGAATGCCTTACCGTTAAGAGTGAACTTCTTTCCAGAATTAAAGGAAGTTGATGTAAGAGACGTTTCTGCCGCATCATTTTCTTTCTGATAGGAAATAATCGAACTTGTCGGCGCGCTCTTGTCGTAAAGGAACGTAGCCTTTTTCCAGGCACCCTTGTTTCCTGCAATATCGATTGCGCGTACGTGAATGTCTTTTTCGCCTTCTGTTGCAAATACGGAGTTAAAATTACTTTCAGCACTGTCGTTAAATACAAGGTTGTAACTCCAGTTTGTCTGACCGGAAGCCGTCTTTATAACTGTGTTGTCTGTTGCAGGAGTAGCGTCTTCTACAACAGTTCCGTTTTTGTTCGTAAACGCAACTTCAATTTTCTGAACCTGTGAACCAGAATCGTCCACATCGTCAGCCGTTCCGCTGAACATATAAGAAACAGGAGAAGCACCCATATCTTTTGGCGCGTCTATATCTGCTATTGTTCTTACGACCGGCTTCGTCGTATCAACTGTAAAGCGGTATATCTTTCTTGCTTCCCAACCGCTCTTGTCTTTTACAGTGACGGTGACAACCCAAACACCGTTGCCGATCGTTCCTTCAAAATCCGGAATGTTAAGGTCGCCCACTGTAAGCGTTTTCTTCGTAATACTGTTCGATATTCCCGCAAGAGAATACCAACATTCATCGTCTGATGCATCTTCGCCAACAATATGACCGTCTGCATCTGTTGTCGCTTTTTGTGGTGTATTGTCTTTAGTAGCCTCTACCTTAAATGAATCGATCGCGATAGTATCTTCTGCAACTACCGTATTAGAGTTAGTGTCTGTTGCAGTTATAATTTTGAACGCATCACCACCGACTGTTATGTATGTAGGCGCAGATGCGGCTAAAACATCTTTAAGTTCAGGTGGGGTCCTATCAACAATAATTTGTGTGTAATTTATTGTTGTCTCATTATCTGAATTGTCTACCGCTTTAATGCTAATCGTGTTACCATTACCATTCTCATCAAGACCTTCTCTAAGTCCAGAAATATCTATAGACCAGTTAAGAGGGACACCATTAGTATAGTCAGCATTCGGATATGCCTGTACATAAGCGTTTTCCGCTTCACTATTCAATCTATAACTCAGAGATTTAAGACCGGCCGGAGAGTCCGTAGCAGTTCCCATTACAGTAAGAGGAGCTGCATCTGTTTTACCAGTTGTATAGACAGCCCCGTTTTCAAGATTCAGTACAACAAGATTAGGCCCAAATTGGTCTATAACGAATGTCTTTTTCTCTGTCTTTGTTTTTCCAACAGTATCTGTAACAGTAAACGTAACTGAATATGTTCCGTCTTCTATATTTTCTGGCGGTGTCCATGTCCATCCATTCTCAGAATCAACAGTAAGAGGTACAGCCGTTTCATTATTGAATTTAACAGTAAGTGAAGCAAAATGCGTATCGGAAGCAGTACCCGTTACAGTTTGTCTACTCTTCCAATACCATACATTGCTGTCTACAGTATCAACTTTCGCATTTTCATTTACAGGAGCAACTACAGTTAGTACTGGGTCGTGTTTATCGAGTGTAATATCTCCGTCTTCATGAGTTTCTGTTACATTGCCCGCTTTATCAGTCAATCTGACATAAAGAGTGTAATCACCTTCCGGCAAATTGCTTGTATCTATACGATTTGCTCCTGTCAATCTCCAAGTATACGAAGAAACACCAAGAGGTGTTACCCAATCGTCATCATCAGGAGTCTCACCATTCGGAATAAAGCAATATTCAAACTTTGCAAGTCCGCTTAACTTATCGTCTGCAGTACCATTTGCCAGTACATAAGAACCATCTTCACTCTGAGCAATTGTCGATATTTCAACGTTTTCTGGAGGAGTCGTATCGAGTGTAATTGTATGAGAAACTGATCTTTGGTGGTCACCACCTGAAGTGGCGGTAAAGGTATATGCGTAAGTTCCGTCTTCATCAGGAATTTCAAGTTCCCAATCTCCAGACCAAGTTGTTTCGTTTCCTTGTGGAAGAATAATTCCAGTAATTGGTTCAGCTTGTACGTTATCTACATCTGTTACTGTTAATCTGTATTCAAGATTACAACCACTCAAGCCATCATCATTAAGTGCTTTTCCTACAAACTTGAAAGCATAGCTATTCTTGATTACAGCAGGAGAATCGACATTTATAATTATATTTGGAGTTCCTCTTTCTATACCGAAATCCTGTTCTGAAGAGAACAAAGCCCCACTAGAATTACGAATTTCAATATAGATACGATATGCAGCACCAGTAAGACCATCCGTAGGGATAGAAAAACTTCTTGCCGTTCCTATGTTCGTTATTGTTATTCCGTCCGTTACTCTGTCAGAAGGTGAATATGTATTAACAGGATTATTGTTTTCATCCGTTGTTTGCCATATATAACATACAAAAGTCTCATTCCTGAAAGGAGAATCTGATCCAGCAGGGGGAGTAATTGAACCGATGATTGGATCGCCAGCGTTCAGTGATGTTCCACTTGTTAAGTTATTCCAAACGATGCTCGCAACAGGCTGATCAGAGTATGTGAACTTTGTCCTGGCTGCGTATGTTGTCGCAGGATTCGCCGGGATACGGATACTTGGGAGCCACTCTGTGCGGTCAAGAGTTACATCGGATACAGTTGCACTATCGCCTTTGTCAAAAGCTGCCCATTCGTCTATTGAAAGTCTGTTTTTCGTGTATTTCTTGTAAATATCTTCCTTGTGGAAGAAGTATGTACTGGAGTTTCCAACTTTGTCAGAAGCCGTCACAGAGTACGTATATTCGCCGTTCGCAAGCTTTGCCAGTGCAGTACCGATAAGAAGTTCCTGCTCGCCGTCTATGGAAACTTTCCATTCGCTTGTGCCCATCAGGTTAGCGGCTTTGCTGAATTTTACATTGCCGGAAGCATCGTATACAGTTACGGTAATGCCGTCAATTTCCGTCGCGTCGTATATCTTTCCTTCAAATTGAAGGTCGTAATTCAGAGAGGAAGATTTTTCATCAGGGGATGTAACGAGTATTACAGGAGCCGTGTTGTCTACAGTGAATGTCGTCATCTGGTAGGAGGTTTTTCCAGATTTATCGTTTGCTGTGACTTTAAGCTGATATGTACCGTCTGCTACTGGGGAAGAGCCTGTTGAGTCAACAGCAACGCTCCATTTGCCGTCGGCTACGGATGCTTCGAAACTGTAACTTCCAGATGTGGAGCCAATACCGGCAAGTTCCACAACAACGTTCGCTATAGTACCGTCATCGGTCGCAACTCCGCTGAGCGAGAACGAGCCTTTGAGAACCTGGCTGGGCGTAGGGCTGGATATGGTAACAGTCGGAGCATTTGTATCGACTGTCGGACCAAGACCTACATCACACGTTGCAAGCAATATCAAACACAACGAAAGTACAATAGTTCTAAGTAAGTTAACAAAAACGTGTCTTCTAGTCTTCATATCAGCACCTCCCGAAACTCCCCTTGTAAAAGCTTCCGGTTTTTTGCGTTCTAAAGGGCTGCTTAACAAACAGAACAAATGATGCCTTACAACCCAAGCAGTTGATTCTGTCCTATTTTCATCCGGGCAGAATACCCCTAACCCCCACCTGTGCCTATCTTATATTATCGTACTTTTTTATTGAGATTTCAACATTTTTTTCTCTAATATCTATATTTATTCTAAAAAGTGTAGATTTTTAAATATATTTTTTATGGGATTAGGTTTTCGTTTGTTTTGAGTTTTCGCGCGGCAGTACTTTCTGCACTTTTCGTGCGGTTAGCGGCTTCGCGCGCCAACACAAAATCTCGAACATCATCCCACTATCAAATATAACACATTTTTTGTGATTTTCTGTGTTTTACAGACAAAAAAACAGGCACTTACGTACAAACGCAAGTGCCTGTTTCATTTTTGGGATGCGCGGCTTAAACAGTGCGCCACATAAAATGGAGCAAATGCGGCGCACACTGCAACGCACTGTAAAACACGCGCTACTTCATCTGGGCAGTTTCGATGTAGCCATTAACACCATTAGTTACAGCGTAGCTAAGAACTGGATTCATGGTACCGTTACCGTAAACATTACCAAAACTATTTTCTGTTTCACTAACTCCTGGGGTATATGTATTACTTCCTACGTTTGTACCCTGTGCATTTGGCGCATTTCCGTCTGTAGTAGAATAAGTAATCACACCGTTGTTTTTCCAAACCCCGACATTGATATGATCTTCTGGAACAGTACTTAAAGTCGGAATTATACCTACTTCCCAAACATTCGTAAATGAATCATTTTCTGCTGTTCCATCAAGAATAATAGAACCCGTCAATGCATCAGGATTATTCAAATACGCCATCTTAGGACGAACATTACTTCCTGCATAATAACTGATATATGGAACAGGCTTACCACTATCATTCAATGCAACATCAATATTTATTTCTGTTCCTAAAATGCCATAAGTATCAACAACACTCGTCTTTGCATTCTCTGGATGCTTGAAATCCGAAATATAAGCATAGCACACATCTCCGTTGTTTCTATCGTATGCAGCTATATGTGCACTGTAATGTATATTTTCTCCAGAACCTTCTTTAATAACTGCAATCTTACAATACTCACCTATTCCAGAACCTGTTCCAAAAATAGGTTCTGGCTTTGTCCAATGAGTATCTGCCTGCTTATAAGTATCCGCCTGTATCGAACTAGGTTGTAAATTATATGAGTACAATAACTGTTTATTCGTTACATCCCACCAAACTGCTATAACGGCATCGTCATCAGTACCACCTCCTTCTATAGCAGCAATATCAACAAAGTTACCAGCATAAACAGGTGTTCCGTCAGTGGCTATAACCTTATTTGAAACTTCATATATTTCGGTAAATGTTGAATTATAATTATTTGTACTTTTGGTCTTATACTCCTTTGCAGTTAGCTTATTTGTTGTCTGTCCAGCAATTAACGAAACATTTTCAATTCCATATGTTCCATATGTTGAATTGACTACTTTTGTGTTTTCGGTAGAACCAATTCCCATGTAGTCATCAAACAAACCGTTTATGCTGTCAGATTTTGTTGACTTAAAAACACCATGTTTGAACCGAATCTCATCATTTATCTCGTCATAATAAGCAAGATAAACATTTGTAGAATCAGTAGATGTAGCTGTTGTGGCAATAGATGGAGAATGTATTCTTGTTTTGTTGAACGTATTATAGCCTAATATCTTATTTGCAGTGTTTTCACCCTTCTCAGATTCCAAGAAATTCCTCTGAGCTATCATTTCCAAACGTAGCTGATTATTTCCATCGTTATAACCTAGATACTTAAGAGAACCTTTGCCCCATCTACCTGACATAATTCTGAACTGGTCCGCTTTACCTTCGTTAATGTCACCACCTGTAACTGTTCCGAAAGTATGACCGAATTTATCGTGGACAAACTCAACATTCGTCCAAAGATCAATACCGCCGATCCAATATTCGTACGAATATTTGTTTTTATCTACTCCAGAACCCATACTAAAGAATAGCGTTCCGTTCACGAATGCGAACTCGATCTTATGATTCGAAGGGTTGATGCTCATAACCGGCTCTGCGACCCCGCCTGTTTTGGGTTTAGCCGCTTCAGAATTGATTTGCCATATATCAAGAATAACATCATCTGTCAGAAGATTATTGTTGATACCGTTTGGCTGACGGTTGTAATAATTCTCATAAATGCCTTTGTCACCGGATGGAGAAGAATTAAGGTGAACGACACCACCATACAAACCTTTACTGTCGTTTTCGTTTTTGTTGTTCAACGATTCTACACCATTTACCTTGACTGAAATTTTTCCCGATGTAAACTCGGAGATTCCATTCTTTGAATTGTCCGGATCATACGTTGTTTTATACATCGTATCAAACGACAAACCTGTGGAATACCAATTCGGTTTAGAGCTGGTAGGGAGTTCGCTTATATTAGAAACTTTTGTTAATTCTGCTGCTTTTGGAGTATCGCTTGAATCGTACAAAGTTCCACCATCAAGGTTGAAACCGTACAGGTAAATATCTTCTTTCATTGAAACTGGATAGTGACCTAAAGCAGTCCTATCATATACAGAAGAGAAATTACCTTTATGGAGCGAAGAAAGTGCTGTCTTTATTCCTTTTATATACGGTACAATATCCATCTTGTAACCGAATGTAGCCGTACCAACTTGTGTTTGCCCATTAAATATCTTGCCATCCGACTTGACAGTTAAACCTGTCGCGTCAATCAGGGTACCATCATCCTTTACAATCTTGATAGTGTTGCCATCTTTCTTTACAAGGTAGCCTTCTGCAGCGTTGCCGCTTACATCTTTTGCCTGAACTTCAAGAGTTTTGTTCAAACCAACGACATTCTTAACTTTACTAGTATCGAGGGAAAGCTCCCAATCAACCTTATGACCATCATCAGTTACACCATAGTCGTTCAGAACTTTGAAGTAATAGCCGCTACTCAAGTTTTCAGCTCCACTAGTAGTCCATCCGTTTGCTCCGTATTCAGAGACCTTTACATAACCGTTATCGCCATTTCCGGGGGTTCCAAAAATGTCGAAATCAGTCATCTTAACCCAGAGAGAATTAAGACAAATATCATCATAAGCTGTTCCCTGAATCTTTATCTTTCCAGAGACTTTCGGATCACGGTCCATAAGGGTGGAAGAGCCGTTGAACGCAGTTGGCAAATCATCTTCCAGCTCAATATGACCATTTGAACTGCCACCGAACAAACTGTTATCTGTACTGGAATTCCAATAGAACCGATTGATTTTCACATCCGGCGGATTGGTGTCGGCTACTTTGATTTTCAGAGTTATTGCAAGCGTTGCAAACTGACTGGTATTTTCAGCCATATTATTTTCGCTAACATTCAAAGTCTCTGTATTATCCCAGACTTTGAAATAGAACTTGTACTCATCATCAGTTTTTCCTGCGAGCGTCGAGGTAGATCCTGTACCAGTTACCTTGAATTTAATGACAGCATCCGTGTTATTGGAGCTGTAAGAACTCAGAACATACTCGTTATATTCAGTTGTTCCTTCTGCTGATTCAGGTATGATGTTGAGTTTGGTATATGCTGTATTTAAAGGTGCAGACGCATTTTTGTCTACGATAGCATAGTAATAGTTCAGATGATTATTATCGTCGACATTACCGCCGATAATTTCTGGCTCGACTGTCATAACACGACCTACAGCCCTGAAATTAATGATATTTCTTTCCGTATCCCTGTTTATGTCAGTTCTGTCCATGTTGATTACAACGTCGTATGCCTTTTTTAACCAGTCAGCATCATATTCGTATTTATTCTCTTCGGTTTTCTCTTTTAAAACCTCACGAACTCTAAGCCGCTCGTTACCACCATCAATGATTCCGTTACCGTTTTTGTCTGTTCCTAGCCAGACATTCGCAATAGCCGGTCTGTTGTTCTCGATGCTAGTAGCAACAGAACTAACCGTTGTAATATTTTCGGCTTCGTCAAATGCGACACAACATATACTTATAGGACCGTCAGGAATCTGCTTTGAGTCTATCTCCACAGTCCATTTCCACTTTCCTGTACCTGTCTCTTCTATAGATTCAACTATTCCGTCACCGTCCGTCTGTGCGATGGTACCATCGTCTTTTGTGAACTCAATTTTCTGGTTATCGATAATCAATGCGTCTACGAATCCTACCTCCGTGTAATTTTTTGATACAGAAGGAGTGAACGTAACCTTGTTACTTGCCTTATCGATACCTGTTATAAGGCGATACATACCTCCAATCAGGACAAGACCACCTTTTTGGATAACAGGATTCCAACTATCCAAAACAAGAGAATCCTCTGTTGGGCGTCCTCCGCTAGACTTCGTGGTAGTCGTATATGTTGGAAGCCCGTTTTTCAAAGTTACATTGTTTTCACCAATGACAACTTTGTTCCCGGCCTCACCCCTGTTAATGGACGGATTGTATATCCACGAATCACTGTTGGATATTCTCTTAAAGTACACAGCAATGCGCTTGAATCCGCTACCAGTCTGATCTCCATTCCTGTCAGTTACATTACCCTCTATCTTGTATGATTGGTTGCTCTGAACCATGACGACAGTTTCTCCCGAACCGTCACCGATAGGATTCGTCTGGGATGTCAGCACAGGATCGATAACAGGCGCATCATTGTCATATTTTATGACTATATTCTGTGTGAATGGCTTATTGTTTTTATCATATACCTCCAAAGTATACGTCAGCTCACCTGTACCGGTAGTTGAAATAGGAATTGTAAAACTAAATCCTTTGTTACCGTTTGCGAAGGTTTTTGATTCACAGTTCGATGAAGTAAGTATGCCGTTGTATGTATTGTTTTCATTGGAATCGACTGTTACAGAACCTATTGTATTCGAACCTTCCTTGATCTTGAATGAAGACAGACCAGTATCATCCTCAACAGAACCAGTGAGCCACCACTTGCCCGAAATATACATACCGGACGTATAACTCTGCTCTGCTGTGATGTTATTACTAATAACATCGTTATTCATGAACTGTCTAAGTTTAAGGGTCTCGCTCGAACCGATGAGCGGGATATCCTTATCTACATGGATAACAATAGGGGTGCTCCAATCGCTACAGATGCCTTTTTCGTCCACAGCACGGAACCTTACTCTTATGGACTTTTTGCCCTCGGACTCTGCCGGGTCAAACTCGCCATTCTCGTTTATATTCTGGCTCCAGTTTGTTGTTCCGCTGACTTTTATACCCCACCAAGCATCATCACCCTCACCGATAGTTTCTGCATTATAAATTTTCTGACTATTATATTCATAACTATTCAATGCAGTTTTATCAGCAGTATCGAATGAGTTTGTCGGGCTCTCCGGATCGTAATTCGTATCTACCTGCATGTAGACACCTGCGACACGGGTATTATCCTGTGCCGTTCCGATTATATGGATCGTTCCGCCGAGTGTCGCAGGGTTTTCTGCCGGAGACAATACCATAACAGTCGGCATATCAAGATTCGTGTTTACGTTGAAATAGAAGCTTCTATCAACCGCTTTATTACCGGCTTCGTCTTCTGTAAGGAAATAAACTGGAACCGCCCAAATTGACGTTCCTTTTTGGGTTGCATAGCCAGCATTGGCGTATCCGTTTACATCAAACGTAGCCTTCCAGAAAAGGCCTCCGTTCTCCTGGTCCATTGTCTTCCAGCTGTTTCCGTTTGTTGTGTCAAGAGCCAATAATTCTTCGTCTGTATAGGCTTGCCAAGCTGTCGTAGGTATCATGTATTTGACTACTTTAGTACCGGACGAACCTGTTTCTTCTGAATTTCCTTTGAGCAGGACATCACCCGTAACGATCTCGGAATCCTTACCGCTTGCATCTGCCAGCAGATGTGACGAGACGTTGAATTGAGGAGCTGTGTTATCCACAATAATGTTGGCCTGACTTGTCTGATCAAAATCGGACGTGTCTGTTGCCGTAATAACGAGAGTCAACGAACCTGTACCAAGATTGGACATATCCCATCCTGTAATCTTCCAGACTTTGCTGTTCTCAAGATTGTGAAGGGAATCTGTTAATTCTGTATCCTCTGCCTGCATAACGACAGCGTTATCGCCAGAACCTATTTTTATAGAAACTGCCGATATGCCGCTCGGATCATAAGCTGTAACATAGAAATCAGCCCTATTCTTTTTTCCGCCGACAACAAGGGTTCTTTGAACTGAATCGAAAAGGTCTGCATCAGCATAGCTTGCGCCTGTACCTGTGGCTGAATTATATACAGAAATCTTGAACGTATCTCTGAATATCTGCGGCGGGTTCATGTCTATCTGGAACTCGAACGGTTTCATCGTCTTGGCTGTTCCGTCATAGTCCGTAATGTATACGCCGTCAGAAGCGATTCTTTCAGTTGAAGGCGTCATGAATACGTTGTCTTTCGCATCCTTTACCCTGAAATAAATAATTCTGGTTCCGTCACTTGAATCCGTGTCGGTATATGACCACGAACCGTTCTTAACCTCACAGGCTTTGGAATTATTTACATTGTTCCACCAGGTGTCGTCAGCAGCATCGTGATATGTTTTTGAGACCCGGAGCTCACTTATGTTTCCGTCGTCATCTTCGATCGTACCATAGATTGTCTGAGTACTGCGGAGAAGTCCGCCCGTCGTCTTTAAGTTGCTTAGCGTAATTACCGGGTTGTCCGAAAGCTGGTCAATCTTAAGCTTTACAGGATCCGAGTAACCTGTGTTACCGGCCTTGTCTTTTACGGCTACGGTGAAGTAGTGGTCAACACCGTTTGTAAAGCCTGTTGCTTCCGTATCAACTTCAATGCTCCATGAATTTGTACCGCTCTTGTTTGAGCTTGTATACGGAATCCATTCAGAATCTGCGTTTGAACCCGCTGGAGTTGTATTGTCAGCCGGTTTGCTCAGTGCGCTTCTTGTATAGTAAACTCCGACTACAGAATCTACGCCGTTTGTATCTTCTGCGGTTCCTTTGAGGGTAATCGTTTTGTTTACGGTCGTATCGCTGTTGTGTGAACTAAGCGTTACCGTCGGTGCCGTTGAGTCATTCGTGATTGAGAAAAGACCAAAATCCGCGGCATTGCCGGCATTATCCGTGATTCTTACGCTGACGGCACCTGACATAACTTTGGCTTTTGGAATCTTTACCGTATAGGAGTTGTTGTCATCACTACTGTCTATACGGTCTTCGTTATCAAGCACATTAATTCCAACTCTTGTGAGTTCGACAGACTTAACTCCACTGCCGCCAGTATCTGTTGCGGTCAATGTGATGTTGATTGTATCATTAGTGCCCATCAAACTCTGGTTTACCATCAGGTTTTCGCCGTCATTTAATGTTATATTGGCTCCATTATATGTAATTCCAGTTACCGTCGGTATGGACGGAGCAATTGTATCTACGTTCAGGACGTAGTTGTAATAAGTTGCTGTGGAACCGTTTCCGTCAGAAACCGTAGCGAAGTCCACTGCCTTGTTACCAACATTGTCTTCTGCCACGAGCACAAAGTAATTCTCACCCGCGCTAAGAGGACCAAGGGCTTCTTTTACGAAGTTTGTCGTTATCTCTGTGTAATATTCCGCAGGCTTGCCATTAGCGGCAGCTTTGTATAACGTGCTTCCGGAGGCAACTGGATTCGTATCACCTGCTGCGACTTTATAGAATACACGTTTCGTTGCTGGTTCAGCCAAAGGAACAATGGACTGTTGCGCGGCTACAACATCGTTAAGAAGAGTGCCGTTTGCAGCTTTCTCATTAATCGTATCTTCCGAATCATAGAACTTATAGTAAATTCTTCTAAGACCAGAGCCTTCGTCTATATAATGACCGCGCACTGTTATTGAGAGCGTGTTTCCGTAAGTCTGCTGTGAATACTTTCCGCCTACGTCCTCGTCCAATGCAGAACTCCATGCAGGACCGTCTGTACGAGAATCGTTGTTGTAATTTCCAACCCTGAACACCAGATCCTTGACGTTGGAGTCTATTATATGCTCCGGTACCGGTGCCGTCGTGTCGAAAATAAGTTTTATCGTCTTTGTTGATGAGTTTTCAGCTTTGTCCGTGGCAATTACGGTAACTGTCGTTGAGCCAGTCGGAGTGATATCTTTGTACCAGCCATTTCCGTCTGGCGTAACATCTTCTGCTTCTCCGGAACCGACTTGTACTTTGGTGTTTTCTATTCCGACGTTGTCCCTTGTGCGGCCTGTGATTCTGAATGTTCCGCCCTTGACAAAGTATGCATAGTCTGCCGAGGCATCTGTAGTTGCATAAACGTAAGATTGGTTACCAGCTACGTTAAAGTCCAAATTCTCTATGGTTGGATTTTCCGTATCTATAGTAATGTTCGCAACGTTCACGGAGACAGATTCGTTTCCTACAGTATCGGTTGCTTTTACGGTGAGCATCTTTGATCCTGAAAGACCAGCCAAAGCCGCCGCGTTCATGGTG
>JAEEGK010001892.1_pt1 | contig 52522 bp, 46 predicted proteins | sample 8958771 | NCBI WGS metagenome assembly JAEEGK01 (sample SAMN16246547, study PRJNA631951) | gut metagenome | biome: gut microbiome; feature: rumen; material: SC-attached | host: Bos | place: Iran: Karaj | collected 2018-10 | reverse complement strand
CCCGGCCTAGCCTCCCGGGGAAGGCCGCCACCGAGAGCCAGCGGGAAGAAGATGAGCGAGTCGATGGATTCACCGAAGATGGTGCTCACAACAGCACGGAATGTAAAGCGGCGTCCCTGGTCGTGCACCTTCATGCGACTCATCACGTAGGCATTGACAAATGATCCACAGAGGAATGCCAAGAACGAGGCAACAGCGATGCGTGGTGCGAGACCGAACACATAGTGGAACTGCTCGTCAAACATCCAGTAGGAGGCACCGGGAATCCAGTCGCACAGGGCACAGACACTCACGACGAAGAAGTTCATCAGGAATCCCATCCAGATGAGCAAGCGCGTCATGCGATAGCCCCAGACTTCGCTCACGCAGTCGTTGATGATGTAACTCACGGGAAACACAAGTATACCGCCCGTCAGTGCTATTGGGCCTACCTGTATTTGTTTTGTTCCCAGCAGGTTCGACGTGATCAGACATACGCAGAACAGAATGCTCAGGAACAAGAAAAGCACACTAACTTTTTTGTTCATTGGTCTTGTTTTGTTAAAGGGGGTGGTCATCGAGATGACTTCGCAAGTACCCCTGCGCCAAGGCGCGGTGAATATAATTTGTTCAATGCTGCTACGCAGCGTTCAAAAGTTCAATGCCCTTCGGGCGTTCAAGAGTTCAAATGCTGCCACGCAGCGTTCAAGTATCGCGATGCAACATGCATAGCTGCAAAAGCGGCTGCAAAGGTACAGCTTTTTTTCCAGATTCGAACATTTTGCTTGAAGTTTTTTTGCAAAACACGTTATAAGAAGTTAAAGGACACTTGTTTTTCATAAAAAGTCCCGTTTTTCATCTCCCGTCTATTACCTTTTTTGTATTTTTGTACGTTAAATAAACAAATCATTATCACTCAACACAACATGAAACGACTTCTAACTATTTGCCTGATGACCGTCGCCGGGCTTATGCCAATGGTGGCGCAGGGCCTCTATGACATCAAGGTAACGAATGATGCCGGACAAGAGGTGTCGCTCGGCGACTATCGCGGACAGGTGCTACTCATCGTAAACACCGCCACGCGCTGTGGGTTCACGCCTCAGTATGAGGAACTGGAGTCACTCTACGAGAAATACCACGCTGCAGGACTCGAGATTCTCGACTTCCCCTGCAACCAGTTCGGCCAGCAGGCACCGGGCACCATTAGCGAGATACACCAGTTCTGCACGGCTAACTTCAACATTCAGTTCCCGCAGTTCGATAAAATCGACGTCAACGGACCAAACGCCTCACCGCTTTTCACTTTCCTGAAAGCTCAGCAGGGCTTCGGAGGATTCGACTCCGCTGACGAACGTGGGAAGTTCATGGATCAGATGTTGCGCCGTCAGGATGCCGACTACGACAAGAAGGCCGACATCAAATGGAACTTCACGAAATTCCTTGTCAGCCGCGACGGCCGTGTCGTCAGACGCTTCGAGCCTACCGACAAGATGAGCAATGTGGAGATGGCTATTGAAGCCGAGCTGAATCCTGTGGTGAGTGCCATCATGGCTCGCCGCTCTGTGCGCAAATACCTCGACCGCCCCGTTGAACACGAGAAGCTCATGACGCTGGCTCGCTGTGCCATCAACGCCCCGAGCGGCATGAACGCACAACCTTGGCTGGTACGCGTGGTGGAAGACCAAAAACTCATCAACGACGTCACCGAGGTCTACAAGAAGGCGAACGCCGAACAGGTGAAGCGCGATGTCGACTTCAAGAACATGTTCCGCAATGCACCGAACCTCATCTGCGTGTGCACTCCTGCTAAAGGTGGTGGGCAACTCGATGCAGGTTTGCTGGGCGAAAACGTCATGTTGGCTGCTCATGCGCTGGGCTTGGGCACATGCTGTCTGGGAGGACCGGTGCGGTTCCTGAAGTCGAATGCCGATGCCCGCTTCTTTCTGGAACGACTCGACATCCCGGCCGACTATGAGTTGAACTACATTATCGCCGTTGGCTATCCCGACGAACAGCCCGAAGCCCGTCAGCGCGATGCCTCGAAAGTGAAGTTCATCAAATGAAAAACCTATTAATAAGATAGAAACAATGAAGAAGTATTCGCTCAACATCCTGCTGCTGGCAGGTGCCTTGGTCTGCGGAGCATGCTCGCCCAAAGAGCAAAAGGCAGACGCCAACGTGAATGAGAATGCCACCACTGAGAAGGTGGAAGTGAAGGAAGTGGAAGGTCGCAAGAACTTCGCCGAGAAGACCGTCATCACACCCCTTCCCGCCCTGATGATCGCTACATGGGACGCCGAGGGAACACCCGACGTGATGATGGCAGCCTGGGGCGGCCAGTGCGGACCGAAGCACATCTGCTTTGAGTTGTCTGCTCACAAGACCACCGATAACATCCGTCTGAAGAAGGCATTTACCATCAGTTTCGCCACGAAGAACGACGTCGCCGAGAGCGACTACTTTGGCACGGTGTCGGGCAACGATGTACCTGACAAGGTGGCTCGTGCGGGCTTTACATTCACTCCGAGCCCGAATGTCGATGCACCCATCATCAACGAGTATAAGATGGCGCTCGAATGTCGCGTCGTCACCTTCGATGAGGACGAGAACGGCGGTGCACGCGTCGTTGGTGAAGTGGTGAATATGAGTGCCGATGAAAGCATCCTCGATGAGGAAGGCAACATCGATCTCGGCAAACTGCAGCCCGTCGTCTTCGATTCGTCGAAGAACACCTATCGCGTCGTTGGCGAGAAGGTCGGCGACGCTTGGGGTTCCGGCAAGCGCATTCAGGAGAAACAAGTGAATTGATAATTGATATTTTAGAAAATGAAGAAACTTACAGCTATCGCACTCGTCGGCATGATTTGTCTGACCGCTTGTGCACAAGAGAAAAAGGCAGTTCCTGCCATGAAGATCATTCCGCAGAAGACTCAGCCTGTTGCTGCAACAGGTGAGGAAATCAGCTACACCGTCAATGGTACATGTGCTACTGATGTAAAGATGGTGTACGTCGTCGACCCCTCCAATCCTCGTAACGTGTTGGACAGCATTACCGTCACCAATGGCAAGTTCAGCTATACGGGCAAGGCCGCTAAAAACGACATGCGCAACATCCATGACGGCAATAAGAACATGTCGTTCATCGTCGACGGCACACCTGTCGCACTGGATCTTGTAAAAGAAAATCTTTCCGGCTCCGCCTTGAACAACAAGTTTGCTGGCTATCAGCAGAAGATGAAAGTCTTTGCCGATAAGCAACAGGCGTTGATTGAACCGTTTATGAAAGCTCGCGAGGAAGGCAAGTCACAGGAAGAGTTGCAGGCTATGGTAGTCAAGATTCAGGCAGAACTCGAACCGATACAGAAAGAGGAGACTGCATTGGTGAAGCAAATCGTGAAGGAAAATCCTGACAACGTAATCCCTGCCTTCTATCTCCCGAACCTTATTTACGAATGTGAACTGCCTGAACTGAAGGAGATGCTCAGCGACAAGTATGCCTATAGCAGTCACCCATTACTCGCCCGTCTGAAAAAGCACATCGCCGACGAAGAGAAGAAGCAGGCCATCGTGGGACAGCAGTTCATCGACATCGAGGAGAACGACGTCGACGGTAATCCTCACAAGCTTAGCGAATACGTGGGCAAAGGCAACTATGTGCTCATCGACTTCTGGGCTTCGTGGTGTGGTCCCTGCATGCAGGAGATGCCGAACGTGAAGGCCAACTACGACAAGTATCATCCTAAAGGCTTCAACGTTGTCGGTCTTTCCTTCGACCGCGCCAAGGAGCCGTGGGTGAAAGCCATCAAGGAAAAGGAACTGAACTGGGTACACCTCTCCGACCTGAAGTTCTGGCAGACCATCGCTGCCTCCACTTATGGCATCAACGCCATCCCTTCGTCGCTGCTCGTCGACCCACAAGGTAAAGTCATCGCCCGCGACCTGCGTGGTGAAGCTCTCGGCAAGAAGCTCGCTGAAATCTACGGAGAATAAGTTCAAAGCGACAAGGTAACAAGGGACTCCGAGTTTGCTCGCCTGAGCACCTACGGAGCGCAAGAACAAGATAAACAGTGACAGAGTAACATGCTCCCATGATGCGGATGCTGTTACTCTGTCACTGTTTATTTTATATGCTATGAACTCGCATTTTAAGATTACAAATAAACGTTAAAGTAGTTAGCATTTACGCTTCTTTTCCTGTCTATAAGAATAGATGAAAGAAAAAGAAATTGAACGGTTGTTCCATCAGTACTACGCCCAGATGACGCGACTGGCGATAACGATGCTCTACGACGACGAGGAAGCTCGCGACGTGGTAAGCGAAGTCTTTGCGACATTTGTGAAGTTGGACATCATGCCAAGAAATGTAGAGGGCTATCTGATGACGAGTGTACGAAACCGGTGTATGAATCTGTTGCAACACAAAAGTGTCAGAGCAAGATTCGAACAGGCATACGCTTTGGAAGTAACAGCGTATACAGAAGAAATGGAGGACACTGAGCAACAGTTTCGGGAACTAATGACCTTTGCCCGCCAGACCTTGACGAAGCAGACGTTGTTGGTTTTCGAGATGCGGCATCTGCAAGGCATGAAGTATCAAGAGATTGCCGACGAGTTGGGCATCAGTCGAGTGATGGTATACAAACATCTGGCACAAGCGATGGAAACAATTAGAAAATATCAACACATCATAAAAGAAAAGTAATGGACAGAGACAGCAAAATCAAGAAACTGCTTGACATGCAGGAACATCCCGAGCAGTATTCAAAGCAAGAACTGGAACAGATACTTCGTGACACCGAGGCCCAGGAACTGATGGAGGCAACGGCGCAGCTGAAACAAGCTATGACTTGGGAAAGGCTACTGTCAGGCACATCATCGGGAATGGACGACCAAAGGTCGGAAGTTCATACAAGCAAGGAAACTACAGACGTGGATTCTGAGTGGCAACAGTTTGCAAAGACGCATCTCGTCCAAAGCAAACCCAAGCGTAACTGGCTGCAGGTGGCTGCGATGTTCATCGGAATTCTTTTTGTCACAGGGTTTACCTTTGCTGCCATCCATTTGTGGAACCACATTCCTCACTACTCTCCAAAAAGTGAAGGAGATGAAACCGCACTTGTAGAGGACACGGTGGAAAGAGCGACTTCTCTCCTCCCTGCAGAAGAGGAGTCGATGGCGGAGCTGATTGTCTTCGACAATGTCTCGCTCGACAGCATTGCGAAAGCCATTGCCGCCTACCACCACTTGCCGATGGAGATAGAGAACGACGAGGCGCGCCAGCTGCGGTTCTTCTTTGAATGGAATCAGAAGGACAGTCTGCAGGAGGTCGTTGAGAAGTTGAACATGTTCGAACACGTCACGTTGGCTGTTGAGAACGGAAAACTGATGGTCAGATGATGAAACACCTTGTTATCTCTCTCATGGCCCTGTGCTGTTGTGCCAGCATCAGTGGGCAGCATATCACGCGCAGCTACAACAATGTTCCGATGCCGGAGGTGCTGCGCGACCTCAGCCAACAGTCGCGCGACTACACGGTCAGTTTCCTTTACAACGAACTGGAAGACTTCCGCGTGACCACCGACATCAAGCGCAAGTCCCTGCCTGAAGCCATCATGCAGGTCGTCGGATTCTATCCAATCCGAGTTGTCAATCGTGGAGAACATGAACTCTATGTGGAGTGCACCCACAAGACCGACCGCCACCTCACAGGCACCATCATCGATGAGCAAGGACAACCCGTGGCCTATGCCAACGTGGCCGTGATGAATCCTGCCGACTCCACGTTGCTCAGCGGAGGCGTGTCGAACGAGAGCGGCTACTTCGCCATTCCCTACGAAACTCTTCCCCCAGTCGGGGGAGGTCGGGAGGGGGCAGTCCTCGCCCGCATCTCTTTCGTCGGCTATAAAACCGTTTGGCGATTGAGCAACAAAGAGTATCTCGGCACAATCCGCCTGCAACCCGAGAGCTACACCATTAACGGCGTGACCGTTGAGGGCGAGCGTCCGAAAGTGAAATTGGAGGGAAACACGCTCGTCATGAATGTGGAAGGAACAGTGATGGAACGACTGGGTACGGCAGAGGATGTTCTCTCGCGTGTGCCGATGATTTCGAAGAAAGGCGAGAACCTCGAGATCTTAGGCAAAGGCACACCACTCATCTACGTGAACAACCGCAAGCTCACCGACCTGCAAGAGCTTCGGAACATCCAGTCGGACTTCATCCGAAGCGTGGAAGTGGTTCAGAACCCCGGGGCTCGATATGATGCATCGGTGCAGGCCGTCATCGTCATCCGCACCAAGCGGGCGGCAGGCGAGGGCTTAGGTGTGGAACTGACATCGTGGAGCCGCAAGGGACGCGGCTATCAGAACAACGAGCGCATCAACCTGACCTATCGGAAAGGGGGCCTCGAACTCTTTGCCAACCTCTTCGGCGCCTACAACAAACGCGTGCAGACAGGCGAGTTCGAACAAACCGTCTTTGCCGACACGCTATGGAGCATCAAGAACCAACAGGACTTCACCACACGCAATCCCTTCCTGGAAGGGCGCGCCGGCTTCAACTTCCAGCTGAACGACAACAGTTCCTTCGGTGGATATTACGAACACACCTACGACTACGTGAAGATCAGTGGCACCGACACCGACGAACTGCTGGCCAACGGCAATATGTATGACCACCTCGTGAACCACAGCGTGAAGCGTCAGAAGGGCGTGCCACGCCACGAGATGAACCTCTACTACGTGGGCAAGATCGGCAAGATGGACATCGACTTCAATGCCGACTACAGCTTCCGCCATCAGCGCAACAGCACCACTCAGCAGGAACTGAGCGAGGAGTACGACGACCGCGACGTCAGCATCGACAACCTGACGCGAAGCCGCATGGTGGCCGAGAAACTCATCGTGAGCCATCCGCTGTGGAAAGGGCAGATAGAGGTTGGCGAGGAATTCACCTATACGCAGTGGACCAATGACTTCAAAAACCGAGAAGGCTACATCGCCAACAGCAACAACGAGCAGCACGAGCGAAACATGGCGCCCTTCGTGGAACTGCGGCAGCAACTGGGCCTCCTGCAACTGCAGGCCGGTCTGCGCTACGAGCACGTGGAGTCGGAATACTTCGTCAGCGGAGAGCGGCGCAATGACCAAAGCCGTTCGTACGACGGTTTGTTCCCGTCGCTGGCTGTCTCCACACAACTCCCCATCCGTGGGGAGGGAGCGGGAGTGGGGCTCTCACTCAGCTACTCCAAGCGCACCACGCGTCCGAGCTACTGGCAGCTGAGTAGCGATGTGGTCTACGAGAACCGGCTGAACATGCAGACGGGCAATCCCTACCTGCAACCCGTGAAATATCACAACGTCAATCTCACGACCATGTGGAAATGGCTCTACCTGACCACCAACTTCACTCGAAGCATAGACCCCATCCTTTACACGGCTGAAAGCCTGTCCGAGGACAGCAAGGTGAACTTCGTGACTTACAAGAACTACGACCACGCCGACTGGCTTTCCATCACACTGGGCGCACAGAAAAACGTTAAACTCGGCGGGGCCACGTGGACACCTCAATGGAACGTGATGCTGATGAAGCCGTGGTTCAAGTCTACCTTCCTTGACGAAGACAAGCGTTTCAACCACCCGATGTTGGCTTTGCAATTAGGCAACATCGTCACCCTGCCCCACGATTGGCTCTTGCAGGCTGACTTCAGCATGCACACCCACGGCTACCAGCAGAATGCATGGTTCGACTGCACCAATGCGATGCTCTCGCTCAGCGTCAGCAAAGACTTCTTCAAGCGTCGTCTGAACGTGAAGCTGACAGGCAACGACCTCTTCAACGGGGCCATCAACCGCTTCACGCTCTACAGCAACCGCATGATGTTCCGCAAGATGGAGGACAACGACTCGCGCTGCGTACAGCTCTCCCTGCGCTACCGCTTCAACGTCACACCGTCGAAGTATAAAGGTACGGGCGCAGGTAATGCCGAGAAGAACAGGCTGTGAACAAGGTAAGAGGTAAGAGGTAAAAGGTTATGATTACTCTTGAAGCTCGCCATTACTGGCACAAAAGCAAATCATGACCTCTTACCTATTACCTGTTACCTATTCTGTTAACTTGTTACCTTGGTAAAGGGCGTTCCGCTGCAAAGATGATTTTACCTGCCTCATCATTACTACAAAAAGATAAAAGCATCTTGGGCGGAACGTCTCCTTTCAACTGATATACTTTGTTTACACTGCTCCTGCCACAAGCCAACCCATATAGCCGAGGAAGATGGCAGTGAGTACGGCACCCTCCCAACGGGCAACGGTGAGTTTTGTGTAGGAAAAGAGCCAAAGCAGAAGCATCGAACCGGTCATCACGGTGAAGTCGACAATGGTGATGCCTTTCACAACCATCGGACTAATCAGGCCAGCACCACCAAGGATGAGTAGGATGTTCATGACATTCGAGCCCAGCACATTGCCAATGGCGATGCCGCTATTGCCCTTGCGGGCAGCGACAACACTCGTGGCGAGTTCAGGCAGCGATGTACCACCAGCCACAATGGTCAGACCGATAACGGCTTCGCTGACGCCCAGCTCCTGTGCTACATTAGCGGCACCATCGACAAAAATGTTCGAGCCCACCACCAAGCAGGCCAGTCCAAGCGCCAGCAACAGCAGCGACTTCAGCACCGAGTAGCCACGCGGGGCTGCTTGTTCTTGCTCTATGGCATGACTGCCCTTTGCACCACGCAGCGTAATCCACATGAAGATGAGGAACCCCACAAACAGCAGGGCGGCATCCACACGCGAGAGGTCGCCATCCATCAGCACCATCACGGTCAGCGCCACCGATGCTACCAGTGCTACCGGCACATCTTTCCTTATCGTGGATGGCAGAATGGTCATTGGTGCCACCATCGCCGCCACACCTACAATAAGCATGGTATTAAAGATGTTCGAGCCCACCACATTACCTACGGCGAGGTCGGCGGTGCCTTTCAGCGCTGAGACGAGGCTCACGCAAAACTCCGGAGCCGACGTGCCCAAGGCCACAATGGTCAGTCCAATCACAATCTGCGGAATCTCCATCCGCTCAGCCAGTGCCACAGCACCGTCGGTCAGGCGGTCGGCGCCCCAAAGGACAAGCACCACGCCAGCAATAATCATCAGAATGTTTACAATCATTATTTCATCTTGTTTTTAAATTTCAGGAGTGTAGGAGTAAAGGAGTATAGGAGTGTAGACAATACTATTCTACTTTCCAAGAATTTTCTCTACCAGTGCCTTCACGTCTTCAATCGTGATGCCATCGTCCTGGTTCACATTTGCTGCCTCACGGTCATACTCAGGAGAGTCACTCTCGTCCTGGGACTGAAGGATATTCACGGTGGCAGAAACATCGGCAATATCTACCTTCTTATCGCGGTTGACATCACCAAGGAGGAAGAACGGCAGGTCGAATGTCGTAGAAAACTCGTCGCCATACTCGCCTGTTGCATTCTTCGCGCGGAAGTGGAACACATGCTTGCCCACGCTGAGCGCCGAAAGGTCGGCGGTGATGGGTAGCACGTCGGGCATATAACCCGTGCAGACGGTAGTGTCGCCATTGTCAATCCAATATTCGTAGGTGATTTCCTCGCGGTCGAAGGCTCCGTTGCTGATGAGGAACATAATCTGTTTCCACGGGCCGTACAAGCCGCGTTCGTTCAGTGTGCGGAAGTTCAGGAAGTGCAGGCCATAGGACATCTGGCTGATATCGATACTGAACGACATCTCCGGTCCCGTGTAGTCGTGGAGAATAGGTGTCTGGTCATAGGCCGACACCCAGTATTCCACCTTCACGGCATCGCTCGTGCCGGGCCATGTCTCAGGCATCAGGAAAGCAATCTGCTTCCAAGGTCCACCCTCGCCACGACTATTCAGCGTGCGATAGTTCAAGAAGTGCAGACCTGGCGATACGCGGCTGAGGTCGATGCTGAATGACACTTCGGGCGTTACGCCATGAGCGAGCGTAGCCTTCTGGTCGTAAGCCGACAGCCAGTACTCCATCATCACGGCATCGTTCGTGGCGGGCCACGTCTCGGGCACGATAAATGCTATGCGCGCCCAGTGCCCTGCAACGCCCGATTCGTCGTAGGGGATGATGTTGAGGAAGTGGAGTCCAGGCGTGGGAATACCTGCTGCGTCGAAGCTGATGGTCTGTTCGGCTTCGGCGAAGCGCCCAGTATGAATCGTCGACCGATTGTCGTCAATCCACTGTTCGTAATAGTAGGAGCCCTGTGCCCAGCCCACCGAGAAGGCAGCCATCAAGCCACAGAGCAACATCAGGAGTCTCTTCATGGCCTATTCCGATTTGTCGCGTTTCTCCAAGGTCAGCGTGACGTTCAGTTTCTTGTTAGCTGCGTCCACCTTCAGCGAGTGCTTCGTCACCGCGGGCAACTCCGACCAAAGCGTGAAAGGATGCTGTCCACCGTAGGCGCCAATCTTCGTGCCGTCTAAGGCGCTGAGGTAATTGTCGTTGTTGAAAGACAAGACGTTACTGTCGCCTAAGATTTGTGTTGTTAATGATATGCAATCTGTGAATGTCGTACTGGGAGAATAATGCAAATAATAACCACTAGAGCCCTTTTCCGTTGAAGCTAAATTATATATACAACTATTCAGAACACATCCAACAAGAATGGGGTATCTATAACTATTTTGGAGATAATAAGCATGAATTAGAACACAGCTATTGAAAGTAGCGGTAATAGAGCTGACATCAGAACTGTAAATATATTTGATGTTACAGTGCTCAAATGTGGCATGACCAAGCACATAGTCATGCGGGGTAACTTGTTGGATTCTACTATTGAAGACGTTAATCTCCTTTACATTTTCTGCCAAATCGAGTATGCCATAAATATCGCATCGATCCAGCTTCACGTCGTAGTGTTCTTCGCCTGCGAATGCAACATTCTTCACCTTCACCTTTCGCAGAGTGAACTGGCTATAGGCACTCTGAACGTTGATATCGCCATTCAATGCCACCCCGTCTAGCACGGGCATCGGGAGTTTAGCCGTGCCGCTAATAATAATGTTACAGCTACCCTCGATGACGGTTGTCCAGCCTGTTCCACGCACCATGATTCGTTTGTCGACATTGAAGGGGCTGAAAGTACCTTCGGTCAGATAGATGGTGTCGCCCTCCACAGCAGCATCCACGGCGTTCTGAATTTCGTCGTGGGCGAAGAAGGTGGCGTGTCCGTTGTGGCGCAGCATCACGCTGGCTGCTATATCAGCCTTAGCTACGGTCGCAACCATGAGCAGGCATACAAACAGGAGAAATTGCTTTTTCATTTTACTTATTGTTTTTAAAATCATAAATAATAGTTATTGCTATTTTATCACCCCTCCGTCCCCCTCCCCTAGGGAGGGGCTGGGGTAGGCTCTACTGCCTCTGCCTCACCGCCTCAAACAGCAGGATGGCAGCACTCACCGACACGTTCAGCGAGTCGGCGACGCCAAGCATCGGGATGCGGATGTGGGCTGTGGCCGCGCGACGCCACTGGTCGGTGAGGCCTGTTGCCTCGGTGCCCATCACGATGGCTGTCGGACGGCGCATGTCAGTATCGTAATAGAGTTCGGAGTCCTGCAGCTGTGCCGTAAGGATGCTGATGCCGCAACGCTGCAGGAACGCAATGCACTCCTCCGATGTGCAAGCCACCATTGGCATGCTGAACACCGCACCCGTGGAGGCACGCACCACATTGGGATTGAAGAGGTCAGTCAACGGGTCGCAGACCACCACTGCATCGGCTCCGGCAGCATCGGCACTGCGCAGGATAGCACCCAGGTTGCCAGGCTTCTCCACGCTCTCCAGCACCACGATAAGCGGATTCTCCGTCAGCGGCAGGTCGGCAAGCTGCCATTGGCGCGTGCGCACCTCGGCAATCATCCCTTCGGTACTGCCGCGATAAGCCATGCGCTCGTAGACCTTCGGCGTCACCAGGTACTGGTCGTACGACCCCTGCGGCACCACCGAGGCCACTTCCGGAGTACAGAACAGCGTCTGCACCTCGAAGCCAGCCGCCAGACAACGCTCTATCTCACGGCGACCCTCCACGACGAAGAGTCCCGCCTCGCGACGTTCCGACGACTTCTGCTGCAGGGCCAACAGGCGCTTCACCTTTGGGTTCTGCAAGCTTGATATGACGTTGTCCGTGTTCATCTTTAACTATTTTCTGTGCAAAGGTAATGAAAATTCCCAAAAAAACATTACTTTTGCAGAGGAAAAAGATCGTGAACATGAAACTAAATACTAGATACTTATGATTGGAACGATTGTCAACACGTGCACCATCATCGCCGGAACCATCGTGGGATCGGTGCTGCATCGCGGCATCAAAGAAAAGTATAAGAGCGTTCTCTATACCGGACTGGGCCTTGTGAGCCTGGCCATCGGACTGAATGCAGCCGTGCAGAACCTGCCGAAGAGCCAGTATCCCGTGCTCTTCATCGTGTCCATCGCCATCGGTGGCGTCGTAGGAACAAGGCTCGACATCGATGGGTGGTTCCACCAACTCATTGCAACAAAGGGCAAAAAGCAAGATGCAGATGGTGGGAAGCAAGAAGTAAGAGGAAACCTCGCCGACGGCCTCTCTACTGCCATCCTGCTCTACTGCATCGGCCCATTGTCGATGCTGGGTCCTGTCATCTCGGCGCTGCAGGGCGACCACACGTTCCTCTTCACCAACGCTACGCTCGACTTCGTGTCGGCCACCATCTTTGCGTCCACCTATGGACTCGGCATGATGCTGGCCGCGCCCGTGTTGTTCTGCTGGCAGGGCATGTTCTATCTCGTAGCGAAGATTTCGAGCGAAGCCGTCAGCGATGCACTCATGTCGGAACTACTCATCGTCGGTGGTCTACTCATCACCGCTTCCGGTCTATCGCTGCTGAAGCTGAAGGACTGCAAAACTCTCAACCTCCTGCCCGCCCTGCTCGTTCCGGTGCTGTGGTTCCTGCTGAAGAGCCTTTGGTAACCAACAACCCCCAAAGCCGACTGCCGAACTTAGTTTTTCATCGGTAGAAACGACGTGTTTCGACCGCATAAAGAATTGCTCCAGTGTGACGAAAGCATTGCTTCTGTTATGCTGGAGCAATTGTATCGTTATGTCAATTAAGTTAAGTTATAAGGTAAATTAACTGAGATTGAAAAGTAAATTAAGTTAATTTGATGAGTAAAATAAGTTAATTTACTGAGTAAAATAAGTTAATTTACCGAACAAATTAAGTTAATTTACCGAACAAATTAAGTTAATTTACCGAACAAATTAAGTTAATTTACTGAACAAAACAAGTTAATTTGTAGAATAACTTAATTTAATTCATAAAATGGATGCAGTGCTTTGGATGAACAAGAGCACTGGTTTGGAAGAACAAGAGGAGTGCTATAGATGAATCAGAGGAGTGCTTTGGATGAACGAGAGGACGGATTAAGCCAAAACTATTCATTCGCAAATGTAGGGACGCGGCGTGCCGCGTTGCTGGTGGGGGAAAAGTTTACTCATTGATGCAGCGTGCCGCATTGCTGGTGCTGCTATTCTTCTTCCAGTAACGCGGCACGCCGCGTCCCTACATTTGCCTCATGACCAATCAGGGGGAAGGATGGCGGAACGGAAAGCGGGTATAATAATTGTCCTTGCATCATCATCCCTACCCCACAAAACAAGCAACGACAGGGAGCCCGAAGGCTGGTCTGTCGTTGCCTGCACTATATAAAATAATCTACACTATATAATATAATAAGGTGTAGCCGTTATTGCTCGGCGCGATCGTCGACATTGTCGCCCTCGGTAGGTGCGAGAGTGGCCTCGAAGTCGGTGATGCCATAACGCACGAGGATGTCGTACCACTGAATGAGCTTGCGGATGTCGCTATCGTGGACGCGCTCGCGGTCGTAGTCGGGCAGCACTTCAGCGAAGAAGTCGTGCAGCTCCTGCGGCGTTGCTTTCTTATAGTTGAGCTGACAGGGTTTCAGCTCGGCCTTCTCGCCGAGGTTCTTCAGCACCTGCCAAAGGGGGATGTCGTCGCTGTCGGTGAACATTGCGATGTCGCCAAGACTTGTGATACGGTCGGTAGCGAATGCCGGCATGCGTTTCTTGGCTTCGTCGAGTGTTTCTACGATGAGGTTCATCTTGCCACGGCTAACAAGGCGATAGAGGCCCGGCTTGCCGGAGATAGAGAGAATTGTTTCCATTTCTTTTCAGTTTGTTTTGCTTTTATTGTTGTTAAAATAATTTCTTAATGCTGGGGGAGACTATCCAACTGATGGATAAGATGATCCACTTGCGGCTCAAGCGGCGCGACTCCATCGTTGACGATGACGAAGTTGCTCAAGCCCTCCACTTGCTCTTGCGACATCTGCCGATGAATCCACTCCAGGGCTTTCGCCTCGCTGATGCCATCGCGCGCCATGATTCGTTGGACACGCACGCCCTCGGGAGCACTCACGCACACCACGAACGAGAACGGCACTCGCCGATGGAAGCCGCTATCGAAGAGGATGGCGCTTTCGAGCCAGTGGTAGTCGGACTCAATGAAGTCGAGTGCCACAGCCGGATGCACAATCTCGTTGACCGCCTGCTTGTTTGCTTCGCTGGCCAACAGGAACTCGGCGAGCACACGCTTCTGCAGGATGCAGCCGCGATAGACCTGTGGTCCTACCAACTGGCGCAGCTGCTGTCGCAGCGTTGCCGATGTGCGCATGAGGCGCTTGGCAGCAGCATCGCAGTCGTAGACCTTGATGCCGTGTTTCTCCAACAGCTGGCAGACATAGCTCTTCCCGCTGCCGATGCCTCCGGTGATAGCGATGAGCTGGCGCGTCATTGTTCGATGAGATAGTCGATCATTCCGATTTCCAACCTTGCATTGCTCACGTTGGGCGGTGCCTGGCGCAGATAGATTGGACACTTTTCGGATGGCTTGTCGCCAATCGCCGAGAAGTCGGCCTCCACGCGGAACTGTTCAGGCTTGATCTGTCGGAACTGGTTGGCACCCACAGAGAAGCGCACTTTCACGCGCGAAGGGAATGTGCGCAGCACCTTTCCCTCAGGCATTCCAACCGCCACGATGGGCACCTCGACAGCCTCTTCGGTAAGGATGTCGGGACAGAACGTCACTTCCACCTCTGCTGGAACAACCTTCGCACCGCGAATGGTCTGCAAAGGCACCTTCCGGACAACGGTATCGGCGAAATCGGTGAGACGCAGAGCCTCCGTGCCGACAAAGGAAATGCTGTCGAGGAGTGCCTTGTCGGCGTAGACGGTGACCTGACTGGGCTGGCAGAGCGTGCGCGAAAGATAGTAGTTCTCAGCGGGGATGACTCGCCCGATGAACCGCACAGGCACCCTCTTCGAGATGCCGTGGTTGTAGAAGAACTCCAGGCGGTCGGGCTTCACGGATGTAATCTTCGTGGAACCGTAGAGCTGCTGGCCGATGTATCGCTGTATCTCCGACAGCGCCACCTGTCCGCGCCCGTTGTCCTTCGCGGTGTAGTTCCTGAAAATCACCTTCATCGGCTGCAGGCGGTCGCTGTACATATAGGCGGCGAGGGTGAATCCCTTGTCGCGCAGCGTCACCTTCAGCGTGTCCTGAATGTCGGTGGTGATGACTACATCCTTCGGCACTCCGACGAGCGACACAGGCACTTCGAACTCGCGCTCCACGGTTTCGTTGAGTGCCATGAGCAGCCAGAACGTACCACTCACGATAAGAAAGAACAAAAAAATCAAAAACTCTCTGTTCACGATACTGAACAGAAAGTTCTTGATGAAGCGTCCTATTTCAAATAGTTGTTCTTTCACGGTTGCTGTCGGGTTGTGACCACTTCTGCAAGCAGTCGCGAATACTTAAGCGTTGGCAGCAGGTCCCTGGGCCGAGGCGCTGGCAAATACGTAGTTCTTGTCGACGGTGATGACCACGCCGCGAGCAATTTCAACCTCGACGGTGTTCTCAGCCAGGTTCACGCGCTTCACGGTTCCGTGTACGCCACCACCGGTGACGACCTTTGTTCCCTCAGAAATAGAGTTCTGGAACTGACGGATTTCCTTCTGCCGCTTCTGCTGCGGACGAATCATGAAGAACCACATGATGGCGAAGATGGCCAACATCATCAGCAGCATCGACATGCCACTACCTCCTTGTGCTGCCTGTGCAGCTAAAACAATTGTTGTCATAATTTGTTATTGTGAGTTGTTTATTCTTGTTACTTTGTTAATTTGTTACCTTGGATCGACCTGTTTCATCATCTTACCTGTATGGACGAGATGACGGGCGATGGCATCGAGCATGCCGTTGATGTAGCCGCCGCTCTTGTAGGTGCTGTAGAGCTTGGCCAAGTCAACATACTCATTGATGGTGACGCTGACGGGAATATTCGGGAAGGTAAGCATCTCGGCAATGGCAATCTGCATGATGACGACGTCCATGTAAGCCAGTCGCGAGAAATCCCAGTTGCGTGAGGTCTCGCTCATGTAGCGCTGGTAGGTGTCGGCATTCAGAATGGTGGCGCGGAAGAGCTTGCGTGCGAAGTCCTTGTCCTCATCGTCCTTATATTCCGGCAGCAGCTCCTGGCGCGAGCTGTTCTTCGGGTCGAAGCGCTTGATGGTCTTCAGCACGAAGGTGTCCACGACTTCCTTGTCGTCGTTCCAGTAGAGGCTCTTCTCTTCCAAGACGGCATCGAGGTCTTCGTTCTCCTGAATGAGCTGCTTGTAGATCTTACGCCAGATCTCGCGATCAGCCTCGTAGGAGTCGTCGTCGCTCTCCATATATTCCTGATAAGCGAGGCTTTCCTCGATCTGATTGCATAGCTTGCGCACAAACTCTATATTATCGTCCCACGACAACTTCTGACTCTCGATGAACGAGGCAAGCATCTTGTTGTCCTCCAACTGAATGGCGAACTTGTTGTCTACGAACTTGGTTGATGGTTTCTCGGTGCCCTCACGCAAGGCGCGCTGCAGGCCAATTTCAACACGGTGCCGCTCTTCCTTGGCCACTGCCACGATGAGCTGCAACAAGTACAGATAAAGATCGTATGCTTTCGACAGGCTGAAAATGAGTTCTTTCTCAGCAGTATCAATGTTGCGGTTGCCGTTCTGATAGTAAGCATACGTCAGCTGTACAATCTTAATTCTAATGAGCTCTCTATTAATCATTGCTTCTCTCTTGTTTTACCATGATGGTGATTACAACTGCAAATATACTGATTTTCCCGAAAATCTACAAGAAAACTGAAAAAAAATGCTTGATTTTAGTAATTTTTCTTGATTGAGCTTTCCTGTTTCATGATTTTTTTGTACCTTTGCACCCGCTTTTTTGAGCACATCGTGTGATGGCGAATTAAGGCATAACAAAATTTTAACAACTTAATTTAGAGTAACACAACAGAATTATGAAAGAATTTGCACTGAACGGTCAGAAGCGTGAGACCGTAGGAAAGAAGGCTTCGCGCCTGCTTCGCAAAGAGGGTCTGGTGCCCTGCAACATCTATGGTGAGCACACCGAAGACGGCAAGCCCAAGGCAATGTCGTTTGCCATTGCTATGGCAGATCTTCGCAAGGTGATCTACACTCCCCACATCTATGTATTGAATCTGAACATCGACGGCGAAGAGCGCAAGGCCGTGATCAAGGAGCTGCAGTTCCACCCCGTGAAGGACACTGTGCTGCACGTCGACTTCTACGAAGTGAACGAAGAGAAGCCCCTCACCATTGGTATCCCCGTGAAGCTGAACGGTCTGGCACAGGGTGTCCGCGACGGTGGTAAGCTGAACCTCTCTATCCGTAAGCTCAACGTGACTGCTCCCTATAAGCAGATTCCCGAAGTACTCGACATCGACGTCACCGGTCTGGAGCTCGGCAAGAGCATCAAGGTGCGCGACCTGAGCTTCGAGGGTCTTGAGCTGGCTACTCCCGCCGACGTCGTGGTTTGCTCCGTGAAGGCTACCCGCGCATCGCGTTCCGCCGCTGCTGCTGAGGCTGACGCCGCTGGTGAGTAATAACTCTGACTGACGACTATGGACAAATACTTGATTGTGGGTTTGGGAAACCCTGGCGATGAATACGCCGAGACCCGCCACAATGCTGGATACATGGTATTGGACGCTTTTGCTAAGGCGTCCAATATTGTTTTTGACGACAAGCGCTATGGCTATGTCGCCGAGACAAGCATCAAGGGTCGGAAGGTGTTTCTGCTGAAGCCCACCACCTTCATGAACCTCTCCGGCAATGCCGTGCGCTATTGGCTGGGCAAGGAGAACATCGACCAGAGCCGTCTGCTCGTGGTCTCCGACGAGGTGGCCGTTCCCCTCGGGCAGTTCCGCCTGAAGGCCAGCGGCTCCAACGGCGGCCACAACGGCCTCGGTCACATCCAGCAGCTCATCGGCCAGAACTACGCCCGCCTGCGCATGGGCATCGGCAACGACTTCCCGCAGGGCATGCAGATTCAGCATGTGCTCGGACACTTCACCCCCGAGGAGCGCGAGTTGCTACAGCCCGCCATCGACATCGCCGTCGACGTCATCCGCAGCTTTGTGCTTGCAGGCATCGATATCACCATGAACCAATACAACAAACTGGGAAAACAATGCAAGAAACCGCTCGAATCGACAAATGGCTCTGGGCAGCCCGCATCTTCAAAACCCGAAGCATAGCCGTCGACGCCATTAAGAACAGCCGCGTCACCATCGATGGAGTCTGCGTGAAGCCCAGCCGACTGGTGAAGGCTGGCGAGGTGGTAAGCGTGAAAAAGCCACCCGTCACCTATTCGTTCCGCATCCTGAAGACCATCGAGCAGCGCGTCGGTGCGAAACTCATCCCGGAAATCTACGAGAACGTCACCGACCCGAAGCAATATGAACTGCTGGAGATGAGTCGCATCAGCGGCTTCGTCGACCGTGCCCGCGGCACCGGCCGTCCCACGAAGAAGGAACGCCGCGCCATGGATGCCTTCGTCGACCCCACCCTCTTCGGCTTCGACGACGATTTCCTCGACGACGAGGATTGATGATACGCTTTTGCGTCTTCAAAAAAACAAAAGAAAACATCAAAAACATTGGAAAACATTGTTTTTATGTGTAACCAAAGAAAACCTACATGTTTTTTTCTGTTTTTCTTGTTTTCATCTTGTTTTTTTAAAGCCCGCGTAGCGGATTAATCATAAGCAGGCACAGAAGTATATATCTACAAAAAAAGAACTAATTAGAAGCATCCTCATCGAGGGGGATTTCTTCTAATTAGTTCTTTTTGTTGCGGTTTATGATTCGCTTGTTTGTATCAGCTTTATTAGGTTTGCAACACTATTTGCTTGTTTAGAAGCGGCCGCCACCGAAGCCACCGCCACCGCCGAAGCCGCCACGAGGCATGCCACCACCGCGGTTTCCACCGCCACGGTTACCACCAGGCATCATGCCGGGCATGCCACCGGGGTTGAAGCCACCCTGACCCTGACGACCCTGCTTGCCGCCGAAGGCGTTGAAGCGATAGACGACGTGGAGCATGGCGTAGGAGTTCACGGAGTTGTACCATGTATCGTTGCGCGAGATGGCACTGAGCGTGCGGCTGAAGTTCGACTGCTGGTCGAGGATGTCGTAGAACTGCAGCATGACCGTGAGGTTGCGACCCTTGAGGAACGACTGCGAGATTTGTGCGTTCCAGAGCAGCTCGTTGGTGTTCATCGAGTTGTCGTTGTAGCCGCGACGACTGCGGTTATGGATGTCGGTAGCGATGGAGGTACCCCAGGGAGCGGTGAGGCTGAGCGAAGCACCATAGGAGAACATCCAGGTGTCGAGGTTGGCCGTGGCCTGCAGCTTGTTGCGGGCGTGGCTGTAGTTCAGGCTACCATCGAGCTCCAACTCACCAAACCAGTTGCCGATGACAGGACGGAAGCTCAGGCCGAGTCGTTCGCCCACGGTGGTTTCACGTGTCGTACCCTTCACCGACGACGATGTACGATCGAGGTTGATGTAGCTCACGTGGTTGTTATAGCCGAGGTTGGTGAAGGTGTTGATGTTCCAGACACCGGCGCTGTCGATAGACATATTGAACATTCCACCCCACATGGCATTCCAGTTGCCGTTGATGTTCTCGGGTCGCGTGGTGCGTCCACCGGTCTTTTCGTCGTAGGTGACCATCGAGGAGATGGAGTTACGCGTGGTGGAGAAGTTCAGGTAGGTCATCTCCGTCATGGAGTGCCACTGCTGATAGCCGTTGTAGAAGAGGTTCAGGCTCTGTGTGAACGACGGCTTCAGACCGGGGTTACCACGTGAGATGTTCAGCGGGTCGCTATCGTCGTAGATGTCGAGCAGCTGTGTTATAGAGGGTTGTGATGTGTTGGCACGATAGTTGATGCGGAGGTTCGACACCTGCGAGAAACGATAGCGGAAGTCGAGGGTCGGCGTGACGTTGAACACGGTGCGAGTGGTGTCGACATAGACGCCTTGATAGTCCTGAATGAAGTCTGACTTCTGCGGCTGGAACATCACACCTACGTTGAAATTGTACTTCTCATGAATCTTACGGTACATAATTTCAATGTTGTGCGTGTAGTTCTTATACTCCGAGTAGCGGCTCAACGACGAATCGCGATAGGCCTCGTAAGGCTGTGAGAGGCGGTTGAGGTACTGATCCCACTCGCGATAGTAAGGAGTGAGGCCGCTGAAGAAGTCTTCACCGAGGTTCGAGAAGTCGAAGGTCTGACGGTCGCTCTTGTTGAACGAGTAGTTGAAGCTGTAGCTGAACTGCAGGAATGCTCCTCTCCAAAGGGGCTCGCTGTAGGTGGTCTGCAGGGTGTAGTTGTAGCTCTTCGTCGGTGCGAGGTTGAAGCGGCTGGTCTGATAGGTGGAGTCGTTGCCGAACATGTCGGGCACGAGGAACAGGTGGGTGTTGTTCGTCGAGAAGCTCTTCTGGGCACCCTCGCTGTAGGATGCATCGGCACGCAGCGTGAGGTTACGACCCTTCGAACCGAACTTGCGGTTGTACTGCAGCATACCGCCCACGCGCTTCGAGTCGCTGTAGTTGATGCCCTGGTTGCGCTGCCAGTTCACGATGATTCCTTCGCTGGCCAACTTGGCGATGGCGTCGTCCAACAGGGGGTCTACCACATATTCATAAGGATCTTCATTGAACGATGCCGAGCTGCCCCATGAGCGACCATCGTTGTTCGAGAAGCTCAGGTTCGGACGGAACATGATGTTCGTCATCGTGTCGGGCGTCCACTCCACACGCATCTGGGCATTCCAGGAGTCGGAGCGCGAATAGTTCTGGCTGAGGCTGTTCGAGAACGAACCGGTGCGCGAGATGAAGTTCTCGCTCGACGAGATGGTCTGCGAGTCGCCGTCGCGGTGGTTCCAGCGCACGGAGCCGTCAACCGTCAGCAGGTCGGTCTTCTCATAGTTGATGTTCACACCGCCCATCTTCGATGAGTTCAAGCCCGTGTTGCCACGACCGAAGCCACCACCACGGCCGCCGAAGCCACGGTCACCGGTGTTGTTGGCATTGCCGAAGGCGCGAATGGCAATCTCATCGTTGGTATACATAGCCATCAGACGAGCCGAATAGCGGTCCTTCGTTCCGATGCCGATGTCGTTGTTGGTCATGAAACCTTTGTTCATGCCTTTCTTCACAGCGAAGTCAAGAGTGGTCTCCTCATTGCCGTCGTCGATACCGGTGATGCGGCTCAGGTCGCTCTTCTCGTCGTAGACCTTGATGCTCTCGATGATGGAGGTAGGCAGGTTCTTCATGGCGGTCTGGGTGTCGCCGGTCATGAACTCCTTACCACCCACTTTCACCTTCTTCACTTGCTTACCATTGATGGTGATCTTACCGTCGTCGTCGATCTGTGCACCGGGAATACGCTTCACCAGCTCCTCAGCCACCGAGCCCTCGGGCACGCGATAGGCGGCAGAGTTATAAACAAAGGTGTCTTCCTTCAGCACCACTTTCTGGGCAAGCGCCGTCACCTCGGTGCCTTTCAGCATCACGGCATCGGCCGACATCGTCACGGTTCCCATGGCGAGGTTCTTATTGTCTACCATCTCGAGGTTCTTCACCGAGGTGACATAGCCGATGCTCGAAATCTTCAGCAGGTACTTGCCGTTCTTCGGAGCAGCCAGCGAGAAACGGCCGTCGTCGGCCGAAACGGTGCCCCCGACGAACGAGCTGTCGGTCTTGAGCAGTTGTAACGTCACTTGTGGCAGAGGCTCCTTGGTATCCTTGTCGATGAGCGTGCCAGAAATCTTCCTGTCTTGTGCAAATGAAAAAGCTGCTATAGAAATCAGCAGCAGCATGAAAAATGATCGTTTCATATTGTCGTTGTTTTTTGTTTCTGCTAATAAGACGTAAAATTACACTCATGGTTTAAAGCAAAATGAAAATTCTTGGAAATTATTTGGTTTTTCGCTTGGTTAACCGTATCTTTGCAAACGATATGGCACAAAAAGTAATCTTCTCTGAACAATTAGAACGCACTCTCGAGACGGCCATCGGCGAATGTCATCCCGACCGACTCTTCGTCCTGACCGACGATAACACATCGCGGCTGTGCTGGCCTGTGGTGAAGGACTATGGCTGTCTGGCTGCAGCGCAGCTCATCACCATTCCTGCCGGCGACGAGCACAAGAACCTCACAAGCCTCAGCCATGTGTGGGAGCAGCTGCAGCAAGGCGGAGCCACGCGCCATTCTTTAATGGTGTGTTTGGGAGGCGGTATGGTGACCGACCTCGGCGGCTTTGCGGCAAGCACCTTCAAGCGGGGCATTGCCTTCATCAACATTCCGACAACGCTGCTCGCAATGGTCGACGCCTCGGTAGGTGGCAAGACGGGCATCAACTTCTGTGGACTGAAAAACGAGGTGGGCGTGTTCAGCGAAGCACAGGCGGTCATCATCTGCACGCGCTTCCTGCAAACCCTCGACATGCAGAATGTTCTCTCCGGCTATGCCGAAATGCTGAAGCATGGCCTCATCAGCAACAAAGAGCACTGGGCAGAGCTGCTGCGGTTCCCCATAGAGAGTCTCAATAGCCAAGACTCTTCCGACGGCCAAGACCCATCCGGCGGCCTTGCATCTCTTCTGGCCAGGAGCGTGGCGGTGAAGGAACGCATCGTAGAGGCCGACCCCCACGAGCAAGGGCTGCGCAAAGCACTGAACCTCGGACATACCATCGGCCACGCCATCGAGGAATGGAGCTTCACACCCACCAAACCCACCCCCAACCCCCTACTCCACGGCTATGCTGTTGCCTACGGCCTTGTCGGTGAGTTGTATCTCTCTGCCGTGAAATGCCACTTCCCCACCGACCGTCTGCGCCAAACGGTGCAATTCGTGCGTGAACACTATGGCACACCTGCCATCACCTGCAACGACTATCCCGCGTTGCTCCGCCTAATGACGCACGACAAGAAGAACACCGCCGGCACCATCAACTTCACATTGCTCGCCGACATCGGTGAGCTGCAACTCAACCAGTCGGCCACCGACGAAGAGATTTGCGAAGCGCTTGACTTCCTCCGTGAAATGCAATAACCATCAACAACAAACGATATGAGAAAACTACTTAACATGCTGGCCATCGCACTCCTGATGAGCCTACCCGCGAAGGCACAAGTGTACAGCGGAAACCCAATTCTCACGGGGTTTCATGCCGATCCTGAAGTGATGTATTCAAACCTCACGCAACGCTACTACATCTACTCCACCACCGACGGCGTGCCGGGCTGGGGCGGATGGTATTTCACCGTGTTCTCAAGCGACGACCTCGCTCACTGGCGCTACGACGGCATCTGTCTGAACCTGCCGCGCGACACCCGCTGGGCAAGTGGAAACGCATGGGCACCGGCCATCGAGGAGAAACTCGTCAATGGCAAATACAAGTACTTTTTCTATTACAGCGGTGAGACCGGACACGGCAAGGCCATTGGCGTAGCCACCAGCGACCGACCGGAAGGACCATTCACCGACATCGGCCATCCCATCGTCGACCGTCGTCCTGAGGGCGTGCGTGGCGGTCAGCAAATCGATGTCGATGTCTTCACCGACCCTGATACGGGCAAGAGCTATCTCTACTGGGGCAACGGCTATATGGCTGGCGCCGAACTGAATGCCGACATGCTCTCCATCAAGCCCGAGACCACGAAGGTGCTCACACCACGTGGCGGCACCCTCGAGGACTACGCCTACCGCGAAGGCACCTACGTGCTGAAGCGCAACGGCGTGTACTACTTCCTTTGGTCGGTCGACGACACCGGTGCCGCCAACTACCATGTGGCCTACGGCACCAGCGATTCACCACTCGGACCCATCAAGGTTGCCGACGAGCCCGTCATCCTCATCCAGGAACCCGACCAGCAAATCTACGGCACGGCCCACAACAGCGTCTTGCAGATTCCCGGTCGCGACGAATGGTATTTCGTCTATCACCGCATCAATCCCAATTTCATTGATCGCAACCTCGGCCCCGGCTTCCATCGCCAAGTGTGCATCGACCGCATGGAATTCAACGACGACGGCACCATCCGCCGCGGAAAACCCACACAGCAGGGAGTCAGAGCACTGAAGTAATTGACAATTAATAATTGAGAATTAATAATTCTTTCTCCGCTGCGCTATGAAAGCGGCAGAGCCGAGCGCAAAGCAGCAGAGCTGCGTTCAAAGTTCTTTCTCCGCTTCGCTACGTAATCGAACCAACGGGCCGCTTTCGTAATGAAATGGAGAAAGAAAGCGGCCGCTCGACATCCCGAAGGGTGGCGCTTTCGTAGTTTATCGGAGAAAGAATGCCGAGCGAAACCCGTGGGAAGCGGAGCTTGCGAAAGTTGAATTATTTAGCTGTTGCTCCTACCGAAAAGAACGGAGGGTATCCATCTGTTTGCGAGCTTCGTGCTCACCGAGGAAGATCATCTCGCTGATGGCCTTGCGACCAAAGTCGGTGGCATCGTATTCGTAGAGCGGCGGATTGATGTAGACATCGGCATCCTTGCAGTTCTTGCGATACTTCTTGAAGTCGGGCCGGTTGAAGAGCCAGCCAACGATGCCATCGGCACTGGAAAGGCCGAGGAGGTCGTCGAGCAGCTGCACGAATTCGGAAGGAGCGTCATCGTCGTCATCAGGATGATTCACGGTGAGGTCGACGGCAATAACCTTTGTCGCTCCCAACTGTCGTGCCACATCGACGGGCAGATTGTTGAAGATGCCACCGTCGTAGAGCACGTAGTCGTCGAAGCGCACTGCCTTGAACAATGCGGGAATGGCCATGCTGGCTCGCATGTTACGAGCCAAAGAATCACCCGTGAGCACCACTTCCGAGAACGAAGGCAGGTCGGAGGCGACGCAAGCAAAGGAAACCTCTCCCGAATGCCCTCCGTCGCGAATGGGGATTCGCTCCCCTTTGTGGGGCCGCAGCCACGCCGGTGGCTGCTCTGAAGACCCCAGTCGCCCCGAAGGGGAGGAGGGCCTTCCGGATAGAGATGTCAGGCTGTCGAGCATCGACTTGATGGCATTGCCTTTGATGGCTTCGCGGGTGAACAGCTGGAGCCATTGGCGCGAGCGGAAGAGTGAGTCGAGCTGATGGGCGCTATAGCCGATGCTGTAGAGGCCGCCCACGATGGCACCGATGCTTGTGCCGACGATGATATCAGGATGCACGCCAGCCTCTTCGAGCACCTTCAGCACCCCGACATGAGCTGCGCCTTTCGCGCCACCGCCACCCAAAACAAGGGCGAGAGCCCCACCCCTACCCTCCCCCGTAGGGAGGGAAGCCCCCTCCAGGTCCTCCGTCGCAAATGGGGTATTCGCTCCCCTTTGTGGGGCCGCAGCCACAGCGGTGGCTGCTCTAAAGACCCCAGTCGCCTCCCCTGCAGGGGAGGCTCCTGAAACAGCGGTGAATGTGCCTAACAGGAATATTATTAAGAATTTCTTCATGTGGAAGAATTGAAGAATTCAGCCGCGCGTAGCGCCTTACTCGCACCGCAGGTGCCTTACACAACTTACACGCGCGCAGCGCCTTACCCGCACCGCAGGTGCCTTACAATTTCGTCATGATTCCCGCCTTCGTGGACTCCAGGAAACGGATGATGTTCTGGATTTCAGGACTGTCGGGAATCTGATCCTTGATTTGCAGGATGGCATCGAAGAGACTACCCTGACCATTGAACACCAGGCGATAGGCATTGGCGATGTGCTTCTGCACCTTCTCGCTGATGCCATAAGCCGTCATCATAGTGTTGTTCGGACCATTATAGCCGATGGGCTTTCCGCCTGCTACGATGTAGGGAGGCACGTCCTTCGAGAATGTCGTACCAGCCTGAATCATAGAGCCTTCGCCGACACGGGTGTTTGCATTCTCGATGACGCTCGAGGAGAAAATCACGCCGTTGCCGATTTCGCAATCGCCGGCAATCTTCGTGCCATAGCCGAGCACACAGTTGTCGCCAATCTTCGTGTCGTGCGAGACGTGAGCGCCCTCCATGAGGAAGTTGCCGTTGCCGATGACGGTCTTGCAACCAGCGTGGGTAGCGCGGTTGATGACTACATTTTCGCGGATGACGTTATTGTCGCCGATGACGCACTCCGACTTCTCACCTTGGAAGTTGAAATCCTGTGGCAGGGCAGCAATCACAGCTCCCTGATGCACCTTGTTTCCACGTCCCATGCGCGTACCATTTAATATAGATACGAAGGGGAAGATGATGCAATTGTCGCCGATGACCACATCGTCCTCGATGTAGACGAAGGGGAATATCTTACAGTTGTCGCCGATTTTCGCCTTGGGCGAAATTTCAGCGCGTGGAGAAATATCTGACATAGGAACCTCCCCCAACCCCTCCGAAGGAGGGGAGTGCCTGACGGATTTCAGGGGGATGACAATCAGGCTTTCTATGATGATTCTGTTTTTAAACTTATTACATTGTGAGTCCGCAGGCCCTCCTCCCCTTCGGGGAGGTCGGGAGGGGTTCTATTTCGCACCGCCACCCAGTGCCTGATAGAGGTTCACGACGGCTTGCATCTTATTGAAATCGTCGGTGACCTTTGCAATCTCGGCGTTGAGCAGGTTGGACTGAGCTGAGATGACCTCCAGATAAGAGATGTTGGCCGAGGATGCCATCATGGTGCGGGTATCCTCAACATTCTTCTTCAGCACCTCCACACGCTTGGCATCGAGTTCCGACTTCTCTGCAGCCGAGTTGTACTGCACGAGTGAGTTCGACACCTCGTTGCCAGCCTGCAGAATGGTGTTCTGCCAAGTGTTGAAGGCCTGTTCGTACTGCATCTTTGCCACCTTCAGTCCGGCAACAATCTGTCCGTGCTGGAAGATGGGCTGCACGAGCGAACCCACTGCCGAGAGCAGCAGCTTTCCGGGATTCACAAGACCGTTGTTATTCGTGAAGGCGCCCGTGCCCGTGATGGTGATCTGCGGATAGAAACGCGAACGGGCCTGGTTGACATCGTAGAAGCACTGTGCGAGCTTCAATTCAGCGGCGTGCACATCGGCACGGTTGTTCAGCAACTGGATGCCAACGCCCGTGGCGAGGTTCTCAGGCAGATACTGTCCGTCGAACGTGCCGCGCTGAATGGTCTGAGCGGGCTGGCCGAGCAGCAGCGAGAGCTGATTCTCCATCTCGCGCACCTGACGCAGCAGGTCGACACGCTGAGCCTGTACGGAATAGTAGGCAGCCTCGGAGCTCTGCACGGCGGTGGAGCGATAGCCGGCACGCGTCTCCTTCATCACCTGCATCTTCTCCCAAGTCTCCTTGGTGAGATTCTCCATCTCAGTGACGATTTGCACCTGACGGTCGAGCATCAGCAGCGTGTAGTAGAGATTGGCCACACCCGAGATGAGGTTGGTCTTCACGACGGTCTGATAGTCCTGGGTGGCAAGCAGCTGCATCTGCGCCGAGCGCTTGGCATTAAGCAGATTGCCGAAGAGGTCGACGTTCCACGATGCCGACAGCGGCAGCTGGTAGCTCTTCGTCGTCACAGCCGGATCGGTCTGGAAACGGGCGATGGTGCCTTGCGGCGTGAAGGCCACCGACGGCAAGAAGGCCAGACGAGCCACCTTCAGCGCCTCCTCGACCATCTTCACGTTCAGTGCTGCATTGAGCATGTTCACGTTGTTGTCGAGAGCGGTCTGGATGAGGTTCTGCAACTGCGGGTCGGTGAACACCGAGCGCCAGGGCATGTTGCCAAACGAAGTGGTGTCCTGCACGGCCAGCGTGTCGGTGAGCGACACGGGGTCGCGATAGAGTCCCTGCGTCTTCACATCGGGACGTTCATATTTTCCATAGAGGCTCTTGCAGCCCGTGAACAAGACCACGGCTGCAAGGCCTACTAATACTATATTGATTCTTTTCATATTTCCAAAAGCATTGAATTATTCCTGAATCTGATAATCGTTCGGCACTACGCCGTGAGCATACTGAGCCAGTTCGGCAGCAGCTTCGGCATCGGTCTCGTCCTCGAACTTCATCGGACGGAACTTCTCCTGCAGCGACTGGAAGATAACGAACAGCGTGGGCACCACGAAAATCTGACAGAGCGTACCGATGAGCATACCGCCTACGGCAGCAGCACCCAGCGTCTGGTTACCATTCTTACCCACACCCGAGGCAAACATCATAGGCAGCAGACCGATGACCATAGCCAACGAGGTCATGAGGATAGGACGCAGACGGGCAGCAGCACCCAGCACGGCCGACCAGGAGATGGCCATACCGAGTTGGCGGCGCTCAAGTGCGAACTGCACAATCAGAATGGCATTCTTAGCCAACAGTCCAATAAGCATGATCAGCGAAATCTGCATGTAGATGTCGTTGGAGTGGCCGAAGAGCTGCGTGAAGAGGAAGGCACCAGCCAGACCGAACGGCACGGAGAGCACCACAGCCAGCGGCAGGATGTAGCTCTCATACTGTGCCGACAAAATCAGATAGATGAAGATGAAGCACAGCAGGAAGATGAGTGCCGTAGAGTTGCTCGAGGCAGCCTCCGAACGGGTCAGACCCGAATAGTCGTAGGTGTAGCCAGCAGGCAGATAGTCGGCAGCAACCTCTTGCACGGCCTTGATGGCCTCACCCGTGGAGTAGCCGTCGGCCACCGTAGCGGTGACGGTGATGGAGGTGAAGAGGTTGAAGCGGGTGATGTTGGTAGGTCCGTAGACACGCTCCAGCTTGCAGAACTCCTGGATGGGCGACATGCCACTGGGCGTGCGCACATAGACGCTGTTGAGCGACTCGGGCGTCATGCGGGTTTCGGGCGAGCCCTGCACCATCACACGATAGAGCTTACCATAGGCGTTGAAGTTCGAGGCATAGAGTCCACCATAGTAACCCTGCAGGGTGGTGAGGATGGTAGAGGGCGAGATGCCACTCTGCTTACACTTCGCCACATCGACATGAATCATGTATTGCGGATAGTTCGGGTTGTAGGAGGTCATAGCCATCTGGATTTCCGGACGCTTGTTGAGCTCGGCCAGATAGTCCTGCACCACTCCGAAGAACTTGTTGAGCGAACCACCCGTACGGTCCTGCATGACGAGCGACACACCGCTGTTGGCTGAGAAGCCGGGAATCATCGGCGGTGCGAAGGCGAGAATCTTGGCATCCTTGATGTGGGCCGTCTTGATGAAGATCTGTGCCAACACACCTTGTGCCTCCAACGGATTCAGGAAGAAACGATAGATGCCGTCGCCCTGCCACAGTCCGCTGAGCTTCCACCAGAAACCTTTCTGGCGCTCGCTGAACGGCTTCAGCTTGATGACGAACGTGGCCTGGTCGGAACCGGCACCGGCAATGAAGTTATAACCCTGAATTTGCTCGCGGCTCTGGATGGCCGGGTCGGCAGCCAGGATGGAGTCAACCTGGTTGATGACCTGCTTGGTGCGAGCAACAGAGGTGGCAGGCGGCATAGAGATTGTGCAGAAGAGTGTACCGGTGTCCTCATCAGGCACCAGACCGGTCTTCGTGGTGAACATCGTGCCAGCCAGCACAACAATACCGATGAGCACGGCAATACCGATGGCCAACGGCTTGCGCACGAATTTCTCCACACCTTTCTTATATTTACCCAGCACCTTGTCGTAAGCCGTGTTGAACGACTCGTGGAAACGGTCGATGCGCGACATCTTGCGCTCATTGCCATTCTCGTCCTTCGGCTTCAGGAAGATGGCACAGAGAGCCGGCGACAGCGTCAGGGCGTTCAGTGCCGAGATGAAGATGGAAACGGCCATCGTCACACCGAACTCACGATAGAACGTACCGCTGGTGCCACCGATGAACGACACGGGGATGAACACCGATGCCATCACAAGGGTAATGGAGATGATGGCGCCCGAGATTTCGTTCATGGCATCGATGGATGCAGTGAGGGCGCTCTTATAGCCTTGGTCGAGCTTTGCGTGCACGGCCTCGACCACCACGATGGCATCGTCCACCACAATAGCAATAGCCAAGAGCAAGGCCGATAGCGTCAACAAGTTGATGGAGAAGCCAAACACCTTCAGGAAGAAGAACGTACCGATGAGCGACACGGGCACGGCAATCAGCGGGATGAGCGTCGAACGGAAGTCCTGCAGGAAGATATACACCACGAGGAACACCAGGATGAGCGTCATGAACAGCGTGAACACCACCTCTTCAATCGAAGCATAGAGGAACTCCGTGACGTCGTAGTTAATCTTATAAATCATGCCCGGAGGGAACAGCTTTGCTTGTTCCTCCAGTTCTTTCTTCACCTGCTTGGCAATCTCGTTGGCGTTAGAACCGGCAATCTGTTGCACCATACCCATCACCGACGGGATGTTGTTGTTCTTCATCGAAACGGAGTACTGCAGTCCGCCGAGTTCAATCTTGGCCACATCCTTCAGGCGCAGCGTGTTGCCATTGGCATCGCTCGAGATGATGATGTTACCAAACTCCTCCTCGCTCTTCAGACGACCGGTGTAGCGCATGGAATATTCGTAGGCCACATTCGACTGTTCACCGAACGTACCCGGTGCAGCCTCGATGTTCTGCTCGGCCAGCACACCAGAGATGTCGGTAGGCATCAGGCCATACTGCTTCATCACTTCCGGCTTCAGCCAGATGCGCATCGAGTAAGTCTTCACACCAGGGCTCTGCACGTCGCCCACACCCTGAATACGCTTGATGGCGGGGATGATATTGATGTTGTTATAGTTCGTCAGGAACTTATCGTCGTAGCGGCCATCGCTGGTGAGGGTGAACATCATCACCTGCGACGTCTGACGCTTCATCACCGTCACACCAATGCGAGTCACCTCAGCCGGCAACAAGGCCTGGGCCTGCTGCACGCGGTTCTGCACGTTCACGGCACACATATCGGGGTTCATGCCCTGACGGAAGAGGATGGACAACGATGCCGAACCAGAAGAGGCCGACGAAGAGATATAGTCCATGCCTTCCACACCGTTGATGCTTTCCTCCAACGGCACGAGCACGGAGTTCTTTACAGTTTCAGCATCGGCACCAGGATAGCTGGTGAAGACCACGACGGTAGGCGGAGCAATGTCAGGATATTGCTCAATAGGCAGCGTGGCCAGTCCGATAAAACCCAGCAGCACAATGACGATGGAGATCACCGTCGAGAGCACTGGGCGTTTGATAAATGTTGTAAATGTCATATTGATTTATGCTTGACAAATTTACGATTGACAATATTACTTCTTCATCGCATTCACAATGTCGCCGGCAGTCATAGCCTTGGCCTGCTCGTCTATCTTCTGCTGATAGCGCTGCGGGGTGATAGGCTTGATGACTTGGCCATCGGTGAGCTTGGTGATGCCATTGGTGACATAGCGGTCGCCAACCTTCAGACCCTGTGTCACAACATAGTTGTTTCCATCGTTCTGCGGAGCCACCATGATTTCAGTGTACTTCACCTTGTTGTCCTTGGTCACAGTGTACACAAACTTCTTGTCCTGCACCTCGCTGACGCATGCTTGCGGGATGACGATGGCCGACGAGTTGTCGTGAGGAACAATGACCGAGCCCGAGCCACCGCTCTTCAGCAGACGCTCAGGATTCTGGAACACGGCGATGAGCTGGGCGGAACCTGTAGCGGCATCGATTACACCACTCATCTTCGTCACCTTACCCGGGTGGTTATAGATGGTGCCATCGGCCAGCTGCAGTTTCACTGTAGGCATAGCAGAGATGGCTGCCTGGGCGGTACCTGATGTCTTGGTCATGTCGAGGATGTCCTTTTCAGTCATCGAGAAGTATACCTCCATAGCGGAGTTGTTCGAAACGGTGGTCAGAGCAGGAGTGCTGGCCGAACTCACCATCGCACCCACCTTATAGGGCAAGTTGCCGATGACGCCGCTCGACGGGCTCTTCACATAGCAGAAGCTCAGCGTTTCGCGTGCCGATGCCAAAGCGGCTTCAGCCTGGGCAACAGCTGCCTTGGCAGTCTCGTAAGCGTTGCGAGCCGTCGACAGTTCGTAGTCACCAATGATATTCTGCTCAAAAAGCTTCTGATTATTCTCAAAGGTAAGCTTTGCGGTGTTCAACTGAGCCTTGGTAGTGTTCACGGCAGCCTGAGACTGGCGAACGGCAGCCTGATACGTGGCATTGTCGATAACAAAAAGCACCTGACCGGCACCGACGGCCTGTCCTTCTCTTACATTCACCTTTGTGATGAAACCTGCCACTTTCGGGCGAATTTCTACATCCTGCACACCCTTAATGGTAGCGGGATAAGTGGTCTGCGAGGCCGATGACGACGTTCCGACAGTCACAACGGGATACTCGTCGTCGCCGAAGTTAGGCTGACCACCACGCTTGCCTCCACAAGAGGCTAGCAATGCAGCAGCTGCTGCAATCATGAAATAAGTCTTAATTCTCATAACTTAATAACTAATTATACTGTTTTGTTTGTTATCGACTATGATCTATAAAAACGGCCAATAATCTCGGTATAAGAAAACCGAAAATGATTCGCAAGTTTTTTCAGACTGCAAAATTATAAATAATTTTTCTTTTATCGTTGCTATTGCTTTCGTTTTTAACATGATATAACGCAAATCGTTGTTTATGCCGTTTTTGAACAGGCAAAGCCACGTGTTGAGTGCTTTACATCGTGTGTCCATTCTTTTCTCCTCATTTATTTGGAATTCTCAAAAGAAAACAGTATCTTTGCAACCACATAACCCAAACAGACCAAAACAATGAAGACTCTACTCACAACTTTTTTGCTGATGCTCTGCACAGCGGTTGGCGCACAGACCGCCGAGAAACTCTACGACGAAGGAAAAGCGCTCTACGACGCGAAGAAATACACGCAGGCCCTCCCAAAGCTGAAGGCAGCTGCCGAGAAAGGCCATAAGAAGGCGCAGTATCGCATGGGACGCTGCTACGACAAAGGCAATGGCGTGAAAGAAGACGACAAGCAGGCTGTTGCATGGTATGCAAAGTCGGCAGCACAGGGCTATGCAAAAGCTCAGTATCAGTTGGGAAAGTGCTATAAGAACGGCGAAGGCGTAGCGAAAGACGTGAAGAAGGCCTTCGAATACTTCTCGCTGGCGGCCAAGCAGGACAACGGGGATGCGCAGCTGGCACTGGGAAAATGCTATTTGAAAGGCCGCGGTGTGGCCGTCGACAAAGCGAAAGCAAAGTCGTATTTTCTGAAAGCGGTGAAAAACGAAAAGGACGGCAAGCAAATCATCCAGGAGCTACGCAAAGACGCTGCCGATGGCGACGATGACGCCAAGCTCATCCTGCAGATGACGGGGGTGAAGGCGAAGTAACCAGGTAACAGAAACCCCGAAGGGGTGGTAAGAACACAGGCAGGCGGTGAAGCGAAGCGAAACCCCTGCTTATTGTGTCAATAACAAATTAAACCCCGAAGGGGTGACAGAATAGCTTTTTTCTGTCACCCCTTCGGGGTTTGAAATCCCTCTCGTCGTTTAGCAGGGGTTTCGTGCTACGCACTTCACCACCTGCCTGTGTTCTGTCGCACCTTCGGCGCTCGGCTTCGCTCCACCGCCTGCCTGTATTGTATTCTTACCACCCCTTCGGGGTTTCTGTTACTTTGAAACCAGTCCCATCTCTTTGGCTTTCTCCATCAGTAGCTGCATGAGGGGTTCACGTTCGTTGGGCACGCGATTGTCGAGCACAGCATCTTTCAGCGTCTGCTTCAGCGTTCCTACTTCGCGGGAAGGTTGCAGGTGGAACATCTCCATGATCTCATTTCCATCGATGACGGGCTGCAGCAGGCGTTTGTAGTCGCGTTCCTTCAGGTCGGCAAGTTTCTCGCGCACTGTCTGGAAGTTCTGCAGGAACCGCTGCTTGCGTTGTGAGTTCTTCGATGTGATGTCGGCCTCGCAAAGCGTCATCAGGTCATCAATATCGTCGCCAGCATCGTTCAGCAAACGTCGCACGGCAGAGTCGGTGACCTCTTCATCGGCAATCACGATGGGTCGCATGTGCAAGTCGACGAGCTTCTCCACATATTTCATCTTTGCATCCATCGGCAGTTTCAGCCTGCGGAAAATCTGCGGCACCATCTTCGCACCCACATAGTTGTGGTTGTGGAAAGTCCAACCCGTACCTGGCTCCCAGCGACGCGTCTTCATCTTCCCGATGTCGTGCAACAGAGCGGCCCAGCGCAACCAAAGCGCCCCCCCTACGGCCCCCGAGGGGGCTTCTATAGTTTTCAAGACATTAGTGTCCCCCTCGGGGGACGAAAGGGGGGCTTTACTTACATTCTCCAGCACCTCCATCGTGTGATAATAGTTGTTTTTATGGGCGCGTCCACCAACGGTCTGCACATCGTCGAGAGCAGTGAGCTCGGGCAAGATGAGTTGCAAGAGACCTGAGCGATAGAGGTAGTCGAAACCCGTACTGGGATGCGGAGCCATGATGATCTTGTTCAATTCGTCCTGAATGCGTTCTCCACTGATGATCTTCAGTCGCTCGGCATTCCGCGACAGCGCCTCGAAGGTGTCGTCGTCGATGTAGAAGCCCAGCTGGGTGGCGAAGCGCACACAGCGCATCATGCGCAATGGGTCATCGCTGAAGGTGATGTCGGGATCGAGTGGCGTGCGAATGATGCCATCTTCCAAGTCGTAGATGCCATCGAAGGGGTCCACGAGTTCGCCGAAACGATCTTTATTCAGACAGATGGCCATCGCGTTAATGGTGAAGTCACGGCGGTTCTGGTCGTCTTCCAAAGTGCCGTTCTCCACGATAGGCTTTCGCGAGTCATGGCTGTAGCTTTCCTTGCGAGCACCGACAAACTCCACCTCGAGAGTCCCCGATTTCACCTGCGCTGTGCCGAAATTCTTGAACACACTCAAATGCGCCTTGCGACCGAGTTTCTTCTTCAGCAGCTTTGCCACTTCTATGCCGCTTCCCACGACCACCACATCGATGTCCTTCGACGGACGTTCGAGGAAGATGTCGCGCACATAGCCACCCACCACATAACACTCCACGCCGAGTTCGTCGGCGCAGTTGCCAATCAGGTGGAAAATGTCCTGATTAAGTATCTCTGCAAGTTCCTGATCGCTATATAGTTTCATTGTCTTTTTGCTTTCGGCCGGCAAAGTTACGAAAAAAAACGCAGAAAACCAAAACTGAATTGGTTTTCTGCGTAAATGAAGGAACAGATGCCCTGCGTTAGATGACCTCTATTCCCATCTTCTCGCAAAGTTGCAAGCTGAGCTCCTTGAGTTTGAATTTCTGTATCTTGCCCGATCCAGTCAACGGGAACGAATCGACGAAGAACACATATTTCGGTGTCTTGTAGCGCGCAATCTTTCCGCGGCAGAAGTCCCTGACGTCCTCCGGTTGCATTGTCACACCCTCGTGAAGGATGATGAACGCACCCACCTCCTCGCCATATTTCTTCGACGGCACCGCAGCCACTTGCACATCCTTGATGCCTGGCATGTGGTAGAGGAACTCCTCAATCTCGCGCGGATAGACATTCTCGCCGCCACGGATAATCATATCCTTGATACGACCGGTGATGCGATAGTAGCCCTGCTCGTCCTTCACGCCGAGGTCGCCGCTATGCAGGAAGCCGTTCTTGTCGATGACCTCTGCTGTGGCCTGAGGATTCTTGTAATAGCCTTTCATCACGTTGAAACCACGACAGCACATCTCACCTTGCACACCCACGGGACACTCCTCGCCGGTCTCAGGGTCGAGCACCTTCACCTCCACGAACGGGAAGTCGCGTCCAACGGTAGTACAACGCTGCTCGAACGTATCGTTGATGTTCGATTGCGTCATTCCAGGCGAGCTCTCCGTAAGGCCATACACGCTGGTGATGGTCATAAACATCTTGTCAGACACCTCCTTCATCAGCTCCACCGGACACAGCGAACCTGCCATGATGCCCGTGCGCAGCGACGACATGTCGAACATCGGGAACATCGGATGGTTCAGCTCTGCAATGAACATCGTGGGCACACCGTAGAGAGCTGTGCAGCGCTCCTTGTGCACCGATGCCAGTACCACAAGCGGGTCAAACTTCTCCACCATCACCTGCGTACAGCCGTGGGTGAGGCAGTTCATCGTGGCCAGCACCACGCCGAAGCAATGGAACAAAGGTACGCACACGCACAGCTTGTCTTTCTCTGTGAATGCCATGTTCTCGCCTGTGATGAAACCATCGTTGGTGATGTTGTAATGCGTGAGCATCACACCCTTCGGGAAGCCCGTCGTGCCACTCGTGTACTGCATGTTTACCACATCGTGGCAAGTCACCTTGCTCTTCACCTCCGTCAGTTCCTCGTCGTCGATGTTCTGACCCAACAGCAGCAGCTCGGCGGTGTTGAACATGCCGCGATGCTTCTCCATGCCGATGTACACCACGTTCTTCATATACGGGAAGCGCTCGCTCACCAGCCGGCCGCGCTCGCAGTCGCGCAGCTCCGGCAACATTTTATAGGTCATGTCCACGTAGTCGCACTCCCACGTACCGTCGGTGATACACAGCGTATGCATGTCGGAGTCCTTGCAGAGGAACTCCAGCTCCGCCTGTTTGTAGTTCGTGTTCACCGTCACCAGCACCGCTCCTATTTTCGCCGTAGCATAGAGGAACGTCAGCCAGTCGGGCACATTCGTAGCCCAAATGCCTACGTTCGAGCCCTTCTTCACACCGATGGCGAGCAGGCCTTTCGCAAGGTTGTCGACACGTTCATTGAACGTGGCCCACGTGAATCGCAGGTCACGGTCGCTATACACAATATATTCCCTGTCGGGCGCCACCGTTGCCCAGTGTTCAAGCCACTGACCCAGTGTGCGCTCATATAGACGTTGTTCACTCATAATTTCTGGGTTGTAATTTTTGCTTTCAAGACAGGCCTTCGGCCTTCGTGTCCCCTCCCGGGGAGAAGCTATGGGGCTTCGCTTATGCCGGAATATACACTACTGCAAGAATCTTTGCGGGCTTACCGTAGGCGCCGTGCACATGGTGCTTCACGATGGAGTCGTAGAAGATGCTGTCGCCCTCGCGCAGGATATATTTCTTCTTGCCATAGTCTATTTCCACCTCGCCCTCCATCACGTAGATGAACTCCTCGCCTTCATGTTCAGAAGGAGCGAAGTCGGCATTCTCACACGGATGGATGTCTACGATGAACGGCTCCATATGGCGGCCCGTCTTATGCTTTGCCAGAGGATGATACTCCATGTGGCGGCGCGCATCGGCGGCATCGTTCGAGAAACTGATGCTACTACCAGCACGCTCGTCGGCACGCGACACGGCGGGACCGAGCTCATCGTTGTCGTCGAGGAACGTCCCCAGACGCACACCTAACGCGCGCGCTATTTTAATAAGAGGTCCGAGCGAAGGCAGATTCTCATCGTTCTCGATACTCACAATCTGCTCTGTCGACAGGCCGCTACGCTCTGCCACTTCTTCGATAGAAATGTTCTTGGTTTCTCTGATTCCTCTGATTTTTAATCCAATAACGGAATGGTCATTTGACATAATCATAACTGATAAAACTGAAATTTGTCGTGTAATTGTTCGTTATCACTAATCTTTTCCGGCTGCAAAGATACAAAAAATTATAATAATCACAAACATTATCGCCTCATTTCTTTTCAAAACGAAAGAAAATTTACGCTTTTCCGGACAAAATGAAACAAAAGAGATACTTAATTGAGTTGTGAAATAAAACAATTAAAGCAGTGATACGAAAGAAAACAAGGGGTTCTTTTTGTTTTTCTCTCAACTTTTCGTCGCTCGACGACGTTAGGAGACGCTTTCGTAGCGCAGCGGAGAAAGAACTTTGGTTTCACCGAAATTACTTCCGTTCGGAAATGAAATCAAAAACTTTGGTTTTTGTTTTGCATTTCGCTCACTTATTCGTACCTTTGCAGCATGAATAAGTACATCGTTATCGCTGCCGTCGTAGCGATGCTGACGGCGACAAGCTGTGAACAGAAGAAAGATGAAGGCGCAGCAACCATGCTCGCCGAGATTGAACAACTGTACGAGCAAGGCAATTACAATGCGGCACTCGACTCCATCAAACTATTGCGAGTGCGGTATCCAAAGGCCATTGCCGAACGGCAGCGCGCCTTGCGCATCTGGCAGGAGGCATCGCTGAAGGCTGCACAGCAAGACATCGCCCTCACCGACTCTGCCTTGCAGGCGGTGACAGCACAGATGCAGGCCGAGACCCGCATCTACGAACGAAACATGCTCGGCGTGAAGAAGGACTCGCTGCAGGTGCGCTACGAAGCACTTATCGGCGAGGTGCGCATCATCAGGAAACGAATGGAAGAAAGCCCTCAAAATAGGGAGTGAGTAATAAGTGACGGAAAGACTCTGCCTTTCAATCAAGAAGGATAAAATAGACAATTATGAATAAACCACAAGACCCCCAACCCCCTATTTTAGGGGGCAGAACAGAGCAACAATTCCACAGCGTGATGGCTGAGTGCCGATCGCTGTTTGCAAAGAAACTGCACGACTATGGTGCCTCGTGGCGCATCCTGCGTCCGTCGTCGCTCACCGACCAGCTGTTCATCAAGGCAAAGCGCATACGCTCGCTGGAGGTGAAGAAGGTGTCGAAGGTGGGTGAAGGCATTCGCCCAGAGTTCATCGCGCTCATCAACTATGGCATCGTCGGACTGGTGCAGCTGGAACTGGGCTACGTCGACGAGGTGGACATGTCGCCCGACGAGGCACTGGCCGCCTACGACCGCCACGCACAGGAGGCACTGGAGCTGATGCTGAAGAAGAACCACGACTACGACGAAGCGTGGCGAGGCATGCGTGTGAGCTCCTACACCGATTTCATCCTGACAAAGCTGCAGCGCATCAAAGAGATTGAGGATCTGGGCGGACAGACACTTGTCAGCGAGGGCATCGACGCGAACTACATGGATATCATCAACTACGCCGTGTTCGGGTGCATCAAGCTGGGAGAGGAAGGAAAAATTGATAATTAATAATTGATAATTTACAATTATGATTACCCTTGAGGGGTTGAGGCACTAAGTGTAGGGGCAGACCCCCGTGTCTGCCCGATACGAAAGGCGCCAAAGTGTAGGGGCAGACCCCCGTGTCTGCCCGATCCAAAAAGGCGTTGAGAAGGGTTTGAGCTATTGAGATATTCAATGAAAACAAAAAACATTCTGATTAATATCTGCAGGCTGGTGCTGGCGGTGGTGTTCATCTTCTCGGGCTACGTGAAGGCGATAGACCCGCTGGGCACACAGTACAAACTGCACGACTATGCAACGGCAGCAGGGCTGTCGGCGCTGGCCCCCGACTGGCTGACGCTGGCAGGATCGGTGACGCTCTCGGCCGTGGAGTTTTGCTTGGGAATATTCCTACTCTTCGCCATCCAGCGAAGGCTGACAACACGACTGACGCTGGCCTTTCTCGCGGTGATGACGCTGGTCACACTATGGCTCTACATCGCCAACCCCATCGAGGACTGTGGCTGCTTTGGTGATGCGCTGAAGCTCACCAACGGACAGACGCTGCTGAAGAACCTCGTACTGCTGGCATGTGCCGCAGTGGTGGCGTGGCGGCCCATGAAGATGGTGCGTTTCATCTCGGAGTCGAACCAATGGATCGTCATCAACTACACCATCATCTTCATCGTTGTCTCCAGCCTGTGGAGCCTCTACACTTTGCCGCCCTTCGACTTCCGTCCCTATCACCTTGGTGCAAACATCAGCAAGGGAATGGCGATTCCCGAAGGGGCACCGCAGCCGAAGTTCGAAACAACATTCATCATGGAGAAGGACGGCCAGCGGCAAGAATTCACTCTCGACAACTATCCAGACTCCACCTGGACCTTTATTGACTCGAAGACCGTGCAAACGGAAAAAGGCTATGTGCCACCCATCCATGACTTCTCCATCGTGCTGAATCCGCAGTACTCGAAAGCATCGGCTAATGGCGCAGCAACCGGAGAGTCTGCCGACGATGAAGATGCAGAGGAACTCGACATCACCGACCAGGTGCTCTCGAATCCCGGCTACACATTCCTGCTGTGCTCGCCACATCTGGAGAAGGCCGACGACTCGAACTTCGGCGACATCGACCAGGTGTACGAATATGCCGAGGAACACAACTATCCATTCTACTGCCTCACCGCCTCTGCCGACGAGGCCATCGAACGATGGATAGAGCTGACGGGTGCCGAGTACTCGTTCTGCACCACCGACGAGACCACGCTGAAGACCATCATCCGTTCGAATCCAGGCCTGGTGCTGCTAAAGGCGGGCACCGTCATCGGCAAGTGGAGTCACAACGACCTGCCACACATCACGCCGGCACAGTCGGCAAAGACGCTCGAACAGCTGCCCATCGGCCACCAGCCTGCTGATAGCACCCCACGCAAGATTGCCACCATCCTCTTATGGTTCGTGCTGCCGCTGGCTATTCTCACCCTTGCCGACCGCACATGGGCTTGGACGAAGTGGTTCCGTCGCAGACGACTGAGGATGAAACGGAAAAAAGACGCGGAGCCGAAAGCCGAAGAAACAGCCCCTACGAACGAGCAATAATACTTTTTTTCGACGAAACAAAGTGTTTTCATCTATTATTTGCCCGTATTTCATTTTTTCTTTGTACTTTTGCACGATAAATGATATTCATTAGTTAAATCAACAACAATAAAAAAGTAACGACAATGAGAAAGAAGATTGTAGCAGGCAACTGGAAAATGAACATGAACCTGCAAGACGGTATTGCTCTGGCTAAGGAGCTGAACGAAACACTGAAGGCTGACAAGCCCAACTGCGGCGTGGTAATCTGCACACCGTTCATCCATCTGGCTTCCATCGCACAGTTCCTCGACCAGGACATCATCGGCCTGGGTGCTGAGAACTGCGCCGACAAGGAGAAGGGTGCCTTCACTGGTGAGGTGTCGGCAGAGATGGTGAAGTCGACGGGTGCTCAGTATGTCATCCTCGGCCACTCCGAGCGTCGCGAGTACTACAAGGAGACTCCCGAGATCCTGCGCGAAAAAGTGCTGCTGGCTCAGAAGAACGACCTGAAGGTGATCTTCTGCATCGGCGAGAGCCTGGAAGAGCGCGAGGCCGGTAAGCAGAACGAGGTGGTGAAGGCTGAGCTCGAGGGCAGCGTCTTCAACCTGAGCGAGGAGGACTTCCGCAAGATCGTCATCGCCTACGAACCCATCTGGGCTATCGGCACGGGCAAGACCGCTACCGCTGAGCAGGCAGAAGAGATTCACGCCTACATCCGCTCGATCATCGCTGAGAAGTACGGCGAGGCTGTTGCCGACGACACCACCATCCTCTATGGCGGTTCGTGCAAGGCATCGAATGCTCCCGAGCTGTTTGCTAAGCCCGACATCGACGGTGGCCTCATCGGCGGTGCTTCGCTGAAGGCTGCTGACTTCAAGGGCATCATCGACGCTTGGAAATAATTACAAGTTGACAAGGTAACAAAGTGACAAGGAAATTAAGTAACGAGAAATATGGAAATCATGAAATTGATAATGAAGTTTTTTGAAGGACATGTGGCAAAGCGTTTCGTCACTTTGTTACTTTGTTACTTTGTTACCTTGACTATTAGCGCCCAGACCTATCTGGAACACCTGCAACAGAACGTGCAGGGACTGGGCAGCGTGTCGGTGATGCAGAGCAAGGAAATCACGGATCTGGTGAATGGCACACTACCGCCAGCACCAGTGGCGAAGCCTACCAACGTAGCCGACAACACCAAGGAGGAAAAAGAAAAGGAGGAAGAAAAGAAGGAGGAACCGAAAGAGCGCCAGGCGCTGCGTCCCGATATGCCGAAGACCGATGCTGAGGGCACCGGTGAGGTGGAAGTGGACATGAGCAAGAAGGTGCTGCGCGGTGCGCAGAAGGTGAACGGCTACCGTGTTCAGGTGTATGCCGGCGGCAACTCGCGCGATGCAAAGCAGAAAGCCGAGGAGGCCGGCCGTGTTGTGAAGCGCGCCTATCCCGCTGAACCCATCTACGTGCACTTCTACTCGCCGCGATGGATTTGCCGCATGGGCAACTATCGCACACTCGACGAGGCCAACCGAATGCTTGCCAACGTGAAGAAACTGGGCTACAAACAAGCGGTGGTCGTGAAGGGAAAGATCACCGTGCAATACTAACCGACGAATCTGAAACTATGATTGAAACTGAAATCTACGTGCGCGAAGGCGTCGACGAACTGGCGGCCCACTACCGGTCGATTATCCAGCTGCTGGGCGAAGACCCTGACCGCGAAGGCATGCAGAAGACACCCATGCGCGTGGCAAAGGCCATGCAGGTGCTCACACGCGGCTATTCGCAAGACCCGCACCAGGTGCTTACCGATGCACTCTTCGCCGAGAAATACAACCAGATGGTCATTGTGAAGGACATCGACGTGTTCTCGCTCTGCGAACACCACATGCTGCCCTTCTACGGCAAGGCACACGTGGCCTACATCCCCAACGGCTATATCACCGGACTGTCGAAGATTGCCCGCGTCGTCGACATCTACAGCCATCGCCTGCAGGTGCAGGAGCGACTCACGCAGCAAATCAAGGACTGCATACAGCAAACCCTGAAACCATTAGGAGTGATGGTGGTGATAGAGGCCAAGCACATGTGTATGATGATGCGAGGCATCGAAAAGCAGAACGCCATCACCACCACAAGCGACTTCAGCGGAGCCTTCAACCAAGCCAAGACGCGCGAGGAATTCATGAACTTGCTACGTGGCGAATCGAAAAGAATCTAAAAAAAAGCTACCTCTCGTGCAAGGTTTTTGCAGAAAGGTAGTTTTCACTATATATTTGAACCAAAAACAAAACAAGAAAATGAATACATTGAAGAAAACAATTATGCCCCTGATGGTCATCACCTTGATGGCACTTGTGGCTTGCAACAGCGACGACAACGAAGACTCTTACATCTACGTCCCCCTGACTCCGGCCGAAAAGGCTGAGCAAATCAACCACATGCAAGGAACCTACCAGGGAAAATGCTTCTTTGCTCCCGACCTGTACTACCTGGCATTCACCGATTCCGTGAAAGCCTCCTGGACCGTCACGGCCAGCGATTCACTCATCACCATCAACAATTTCCCGATGAAAGCATTCACCTCGGCCATCGACAACCTGGAGATGAAAGAAGCATTCAGCAACGACAGCACGCAGACGCTGAAGCTGAGCGTCTACCTCTATCGCCCTTGGGGAACCAGCGGTACGCTTTCCAATGCTTATTTCAATGCCATCCCCAAAGGCACTGAACAGTTGAAGGTCACCGTTCCTATGACGTTTGGCAGCGAAGTGAAGAATACCACCCTGCAGTTTGGCACCAACTTCCGCAACGCCTTCTATGCCGAAGGAGCCTTCGACAATCAGAAAGCGATGTACTTCTACATGATTCTCGAGAAGATTTCCGTTGAGAACGGACCGATGTACTACGCCAATACGATGATTGCCTTCTCGGGCACGAAATAACCAAGCAAACATCAGCACCGCATGAAATTCATATCCTGGAATGTGAACGGCCTCCGTGCCTGTGCCGGAAAAGGCTTTGCCGATGCCTTCGCCGCCCTCGATGCCGACTTCTTCTGCCTGCAGGAGACGAAGATGCAGGAGGGACAGCTCGACCTGTCGTTTCCCGGCTATCAGTCGTATTGGAACTATGCCGAGAAGAAAGGCTACTCCGGAACGGCCATCTACACGCGCCACACGCCGCTAAACGTCACTTACGGCATCGGCATCGACGAGCACGACCACGAGGGGCGCGTCATCACGATGGAGATGGAACAGTTCTTTCTGGTGTGCTGCTACACGCCTAACTCGCAAGACGGACTGCGCCGACTGGACTATCGCATGACATGGGAAGACGACTTCCGCGCCTATCTGCAGCGCCTCGATGCTGTGAAGCCTGTCATCCTCTGCGGCGACCTGAACGTAGCACACGAGGAGATTGACCTAAAGAACCCGAAGACCAACCGCCAGAACGCCGGCTTCACCGACCAGGAGCGTCAGCAGATGACGACACTACTTGCCTCGGGATTCATCGACACGTTCCGCACGCTCTATCCCGAACAGGTCACCTATTCGTGGTGGTCATACCGATTCCAGGCACGGCAGAAGAACGCAGGCTGGCGCATCGACTATTTCATCATTTCCGAGCGGCTGCGCCCACAACTCCTCGATGCCCGCATCCACACCGACATCCTCGGCAGCGACCACTGCCCGGTAGAGCTGGAGTTGGACGTGTAGAGCCCCCAAAAAGGGTGGAGCCACGCACCCAGCGGTGTCGACAACCAACGGTAGGGGCAGACTCCTGTGTCTGCCCGTTATTTTTGGAATGAATGGGCACCCATCGTAGTCACTTCAGGAGGGGACTACGAACACGCAAACTGGAACATAAAGAAAAGGACAGATGGGAACAACATTAACAAACCGACAGAAGAACTTCCTCACAGGCGCTTGCAAATTTTTGTGCGGTCTAGCTATAGGTGCTGCATTTTCGTTCCTTGTTCAAAGGCATGAAACAACGAGCAATGAGGAAACATCTGCAGAAAACGATTATCCACAAGTCTATGGCATCGACGTGTCCTTTTGGCAAGGAAGCATTCGATGGGACCAGCTGGCATTGCCTTGCGATGATGCTGGTTTTGTAAGCGGAAAGATACCTGCGCCTCGTAAACATCGTCCGGTGCAGTTTGCCTTTATCAGGGTTACGAAGGGCCATTCCATTGTAGACTCGCTCTATCAGAAGTACTACCATGAGGCCAAAAACCAACATATTCCTTGTGGAGCCTATCATTTCCTGACCGATTCCGTATCAGGGAAGACGCAGGCTGATGTGTTCCTGTCGCATGTGCAGTTTGAACCCAACGATTTACCACCCGTTCTTGATGTTGAGATTGATTCCCCCACTATCATTGAGAAAGCGAAAGAATGGTTGGAGATGGTAGAAAAGGAATGTGGTGTAAAAGCCATCATCTATACCAATATGCACATGTATGAAAAATGGGTGAAGAACGACCCTCTACTCAACTCACATGACCTGTGGTTGGCAAAGCCAAGAGGAGAGATGCCTGATGTGCCAAACTGTAAGTTTTGGCAATTCACTCATGAAGGGCATGTTTGGGGAATTATTGACAATGTGGTTGATATTAACCTATTTAATGGCACTAAGGAGGAATTGCAGGAATACATCAACACGAAAGGAATAAGCCCAAAGGGCTGACATAAGACGGTGGTGAGGACCAATCGTGCAGGCAGGCGGTGGAGTGTGTAGCACGAAACCGAGCGCCGAAGGTGCGACAGAACACAGGCAGGGGACGAAGCCCGAAGGGCTGACATAACACAGGCAGGTGGTGAAGCGAAGCGAAACCCCTGCTTATTTTGTCAACAACAAATCAAACCCCGAAGGGGTGACAGAATTCTTCCCTATCGTTTTCTGTCACCCCTTCGGGGTTTGAAATCCCTCTCGTCATTTAGCAGGGGTTCCGTGCTTCGCACTCCACCACCTGCCTGTGTTATGTCAGCCCTTCGGGCTTCTTTCCCCCCTCCCTACTGGGGAGGGACGGGGTGGGGCCCCCTAATATCGTCAATCGTAGTGCCGGGGGTAAACATATCGAGGTCTACATGTCCGCTGATGCCTGCCACATGCCCCTTCTCCGACGACTGCCAGAGAAAATACCGGCGTGCGAAAGGCAGTTGCGGCTGCTGCTTCTGGTATCGGGCAATGAAGAGCGGATAGCTATCGAAGTGTCCTTTCAGATGTCGATAGAAGAATTTCTCATCGGCATAGATGAGTGGCTGGCACCCATAGTATTCCTCCACCAGGCGCACAAACAACGACAGGCTGTCTTGCAGCTGTTGCGAACTCCAGCCTCTCACCCCACTCCACTCCACATCGACCACGGGTAGCAGGTCGAGGTCGCTGGGTGAGGCATGCTCATAGAAATTCGCAAACTGGCTGGCAATCGTACTCTTTGCATTCAGAAAATGATAGGCTCCCACGGGGATTCCCACACGGCGTGCACCCCGCAGGTTGCGGGCAAAGCGACGGTCGACATGCGTGGCGCCCTCCGTAGCCTTCAGAAACACGAACTGCACCTTGGTTGCCGACACGGCTTCCCAGTCGATGAGTCCCTGATGGTGGCTCACATCGATGCCGTCGCAGTCCGAACTCGGTTCGCGACTGGACGAGCCATTGAGGATTGCCGATAGCAAAAGCTGGTCATCAGGGAAGAAAACGTCGTGAACGGCAATGCCCACCACCAGCAAAAATGCGGCGATGAGCACGAAGGAAATGAAATGCGACAGTTTCTTCATTCTGACAAACCTTCTACTTCCTGATAAACATTCTTCTTCCTAACGAATTCAGACAACCTTACTTCTCCTGAACAGCAACGGGAAACAGCTATTTCACGAACTCTATTCCCACGACAATCTGCGTAGGAACAGGCTGCCCGCCCTGCATCGCCGGCTTCCATCGCGGCAGACTCCTCGCCACGCGCACCGCCTCACGGTCGTAGGCAGGTGCCAGCGGTTGCTGCACGCTGATATAGCGCGTGACGCCTTCTTTGTCGATGGTCAGACGCACCAAGATGGTTCCATAGCATTTCCCATCCACCTCATCCACCACGGAACGCACCTCATCGGTCATATACTCCGTGAGGCTCCGTCCCGGAACCTGGAACTGAGGCTTCTCGTCAGGATTCATGCAGAGGTCAGCCACGCTCACCGAAGGGAGTCCCGTAGCCGACAAATCGCGCCCTGGCAGCGCAACATTATTATTTTTCTTCAGTGGCTTCAGCAGCGCCTTTGCCTCCTTCGAGAGAAAGCGGCCCAGGTCGGCAGGGGCAATCTTCAACTTGTAAGACACATCGTTGCCATACATATCGTTGATGCTATTATACACCAACACCCTACCATGTGCCAGACAAGCATCGTTCACCGAAAGGTTCGAGAATATCCGATCTTCTAAATTGCGAGGCAAAAGTAGTTCGATGTTCGTGAAACCATCTTCCATACGCTTATGCAAAATGATATCGTCACGCGTCAGGATACCCAGTCCAACCAAATCGAACGTCAGCAGATTCGACACATTCGATGCCACATGCGACGACGCCTTGCCCGGTCGGCACGATCCTTTCATCTCGAACGACACATAGCGGCCCGTCTCGTGGGCCACGAGTTTCAGCGACAGGTCTACATAGCACATCTTCGTATCATCGGGCGTAGAGGCAAACTGCTGCGTCACGGGCTGACCAAACATCGCCTTGAACTGCCCGAATGCCTTGTCGAAGTCATCGTTTTGCAGCCCCATGAGATGCTTGATGAGGTAGGTATGCAGCGGACGCAAGTCGGCACCGTCGACAGCGTCGGGCCATTCCAGGTCCACATCAATCACGTTCACTTCGTCGCCCTGACTATAGAGCAGATGCTCCTTGATGTAACGCACAAAATAGTCGCCCTTTTCCTGCGCCATGCAGCCAGGAATCACAAGCTGCAAAAGGAATAGAACACCAATAATTCTTTTCATATCTTGATTATCATTCTATCACCAAATCACCCGAGAAGTGCATCGTGTCGCGATTATCGCTTCTCACCATGAGTGTGACCTTGCCATTATCGTAGATGTCGAAGCTATAGAACAGGTGTTCCATGTGCCGCTTGACAACGAGGTCCACCTCATAATAGTCCTTCCGCGCCCGCTTGACCTGCCGCTGCGCGATTTTGTCTTCAAAGCGAAGTCCGGTCTGGATGCCGAACTCTGCCCGATAGACACGTCCGAAGAACGGCAGGTAGCTATCTATGGAGTCGCCTTTCACCGTCACACCATATTCGCCAGTAAGCATCTTCGACCGCATGCGCTGCGGGTTCACGTAGTTCATTTCAACCGTGAAATCGCCACTGGCAACAATCTCTTCCACAGCCTGAGCAATGCGCTGCTGCTCTGCAGCCCGTCTCTCACGTGTCTCAGCCGTTGTGGCACAGGCAGTCATCAGCACCGCCGCCACCGCCATCGGCACCAGTGCCGACAGCAATCGAAAATAAGCACACCTCTTCATCATTGTCATTGTTCTATTGGGTTTCCGTTTTGTTTGCTTTGAACACCGCAAAAATACTCAAAATTCTTGAATAACACAACTATAAGGCCACTTTTTTTCAAAATAGCTCGCTATGCCCATGATTCCTCCAATGGCACGGCACGCCGCATCCTTAAAATCTATGCGAGGTTCGACACAGAACTATCGTGACGCTGGAACAATGCTTTCGTGATGCTAGAGCAATGCTTTTGTAATGCCAAAGCAATGATTTCATGAGACGAGAGCAATGCTATCATAAGACGAGAGCAATACTCCCGTTGAGCAAATTAACTTAATTTGTTCAGTAAATTAACTTAAATTGCGTAGTAAATTAACTTAATTTGCAAAGTAAAATAACTTAATTTACTGAATAAAATAACTTAATTTACCGCACAAATTAAGTTAATTTACTTTACTATCCCATTACTCTCTCATCACCGGAGCATTGAGTTAGAAGCACGAAAGCATTGAGTTAGTTGCACCGGAGCAATGAGTTAGTTGCTCCGGAGCATTGATTTGGTAGTAAAAAGAAATACGTTTTATGGCCGCATTCTAGTCATGATTTGAATGCGTGGGAGATAGTCTTCTTTCCCTATCGCTTGATTCGCTTCTTCAACAGCTTGTCGATAGCCTCGTCGAGTGAGACGGAGGGCTCGATGATGTTGTAGTCTTCCCAGAACAGCGGGTCGAGGAAGAAGTCTACTTTGTCGTAGAAGGCATCGCGCGAGTCGAAGGAGTCGCGGCCGCTGATGGGTGCACGGCCCTTGGCAGGCTCGTGGTCGGTGACGACCATTTCGCAACAAGCGGCAAACGATGTGGCGAAGAGGCGGCGCTTCCAGTCGCAGTTGAAGCGGAACGTGTTGCGGATGTAGCTGATGCGCGTGACGCCCTGATCGTAGCGATAGTCGATGAGCGTGGAGAGTTCCCTTGGGCGGAAGCGCACGCCGGTCGGCTTTCTGATGAGCATGTAGCGGGTGGCTTTTTCGCGGTCGCTGACGTCGAGTGAAAGCTCGGCACGCGTGAAGGCAAGCGTCTCGCGGTCGATGTAGAGCCGTCCGTTGTAGAGGGGCCACTCCACGGGCCAGCGCGGCGAGATGGCAACGACATATTGCAGGCGGTCGGCGATGGTGGTCGAGGGAAGCATCTCGAAGTTGTAGTTGTTGAGTTCCTGTGCGTTGAGCAGGAAGTCGTGGTTCTTCACGACGTCGAGCTGAATGGGCTGCACCGGACCGCCCATCACCTTCACCGTGAGCGTGTCGCCCTGCTTCGAACTGAGCAGGCGGCGTCCCTTCCGAATGGCCACACGGTCGCGGTAGTTGTTGTGGTCGTAGGCGGTCTTGTACATATCGACAACACCTTCAGCCACATAGATATAGTGCTGACGCTTCATCGCCGTCTCGCGATAGAAGCCGCGGAAGAGTTCAGGCTCACGGCTGTAGTTCTGCGGAATCTTGCTCATGGCGATGCGCACGAGTTCGCGTGGATCTTCCGTCCAAACCACAATCTCGCTGAGCGAAATCGCCGTGGGCTTCAGCGCAATGGTGAGTGCCCGACCATTGTCGCCACCCTTGCCCTTCGGGAATAAGTTCTGTCCCCTCACCGCCTGCGACTGATAGCCCACGCAGGAGACGACGATGCCCTGGGGCATAGCAGCAGCTTTCAAGGTGAAGAATCCATCGTCGTTGCTCACAACAGACACATGGGTTCCGGCAACGGCTATCGTTGCTTGCGGCACAGGGCGACCGGTCGAAGCATCGGTCACCACTCCACTCACCACGACACGAGCGACCTCAGCCGCCTCTTGTGCGCTGACGCTCACGGCCGAAAATAGCAGGCTCATGAGCCAGATGATGGTATTACTTAATCCTTTCATTGTGTTGGTATGTCATGTTATATGTGACTTCGTTGCTGATGTATCGGCAAAGATACGAAAAATGATAGAAATGTCAAAGAAAAACAATTAAAAAGTGAGATAATTGATGCGCAATAAAAACTTTTTTATATATTTGCATTTCGAAACTACAAATCAACAACCATTCAACTGCAACCAAATGAAAACGCTAAGAACACTTTATGCTGTCACCATGCTGACAGCGCTGGCACTGGTGAACATGAGCTTCAGCAGTGGAGAAGAAAGCAAGTCGCGAATCGTGGAAGACGGTGGCACAGGCCCTTACAAGGCTATCATGAAAGAAGAACCCACGCTGCCTGCCCACACGGTGTTTGCACCACAAGACCTGACGAAGTTCGGCAAGAAGCAGAAGCTGCCCGTGCTGGTATGGGGCAACGGTGCCTGCACGAACTCGCCGTGGGAACACTACAAGTTCCTGAACGAGATTGCCTCCTATGGTTATCTCGTAGTGGCAACGGGCTACATCCCTATGAACGACGACCCCTATCGCGGACCGATGTCGACAACGCAGCAGCAAGTGGAGTCGATTGACTGGGCAGTCGCACAGAACAGCGACCCGTCGTCGCCCTTCTTCGGAAAGATTGATGTGAAGAACATTTGTGCAGCAGGCATGTCGTGTGGCGGTTTGCAGACGCTCTACAACTGCGCCGACCCGCGCATCACCACGCTGATGATTTGCAACAGCGGACTCTTCAACCGTCAGAACGCCGGTAGTGCTGTGGGCGGTATGCCCATGCCCCCGAAGGAAAAGCTGAAGGAGATACACTCGCCCATCATCTACATCCTCGGTGGTAAGGAAGACATCGCCTACGAGAACGGCATGGACGACTTCCATCGCATCAGCCATGTGCCTGCCTGCGCAGCAAACTTCCCAGTGGGACACGGCGGCACCTACCGTCAGCCACACGGCGGCGAGTTCACCGTACCCGCACTGGCCTGGCTCAACTGGCAGCTGAAAGGCGACAGCAAGGCCGCTCGTATGTTCCGGGGCAGCAACCCGCTCCTGCTGCAGCGTCAGGGATGGACACTGGAAAAGAACTCGAAGCTGTAATGGCTGCAAGACAACAGATGACAACGATTTTAACGGATAAACACTAAAGACATGAAAAAACTGTTCATGAGCCTCGCGCTCACCTTCTGCTGCACCATGTCATGGGCACAGAACCCCTATCTCCCTCTGTGGGAACATGTACCTGACGGCGAGCCCCGCGTGTTTGAGGACCCCGACAACCCCGGGAAATATCGCGCCTATATCATCGGCTCGCACGACGTGACTTATACAGCCTACTGCGGCCCCGACATCCGCATGTGGTCGGCACCCGTCGAAGACCTGACGCAGTGGCGCGACGAAGGCCCCATCTTCACGTGGTTCACTGGCGGGCAGTGGGACACGATGTTCGCTCCCGACCTGGTGGAGACCGTCGACAAGGCCACGGGCAAGAAGACCTACTGGCTCTATCCCCACAGCCGCGGATGGCGCCGTGTGGCCACGGTGTGCAAGGGCGACCGCCCCAACGGTCCCTTCACGCCCGTCAACCTGACAGAGGACGGCACGCAGTGTGTGCCCGGCTCGCTCATCGACTTCGACCCCTCGGTGTTCATCGAGAACATCACCAACAAGAAAGACCCCGACTTTGCCAAAGGCTACCGCGCCTACGTGTTCTACGGTTTCCAGCACTCCACGGCTGTTGAGCTCGACCAGAACACGATGTATTCCAAGCGTGAAGGCACAGAGCCCATCGACCCCTTCATCCCTGCTGTCAGCTCTGACGGCCGTCTCTTGGACAAGGAGGGCAGCGAGTACAAGGCTCTCTACAAAGGGCAGGATCCCAAGGACTTCAACTTCTTCGAGGCCTCCAGCATCCGCCAGGTGGGCAACAAGTACGTGATGGTGTTCTCGGGCTACTCTGGCAAGGAGTACGGTCTGGGCAACACCAACAGCGCCCTGCGCTATGCCTACGGCGATTCGCCCCTCGGCCCGTGGCGCTCAGGCGGCGTGCTGGTCGACTCACGCGGCGTGGTGCTGAACGAGGACGGCTCGAAGCTCATCACCACCAACTTCGGCCACAACACCCACGGCTCC
>JAEEGK010001891.1_pt1 | contig 52527 bp, 46 predicted proteins | sample 8958771 | NCBI WGS metagenome assembly JAEEGK01 (sample SAMN16246547, study PRJNA631951) | gut metagenome | biome: gut microbiome; feature: rumen; material: SC-attached | host: Bos | place: Iran: Karaj | collected 2018-10 | reverse complement strand
CACATACAGCCGATATCGACTACGGTAAGATTCAGCTCTATGCCGGTAACTACGATTTCTGGTATGAATCTTCACAGCTTATGATTAAGCAGATGAAAGAAGCCAACAAGAAAAAGGAAGAAAAGATCAAGGAATTACAGGAATTTATTTCAAGATTCTCTGCTAACGCTTCTAAGTCAAAGCAGGCTACTTCACGTAAGAGAGCCCTTGAAAAGATTGAGCTTGATACTTTAAAGCCTTCAAGCCGTAAATATCCTTACATCGACTTTAGACCCGACAGAGAAATCGGTAACGAAGTTCTTGCAGTTGAAGGCCTTACAAAGACCGTTAACGGAGAAAAGGTACTTGATAACGTTTCTTTTATCTTAGGACACGATGATAAGGTAGCTTTTGTTGGTTCAAACGAACTTGCAAAGACAACATTATTTAAAATTCTTGCAGGCGAACTTGAGCCCGACGCAGGAACCTATAAATGGGGCGTAACCACTTCTTTGGCATACTTCCCCAAGGATCCCGGTAAAGAGTTTGATAACGACTACACCATCACAGAATGGCTTACAGGCTACTCTCCCGTTAAGGATGTAACCTACGTACGTGGTTTCCTTGGAAGAATGCTTTTTGCAGGTGAAGACGGCGTAAAGAAAGTTAAGGTTTTATCCGGTGGTGAAAAGGTTAGATGTCTTCTTTCAAAGATGATGATTTCAGGCGCTAACTGCTTGATTTTCGATGAGCCCACCAACCACCTTGACATGGAATCAATCACAGCTTTAAACAACGGACTTATTAAGTTCCCCGGAGTTGAGCTTTTTGCTTGCCGTGACCACCAGGTTGTTGAAACAACAGCAAACAGAATCATCGAGTTCTTACCTAACGGTACAATTATCGATAAGGTTACAACCTACGATGAATACCTTGCAAACGATGAAATGGCAAGAAAGAGAACAGTCTTTGTGGCTAACCGTGAAGACGACGAAGAATAATAAAAAAGCCGTGGGGTAACCTGCGGCTTTACTTATCTTAAGGAGCATTAAATGATAGATTTACACGTACATTCCACATATTCAGACGGCACCTTTTCAACAAAAGAGCTTGTAGATTATGCCATAGAAAAGGGCTTAAGCGCCTTTGCTTTGACAGACCACGATTGTGTGTCGGGGCTTAAAGAAATCACTGAGTATGCCGCTTCTTTAAAAGAAAAAGGTATTAATGCACCGCGCGTTATCCCGGGCATTGAATTATCCACAGACTATAACGGTTCCGAAGTGCATGTGGTGGGATTATTTATAGATTATGAATCAAAAGCCTTTAAAGACTACATCGATAACTTTGTTAAATCTAGGTTAGAAAGAAACCTTGAAATGTGTAAAAAGTTATCCGATGCAGGATTTGACGTAAAATACGAAGATTTACTAAACGAATTTCCCGGAGCTGTCATCACAAGAGCCCACGTTGCAAATCATATGCAAAGAAAAGGATATGTAAAGAGTAAGCAGGAAGCCTTTGAGCGATACATCGGTAACTACGGCCCCTATTACGTGCCAAGAAAACTTGTGACCCCTCAGCTTGCCATTGAATTAATCCTTAAATCAGGCGGCGTCCCGATTCTTGCGCACCCTATTCTTTATCACTTATCAAAGGCAAATCTTGATAAGCTTGTGTGCGAATTAAAGCAAGCGGGCCTTATGGGAATCGAAGCCGTTTATTCCACCTACACTACCGCTGATGAGCGTGATATAAGAAAACTTGCAGAAAAATATCACCTGTTATTGTCAGGCGGAAGCGATTTTCACGGCGCAAACAAAGAAAAGATTGACTTAGGTGTAGGATACGGAAAGTTATATGTTCCCGATGAATTTTTAGAAAAGATTGAGAATGCTAACTGTAAGCTTTTGTTTACGGATATGGACAGAACTTTACTGCGAGAGGACTGCACGATAAGTGATGAATTAAAGAAGGCCTTTGATGAAATGGTTAAAAAGCATCACAAGCTCATCTTAACCAGCGGCCGCCCTCTTCCGGGAATTACCGAAAGGCTTGATTCTTTAGATTTAAACTATCCCGAGACTTATGCTATTGCTTTTAACGGCGGTCTCATTTACGATGTCACAAACAAGAAGCCTTTGTACGTTAAAAAACTCGGCCACGACATTATCAAAAAAGTTGAAGCCATGTGTAAGGAAGAAGGTCTTTACGTTCACAGCTACACTGATGAAGAAATAATCACTTTATCAGATAGCGAAGAATTAGCCTTTTATAGAATCCGAATCCACATGCCTTATAGAGTGGTTAAATCTTTAGCTTCTACGCTTCGCCGGGGAGCTTATAAATTGCAGATTATAAGCCTTAATGACAGGGATAAACTTGAAAGAATAAAAGCGCGCATTATGGATGCCTTTGGTTCAGAAGTTGATACAGTATTTTCAAGCACCAAGTATTTAGAAATTCTTCCTAAGGGTGTTGGCAAGGGAGACGCTGTAAAGCGCTTATCCGAAATGCTCTCCGTCCCGATTGATAGAACCTTCGCCGCAGGTGATGAAGATAATGATATTTCAATGATTAAGGCCGCAGGCACGGGAGTCGCCGTAAGTAACGCCACTCCCGCAGTTAAAGAAGCCGCAGACATCATTACAAAGAATGATAACGAGCATGACGGACTTTTAGAAATTGTAAATGAATACTTTTTATAAAGAAAAACCCCAAGACATAAGTCTTGGGACTTTTCTTTTAAAGGATTTTTATGCTGTCGCACTCGTTTTTATAAAGTAATGCATTCTGATGACACTTATCTTCTTTTAAGACTTCATCAAAGTCTTTTAATGCTTTCTTTGTATCTCCAAGTCCCAGTCTTCCAAGGCCCGAAACATAGAGGCAATGAAGCCTGTTTTTCTTGGTCATGTCTTCATCAAAGATTGCAAAATCGGGCATTGATACCGCAAAGTAATCCTGCTTAAAGGTATCTCCCATATGGGTCTCTCCATACTCTAAGAGCATATCGAATTTAGCCTTTGCCTTCTTTTCATCAGAAAGCTTTTTATAAGATAATCCTTGGTATAAAAGCATATCTGCAGGCTGATCGTAGTAATAAAGCATTCCGGCTACTTCGCTTGCGCCAAGTGTGGCAAGTTCGTAACATTTCTTTGCTTCCTCTTCTTTCCCCTGCATTTCCAAAGAAAGACCTAAGTGATAATAAAGGTGATTATCCTTTGTGCCCTCTAATCTTCCTTCACCTAAGTTATGAGGATAAGAAAGGGCTTCTCTTAAGTATTCTTCGGCTTTTTTAGCGTTTTTAACTTTAAGTTCTTTTCTTGCCAGTTCAAGAAGAGAAGTCTTAAACTGGGTGCTTATCTTTCCTTCTGCACCTTCCCATGTCCTAAACACATGGCTTCTTATAGCCTTAATGGCTTCTTCATGCCTTCCCGTAAGGTTTAAAACAGTGACATATTCAGTGTAGAGGTCGTCTCTGTCTTCTATAAGCGCTAAGTTTTCTTTGTACCTATCAAGCCTTTCCTTAGGGGATTTTCCAAGCATCTTTAAAAGCTGGTCAAGCTCTAAGAAAACCCTTGCATCCTTTTTATCTAAGCTAAAGGCCTTTTCTAAGCACTCTAAAGCCTTATCCTTATCGCCTTTTTTATTGTAATAAGCAATCGATAAGTTCCTAAGAACCGTAGGGTAATTTCCATCAAACTTAATAGACTTTTCCCAAAGCGAAATGGCTTCTTCGTATCTTAGTTTATCGTAATAAAGGTTTCCAAGGTAATAATATGCACGGCTTCCTTCGGGGCGTGCCTTAATAGCAAAGTTTAACACCTGAATGTCTTCCAAAGTGTTAGGGAAGCAATATGTGGGGTTTTCTTTTTCTGCCTTTAAAAGAGCGTCTTTATAAGCATCGGTCTTTGATAGCTTATACTGATAGAATCCTTTGTAGTAATAAAGCATGGGATTAGGCTCTTTGCAGGCATCTATTAAAGCAATGGCTTCATCGTAAAAGCCCCACTCTGCGTAGTCTCTTGATAGTCTAAGTGTAGTGTGAGCGTTTTCGCTAATATCTGTGTTAATGTCCTTTTCGTATTCGCTCTCAGACATTTCACCTCTTAAAAGCTCTGAAATAAAGTCAAATGGATCTTCAATTAAGTTTTCTTCCACCTGCTTTAAGGCACATTCTGATTTACCCTGCTTATAAAGGATTAAAGCCTTCAGGGCTCTTGCCTTTGTGTTGTGAGCGTTCTTTATAAGGGCTTTTTCAATTAAATACAAGGCTTCCGATAAAGCATCTTCGCTTCCTGTTTTTAAAGCTTCTCTAGTCTTAATGGCTGCTAAGAAATAAAAGCTCATCTCCTGCTGCTCGTTAGACCAGGTTGCCTTATAGAAGGCATCGAAGCTTTCTTTATACCTTTCCTGATAGAAAAGGGCTAAGCCAAGGTTGTAAATCGGCTCACTGTCATAGGGATTTGGATGCATCAAGGTAAGGCGCTTAATTGCCGTTCTAAAATACTTTTCAGCATCCTTAAATCTTCCGCGTCTTAAAAGCAAAGACCCGTAAGCGTTGTTGATTCTGATGTCTCCTTCATCCCTCTTTAAGCCCTCCAAATAATAAGGATCGGGAAGGAAGGTTGCATGCCTGTACTGCTCTATATGCTGTCCCGAAAGAAACAGTTCTTCATTTGTCTTTATATCTTCGGGAGCCTTAACAGGCTTTGCAGGCTCAGCGAGTGCCGCCTCTTCTTCGGGCTTATCTAAGAAGCTAACAAGCTCATCCGCGTCCTTTCTTACACTTACTCTTACTTCAGATTCTGCGGGTAAGTTTAAAGAAACTGTCTTTTCGTATATGTTTTCCGGAGAAATGCTAATTTCTTCTCTGTAAAGGTTTTTGCCTTCAGAATATATGGTGAGTTCCACATTTTCAAAGGGTTCGGTACCGTATACTTTAATGCTTAAACCGCCGTTAACCCTTTCAACTCCAAGAACTGCCTTGGTGCTTGCGTTCTTAACTCTTCCAACCTTTTTATAGGGCATAAAGTATTGCTTAAACTTCTTTTCTTCGTATGGTTTAAGCCATGAAAAGTCGGGCTGGTTGTCGCAGAACATACCGGTCATAAGCTCAATGTAAGGGCCGTCTTCATCGGTTAAGTTTCTGTCCCAGGCCTGACCAAAGTCTCCGCATCCCCAGGTCCACTGCTTTTTACCGGGAGAAATGTGGTGGTCTGCCACATGCAAAAGCCCTGCGTCTACGCCGTAATCGTAACCTCCCACAAAGTCATAATCAGACTTTTCAGCCATATAGGATGTGGGAACGGGAATGTTTTTATATCTTGAAATGTCCACTCCCGCACTGTAATCGTGCTTATAATAAACACCCGTTGCAATGGGGAATCTTGATACGTCTCTTTTTCCGTGATCGTATACGTTTTTAACATCCGGAGGGAAAATGGACTGGGTGTTGTCGTTAACACTCACCGCAGGATTTGCCCACCAAAGGAAAGTCTGAGGTAAGGGTGTAGCATTAAAAAGCTGGCCTTCGATTTCGATATAGGCGCGCTCAGGGTACAAAGTAAATCTCGTGATTTCCCTTGTGCCATACATTCTGTCCACGTCACCCGTCTCTAAAGTAACGCTTCCATCCTCATTTTCTTTAATCCTATAATTAACAGGCATAAAAGTTGTGGGCCTATGGTGCTGGGGCCAGTTAAACTCGATCCCACCCGAAATCCAGGGCCCCAGCAGGCCCACTAGGGCCGGCTTAATTACGTGGTTATAATAGATAAAATCATAACCGTTTGTCTTATCGTAGGCTCTTTGAATTCTTCCTCCAAGCTCAGGAAGAATCATCACCTTAATATATTTATTTTCGAGCCACACAGCCTTATATTCGTGGTCTGTTTTTTCTCTGCTTATAGTCTGGGTTGCCGGATACGGATATATTTTGCCTGAGCTTCCCTGATATACTCTTTTTTCAAGAAACATGGGGTTTTTATCGGGCTCTCCCACTTCATAGGTGGGGATTATAAGCTTTTCTTCCCATATCTTTGCTTCACTCATCTTTACCCTCCGGAATCCGCTTAAGGCGGATGTCAAATTCAATCAGTCTTTTTTCGTTTGGATTAAGTATCTTTATGGCCTTATTTTTTATTGCCCTCGATACGCTGTCATAAAAGCCGTCTGATGGCTCCAAGGCCATATTGTTTGCACCGTCTAAGCCGCCTGCGGTAATCCACACACCTAAGTAAGGAAGAGCTTCTTTGTTAAATTTAAGCTCATATTCCATACCGCTTTCTTTATACCTTAATCCGCAATGCCCCTCGCTTACGGGGCCAAAAACGTAGTATTTTAACATATCACCGCTATCCTTTTTGGGAAGCGCCGATGTAACATATTTTTCTTTTTCATTTTCAAGAATGTTTCCCACATCCCCTAAAACAGGATGCTTAAAAACATTTACAAGTTTGTTCCCCTTTGGGAGAATCACTTCCATGCCGTCTTCATATTTAACGAGCCCATGGAAGGTCCAAATGCAGGGAAAAGGTGTGTCTCCTTCATAGTCGATTAAAACTTCACTATGAAGCGTATCGCCTTTTAAAGATAAAATCTTTGTGTAAGTTAACTTCAAATCCTTATCTTTAAAAGCGCACACCGCGGATGTTTGATTGACATCCATCACTTTAAACTTTCTATTCCACACCATTCCGTGGTCTAAATAGGAATAATCTTTTTCGTTAAACGAAAGCTTTTCTTTGTCTATGTTCGGAAATGCATCGTCCATTCCGAAGGCATAGTCTCCAAAGCTTATTTCTTTAATCTTTTTCCCCGTTTCATCTTTTGCCGCAAGGTCGAATCCGGTTTCTTTGTGCAAAAAGGAATGAATCTTACAGCCAAAATCAGGGTCAAAAGAAACTGCCAGCTCCTTATTCTCTAACTTGATCATTTATGCCTATCCCTTCACGGCACCGATTGTAAGTCCCTTAACAAAGTATCTTTGCACAAAAGGATAAAGAAGCACTATGGGGCCTGTAGCGATAATGGTCATGGCCATCTTCATGCTCTCTAAGGGGATTGAAGGCAAGGCCATACCTGATTTTTCTGCAACAATACGCATAGCTTCCGCGCTTCCCAAGATTCTTTGAAGGTAATACTGAAGGGTAAACATGTTTGTGTCTGTGACATAAAGCATGCAGTTATACCAATCGTTCCAGTATGCAAGGGCCGAAAAAAGGCCTAATGTAGCGATAAGAGGCTTACTGATGGGAAGGATGAGCCTAAAGAAAATGACTAAATCATTTGCTCCGTCAATCTTTGCGGACTCTGAAATTTCCATGGGTAAGCTATTCATAAATGACTTTGCTATTATCATGTTCCATACGGAAAACATGAGGGGAAGCACCAACGCAATGTATGAGTTTTTAAAGTTTAAATATCTCATACACAAAAGGTACCAGGGTACAAGACCTCCGTTAAAAAGCGTTGTAAAGAAGAAAAAGAAAGAAAACTTATTTCTCCAGGGGAAGTCTTTTCTTGATAAAACGTATCCTGTCATGGTGGCAAGAAGTACTGCCACAAAGGTACCTACCGCAGTCACTCCTATGGTTGTTGCATAGGAAATGATTATTGCCATTGGATTTTTAAGGCTTAATTTGTAAGCGTCCAAGGATAAGTCTTTGATTCTTGGAATCAAGGGATATCCTTCTCTTATAAGGCTTGTTTCAGCAGTAAACGAAGCCACAATAATCAAATAAAAAGGTAACACACAGAAAAGAGCGAAAATGCCGATAAGCACCCAGCCTAAGACATTTACGGCAATCTGATCCGAGCTTACTCTTACTTTTTTAGCTATAACAGTGTTTTTGCTCATTCAGACCTCCTAGTACAACGCGTAATCCGGGTTAACCATTTTTACAAGCTTGTTACAAACAGTTATTGTCACAAAACAAAGAACTGACTGGAACAATCCTGCTGCCGCGGATACGCCGATATTTCCCGTATCTATCAAAAGTCTGAATACATAAGTATCGATAACGTCTGTCATAGGTTCCAAAATGGCGTTACTCTTAACTGTCTGATAGAAAAGACCGAAGTCGCCTCTAAAGATATTACCGATTGCCAAAAGCACCAAAGTCATCATGGTGGCTCTTAATGAAGGAATGGTTAAATATCTTATCTTCTGCCAAGCGTTTGCTCCGTCAATGGAAGCTGCTTCAAACATTTCCTGGTCTAAGCCCGTTATAGCCGCAAGGTATACAACGGAACCGTAGCCCGTCTGCTTCCAAAGCTTTAAAAACACCAGTATGTAAGGCCAGGTTTTTGGAGAGTTGTAAAGATCAAAAGGTGCCGCGCCAAAGAGATTAAGTACGTGGTTAAAAACTCCCCTTTCGTAGTTAAAGATGTTGTACATAATAGCCCCTGCCACTACCCAGCTTATAAAGTAGGGAAGAAACATAAGTGACTGTGACATCTTTTTAAAATACTTGTTTCTAAGCTCGTTTAATAAAATCGCGCTTCCCATTTCAAACACAACACCAAGTGCGATAAACGCGATGTTGTATAAAAGCGTGTTTCTTGTAACAAGCCCAAGCTTTCCGCTTATTGCCAACGCTTTGAAATTGGCAAGTCCGTTCCAGGGAGAACCGTATATTCCTCCGGCGTAATTGTATTTTTTAAATGCAAGCACAATACCGGTCATGGGGATATAACTGAAAATAAGCACATATATCACTGCCGGTAGAAGCATTAATAAAAGCATCCAATGTTTCTTGATTGTTTTCATGTATCTCTCCAAAAAATTAGGCGGTGGCTTTTTACCACCGCCTTTAGGAATTTACTGGGTTTTAAGCCATTCGTTATACTGATTGGTTAACTCTTCAGTAACCTTTTCAAGTCCTGCTGCATTACATCTTGACATCATGTCGTCGATTGTTGCATCAACATCATCCACCAAGCCTAACTGAAGCATGTAGATGTATTCACCGATGATTGTCTTAACTGCTGCTGCTTCGGAAGAAACCTTAGCATCGTCAAATACGAATGTTACAGCGGGATTACCAACAATTCTTTCATCCCATGACTTGTACATCTTTTCTTCTCTTTCGGGTCTTCCTGCTTCAACATACTTTCTGTCGGAGTTTCTGATTGCCCATGAAAGAGCGATACCGTCTGCAGGATAGTCACCTGCTTTGTCTAACTTGTTGTAAGTATTGTCATCATTGATTGAGTAGTGAACCCCTTCAATACCTAATGTTGCAAGTCTGTTGGCAGCTGTATCCATCTTTAAGATATCAAGTACCATTGCTGTTCTCTGAGGGTTCTTTGAGCTTGCTGTAATACCAAAGTCTGAGTTGTTGAACTCTTCGCAAGCTACCAAGTGATCTGTTGTAAGATCGTAAGCCGCACACTTAACACCTTCTGTGTTTTCTGCCTGCTTCATGTATGTAAATACTGTTCCGTTCCAAGCAATTGAAGCGCCCTGTAATGCACCGAATGCCTCATCGTCTGTTGTGGTAGCTGATAATGCACTTCTTGACCAGCATCCTGCGTCTGCCAAAGTCTTCATGTCTTTAGCAAATCCTCTGAAGATGTCTGTATCCCATGCAAACTTGATTTCGTCTGCTGTAGGTGTCTTTCCTGTGTACTCAAAAATGTATGATAAGTAGTTGTCGTCCAAAACATAGAATGTATCAAACTGCTGACGATATACGTGCCATACTTCCGCATTGTCTGCGCTTGATGCCTGAGCGTAGATACCTGATACAGGTGTTTCTTTCTCTGCAACTGTGAGCATGTAGTTCATATAGTCATCCCAGTTCTTAAGTTCTTTAATGCCATACTTTTCAGCGATATCCTGTCTGATGGCAACGATCTTGTTCTGAGCTGTTTCGTTGTTTGAAGGAATTGCTACAAGCTGTCCGTTAACGGTTGATTCCTTAAAGCTCTTGGGATCTTGATACTTTGCTGTTAAAGGCATGTAGTCTTTTACAAAGTTTTCATCAAGTACGTAGAAAGAACCCTTTGCGGCTTCTGTAAACATGTAGCACCAGGGAGCTGTGTAGATACAGTCGATTTCTTCACCGCCGGCAAGTACAAGTGAGTACATTGTGCCGTAATCAGCCCAGCTCATGAATGTAACATCAAGTGTGGTGTTAAAAGGTGCAAGATAATCGTTGATTGCTGCAAGAACATCTGCCCAATCGTTAGGTGTATCACCAACCAAGTACATGTGTACTGTGTAAGGTGAGCTTAAGTCGATGTTTGAATACATTTCGGGTGTGGCCTTTACCACGCCGTCTGATAACTTTTCGGGAAGACCTGCCATAACCTCTTCTGAAACCCCTGATGAAGCGGTTGTGCTTGTTTCAGTCTTCGTGGAAGCGGGTGCGTTTGCTCCGCCCTCTGTGCCTTTGCTTCCGCATCCGGCAAGCATAGTCACTGTCATCGCCATAGCTGTAAGCAAGGCGAAAATTTTCTTTTTCATATACCTTCTCCTTTCGGTTCCTCCAACAAATAAAAGACCGGTCTTTCTTTTTCTTTGCACTTTCAATTATATGAACGCATACCCCGCAATAAAATAAACCATGTCACTATTTGATGGATTATATTCTTCCCAGAATTAAAATTCTCTGTAAAAATCATCCTTTAATTCAGCCATTACGATGTAGCATTCTTTCTTGTAAAGCATGGCCGCAGGCACTCTCCACTTTTCACCGCAATAAAATGCATCCGCAACCATTTCTTTGTCCGCATAAATCTGTGCTACATCAAACTCTTCATCAATATCGATAAAGCCTTCGGAGGAAGAAACCTCTATCTTTTTCCATGTAAGCTTTCTATCGCTCTCGTAACAAAGCTCTTCAGGATATTTAGACTTAAAGGGCTCATCCACAGGATAAATCTTTGCAGTCGCCTTGTTGGTATTTACATTAACGCTTCTTTCTACAAAGCCGTTTCCCGTCCACTCTTTATATGAAAAGCTTTCTTCTTCGATTGACTTTATTTCACCGCTTACTTCGTAAATATCGGCGCCGTTACCTATATAGATTTTCTCATCGATCTTTCTTAAAAATCTGGCAGCGTTTATATCTAGCGTAACGATTCTTACATCGTTGATGCCCAAAATGCTTCCGGGCTTTCCCGTTAACTCTTCTCCGCCCTTAACCTTATACTTTGCTTCGATTCCGGGAATTTGAGCAAAAAACAGAGTGTTTCCGCTTTTACATAAAAGCTGGGCTGTGGCGTATTCTAGGGTTATTCCTTCAAATGTGAAGTTAAAAGGCAGGATAAAAGAAACCTCTCCGCTTACGTTAAATTGAGGAAATGTAACGGATCCTGCTTTAATCTTTACGTCTTTGTTATCTTTAAGCTTTAAGAGTCTTTGATAGTGATTTATAAATAAGAATCCGCTATCGTCCTTACTTCTTATTGCATATCTTAAAGTCTTATCATCATCTGCCTTAGGCTTTTCTTTGCTCTCTGAAAGCACCATGGGCGCTAGTTTATCTCCAAAATCCTTTACAAAAAGATGGAGCATATTTAAAAGCCTGTACTGTTCTCTTACTTCACCGTACTGGGTGATGGCAGTGTGAAAGTCGTAATTTAAAATGGCGTAATCGTTAGGATAGCCTGTTTTTCTTGATTCCTGGAAGGTTGTTAATTTACCTATCTTGTTTGTACCGCCGTGATACATGTAATAGCCCACAAGGTTATTTCCGCTTCCAAGCTTTACTAATGACAATGCATAGGCATCCATTCCCGAAATCACAGGTCTTCTGTGGTGTGAAAAAGGAAGGCCTGCTCCAAGCTCACATGTTGCAAAAGGATACTTTTCATAGGGAAGTCTCCAGCCTTCATCATCCACTTTTCCGATAATATCAAGGCCTACTGCCGCATCGTTTCTCATAGGGTTAAAAAGGTAGTGCTGCGAAAGAGGAAGTTTATCTGTATGCTGTTCCCAAGGAGCCTCTGTGTATGCCGCAAACACAGGCACTGTATCATTTACAGGGATCTTTGCGCCGTATGCACTGTTCCATCCCGTTACCGTATATAAGGGCACATCGAATCCGATTTCTTTTGCCATATTTTTAAGTGTCAAAAGGTGGTCTGCGTCGGTAACAAGCTCGTTTTCAAGCTGAATGCCGATAATAGGGCCTCCGTCTTTATACAAAAGATCCGAAACTTCGTTGTAAATGGCCTCATACCATCTTCTGACTTCTTTTAAATACTCTTTATTGTTTTCTCTTAGCTTAAAAGGTTTATTTATAAGCCAGTCGGGGAAGCCTCCGTTTCTGCATTCGCCGTGCGCCCAAGGGCCCACTCTAAGTAAAAAGAAAAGGCCCTGGCTTTGACATTCTTTAACAAAGCTTCTTAAATCAAGGTCTCCTTTAAAGCTTAAATTTCCTTCAATTTCTTCGTGATAAATCCAGAAAACATAAGAGGCCACGATGGTTACGCCTCCTGCCTTCATTTTTGCAATTTCTTTTTTCCAGTTTTCTTTTTTATCTCTTGCAAAGTGATATTCACCCATAACGCCGATAAAAGGCTCTCCGCCCTTTTCAAAATAAAGGCTGTTAACAGTGATTTCTTTTCCCTTAGGTCCGGGATTTCCCATGTTAAGGTGGTTTCTTTCTACCAAAGGATAATTTGCATTTTCAATTTCGTATGTCACGTGAGTGTCCTCGCTTTACATTTTCATAACAACCATAATATCAAAACAACACCCGCCTTAAAATGACGGATGTTGTAAAAAGATGGACTATATTTCTCCCGGGCTGATAATGGCCACCGGGTCTTCCCTGAATTTCTTTGGAGGCACCCCTACCACCTGCTTAAACACTCTTGAAAAGAAGTATTGGTCTGAGTAGCCTACTTCCGAGGCAATCTCGTAGATGCGCATGTCCGTGGCTTTTAAAAGTTTGCAGGCATGGTCCATTTTAAGCCTGATAAAGAAATCGATGGGCGAATATTTTGTGTATCTTAAAAAGAGCTCGTTTATGTAGCTTTTTGAAAGTTTAAACTTATCGGAGAGTTCATCTAGGGTGATGCGCTTTCCGATGTTAGCGGATAAGTATTTAACCATATCGCTTATGTGCTTGTTTAAATCTCTGTTTTCTTCGTAATTCTTTTCTCGCATGTAGGTTTCAGAAAGAATAACTCCCAAAACCTGAGAAATATATTCAAAGTTTCCGATTGTGTAACTTCGGTTAAGCACTCTGAAAAGTAGGTCAAACAAAAGCATCATGCGGTTTGTGGCGTAATCTGAATTAAAGTTAACCACCTTTAAGCTATCAAGAGGATAATACTTTGCATCTTCCCCCTTAAAGTGCACCCACAAAATGCTCCAAGGGTTTTCTTTTGCCGCATAATACCTGTGGGCTACTCCCAAAGGAATGCAGAAGGCCTCACCTTCTTTAAGCTCGATGTGCTTATCTTTAATGTCGATAAAGCCGTGCCCTTTGATGCAATAAAAGAAAACGTTCTCCTGCGCTCCGTTCTGCCTCTCCATGTAGTGATGCTCCGCATGGGGATAAAAGCCCACATCAGTAAGATAGAGCCTCCTTACAATCGGATCCTTTATGTATTCTTCAAACAATTCGGTAGGAATGGCGATTTTTGTTTCGCCTATAAATCCTTCCTCCACGCCTACCCTGCTTATTTCGTGGGCAAGCTCCATTTCAAGCCGGTGCTTCCAGCTGTCTGTTCCACCGTTCATATTAACCCCTGTTTATTGCTTTCCCCCTTTTTGTATCGTAGCTTTGTTTCTTTTAATCGTCAACTTCTTTATGGTTTCTTTATACTCAATTTACAGGCAGGTTATTGACAATAAGCCTAAAAAATAGGGAAATAGAGGTGTGATTATTATTTATGACTTGGAGGTTATTATGCAATACAGAAGCGATAAGTACGGTAAAGAGCTTTCTATGTTGGGCTATGGCTGCATGCGTTTTTCAAAAAAGGGAAATTCTATCGACATCGATAAGGCCGAAAAAGAAATAATGGAAGCCTACAATGCAGGCGTAAACTACTTTGATACAGCCTACATTTACCCGGGAAGCGAAGCCGCAATCGGTGAAATCTTTGAAAGAAACCACATAAGGGAAAAGATTAATATTGCCACAAAGCTTCCGCAGTACATGATAAATAACCGCGCAGGCCTTGATAAATACTTTAACGAAGAGCTCTCCCGCTTAAGAACAACCTACATAGACTATTATTTGATGCATCATTTAACCGATATTGCCATGTGGGAAAAGCTTAAAAATGTGGGCATTATCGATTGGATAAAAGAGAAAAAAGAAGCGGGAATCATTAGAAACATCGGATTCTCTTATCACGGAAATACCGATAACTTTTTAAAGATTTTAAACGATTATGACTGGGATTTTTGCCAGATTCAATATAACTATTTAGATGAGCTTACCCAAGCAGGTGTAGAAGGATTAAAGGCTGCATATGAGAAGCACATCCCTGTTATAATTATGGAGCCCTTACGCGGCGGAAAGCTTGTAAATATGCTGCCTGAAAAAGCTCACTTAGCAATGAAGGAAAGTAACCGCGATTGGTCTGCCGCAGAATGGGCCTTTAGATGGCTATACAATCAGCCCGAAGTAACGGTTGTATTATCGGGCATGAATTCTATTGAAATGGTTAAAGAAAATTGCAGGATTGCATCAGACACTCCCGCAGGCTCTTTAACAGATGCAGACTTTTCAGTCTATGAAAAGGTGATTTCAGCAATCAAAGCCACTGAAAAAGTAGGTTGCACCGGATGTCGCTATTGCATGCCCTGCCCTAAGGGCGTTGATATCCCAGGCATTTTCAGAGCCTACAACACAATGTACAGTGAATCTAAAAAAGAAGGCCGTTTCCAGTTTGCCCAGGCCGTCGGCCTTACCAAAGAACCTTCTTTTGCCACCCAGTGCATAGGCTGCGGAAAATGCGAAATGCACTGTCCTCAGGAAATTAATATTCGTGAAAAGCTAAAAGAAGCAGATAAAGCACTTAGACCCTTACCTTATAAGGTAGGAATAAATATTGTAAGAAAATTCATGTTTAGAAAGAGTAAAGCATAAAAAAGCCGGCTTTACCGTTTTGATATTTACCCCTTTTACCGGACAAGTCCTGTGAAAGGGTTCTTTTATTCACAGTGTTTTTCCGCGTTTTCGGGTTTTTTGACTAAGATGACCGCCAGCATCAACTTTAGTCATAAAAAATGGCCTTTCAACCATCTCAAATTATCGATTTTATGACTAAACTTTATGAATGTCTCACTCTTAGTCAAATAAATCATTAGTTTGACGGCTTTCCAAGAAGTTTTTTATGACTAAAAACATTGTCCATTCTTCTTTTAGTCAAAAACTTCATTTTCACCCTGCCAAATATAGGCAATTATTATGACTAAACAAACGCGCACGCATTACTTTAGTCAAAAACTCATTTTCATCCTGCTTAATATAGCCAATTATTATGACTAAACAGACACGCAAGCATTACTTTAGTCAAAAAAGCCTTCTGAATACATTTCAGAAGGCTTTAAATCTCGTCATCATCATCAAGAAGCATATCATACTCTGTCATTTCATCAACGGAAAAGCCGTTTTCGTGCTTTTCCTTTGCTCGTGGAGATTGCTTACTACCTTTAATTCGATCTTTCCTTATAGCATCAAGCACGCCACCGGCAAGGCTTAAGATTATTACAGGAATAAGCACCGCAGGGGTACTTATGTTAACTCCTGCTCTTGCCAATATAATCAAAACAATCGCTAAAATTAAAAGAAAAACAAAGAGCATTTTCGTCTCCCGAAGTTACGCTTCTACGATTAAGAACCTTCCGTCTCCTATATCAAATACTTCGTCGGCGCTTTCAATTTCATCCTTTGAATAGTCAACGCCCTCTTCTTCAAAGTATTCGATGAGTTCCTTTTTACCCTTAACCACAACAGCAAAACAATCTTCCAAAAACTCTCTTGCCTCGGCCTCGTTATCCGCTACCTTTTCAGGGAAAAGTTTAAGCTGATTGTTTAAAAAGCATTCGATTACCTTTTTATCAAACATTTACGCCTCCAAAAGTTTCTTTACTTCGTGATAGAGCCTTGCAACGGGAAGGCCTACAACGTTTGAATATTCGCCATCGATTTTCTTAATGTGCTTTGCAAAGAAGCCTTGAATTGCATAAGCACCGGCTTTATCCATGGGCTCGCCTGTTGCCACGTAGTCTCTGATTTCATTATCTGTCAAAGGATAAACCGTTACATGGGTGGTCTCGTGGAAAGAAACCGTCTTAACTGATCCGTTATAAACATAAGTTAAAGTTACTCCCGTAATAACGTCGTGAACGTTACCGCTAAGCTCCTTTATTATTCTTATTGCATCTTCTTTATCCTTAGGCTTTCCGATTCGCTCATTCCCTAAAAATACCAAAGTATCCGCAGAAATGATAAGGTTTTCCTGGTCGATAAATCCGCCTTCTGCCTTTAACTTTTCATAAACGGCTTCGCCCTTTTTTCTTGAAAGTTCCTCTACAACTTCTGTAGGGGATGTCTTTGTGGGAGTCTCATCCGCATCGGATGTAACCACCTTAAAATCGTATCCTAAATTTGCAAGAAGCTCTTTTCTTCTGGGTGAACCCGAAGCTAAAATTATCATACTTATCCCTCTTATTTTCTACCCGTAAAGGTTTCTTTTTCCTCAAGGCAAAAGCCTTCCTGGAATGAATAGGTGTTTTGTGTTCTATTAAGCTTAGAATAACTTCCGTCAGGATTTAGTTCCCAAGCCTTTGTATTGTCTTTAAGCATTAACTTAAAGACGTGATTTAACTTTTCTCTTAAGCGCTCTCTTTCAACGGGAAAGAGGATTTCTATGCGCTTATCCATGTTTCTTGGCATCCAATCTGCACTGGAACAATAATACTCTTTTTCTCCCGCATTGTAAAAGCAAAACATTCGGCTGTGCTCTAGGAAGTTTCCGACAATCGAGCGAACGGTGATGTTTTCGCTAAGGCCCTTAACTCCCGGGGCCAAAGAACATATGCCTCGCACAATTAAATCTACTTTTACTCCCGCAATCGAAGCTTCATACAAGGCATCGATAATCTCTTTATCGCACAAGGAATTAACCTTAGCGATTATATGAGCGGGAAGCTTTTTCTTTGCGTTATCCGTTTCTCTCTTAATTAATTCTATTATTCTTTCTCTTAGCATCATAGGGGCCAAAGAAAGCTTTTTGTACACGCTGTCTTCTGAGAATCCCGAAAGCATGTTAAAGACGTTTACCGCATCGCTTCCAAAATCATCCTTTGCCGTAAAGAAACTGATATCCGTATAAGTCTTCGCGGTTTTATCATTGTAATTGCCCGTTCCTAAGTGAACGTATCGCTTGATTCCATCCTTTTCTTTTCGAATAACAAGTGATATTTTACAATGAGTCTTTATATTTGCAAATCCGTAGATTACGTTACAGCCTGCTTTTTCCAGGGTTTTGGCCCATTGGATATTGTTTTCTTCATCAAAGCGGGCTTTTAATTCCACCATTACCGTAACTTGCTTTCCGTTTTTTGCAGCCTCTGCTAAAGCCTTCACTATGGGAGAATTACCGCTTACTCTGTAAAGAGTTTGTTTAATGGCAAGCACGTTTTTATCTTTAGCCGCAGTCTTTATAAAATCAACCACCGGCTTAAAACTTTCAAACGGATGAATGAGCATTAGATCATGCTCTTTTATCTGCTCAAATAAATCTCTTTCGTCAAACTCCCAAGGCATTACCGGAATGTATTCGGGCGTCCTTAAATTATCAAATCCTTCCATGTTGTAGATTTCATTTAGGAAAGTTAAATCAATTGGCCCCGGCGCTTTAAACACCTGGCTTCTTTGAAGATTTAACTTATTTGCCAAAAATGAAATCATATCGGAAGCATTCTTTCCTTCCACTTCAAGCCTTACAGGCTCGGTGTTATCCCTTTTCTTAACTTCCTTTTGTAAGGCATTTAAAAGGTTTTCTTCAGGATATTCATCTATCAAAATATCCGCATTTCTAAGAACTCTGAAGGAAAATAAGGATTCTGCTTCATATGAAGAAAATAGTTTATTAAATTTTGATTTAATAATTTCTTCCAGTAGGATTCCGGTTATATTCTTACCGTTATTTATTTTTACAAGTCTATCAATGCCCTTTGGCACCTGCACTATGGCAAATTCTTCCTTGGAATCAGGCTTTCCTTTTCTTTTTACAAATCCGCAAACGTTAATGTAATTGTTTCTTATAATCGGAAAGGGCCTTTGGGAATTAATCACTAAGGGCGTAAGTATTGGATAAATGTTTTCTTCGTAATAAGAATCTATGTAGGCCTTTTCTTCTTCCGACAAGTTTACATAACTATCAACAAGCTTTATACCTGCACGCTTTAAGCCCTTCTTTACCACTTCCTTATAGATGCGATATTGCTCTTTGTTTAAAGCCTTTGCGCTTTTTAAAACAGCATCTATCTGCTCTCTTACGCTCATTCCGGCTATATCTTTTTCTTTAAATCCGGCATTTAATAAGGTCTTTAAAGAAGCAACTCTTATCATAAAGAACTCATCTAAGTTTGAGCCTGAAATTGCAAGGAATTTAAGTTTTTCAAACAAAGGGTTTCTTTCTTCTATAGCTTCGTTTAGCACCCTTTCTTCAAACTTAAGGTAAGAAAGCTCTCGGTTAAAGTATATAGTTTTGCCTTCAGATTCTTTATTTATCATCCGACTTTCCTAATAAGTATTGAATGAATTGCCAAGCGGTTCTTCCTGATAATCCGCCGTGGGTAAGCTCCCACTGGTTTGCCTGTAATATAAGAGTCTTTTCGTCCATCTCTATGCCACTTCTTTTTGCAAGGGTAAGGACAATTTCGTTAAACTCTTTTGTGCTAGGTGAGTCAAAGAAAATGGTGACTCCGAATCTGGCGTACAAAGAAAGCTTTTCCTGCACTGTGTCTCTATAGTGAACTTCATCGTCCTTAGTGCTTCTTTCTGAAAACTTTTCATTTACCAAATGTCTTCTGTTTGATGTGGCATAGATAAGCACGTTTTTAGGTTTCTTTTCAAGACCGCCTTCGATAACAGCCTTTAAGTACTTATACTCTATTTCAAAATCTTCAAAGCTTAAATCATCCATGTAAAGGATGAACTTATAGTTTCTATTCTTAATTTGAGCAATTACATCGTTTAAGGCCTTAAACTGATGCTTATAGATTTCAATTATTCTAAGGCCATCCTCATAATACTTATTTGCAATTGCCTTAATGCTTGAGCTCTTTCCGGTTCCGGCGTCTCCAAAAAGAAGGCAGTTATTTGCAGGGCGACCTGCCACAAAGGCTTCAGTGTTTTCAACTAAGGCAGCCTTTGCATCTTCATATCCCACAAGGTCTTCAAGATTAACGTGAGCAATGTTTGTGATAGGCTCAATCTTTGTGCCAACCACTCTAAATGCCTTATGAAGTCCGAATTTTCCAACACCGTAATCTTTGTAAAACTCAGACAAAGTATCTTTCATTTCCTCCGCGTTCTTGGTCTTATCAAAGAGCTCTGACAAGGTCACGATTCTGTCAACGATTCTTGTGTTATAAACCTTTGCTTCTCTTTGAGATGGCACATAATTTAGGGCAATTGAAAAGTCCTTAATATCAAGGTTATTTGTAAGATCTGTAAAGTCGTAATCGTATAATTCTTTTATTATTTCAATATCGTGGATTGCTGCTTCATTGATGGTGCCTTCTATTTTTCCAACCATTTCGGAAGCCAAAGAAAAACTGTTTTCGTTGTTTACAAGTAAGTTTGTTAAGTAGCAATGCCATAAATTTCCGCTGAATCCGTATTTGCCCGCAAGCTCCAAAAGGCCGTGGAAGCAATCAAAAAACAGCGACCTTAAATCCGTTCTTGAAATATCTTCCTTACGGAAGTTTTCAATGACGTAAATCATGTTCTTTAAAAGTTCGCCGTCTTCAAAATTTCTGTATAAAATAAGTTCTTGATTTCTCATATCATACCCCCTTTTGGTTTGATTTATTTTACCCCTTTTAAAACTTGATAGCAAGTTACGTGATGCTTTATAATGAGGTTGAAAGGGGGCATAAGGAATGTCAAGAACATCAAAAGGTGTAATCGCAATTGCGTCATTTATACTTGTCATTATCCTTGCTGTTTTACTTGCAATATATAACACTCATCATGTTGCAATTCCCGAAGGTACAGTTGGATCGACCGCAGGAAACCTAAATAACTTAGGTCTCTTTTGTGAAAGCGACGGAGTGGTTTATTTTTCAAATTCATATGATGACGGGACTCTTTATTCCATGACTCCCATGCAAACAGACATTAAAAAGCTTTATAACCTGGAAGCTTCTTACATAAATTCTGCGGGAGGTTATGTGTGCTTTCACGGTAAAAGCATAGGCCAGACAAGCGGTCTTGGAAGCGTGGTGACAAAACCGGGGCTTTATATGCTTAAGCCTAAAAGAGCAAAGATTAAGGCTTTAACTTCCGATGCCACACAAAGCTTAATCTTGGTCGGCGATAACATTTTCTATCAGCACTACACTCAAAAGGACGGTCCTTCTTTGGCAAAGGTTTCTTTAAAGAACTATGAAAAAGAAGACGTACTTGATTACTTTATTAACCCCGCCTCCTACTACGGCGGAAAGATTTATTTTAGCGGAAACTACGAAGACCATCATTTATATACTTTTGACGTAAATACTCACGAAGTATCAGACATCTGGAGCGGCGATATCTACAATCCCATTTGCGACGGAGAATACGTTTACTACATGGACGTATTTAACAACTACCGCCTTTGCAGATATCACATTCCAAGCAACACAATCGAAGTAATTACAAACGATAGAATCGATACTTACAACTACTATAACGGAATTATTTACTATCAAAAGAATTCTCAGACGGCGCCTGAGCTTAAAAGAATCAATGCGGACGGCACAAATGAAGAAGTTATTCTGGAAGGAAACTACACTGCAATAAACATTACTTCCACCTACACATACTTTAAGGAGTTTGGAGTTGACCAGATAACCTACTTTACTCCCACTTTCCAGGATGTAAATGTGCAGGAGTTTAGCGAAGCAAGAAGAGCCATTCTGGCAGGAAAGAAAAAATAAAAAAAGAGCACTTCGGTGCTCTTATTTTTTTAGGTTATTTAACATATCTTCCGCTCTAAGCCCTGTAAGAGGATGACGAACATAAGGGTCTACTTCCATTAAAGGCTTAAGCACAAACTCTCTGTTTGCCATATCTATATGGGGAACGGTAAGTCTATCTGTATTTATTACTTCATCATCAAAATAGATAATGTCTAAATCTATTGTTCTTGGGCCCCAATGAATAAGGCGCTCTCTTCCAAGCCTTGCTTCGATTTCATTTAGCTTTTTAAGTAAATCAAAGGGCTCAAGCAAGGTTCTTACTTTCCAAAGTCCGTTTATAAAATCAGGCTGGTCCGTAACTCCGTAAGGCTTTGTGGTAATAAGTGTTGCTTCTTTAAGGATTTCATTTCCTTCAAGCTTACAAAACATTTCTTTTGCCTTAGCGATTGTATCTTTACTCTCTCCAAGGTTTGAGCCAACGGCGATATATGCTGTATGACGGGTTCTTGTGACACTGACGCATACGTTTTCAAAGTCAAAGATAATGGGAGCGTGAGGCTTATAAACCGTCACATCAACGCTTTCTGCCAGCTCATACTTTAATAAAAGAGCATTTGCCACATCTTCTGCCGCAGTCTCTATTAAGTTATATTTGTACTTTGAAAATACTTCACTTACGTATTCGCAGGCTTCGGCATAGTTAATGGTTTTTTCAAGGTTGTCGGTTAAACCGGCGGGAAGAAGGCTTAAATGAAAGGTAATATCAAGAGTAAACTCCTGGCCCTTTTGCTTTTCTTCCTCTAAACAACCATGATATGCGTAAAGCTTTAGACCGATAATGCGAATCTCATCAGTCGATTTCTTCATTCCTAATGGCCTCCATCATGGAAATGACCCTTTTATTTTCTTTAATATCGTGGACTCTTACAAATCTGGCTCCTGCCATAACGGATACGGCGGTGATTGCCAAAGTTCCTTCAAGGCGTTCTTCCTTTGGAAGGTTTAAAGTGTTACCGATAACGGATTTTCTGCTTGCTCCCACCAAAACGGGAAGCTCATATTTATTTAAATTGGCAAGGTCTTTTAACACCCACCTGTTTTCTTCCGTAGTCTTTTGAAAGCCAACGCCGGGATCCAAAATAATCTTGTCTCTTCCGATTCCCGCATCGGCGGCTTTTCTTAAAATGGCTTCGATATCTTTATAGTAGTCTGTCTTAAAGTCTTCGTAGTCATGCTCTTTTCTGTTATGCATAAGACAGCAGGCTACGTTTCCGTCTCTTATTACGTTTGCCATTTCAGGGTCGTAATTAAGTCCCCAGATATCATTGATTAAGTCAGCCCCTGCCTGAATACCTGCTTTAGCGGTTTCAGGATTGTATGTATCAAGAGAAATTGGAATATTAAATTCCGATTTAATTTTCTTGATAACAGGCTCCACACGCTTGATTTCTTCTTCGGTGCTTATTTCTTCATAGCCCGGGCGTGTGGATTCTCCGCCGATATCTATAATGTCGGCGCCCTCCTTAATCATTTCTTCAGCTCTGAAAAGTGCTTTATCTACAGTCGTATAGTTGCCGCCATCATAAAAAGAATCAGGCGTAACATTCAATATCCCCATAATGTAAGTATGGTTTCTAGCCACAAAATCTACTTTCCCAATAACCATCTTTCTACCTCAACATATCAAAAAATCTTCTCTGCAGTGCCTCGTCCTTCTCAAATGCTCCCCTTGTGGCAATTGTTACGGTTTTGCTGCCCGGTTTCTTGATGCCACGCATTGTCATGCAGGTGTGCTCAGCCTCGATTACCACCATGACTCCTCTAGGATTTAAGTTCTTACATAGGGCATCGGCTATTTGCGATGTAAGCTGTTCCTGCATCTGTAAGCGCCTTGCATATACTTCAACGGTTCTTGCAAGCTTAGATAAGCCCACAACTTCTTTGTTCGGAATATATGCTATATGTACCTTTCCAAAGAAAGGTAGCAAGTGATGCTCACAGGTTGAATAAAATGTAATGTCTTTTTCAAGCACCATTTCGCTGTTTTCAACCTTGAAGCGCTTCTTTAAAATTTCATCTATATTCATTTCGGGGCCTGCGTAAATTTCTTCACACATCCTAGCAATTCTATCAGGAGTCTCAATCAGACCTTCTCTGTTTGGATCTTCTCCGATTCCCTCTAAGAAAAGCTTAACGGCCTCTTCTATTTTCTTTTTGTCTATCATACTTTAAGCTCACCCTTTCTTCGGGATTTAAAAAATAAAACCGCTTCTTTTACAGCGCTTAAATGGGACAAAGAACCAAAAGCTAAAATAACCGTGTCTTTATCCGCCATGGAAAGCGCTATTTCCACAGCTTCATCTATACTGTCCATTGCTGTGACCATGGGATTAAAGCCTTTAACAACCTCTGCAAGCTCAAAGGCCGACATTGTTCGATCCTTCTTTGGAGTTGCAACAGTGAATATGCAATCGGCCAAAGGCGCCGTAATTTCGGCAAAAGACTCAACATCCTTATCTTTTAACATTCCCATTATATAGATAATCTTCTTCTTTGTAAAATAGGTTTCTATAGTTTCTTTAAGCTTTTCTGCAGCAGGCGGATTGTGGGCTCCGTCAATGTAAAATAGGGGCTTATCCAAAATCTTATCAAATCGGCCTTCTTCTTTTGCAGATTTAAGTCCTTTTAGGATGTACTTATCGGGAATACCAAGAGCCTTAGCCGCATCGATTGAAAGGCATGCGTTTTGCACCTGGAAGGTTCCCATTAAGGATATTTCTACGTTCTTTAAATCTTTGTAATTAAAGAACGTAACGTCCGATTTATACTTAACTTTTTCTGCCAATAAGTAATCAGACTCGATTAAATTTGCATTTGCTTTTTCTGCACGTTCTATAATCGCTTTATAAGCTTCTTTACTCTGATTTGTGCAAACGCAGATAGAATCAGGTTTAATAACACCTGCTTTTGTATTTGCTATGTCAAATAAAGTGTTTCCCAAGTACTGTTTATGGTCAAAACCGATGGCTGTTATAACCGTCATCTTACTGTTTGGAATTACATTTGTGGCATCAAGCTCTCCGCCCATTCCCGCCTCCAAAATGACGTAATCACAGTTTCTTTCTTTAAAATACATGAGTGCCAAAGCAGTCTCAACTTCGAAAGCTGTGCAGCCCATTGTGTTCTTATTACTTATTATGTCAACCAGTCTCGCATAGTCGTTTTGAGATATGGGCTTTCTGTTTATCCGTATTGTCTCTCTTTCGTTAAAGACTGCCGGGGAAGAAAAGACTCCTACTTTGTATCCTGCGGCAATTAAAATTTCAGACAAAAAAACAGTAGTGGACCCTTTTCCGTTTGTGCCCACTACATGTATGTATTCACTTTTTCCGAATGGATTATCTAAAGCTTTTGTTAAAAGCTTTATGCCTTCCACTCCCGGATGTATGCCTCTTTTATTAAGGCTACTCATATACTCAAGTGATTCTTTATATGTCATCATTTCCTACACTTCTTTTTGCCTATTAAGAAATGCTTCTTTCTCCCTATACATCTTCCTTAACACAATGCTGTAGACTATAAAGAAATAAATTCCCGTTACAAGCCAGGTTGCAGGATCTGCCGCACACACGCCCTCAAAGCTCATACGTGCGGAAGCAACGCTTGCGATGATGGCTCTTGAAATAAGTTCCACCACGCCGCCCATCATGGCTGACATTGAAAAGCCACAGCCCTGCATTGCGTTTCGATAAATGAAGATTGCTCCCAAAGGAATGAAGCACGTTCCGCTGATTATCATATAGATTCTACCATAAGAATAGATTTCTTCAAAGGGAACAGCGAGGGATTTAGTATCTATAAACAGTTTCATTAAAGGTGACAAGGTCCAAAGGGCTACGGCATAAATTGCGATTGAATATACCGCAGACATTATATTAGAAACTCTGACACCTTTCTTTATACGATCGATATCGTTTATTCCGCGGTTCTGCGCCGCATAGGTCGCAATGGTTACGCCAAGTGCGCTGTAAGGAAGTGTGGCAAGGTTACAAGCTTTATTTGCCGCTGTGTAAGAGCCCACAACTACGGAACCAAATTTATTTAAGGCACTCTGTACCATGATGGTACCTACAGCTGTAATTGAAAACTGAAGGGCCATTGGAACACCGATGTTTAACTGGTTTCCGATGCAGTGAGTATCAAGGTGACGGTGTTCTTTCTTAGGAACAAGTATCTCTACTTTCTTTATTGTATAGAAGACACAAAGGATGCCGGATACGCCTTGAGAAACAACAGTTGCAAGTGAGGCACCCATAACGCCCATATTAAATGTGCGGATAAATACAAGGTCCAAAATAATGTTTAAGCCTGCGGAAATAATAAGGAAATAAAGGGGAACCTTTGAATTTCCAACCGCTCTTAACATTGAAGCCATGATGTTATAAAGAATTGTAAACACCATGCCGTAGCAAATGATGATTATATACTGATAAGACATTTCAAAAATGTCTGCGGGGGTATTCATGATAGTAAGAAGCCATCTCATGGAGCCTGCGCTTATAACAGTCATAACGATAGATACGATGGCTGATAAAAATACCGCATTGTAAACGGCCACTTTAACGCCGTCTCTGTCTCCCGCTCCGAAACGCTGGGAAATAAGCACCGTAAAGCCGGTTGTTAAGCCCATGGCAAAACCGAGAATCAAAAAAAGAATGGTGCCTGTAGCTCCGACTGCCGCCAAAGCGTCAAGGCCCACACATCTTCCCACGATGATGGTGTCTACCATGTTATAAAGCTGTTGAAATATATTTCCGAGAAGCACCGGCACAATAAACTTAACTATAAGTTTAAATGGGCTTCCCTTCGTCATATCCAATTCCACGGATACTACCTCCACTTAGCCTGATTACTGAATTCTACTCTTTTTAACATTACTATTCAAGCATATCTTCACCCAATAATATATAAATTAAAATTGCAAAATTATAACTATTTTTAAGTTGAAAGGACGCAATCTCTATGATATCATTTCTTTGAAAACTAAAGGAGGAAAAAGTTATGGAAGCAATTGAATGCATTAAAGGTCGTAGATCTATTCGTGAATTTAAAGCAGATACCGTATCCCCCCAAGTTATTGAAGAAATTGTTGATGTTGCACGTTTCGCTCCCAGTTGGAAGAACACTCAGATTTCAAGATATGTTGCTTTAACAGGTGATGCCAAGAAGAAACTTGCAGACGTTTCATTTGCCGCTTGGCAGGGAAATTCGAATATCGTTAACAATTCACCCGTTACAGTAGTTTTGACATATGTTAAGAATCGTTCAGGTTTTGAACGTGACGGTTCTTTCTCCACTTCCAAAGAAGACAGATGGCAGAATTTCGATTGCGGTATTGCCGCTGAAGCTTTCTGTTTGGCAGCTTATGAAAAGGGACTTGGCACAGTTATTCTCGGAATTTTCGATGAAGCTGAAGTTGCCAAGGCTATTAATCTTCCCGAAGACAGAGGTGTTGCCGCTATTATCGCTTTAGGATATCCCGTTAATCATCCCGATGCTCCAAAGCGTAAGGAAGTATCAGAATTATTAACATTTATGAGTTAATCAGAAGGAAGGCAAAAGCCTTCTTTCTTTTTATATAAGTTAGATTATTTATTAAAATCTTTCCTGAGAGGAAGAAATAAGTAAAGGAGAAAATTTAATGAGACACCTCATGAGTCCTCTGGACTTTACCACAAGCGAACTTGACGCATTATTCGATCTGGCATGCGATATCGAAAAGAACCCTAAAAAATATGCTCATGTTTGCGACGGCAAGAAACTTGCCACCTGCTTCTACGAGCCAAGCACTCGTACAAGACTTAGCTTCGAAGCCGCTATGATGAACTTAGGCGGAAACGTTTTGGGATTTTCCGAAGCTTCTTCAAGCTCAGCCGCTAAGGGCGAAAGCGTATCGGACACCATCCGCGTCATCTCCTGCTATGCAGACATCTGCGCTATGCGCCATCCCAAAGAAGGCGCTCCCATGGTTGCCGCATCAAAGTCAGGCATCCCCGTAATCAACGCAGGCGACGGCGGTCACCAGCACCCCACTCAGACTTTAACAGACCTTCTTACAATAAGAAACTTACACGGTAAGCTTAATAACTTTACAATCGGCCTTTGCGGCGACTTAAAGTTTGGCCGTACCGTGCACTCTTTGATTAGAGCTCTTTTAAGATATGAGGGCATCCACTTCGTGTTCATTTCACCTGATGAACTCAAGATTCCCGATTACATCATCGATGAGTTAAAGGAAAAGAACGCAACCTACGAAGAAGTTATCATGCTTGACGATGTTATCGATAAGCTTGATATCCTCTACATGACAAGAGTTCAGAGAGAACGTTTCTTCAACGAAGAAGACTACGTTCGCTTAAAGAACTTCTACATCTTAACCAAAGAAAAAATGGATAAGGCAAAAGAAACCTGCATCGTGATGCATCCCCTTCCCAGAGTTAACGAAATCTCCGTTGAAGTGGACGATGACCCCAGAGCCTCATACTTTAAGCAGGCTCAGTTCGGAGTATATGTAAGAATGGCACTCATCATGACGCTTTTAGAGTTGGAGGTTAAAGATGCTTAATATAGGACAAATCGAAGAAGGCTTTGTGCTTGATCACATTAAAGCCGGTCAGAGCCTTGATATCTACTATAAATTAGGTCTTGATAAAATAAACAACACCGTTGCTATCATTAAAAATGTTCGAAGCAATAAAATGGGTAAAAAAGACATTCTCAAAGTAGAATGTGACATCGAAATGTTGGACTTGGATGTCCTTGGATTTATAGACCACAACATCACCGTAAACGTGGTTAAGGGTGGCGTTATCGTAGAAAAGAAAGCCCTCTCCCTTCCTAAGGAAATCACAAACATCATTAAGTGTGAAAACCCTCGTTGCATTACTTCAATCGAGCAGGAGCTTCCTCATATCTTCGTGCTTACAGACCCTGAAAACGAAGTATACAGATGTAAGTACTGTGAAGAAAAGGCACACAAGTTTTTGAAGAAATACTAGGCAAAAAAAGACCTCCCGAAAACGGGAGGTTTTTTTAACCAAATAACCAGCTTAGGTATGGAAGTATATTTATTCCGGGGCGATTGCCGCGCATTAAGAAGAAAGCGAAATATCCGGTATAGGCTGTAAAGATAGCCACCATCCAGAATATCTTTTTCTTCTTTGTTCCAAGTTTACATAATATCATAGGTATTAGGAATACTTGACCAACTACCATGTAGTAACAGATTCTTGTAAGTTCAGGAACATAGGAAGCAAAGGTATAAAGCAAAAGTGAGAAGATGTTTAGATTAAATAACATCTCTGCTTTCTTGTTTCCTTTAATTCCTTCATCGTAATTAATAAGCGCAAAGATTAAAACTGCCAGGCACTTTGCGATATTTACATACGATACCTCTCCTGAATCAAGCGGATCACCTTCATAGAAGGGGTAAAGCTTAAATACTAAGAATCTGATAATGCTCTTTCCCAAAACAAGCGCTACTGCGGCTGCAGGGATGAGCCAAAGGGTCTTCTTTGACCACTTTAAAAAGTAAGCAATTAGAAATGCGGGAATTACGATTAATGCAGTCTTATGGAACAAAGCCGCGATGCACACGATTGCTACGAACTCAAAGTAGCGTTTTTGAATTAAGGGAAGAAAAGCGCACATAACCAAAGCAAACGCAAAGTAATAACGCACATTACTAAAGCTCATAAAGTAAAAGCCGTTTGCCATGAACAGGAATATGCTGCCCATAAACCAATCGGAAAAATCGTAAAGACCTTTTACAAAGAAAAGCGCGGTTAAAGCTGCAAACAATGCAAAGATTTCTTTATAACAGTCTCTGTAGAAAATCTTTTGCATGAGTAAAACTACAGCTTTAAAGCCAAGCTCATAGGAAACAGGGGTATCTCCCACGTTTATCTGCAAGAAACCTGTTCTGTACACCCAATAGTCGTTTCCTGTTCCCACTCTCAAAGCAGATACCGCAAAGAGAATAAAGAAAATGGCAAACAGAGCAATTCGGTTTACATAACCTTGTCTTGATACAACTGCGGTTTGATTTACCTTGCTCGTACAAATATTAAATTGTCTTCTGTAAGCGGTATTTACAAACCATCCAAGGCCTGTAACCGCAAGGGTCACAAGGATATATAGAATCATTGTCTCTCCGACTGTAAGTTTACATAACTACTAGCACTTATAATACTTCTTTATAAGCATCTCATCTTCATCTGTTAAAACAAAAGCATCTACTTTAATTTCAAGTCTTGAAAGCTCTTCAATTACTCTCTCAATCTGCTTTCCGTTATGATTTCCGGCTTTTACCGCAAGCACTTTTGCTTCATACTCTGAAATCTCTTTTAATCCTTCGGGATTTAAACAAGGATTCTTAAATGCCTTAACTTCTTTTGCAAAGGGAAGTTCTATATCAGTTCCTTCATCCACAAAGATAAGAGCTGTCTTCTTCCCTTCCAAGAAATGGCGAGAGTTTTCTTCATACTCTTCCATTGATTTTGCGCCAAGGGTTGGAATATGGTATCTATACTCTAAGGTTGCGGGAATATAGATTGAAGTATCGTTAATTTCTTTTATAAGCCAGAAAACACAAAGCACCAAAAGTCCGCAAACGGCGCCTACAATCAGCATTTCTACGACTCTTATATTAGAGTTTTCTTTTGCTTCTCCCTTATGTTCGCAGGTGATTTCTTTAAACTCTTTATGGGATTCACAGAATGCAAAAAGTGTCTTTTCATAGGAATCGGCAATTCTTTGAGAAAGCTCCGGACTATTTGTGGTAATTCGCATATAAAGGTATCTTCCGTCCGCTTCTATAGTGCAATCGGAGGCTTTTCTTAAGTCATCCTTTGAAACGCTTCCGCCTAAATCATCGTAGATTCCGTCTATAAACACATTCATGTCCGCAAGCTCAGACCAAGTATACTGGTTCACCCAGTCATACTGCTTTCCGCTTGAATCTTCCGCAAAATTAATGTAATACTTATTTTCAACCAAATAGGTGCGGCCTGTGATCACGGTTTTATAAAAAAAGTAAACACCGAAAACAATCAAAGCGCCCGCAATAATCGAAACCGGCACTCTCCACCATTTCTTTATAAGGCGAAGCCACAAAAGCCTATAATTAATCGGTTCTCTTGAGTAATTACACTCCCACATAAAAGTCTCCTTTATTTAACCTTATATACCAAATACTTTCTGTCCACATCAAACATAAACTCAAGCTTTTCCCCAAGTTCAGGGTGCTTTCCCATGTACTTATAGCTAGAAAGAACAAAGTCTACGCTATCAAGATTTTCAATTTCTTCTCCCTCAATAAATACCTTATATCCAAGCTTACCGGGGATAGATTTTAAAAGTCCTGCGTCGCCCCAGTTTATATCCCATGTGGCGCCAATAGCCTTTCCTTCAATGCTTACGTCCGAAAACTCTTCTTTAAATGCTTCGTAGGTAATCGCTTTTCTCACTATCACCCTGTCCCTTGTTAAGCCATCGTAGAAAGATGTAAAGAAAAGAATGAGCACAAAGAAAACGCCTATATATTTATAAAGTAAATCGCCTTTTCTTTCCGTAAACAAATAAATAAGCGCAAAGAACAACACAATTCCGAAGGTTCTAAAGTCTCTGTAGTCTTTAATATCGTACAAAGAAACCATTATGGCAAAGAGCCCTCCAAGCATCACAAACATTGAAAAAGCCTTGCCTTCAAACTTAAATTCTAACTTTTTATTATTTACTCTGAATAATGACTTTATTAAGAATAATAAAATTGTGAATCCGTATACGTATCTTAAGGCAATCTGGGCGGGTGTTGTTGAAAAGCCAAAGTATCTCTTTAAATTTATAATTATGTTTGAATAAACAACCTTTAGCTTACCTACAATTCCGGGTGCTGCTGAAATTCTATGAGTAACCCAATCGGGATAATCTGCGCAAAAGAGGTTATAAACTTTATAGACAAGTAAGAAAGCTACCACGTATATAATCAGGTTTCTTACTGTTTTCTTATTAAACTTATATCCTGATAAAAGTAAAACAGCAGGAAGCAAAAGCACGATGTATGGCATTCTTAAAAGAGCCACAAAAGCGCCCGTTACTATCATCATTACGCCCCTAAGCTTTGTGGGGTATGAAATGTACCGATACATGCAGCTAAAGTAAATAATCACAAAAGCATAAATGGGCACTTCCATCATGGATGTATAAAGATATAAATAAAGCGGGGAATAAATGTATGCAATGACGCATACAAAGAAAAGTTCTTTGCCTCTTGGCTTATTAATAAGCACAAAAATCGTGTAGGCTAAGCAAAGTAAAAACAGATTACAAATTAAAATCGAATGTTCTGTCCAGGAAAACAGGGAGTATAATCCCCATACTAAAATAGGTGAAAAGCTGTGGGCTCCAAATGGTCCGTATACCGCTTCGTGGCCTGCAAACAAAGAACCGTTAAAAGAAAAGCCGGAAGCTTTAAAAGAAAGAATTTCTCTAAAATAATCTAATTCATCAGACCATGTGGGCACACCAAAAAATAAGTTTTTATTCACCAAAAAGCTTTGTATTCCCAAAACAATAAGCGGAGAAAGTATCAGCGCCGCGTACACTGCGTATATTAACTTTTCCCGCTTAGTCTCGTTACTCATGTGCTATTTTCTCTTTTCGTTTACGTATGATTTAATGGTCTCAATAGTTGATTTAAATTTCTTTGAACTCAAAGTAGGGTTTCCAAGGAAGATTCCGCGTTTGTAAAAATCCTTAAATCCCATAAAACCAAAACCGGTGGCTTTCTTTTCCAAAAACTTTTCTTTCAAATTGCCAAATTCTTCGGAAAAGCTCTCTGAAATCTTTTCGGGAGTTTCTTCCATAGCGGCCTTGATCTTTTTAAATCGTTCTTCAATGGCATCCGCAATATCCTCTGCCTTTTCAAGCTTATCTTCTATAAACTCATCTTTACTAGCATCAACATAGGCAAGTATTACGTCCAAACGCTTTTTCATAATGCGAAGTTCGTCCTTTGCTTCTTCCATCTTGATGATGATATCTCGAAGGTCTAAAGCTGCCTTAAATGAAAGAGTTAAGTCTACAATAAAGTATATTGAAACCGCATAGGTTATAAGCTTAAGTTCTTTAAGGGTTAAGAAATTTGAAAGCTTCTCAACAGGCTTGTGAATCAAATAGTTTTCAGCCAGTGCCAAGAATCCCCAGCAAAGGCTGGTGCCAAGGCAAATGTGACCGTTTATATTAAGTGGATTGTTTGAATAATCCCAGTATCTAACCTTGAAAATTGCTTCCATTGCAGCGCCCGTAAAGTATTCTAAGATACTTGCGGCAATCATTCCCACAAAGAAAACTGCCACAGGCCACTGCTTTAATGGCGTTCCCACAAGCAAAAGCGTCATAGCGCCGCATCCGTAAATCGGAATGAATGGGCCTCGCATAAAGCCTCTGTTTGTAAGCTTATGAGTGTGAAAAGACACCCACGAAGACTCTATTATCCATCCAAAGAAACAATATACAAGAAAAAAGAACACTAATTGAAGTGCCGTATATGGTATATACATTAAAACACCTCCGTAAAGCACACGGTTTAACCTGTGTGTTTACATAAATAGTTTACATAAGTGATATAACATCGTTCTTCGGAGCCTTACAAGGTTCCACAGAAAGGGCTGTAAGCATAGGTCCCTTTCCTTTATATCCTTCAAAGTATTCTTCTGAAATCTTTGCAGAAATCTTTACCCAGGTCTTATCCTTTATTTCCCCATCATACTTACAGGGAAAGCCTAAAAACTGTACATCTTCCGCACAGCAAGTCATTACCGCGCGACCGGGAACAATGAGCTTATTCTTTGAAAACTCACCGGGAACAAGGGCACAAGCCAAAAACTTTACTGTTTTTCCTTCGTAACGGCTTAAGTTATCAAGCATATCAAGATACCAGACGCCGTAAGTTTCATCCGTAAGCTCTATTGTATCCTTAGATACATCATAAGGAAGCTCTTCATCAAGAGTTGCGTTAATTTCACCGTCTTTATCTTCAAATACGATTTCAGCAACCTGATTTAAAGCCTTTATGTTTCTTTTGTAAGTAGCAAGCTTTTCGTTAAGACCGTCGCAACGATTGAAAATAACAAGCTCTGACTTTCTGATCATTTCACCAAGAAGTGATCTCATGTTTGTGTAGTAAAGCTCGAAAGAAGAACCGTCGATTGTGGTAATCTGCTGCTCTAACTTCCAAAGGAAGGGAAGCTTAAAGTTTTTATAGTTCCACATTCCGTTATATTCAATGATGATACGGGAAGGCTTGTACTTTTTATCAAGCTCCATAAGGTTATCGGCACTTACCTCTGATTCATCTTCAGCCACCACCATAACTGTGTTGGTAGCCTTTAAAATACGAGGGTCGTACTCTTCTTCACCTTCTTCACACACGATTAAAAGTGTGGTGCCCTGAGTGCGAAAATAGGGCTGAGCGAGTGTATAGTTTATAAACTGAGTCTTTCCGCTATCCAAAAAGCCGTTAATTACAAATACTGATTTCATTTTGTCACCTGATTACTTAATGATTAAAGCTTTGATTGCATCTTCTTTAAGCTCTGAACCGATAACACAAATCTTACCTGTGTATTCGGGTGAGCCTTCACGTACGTTGATTTCGCCGGGTGTGTAATCAAAGTAAATCCACTTATTTCCTTCTGAAGCAAGCATACCCTTTGCTCTTAATACATAACCGTACTTTGAATCATCTTCCAATGCTTCAAGGAAGGCTTCAACGTCAGCCTTTGTGTACTTAGAAGCTGTTTCCAAACCGATTGAAGTAAATACTTCGTCGGCGTGGTGATGATGATGGTCGTGGTCATGGCATCCGCAAGAGCAGGAATCGCCGTGGTCGTGATGATGGTGTTCATGTTCATGGTCATGATCGTGCTCATGATGGTGATGATGTTCGTGTTCATCGTCATCATCGTCGTCATCATGGTGGTGATGTCCGCAGCAGCATTCGTCATCATCATCGTCATCATGGTGATGGTGGTGGTGATGGTCATGGCAGCATTCATCATCGTCATCGTCGTCATGATGATGATGCTCATGTTCATGCTTAAACTCTTCCAAAAGTTCTTCTTCAAAAGAAGTAACTGCTTCAAATGTTTCAAGAATATAAGAACCTGAAAGCTCGTCCCAAGGAGTGGTAACGATCTTAGCGTCTTTGTTGTGCTCTCTTAAAAGATCAACAACTGTCTTAATCTTTTCTTCTGTCATATTCTGAGTACGGCTTAAAATGATTGTTCCCGCATGCTCAATCTGGTCGATAAAGAATTCACCGAAGTTCTTCATGTAGATCTTACACTTAGAAGCATCTACAACAGCCACAGAAGAACCGGGCTCAACGCCTGCTGCCTCAGCTGCCTTTAATACGGCGCGCTGTACGTCTGAAAGCTTACCTACGCCTGAGGGCTCGATAAGAACTCTTTCGGGAGAGTATTTTTCCAAAACTTCCTGTAAAGAAGTGGTAAAGTCACCAACGAGTGAACAGCAAATGCATCCTGAATTCATTTCTTTGATTTCAATTCCTGAATCCTTTAAAAATCCGCCGTCTACGCCGATTTCACCAAATTCGTTTTCTATTAATACTACCTTTGTGCCGTTTAAGGCCTCGCTTAAAAGTTTCTTTATGAGTGTCGTCTTTCCGGCGCCCAAAAAGCCTGAAATAACATCAATTTTAGTCATTTGATACTGCCTCCATTCTATCTATAAAATCTTTTATAGGAATACACAAAACCTCTCCGGAATCACTTGCCGCGGTCACTAAGCCAAGAAGGTTTCCTTCTGCGTCAAAGCAGCCCGCACCGCTCATGCCGGATAATGCATCGCAATATAAATACAAAAGGTACTGATCGAATTCGGGAACGTAGTAATCCTTAGCCTTAAAGGTTCCTTTAAACACATTCCCCGCAACTGCGGTGGAAGAACCAATAAGTGTCACTTCGTCTCCGTCTTTAAGTGCCTCATATTTATCTAAGTTAATGTTTGCGGCTTGTAATGTTGCCGCAAAGTCATCGGTAAAGTCTTTTTTGTTTATTTCAAGGATTGCAACATCTGAGCTTACATCACAATAAACCACGTTTGCAAATCCCACTTTACCCGATAAAAAAGTGACTATTCCCTGGTCGTAACCGTCCAAAAGATGTGCCACCGAAATAATGGTTATTTTATCATCGGTATTACTAACCACCACGCCCGAGGCGCGCATTTCTCCGACCGTTATCATAACCGTCGGTTCTCTCAAAGTTTCAATTGTCTCGTCTGTGATTCTTTTTTCTTTCTTTTTACATGCGCACAAAGAAACCGCACACAAAAGAATCAGTAAAAAAGAAATAATATATTTAGCAGTTTTCATCTAAATTAAAGTGAGTAAGACGATAAGCCGGGTTATGTCGTTGAGTGATCATCTTTCTAGGACTGCTGTTACCAACAGCCTCAAGCGACCTACCGGAAAACAGATCGGGCAAATCTATGGTTTTCCTGCCAAAATGGCATTCTTGGTCTTGCTTCGGATGGGGTTTACATGGCTACGTGTGTTACCACACGCACGGTAGTCTCTTACACTGCCTTTCCACCCTTACCTGCAAAGCAGGCGGTTTATTTCTGTTGCACTGGCCTGGGAGTCACCTCCACCGGACGTTATCCGGCATCCTGCCCTATGAAGCCCGGACTTTCCTCACCTGTACTTAAATTAAGTACAGCCGCGATCACTTGTCCTACTCACACGTGTTAACATTATAATGGTTTTTAAAAAAAATCAAAGCATCACAGGTCTAAATTAATGAAAAATTTAGACCTGTTTCTTTTTGCTTTATTTATTTTATACGTTAAAATATGATCCGCCGATAAACTCTCTGCATATGGAGTTAATGGGCACAACCTTTGGATCGATGGCTACAAAGTACTCAAGGAATCTTAAGAGTCTCTTTGCTTCGTAGTATTCAGGCGTTCCTTCAGGAATGTCGAAAAGAAGCGGTTCTGCATAAGTTTTAAATGCAGCAAGCTCGTAGATTAAGATTGAGTTAAACATTGCATCCGCATTTTCCTGGAAGGGGAAGATGTTTTCTTCTTCACCGCGACGTACGCTTGGCCACATGGAAATGGTGGTCTGGGCATTGGTGCCACGGGTTCTTGCATCTCTAACCATTCTTCTAAGCAGACGTCCGTCTGTGGTAGGAATGCGGTTGTGTTCATCGATATTAATACTTGTTAAAGCGCTTATATAGATCTTGTACTTACTTTCATCGGGAAGAGAATAAGACATCTTCGGGTTAAGGCCGTGGATACCTTCGATAACAAGTACATCGTCGGGACCTAATTGCTTAAAGTTACCCTTATATTCTCTCTTACCTGCCTTAAAGTTAAAGGTGGGAAGTTCCACTCTTTCGCCTCTAAGCAAAGCGCTCATATCTTTATTAAACTGTTCAACGTCGATTGCTTCCAAGCATTCGAAGTTGTAATCACCATTTTCATCCTTGGGAGTATCTTCTCTGTTTACAAAGTAATCGTCTACTCCGATGGGGTGAGGCTTTAAGCCGTAGGTTCTAAGTTCAACGGAAAGTCTGTGTGAGAATGTGGTCTTTCCTGAAGAAGAAGGACCTGCGATCATAACAAACTTAACGCCGCCTCTGTTTACGATATCCTGAGCGATTTCACCGATTCTTCTTTCCTGTAATGCTTCCTGCACAAGGATAAGGTCGTTGATTTCACATTTACAGATAACATCATTTAAAGCACCTACTGTGCTTACTTCCATCTTTTCATTCCATTCGCTTGAGCTCTTTAAGGCTTTGAAGAGATTGGGTCTGTCTTCAAAAGGTCTTAATGTGGTGGGCTCTTTCTGATAAGGAATTGTAAGCATGAATCCTTCATCGTAAGGGATTAAGTCAAACCACTTAACGTATCCTGTTGAAGGAAGCATGTAGCCGTAATAATAATCATAATAATCATCCAAGTGATATACGTTTACACTTGAACTTCTTCTGTATTTAAGTAAGCTTACTTTATCCTGTAAGTGGTTCTTTGCAAACAAAGCAATTGCATCGTCTTTTGACATGCTTTCTTTCATGTAAGGAATGTTTTCCTTAACAAGCTCCTGCATGCGTGCCTTTACCTTTTCACAAAGTTCTTTTGAAGCCTTAACGCTTCCCTTGCAGGTGATGTAATAGCCGTTACCTACAACGAATTCAACCATTACTCTTTCTTCACCCTTTTTGCCGAGTACATCGTAGTAAGCCTTAACCAAAAGCATGATAGCGGATCTTGCGTAAGTCTTATGTCCGATAGGGTTATTTAAAAGAATAAAGTCTACATTGGCATCTTTTGATACCCTTTTAAATAATTCACGGATTTTTCCGTTTTCTGTAACCAAAGCAATTGTTCCGTCGTATTTGCTCTGGTATTCGTTTGCCACCTGTTCAAAAGTGGTGATTTTCTCTGCGTATTCTTTCTTTACGCCCTCAACGTTTAGTATTGCCAATCTAATAACCTCCTTCGCTATTCCATCATGGAAACAGCTTTTTTCATTAATATAATTTTTCTCTCAAGTTCATCACGTTTTTCCCCTGTGATGCCTGCTAAATACCCACTGTTTTTTTCAATTCCCCACAAAAGGTATTCCTTATACAGATTATCCTTTTTATCTATTAAATTTTTGGAATAAATATCAAAGAATTCTTGAATTTCACTATCAAAAACTTCCGATTTTCCGGGGCGGGCATCCATTATCACGTAATACTTGCCCATATCCTTTAAAAATTCTTCATTTTCAATGTAAAATCCGTTTTCTCTAAGCCACTTTCTCACAAGGAAGATTTCCGACTGAGGCTGAAGTACAAGTTGCTTTGCCGAGGATGCAACTAAACTTCCTTCAGTTAAAATCTTACACATTAATGCGCCGCCCATACCGGCGATTACGATTGAATCAGGCTTATCTTTAAGAGTTACTTGGGATAACCCGTCAGACAATCTTAATTCAATTTGATTCAAAAGGTCTTCTTTACTAACGTTTTCTTTGGCAGTTTCCAAAGGTCCTTTGTTTATGTCGCAGGCTATCACACGTTTGGCCTTCCCTTCTTTTATCAAGGAAATTGACACAAATCCGTGGTCACAGCCTATGTCACAAACAGTTTCGCAATTGATAACAGTGTTCTTAACTTTAGTCAGTCTTTGAGATAAATTCATTAATCCAAATAATCCTTAAGTTTACGTGAACGGCTGGGATGGCGAAGCTTTCTTAATGCCTTTGCTTCGATCTGTCTGATACGTTCACGGGTAACGTTAAATTCCTTACCTACTTCTTCAAGGGTGCGAGCTCTTCCGTCATCAAGACCAAATCTTAATCTTAATACCTTCTGCTCTCTGTCTGTAAGTGTGCCAAGCACTTCCACAAGCTGTTCTTTTAAAAGTGTAAATGCTGCAGCGTCTGCGGGAACGGGCACCTGGTCATCCTGAATAAAGTCGCCAAGATGTGAATCTTCTTCTTCACCGATAGGTGTTTCCAAAGAAACAGGTTCCTGAGAAATCTTTAAAATCTCTCTTACTCTTTCAACGGGCATGTTCATTTCAGCTGCGATTTCTTCGGGAAGGGGCTCACGTCCAAGTTCCTGAAGAAGCTGTCTTGAAACTCTTATTAACTTATTGATGGTTTCAACCATATGTACGGGGATACGAATTGTACGTGCCTGGTCGGCAATGGCTCTTGTGATAGCCTGTCTAATCCACCATGTTGCATATGTTGAAAACTTGTAACCTTTTCTGTAGTCAAACTTTTCAACTGCTTTAATAAGGCCTAAGTTACCTTCCTGAATAAGGTCAAGGAAAAGCATTCCTCTTCCTACATATCTTTTAGCAATTGATACAACCAAACGTAAGTTAGCTTCAGCAAGACGTTTCTTTGCGTCTTCATCGCCTTCTTCCATTCTCTTTGCAAGTTCGATTTCTTCTTCCGCGCTAAGAAGGGGTACCTTACCGATTTCCTTAAGGTACATTCTTACGGGGTCTTCGATGCTGACACCTTCCGGAACTGACAAGTCGATATTTTCAATATCAACTTCTTCCATCATATCGTCTTCGGGAATAAACTCATCGTCGCTTTCTTCTTCTTCGGGAAGCTGCATAATGTCAACTCCTGAAGTTTCAAGCACGTCCATAAGCTTATCGTATTGTTCTTCTTCAAGATTTAAGTCTGCAAAGAAATCTGTGATTTCACGATACTCAATCACATTCTTTTTCTTTTTGCATTTTGTGAGGAACTCTTTGATCCTTTCCTCATATTTAGCCTGCATGTTCTCGTCCATCATTCTCTCCTTTATCAATCATCCAATTTGAATGGTGTTTTTTTAAGTTGTTCCAAAGCCTTCTTGTTTTCAATGTCTTTCATCATGTCTTCCATTGTCTGATTGGGCTTTGCGGCGGCTGTTTCACAGCTGTTTTTCTTTATGTTGAAAACTAAATCATGAAGCGCTTTTTCTCTCTCCGCTTTTTCTGTCACATAGACAAGCTCGGTGTTAAAGATTGCCGCAACTTTTGCGTGTTCTTCATCGTCTTCAAACATATCAACGATTTTGGCGGGATTCATGATTCCCTGCTCTAAATCTTCAAACAGTTTAACTGCCACTTTTTCATAAAGCTCGTCGGTAAAATCCTCGGGGCTTATATACTTTTTAATTATTTTGTAGATGTTTGGCTCATCGGAAAGCCAGGTTAATAGCATTCTTTGAACCTTTTTGGTGTTTTCATCGGGGTCTTTTGAATGGATGCCTGACTTTGGCCTCTCAATTGGCCTAACTTCCATTCCCGCTCCTGTTTTCATGGCGTTTGCCGCCACCAGTTTCTTTAAGCTCTCATATCCGATGTTATATTTATCGCAAACTGCCGCCATATAGTTTTCCCGCTCGATTTCATCGGGAAAATTCATAAGGCGCATACCGATTTCTTTAATAAACTTGGTGCGCTCGTCAGGATCCTTTAAATTAAATCCTTCTTCAAGCTGCCTTATTTCAAAAAAGAAACTGTTTTCCGCATTATCAATTCTTTCCTGGAAGGCTTCTGCTCCAAGGTTTTTAATGAATTCATCGGGGTCCTTGTAAGGCTTTAAGTTTATAACTTTACCTATCATTCCGCAATCTCTTAAAATTCCGATTGCACGAAGGGCCGCTTTAACTCCCGCTCCGTCAGAATCGTAAGCTAGGTAAACACTGTCCGTATATCGTCTTAAAATGTTTGCCTGTCCCGATGTAAAGGCCGTACCCAAAGAAGCCACCGCTTCATTAAAGCCAGCCTGATGCATGGCTATAACGTCCATGTAGCCTTCACACAATATGAAATGATTCTTTCTGGAAGTTCTCGCGAAGTTAAGGCCGTACAAATTACGGCTCTTATCAAAGATCATAGACTCGGGAGAATTAAGATATTTAGGCTTGGCATCTGACATAACACGTCCGCCGAAACCTATTACTCTATGGTTAATATCCTGAATAGGATACATTACCCTGTTCCAGAAAAGATCGCTCATGCCGTACTTTTCATTGAAAGTGGCAAGGGCCGCATCTTTTATTATTTCATCGGAAAAGCCCCTTGATTCAAGGTACTTAACCAAGTCATTACTCGTCATGCACGAAAATCCAAGGCCGAATTTATCGATTGTTTCATCGGTAAGTCCTCTGCCCTTTAGGTATTTCATGCCTTCTTCGCCGGGTTTGTTTCTAAGCTGATAATAAAAATACTTTGCTGCTTCTCTGTTAGCTTCCAAAAGCTTGGCGCGTTTGGCTTCTTTTTCTTTAGCCTCTTTTGAATACTCTATTTCAGGTAACTTAACGCCCGCTCTGTCTGCTAAGTATTTAACAGCTTCCTGGAAAGAAAAATTCTCGTAATTCATGATAAAGGAAATTACGTTTCCGCCCGCACCGCAACCAAAGCAATAATACATTTGCTTACCGGGCGACACGGAGAATGAAGGGGATTTTTCGCTGTGGAATGGGCATAACCCAAAATACGAAGAACCCTTACGCTGTAAATTAACGTAACTTCCGATAACGTCCACTATATCATTTTTAAGCCTGACTTCTTCTATCAGTTCCTCAGGATACCTCATTTACCCTCCAAAAATTTTAGTAATGCCAGGTCTTTGGAATAAAAATCTCCTCATAAACAGATATTGCGTATCTGTCGGTCATGGCTCCCACATAGTCACATACCACTCTCTCCATGGGGTCACCGCTTTCATAAAGCTTTTTATATTCCAAAGGAAGCACGTCGAAGTTTGCCATGTAGTAGTTGTAAAGCGTTTCAATAAGCGCTTCGGCTCTTCCTTCTTCGCTTTTAGCCTTGGGGTTTTTATATACGTTTTCAAACATGAAAGCTCTTATGTCTTTCATAGCCTTTTCAACGGGTTCAGACATCTTAATATCGTCTGAATCAAGGCTTGTCATAACGATGTCATGAATGAAATGATCAAGTCTTTCTCCACAGGTTGAACCGATTACGTCACTGATTTCTTTAGGCACATCGGTTTCTTTTAAAATACCTGCTCTTATGGCATCGTCCATATCATGATGGATGTAGGCAATTTTATCGGAAAATCTTACAACCTTTCCTTCCAAGGTTTCAGGCATTCCTTTTGTCTGGTGATTTAAAATGCCATCTCTTACTTCATAGGTAAGATTAAGTCCCTGTCCGTCTTTTTCAAGAAAGTCAACGGTTCTAACAGACTGTTCCGCATGTTCAAAACCTAAGGGGCAAACCCTGTCTAAAGCTCTCTCACCGGCATGTCCGAAGGGAGTATGTCCAAGATCGTGGCCCAAAGCAATTGCTTCCACCAAGTCTTCATTAAGCCTTAAAGCCTTTGCAATGGTGCGGGAAGTCTGGGATACTTCCAATGTATGGGTAAGTCTTGTTCTGTAATGGTCTCCTTCAGGTGACAAAAAAACCTGAGTCTTATCTTTTAATCGTCTAAAGGATTTACAATGTAAAATTCTGTCCCTGTCTCTTTGAAAGCAAGGTCTTATGTCGCATTCTTCTTCGTATTTTATGCGTCCTTTAGACTCCGAACTCTTTGTGGCATATGGGCTTAAATACTGCTCTTCCCACTTTTCCAAACTTTTTCTTATAAGCATTTTAGTCTCCGTTTTATTCGCAAAACTTCCTAAATAAAAATCCTTACAAAAGTAATATTCTGCATCGGATGGGGGATTCCTTTTTATTTTTTTAAATAATCTGAAAAAATAGAAAAGGGGCGCCCTAAGGCGCCCTCTTGTATGTGAAGTCATTAATGATTTGAAACTTTTTTGATTATTTCGTGACACTTATCCATCTTGTCTTCGATGTCCTTAACAAGTGCAAACTGTGTGCGGCATCTTACAAGGTTGTGGTCATCATACTTTGTGTTAAAGTAAACGTCGCCTTCAAGATAGTCTGTTAAAAATCTCATACCGCATTCAAGGGTCATGAGCTTTGCGCCAACAGGAAGCATCTTAAGCTCGTTGTCTGTAAGCTTTCCGCCGCATCCCTTTAAAAAGCCTTCAGCGTAGCATTCAAAGAGTTCTAGGGATAAAGAAACCTTTGAAACATCGGGTTCATCTTCAACAGCGGTGTTTGCGCCAAATCTGATGGAATCGCCAAAGTCGTTTATTGAAAGGCCGGGCATTACGGTATCAAGGTCGATAACGCAAAGTCCCATTCCTGTTGCATCATCGATAAGAACGTTGTTAAGCTTTGTATCGTTGTGTGTAACTCTTAAAGGAAGCTCTCCGTTTTTAAGCATATCGGTGGCTTCGCTCATAGCCTTAGCACGGGCATTTACAAAATCAATTTCTTTCTGACAGGTCTTGGCTCTTCCCTTAACGTCTTCCTTTACAACCTGCAAAAATCTTTCATATCTCTTTGGAGTGTTGTGGAAGTCCTTAATTACTTCCCCAAGTTTTGAAGCATCGAATGAAGCAAGGTACTTTTGGAATTTACCAAAAGCATAAGCGCTTTCGTAAAAGTCTTTAGGTCTCTTTACTGAGTCATAACCTGTTGCTTTGTCGATAAACTCATACACTCTCCAGTAGTTATCATCAGCATCCTTAAAGAAAGGCTTCTTATCCTTTGTTAAGCGAACGCTCATGGTTTCACGCTTCGGGTCTCCGCCTTCTTTTTCTATTGAAGTCTTTAAAAAGTCCGTTACCAACAGCACATTTTCCATAAGCATTTCAGGATCTTTAAAGACCATTGTGTTCATTCTTTGTAAGATTACTTTATCGCCGCTATTTTCTATAAGTAAGAAAGTGTCATTAATATGGCCGCTTCCGTATCTTTCGCATGATTTAACGTCATCAAAGCCGTATGCCAAAAACGCTTCTTTAAAATTTGCTTCGGTAATAATTTTGTCCATTAATAAGTCCTCATCTATAAGATTGTTACGTAACGTTACGTTGTTTGTTTCGTTGTTACGTTACCACTCTATCACGTTTTACGAAACTATTCCATAAAATCTTTTCACAAGTTTAAACAAATTATTTTGTATGTTTTCACTAATATGTTATGTAAAAAGAAACCGCCTTGGATTTGTTAATTTCTTGACAATCCATCTTAATTCTGTATTTTTTTTAGTACAATTTTAGTTAAATCTATCCCATTTATTGACATTGTTAATAGTTGTTAGTTAAACTGTGTTTTGAGAATAGAATTGAGAGGATATTAAGATGAAATATAGTTTTATCTCCGCCATCGAGAAGGCTGAAGCCGGCGGCATAATTAAGATTCCCTTTAACGTTTGGGAGATATGTAAAAAAGAAGGCGATGTGCCTGTTAAAGTTAAATTACAGGATTCAGTTTTTGTTTGTAACTTAATTCCTGAAGGAAACGGTGTTTATTCAATCCCTGTTTCTTCTGAAACATTAAAATCATTTGAAATCGGCAAGGAATACCCCGTTACTTTCCGTGTTACCAAGTCAAGTGCACAGGAAAGCCCTTATTCAACATCAAACCCTATCAGAAAAATAGATTCAATCGAAGTTATTAAGCAGCCCCATGACGGCCTTTGCGGTCAGTCTTGTGTAGCAATGCTTGCAGGCATTTCACTTGATGAAGCCATCAACACCATGCACTGCGGTGAATGGCAGGCTACAATGGATAAGATCATTAACGCTCTTAACTACTTTGGTATCGACCATTCAGAAGAAATCATCTACACAAACGGAAGAGCCGATGTTACACTTCCCAAGTGCTGCGTGGTTATGGAAAAGATGGGCCGTTACAGCCACTATCTTGTATACTTTAACGGTGTCGGATATGATTCAAACTTAGGTCTCATCGATGACTACGATGTAACAAAAGTTAAGGGATACATGGAAGTTTACGTTTAGATTTAAGCATTAAAAAAGCAGGTGTCAAACACCTGCTTTTATTTTTTATTTAAATCCTTCAACGCCAAGCTTTTCGCCTTCGTTAATAAATACTGTAAAGAAGTACTCATATCCGTCCGTAACACTGGGCGCCACCACAATCAGTTTCTTATTGCTTGGAGCTTCGCCAATGATACCGTAATCTGTTAAGTCTCCTTCAAGGTAAGGCACCACGCCTTCGCTTGCTTCATAAGTTGTGGTAAAGAATGTATCGGGATGCTCGTTTAATGCGGCAAGGATGGTCATTTCTTTATCCTGAAGACCGTTCTTAAACTCTCCGTAAGTTACGATCAAGCACTTTGCCAAAGATGTGTAATCGTATTTATCGCTTTCATACATAACACCAAATCCGTTTGGCGCGTCTTCTTTCCACTCTCCTTCAAAAGCCTTAAAGGATGTGCTTGCGCTTCTTACAAAGGTGATTCCGTATCCGTCTCTTTTTCCGTTTTTAAAGTTACCGTAATAGAAATAATATCCGCAGCGGTTTTCTCCGTTTTCATCGGTATAATTTCCGTAGGTATACATGGCGCATCCAACACCTGTGTAAGCCGGGTCAACGCCGCCTTCCGCATAAAGGTAAGAGCTTTGTGAACCGGAGAAAGCCAAGCTGTCTGCAGCTGCTGAACCATCAAGCTGCATCATTTCGCTCCAGTCATACTGCATAAGTCTTTCTAAAGGACTTGCAATGGCGGAAATGGTTTCTTTTGAAAAACTCTCCGAAAATGAATCGTAAACAGGCTTCATGGTGTCGTTTACGTTCTTTAAAAGCTCGTGCTTTATCTCTGATAATTCTCTTGCAAGATTTATTTTTGAAAGAAGCTCTTCTTCATTAAGTGAAAGGGTTTCTTTGTACTTATTTAAGATGCTCTCGGCTTCATCAAAGTTGTCGGTTGCATTTAAAAAGTCTATGTAAGTAAGCACCACTTCCCTAACCTTAGTAACCTGGGCTTCTGCGTTGTTTGAAAGCTTCAAGGCTTCGTCAAAGTTTTCTAAGGCATGCTTTACATCTTTGTTTTCATTTTCTACGCCGTAATCAAAGTAGGCATCCGACAAAGAAGTGTTAAGCTCTGAAAAGTTTTCAAAAAGCTCAGAACCTGACTTTAGAACATCAAGCCTTTCCTTAGGGCTGTCTGCATATATTTCATTTGAAAGAAGAAAGAACTCTGCATATGAATCTTTTTCATCTTCCTTATGATGCTTAAATAAAAGAACGTTTGAAACGGCGGCTTTATAGCTATCCTTTACGCCTTCGTCTTTAATGGCAAGGGCTGTGTTGATGGTGCCAAGAACGGGATACACCAAGGATTTCTCTGCATTTTCAGCCTTGATGTAATTTGTCATGGCGTCTGCAAATGCGCCCTGATCGTAGAAAGCATCCGCTCTCTTTATTGCTCTTTTATATACATTCGAAGGAAGGAATGTAATCACCAAAACTGCGATTAAAAGGACAAGCACCGCGCAAGCTAAGATGCTTACAAGGCGGTTGTTTTTATCTTTAAGTTTTTCTAAGAGGCCTTTGAAAGGATTTGTTATGTTAACCTTTTCCTTAGGGGCTTCTTCTAAAACAGGAGCTTCTGCTTGAGTTTCTTCAGCCGTTGCAGGTTCTTCTGCCTTAGGAGCCTCTTCCGCTGCAGGTTCTTCAGCCTTGGCTTCTTCTACCTTAACTTCCTCTGCAGGTGCTTCTTCCTTAACCTCTTCTTTATTCTTAGGCTTTCTGCCCCTCTTCTTCTTTTCGGGTGCAGGTTCTGCCACTTCTTTTTCTTCTGTTATTTCTTCAACTGTAAGCTTGTTTTCTTCAGTTGCTTCTGTTTCTTTCTTTCTTCCCATTTTGTCTCCCATAACTAAATGTACGCTGCAACGATCGGCACCACGATTACCGTAAGAACGCCGGTTACAACAATTGCAAGGGACCCCATGGCGCCCTGCACGTCCCCAAGTTCCATGGCTTTGGATGTGCCAACCGCGTGTGATGCGGTGCCAAGTGCCAGGCCCTGGGCAACAGGTTCTTTAATCTTGAATAAATTTAAAACTAAGGGGCCGATAACAGCTCCCGAAATGCCTGCTATTGTTACACAAACAATTGTAACTGATGTGACTCCGCCCACTTTTTCGCTTAAAGCCAAAGCAATGGCCGTGGTGACGCTCTTTGGAAGGGCTGAGCGAAGGAGCACCTCGTCAATATGCACGCTTAAAGCAATCACGCAAAGAATCAATGCGTGAGCGATGCATCCGCAGCTTATTGAAATAATTATTGCCAAAAGGTTTTCTTTTAACTTATTGATTTGTCTGTATAAAGGAATCGCAAGGCTGATTGTGGCAGGTGTGAGCCAGTAGGTTGCCACGCTTGCAGATTTATTATACACCTCAAAGTCGATGTGCGAAACCAAAAGGAAACATATAATCACAGCGGATGATAACAAAAGCGGATTAAACAAGGGATTTTTAATTCTTAATTTTTCTTTGAGCACAAAGAAAAGGAAAAAGGTAACGGCCGACAGGGTGATTCCAAAAAAGGAAGAATCAATTATGAATTCACGCATTTTTCTTTCCTCCTTTTTTCTTTATCCTGATAATAAGCTGTGCCACAAGGCCTGTCACCGCCGTAACTGCGATTGTGGAAACAAAACACATGATGAAAAGCCAAAGGACTTTTCCTTTTATAATGTCAAAGCTTGTCATAAGGGCAACCGTGGGCGCCACGAAGATAAAGGGCATTACTTTAATTAAGAAGTCTGCCACATCTTCCACCGCTTCAAGCTTAATCACCTTTGTGCAAAGAAGGATAAACATAAGGATGAGCCCGTAAACGCTTGCGGGAACGGGTAAGGGAATAAAATAGCCCATGGCCTCCGCAATCAGGCTCACTATCAAAATAATTGTAAGTTGCTTTAGGTATTTCATGGTGCCTCCAAAAAGAAAGACGGCTTTACTAAAAAAGCCGCCCCTTAAACCTGCAGGAAATGGGACTTGAACCCACACGATATTGCTACCACCGGCACCTGAAGCCGGCGCGTCTGCCATTCCGCCATTCCTGCATGCAAGTGTAATTTTACTTGTATATAAAGGCATTGTCAAGGAAAGAATAATGCCGATTTTACGCGTTTTAATAATAAAAATCGGAGCAGCTTTTGGGCCGCTCCGGTTTCTTTATTTTAAATATACTCCCTAAAAATCTTACATAAATCCGTCGTACAGTTTTCCGATGTAATCGGTGTTATTGTAGTCGGCTTTCTTTGTGTAGCTCTTTTCTGTGTTAAGAGCACTGTTTGCTCTGCTTTCTACCGTCGAAGCCTTTGACTCTAAGTTAGATGCAAAGGATGACTGCTTACCGAATAAAGTGTCAACGGATGACTTATTCTCCGTAACCGCCTTTTCAGAAACACTTAACTTTCCTGTCTCATCAAAGCTAAAGCCTGCTTTTGAAAGTGTGTTAAGGTTGCTTCCCATGTAGTCTAAAAGGTTCTGAGCTGCCTTTGTAACCTTTGTGTTGCCGGCTTCATTTACTGCTGTTGCAAGCTTATTGTAGCTATCCGCAAATGCCTTTGCCTTTGAAGCGATTTCTTTATCATCGCCCTTAGCTACAGCTTTTTCAAAGCTTGAAAGGGAAGATTTAAAGTTTTCGGCTGATGTCTTTGCATTAGATAGAGCCGAAGTCTTTTTATCAACTTCCTTTGCCTTCTCGGTCTTTTCTTTATTCTTTGTTGAAGTCTTTGTATTCTTTGCCTTATTGTCAGTCTTTAATGTAGCCTTGGCATCCGAAACATCCGCTTTCTTTTGGTTGTAGTAAGCTTTCATAAGCTTTCCGTAGCTTCCGTTTTTGATGCTAGCGTAGTCTGACAAAAATGCGGTGTTAGAATCTTTAGTGTTAAGCGATGAGAACAACGCCGAATAATCAGTATTAGGATTAATCTTCATAGTGTCACCTCCGTGTACAACGATGAAAGAAACGTTTTCTTCTTCCTATTATACGCTTCTTTCAATAAAATATAAATGCTCAATCCGTGAGCCCACTTATACCTATACTTATATTAAGTATATCGGATTAATAATTTGTTAACTGAATAGATTTTTGTAAAATAATTTTGCCTAAAAAGGCCTATTTTCGGGGCTCAAAAAAAAGTTAAAATTTTTTCTCATTTTTTATTGACACAGGGTGCCCCAAATGATATTATCTTTCTTGCGTGTTGAACAACTAAACAATACAGCGGTTCGCGGAAGTGTCGGAACTGGCAGACGAGCAAGACTAAGGATCTTGTGATTATTGCAATCGTGTGGGTTCAAGTCCCATCTTCCGCACTAAAAAGGGTTAAGCTGAAAGGCTTAGCCCTTTTTCATTTTATGTTTCAATACAACGAATCATTTATATAACAACAATGAATTGATAATTGATTTCTCTACCCATTGCCACTATGCTTTATTTGTAAGCTTACAGAACTAAAACACAAAACAGTTTGCCGGTTGAAAATGATATTGGAGAGTGATGTGGAATGAATATTACAATAGGAGAAAACATTAAGAAATTAAGGACCCAAAAAGGTGTTACGCAGGAAAGACTTGCTGAAAGCATCGGGGTTACTCCGCAGGCTATCAGTCGTTGGGAATCTGAATCAGGATATCCTGCGATAGAGTCTCTGCCTGATATAGCCGGTTTCTTTGGCATAAGTGTGGATGAGTTGCTGGGCGTTAAGCTTTCGGAGCGTGAAACAAGACGTGAAAATATTTATACTGCAATAAATAACATAGAAGATTCTGGGTATAATCGTGCTTCGATAGATTTGTTAAGAGAGGCTCATGTGGAATTTCCAAACGATATGAAGATAAGTCTTTCTTTGGCTAAAGCCTTATGCTCCGAAATATTCGAAGAGAATCCCAACACCGCATTCTTAAGGGAGGCAGAGAAAATGCTTCGAGTTCTCATCAGACAGTCAGATGATTATGATTTCAGGTTTGAATGTATCAAAAATCTGGCAGTTCTTTACAAAGAAGCCTGGAAGGATGAACAGGGCTATGCCGATGTAGTTAAAATGCTCCCGAGCATTTGGTCATGCAGGGAAATGTTTATCACAGATCTCTTTAACGGAGCTAATCAGGAAAAGGATGAAATCAATGATTGCTTAGTTACTCTGTCACGTTGTCTGGTCAATAATCTCCGTGATTATGTGGCATACATTCTACCGAATGAGGAAGATAATTGGGATGCTAAGATTGGGTATTTTGAACGCATAATAGACTTTTGCAAGTTCATATCAGAAATAATGAATGAAGAAAAGTCAGACGATTTTAATGACGGCATTGCAGTACTGTACAGATATATATCAACTTATTATGTGGCTCAAGGGAAAAAAGAAGAAACCTTAACCAGCCTTGAAAATATGCTTGCCCATGTAGAAAAAATCTGTACCGACACATATAAAGAGTTACCTCACAATACAGCATGGTATTTCCTGCGCTATATGGAACATGAAAGATATAATCCGGTATGTAAAGAAAAGAGGTTTGTTGTCATTAAAAATAGCATGGAGAAAATGGCAAAGTAAAAACATTGTTCAACTCCGATCTTCCGTAGGCAATTATAGGAATAATGGACCGCTAACCCCGTCCCTATGGTTCATAATAAGTAAATTTCCTAATGCAATAATCCAAAAAGTATGACAAAATATTTTCGAGCATCAGTTCTGAAGGGTGAACAAGAATAAAAAATAAAGGAAATTATAGTATTATGCTTAAACTAAAAAAAGTAAATGGGGAAAACGTCTGGGATATCTTGAAACTATCCGTTTCGAATTCCCAGCGTGAATATGTTGCAAGCAACGATGTAAGTATCATCGAGGCCTATACCACTATTACAGCAAATGGTTATGCTTTTCCTTTCGGAATATATGATGATGACTTACTTGTAGGCTTCCTAATGGTGGGGTTTGACAAGGATGACCATTGGACAGACGCTCCAAAAATAGCCACAGGCAATTATAATCTGTGGCGGTTGATGATAGATGAAAAATATCAGAATAGAGGCTATGGCAGGCAAGCTGTAGCATTAGCCTTGGATTTTATAAAAACATATCCATGTGGTAAGGCTAAGTACTGCTGGTTATCCTATGAACCTGAGAACACTGTTGCTAAGCGGCTGTATGAATCATTTGGTTTTGCAGAAACCGGGGATATGGACGGGGAAGAAATTATTGCTATTCTGAGACTGCCCTGATTTGATTGCAGGGCTTACTGATGAAAAGGTTTTAAGAAGCATTGGTAAAACAGACTGTGAAGTGATCCAGCTCGATGGAACGCGCAATGTTTCTGAAAATCTGGCGATAATAATGAAAATAGTAATGGAAGAATCTTAGGTAGAGAAATGCATAGAACAGAAAATGTCGAATTGACGGTCCTGTGTCTCATTCAGGATGGCAACAGAATCTTGTTACAAAACCGCGTAAAGAAAGATTGGCAGGGTTACACGCTCCCCGGTGGACATGTGGAACCCGGAGAATCTTTTGTGGATGCAGTCATAAGGGAAATGAAAGAAGAAACCGGTCTGGATATTCTAAAACCACGTCTTGTGGGAATCAAGCAGTTCCCAATTGAGGATGGAAGGTACATCGTTCTTTTGTTCAAAACCGAAAGTTTCAGCGGTCAGGTCGTTTCATCTGATGAGGGCGAAATGGAATGGGTAGAATGCGACAGGCTTTCAGAGATTAATACTGTCGATGACCTGGACGATCTTTTGAAGGTGTTCAACGCCCCGGACCTTAATGAATTTCAGTATTTGGTGGATGGAGATAACTGGACAATATCCATAAAATGAAAATGAAAAATGATTTAATGATAGAAAAAATGTCAGTGCATAATCTATATGCTCTGACAAAGCTATTTGAGTATAACGATGTTGAGCAAATGATATCCGAATGTACGCGTGATATACAAAAAGAGGTAATTGATATTTTTGTTTTGTATTATAAGGAGATTTTAGTAGCTGAGCTTCGTGTAATGTATGAAAGCATAGATGAGAACTTTGCTGTACGAGGCAGACGGGCATATTTGTTTGCATTTAGAGTCTCTGAACCTTTTCAGAATAAAGGGTACGGAACATATCTATTAAAAAATGTTCTGGCCGTACTAAAAGAAGCCGGTTACTCTGAATTTACGGTTGGAGTTGAGGATGATAATTTTAGAGCAATTCATATTTATCAAGCCTTGGGATTCAATGAATTTCTGTTAAGAAAGCATGAAGAATATCAAGGCGATGAATATGATTATAATTTATATTTGAAGAGATAACACAATTATGGAGTCAGATGATAATATGGCGGAATGGGTTTCACATTTGATCGTTGCAGACAGAATACTTGAAAAGCTCCCGTGGCTTGCGAGGCATGAATTCTGTGTCGGAAATATTGCTCCCGACTGCAATATTCCCAATGATGACTGGACAGAATTTACTCCTTCCAGGCAAGTAACACATTGGATGAAAGACAAAAGAAAAACCGCGGATGACTGTAAGGTTTTCAGGGACGAATACATTGTAAAGAGACTTGATAAGATCACATCTAAGGAAGAATTATGCTTTTTATACGGTTATTATGCGCACCTGATAACCGATGCGGAGCTGCAAAGAACCATCCGAGATGGGCAAAGAGTTGCTGAAGCCTGGAAACGGGCTAAGGCGATTGATGAACTATACGAAAAATCTGTCGGGATGGAAGAAAACTGGGATAATTTTAAAAAGCTGTTTCCCGACAGAAAAGATCGTATGAAGGATTTCTTTGTGATAGAGCGGGAATACCTTGACGCTCATCCCGATTCGGGTTATTTTACCGAGATTCAGGGATTGGAATTTTTCCCTGACTATATGGACTATCTACCCAAGGGAGCTATACCGGCTAAGATCAAGATGATGTACTATCTTCCGACCCTCGAAGCGGGTAAGTATCCATTTATAGGGTT
>JAEEGK010001887.1_pt1 | contig 52608 bp, 39 predicted proteins | sample 8958771 | NCBI WGS metagenome assembly JAEEGK01 (sample SAMN16246547, study PRJNA631951) | gut metagenome | biome: gut microbiome; feature: rumen; material: SC-attached | host: Bos | place: Iran: Karaj | collected 2018-10 | reverse complement strand
GTCGTTACCAATAATCAGAACGAGGAGCAGAAGGTAGAAGAGAAGAAGGAGGAGAACAAATAGAATAGGGGAGCAACCCCTTGAAAAGTGCCGCTACTGTGGATTTCCCCACAGTAGCGGTCTTTTTAGTTCTGTGCGATAAGGTATTCGGCGATCTGGACCGCGTTGAGGGCGGCGCCTTTGCGGATCTGGTCGCCCGAGAGCCAGAGGGTGATGCCGTTCTCGCAGGCGAGGTCCTTGCGGACGCGGCCGACATAGACGTCGTCCTTGCCGCCGGTGAACAGCGGCATCGGGTAGGTCTTGGTGGCCGGGTCGTCCTGCAGGGTCACGCCCGGTGCGGCGTCGAGGGCGGCACGGACCTGCTCCACGCTGAGGGGTGCCTCGGTCTCGATCCACACGGCCTCGGAATGCGAGCGCAGCGAGGAGATGCGCACGCAGGTGGCGCTGCAGCGCACGTCGGAGTGGAGGATCTTGCGGGTCTCGTTGAACATCTTCATCTCCTCTTTGGTGTAGTCGTTGTCGGTGAAGACGTCGATCTGGGGGATGACGTTGTAGGCGAGCTGATAGGCGAACTTGTTGACCGTCACGGGCTTGTCCTCGATGATCTCGCGGTACTGCTGCTGGAGCTCGGCCATCGCCTGGGCGCCCGCGCCGGAGGCCGACTGGTAGGAGGCCACGTGGATGCGGGTGATGTGGGAGAGGGCCTCGATGGGCTTCAGGACCACGACCATCATGATGGTGGTGCAGTTGGGGTTGGCGATGATGCCGCGCGGGCGGACGAGGGCGTCCGCGGCGTTGCACTCGGGCACGACCAGGGGGACGTCGGCATCCATGCGGAAGGCGCTGGAGTTGTCGATCATCACGGCGCCGTGCTTGGTAATGGTCTCGGCGAATTCCCGGGAGGTGCCGGCTCCGGCGGAGACGAAGGCGTAGTCGACGTCCCGGAAGTCGTCATTGTGCTGGAGGAGTTTGACTTCATATTCTTGGCCGCGGAAACTGTATTTGGTCCCGGCGCTGCGGCTGGAGCCGAAGAGGACGAGTTCGTCCAGGGGGAAGTTGCGTTGCTCGAGGACGCGCAGGAACTCCTGTCCCACGGCCCCGCTCGCACCGACGATCGCTACTTTCATATCTTTCTGTAAATAATTGGTTTTTAAATCATTCAAGTCCGGAGAGGTAGTCCCGGAAAGCCGGATAGTCGCGCCTCATCGGGACGCTCTTCTTTTCTCCCCGCATGAAGGCGGCGAGCCGCGCGGGGATCTCCACCTCCACGCCGGCGGCTGCCTCGACCGTGTCCTTGAACTTGGCCGGGTGGGCGGTCTCGCAGAAGAGGGCGGTCTCGCCCGGGGCGAGGTTGTGGTACAGGGCGCGGAAACCGCAGGCCCCGTGGGGGTCGAGCAGGTAGCCGTATTTGTCACGGCAGAAGCGGATGGTCTCGCGGATCTGCGCGTCGCTGCTCACGGCGCCGGAGATGTCGGCGGTGAGGGCCTTCCAGTCGAGCCCGTAAAGATCCAGGATGCGGTCGAAATTGGACGGGGCGCCCACGTCCATCGCGTTGGCCAGCGTGGGGATGCTGGGGCGGGGGTTGTAGGAGCCGGTCTGTAGGTATTCGAAGAAGACGTCGTTGGCGTTGTTGGCGGCGACGAAACGCTTGACCGGCAGGCCCATCCGACCCGCGATGAGGGCGGCGCAGAGGTTGCCGAAATTGCCGCTGGGCACGCACAGGACCAGCTGTCCGGCCTGCCCGAGGCGTTTCATCTGGGCGTAGCCGTGGAAGTAGTAGAAGCTTTGCGGAAGCAGGCGCGCGACGTTGATGCTGTTGGCGGAGGTGAGCCGCAGGCGTTCCGTCAGGGAGGCGTCCATGAAGGCGCTCTTGACCAGGGCCTGGCAGTCGTCGAAGGTGCCGTCCACCTCGAGGGCGGTCACGTTCTGCCCGAGGGTGGTGAACTGGCTCTCCTGGATGGCGCTGACCCCGCCTTTGGGGTAGAGGACGTGCACGCGGACCCCTTCCACGCCGAGGAAGCCGTTGGCCACCGCGCTGCCCGTGTCGCCGGAGGTGGCCACGAGCACGTGGATGGTGCGGTGGTCCCGGGTGTTGCGGGTGAAGTGGCCCAGGAGGCGTGCCATGAAGCGGGCGCCGACGTCCTTGAAGGCGAGGGTGGGGCCGTGGAAGAGTTCGAGGGATCCGATGCTGCGGGTGACTTTGACCACCGGGCAGTCGAAGGAGAGGGTCTCCTCGACGATGGCGTGGAGCCGCTCCGCGGGAATGTCTTCGCCGAAGAAGGCGTCGGCCACGGTGCAGGCGATCTCCGGGAAGGTGAGGGTCTGGATGTTGCGGAAGAATTCGTCCGGGAGGACGGGGATGCGCTCGGGCATATACAGCCCGCGGTCCTCGGCGAGGCCCCGGACCACGGCCTTCTCGAGGCTGGCCAGGGGGGCGCGTCCGTTGGTGCTGTAGTACTGCATAGGTGCTATGCGATGAGGCGGGCGCCCTTGTTGGACACCTTGACCACGTAGGTTTCGAAATCGATGCCGAAGCTCCGGAAGTGCCGTTCCATGATGGTGGCGGCCTTCTGGGCCAGGTCGGCGCGGCTCGCCAGGGCGAAGACCGAGGGACCCGAGCCGCTGATGTTCATCGCCAGGGCGCCGGCGATGTGCAGTTTCTCGCGGAGCTCGTCGAAGCCGGGGATGAACTGTTTGCGGTAAGGCTCCGCCACGGCGTCGCTCATCGCGCGGCCCACCAGTTCGATGTTGCCGGTGCAGAGGCCTGCGACGAGTCCGCCGACGTTGCCCCACTGGGTGATGGCGGTGTGCATCGGGATTTCCTTGGGGAGGATACTGCGCGCGGCCTTGGTGGAGACCATCAGGTGGGGGTGGATGACGGGGCAGTAGAGGTTGCCCGGGACGGGCAGTTTGATGATGTCCAGCGGATCATAGACGCGGATCAGGGTGATGCCGCCCATCACGGCGGGGGCGGCATTGTCGGCGTGGTAGCCGCCGCTGGCGAGGTTCTCGCCTTCCATTGCGCAGATGACGACGCCTTCTTCGTCGAGCGGGGCGCCGAAGAGTTCGTTGATGCCGAAGGCGGCCGCGGCGCTGGAGGCGGCGCTGGAGCCGATGCCCGAGCCGGGGTAGATCTTCTTGAGGATGCGCACGTCCACGCGCCCGCGGCATTGCGTCATCTCGAAGAATTTGCGCAGGACCGGGGTGATGACGTTCTCCTCGATGTCTTCCGGCAGGGGAACGTTGGTCTCGTTGACGATACCGATGCCGTCGGCGTCCTCGTCGAGGGTCATCTCGAGGACGTCCCCGACTTCGTCGAGGGCCAATCCCATAATGTCGAAGCCGCAGCCGAGGTTGGCGATGGAGGCCGGGGCGAATACTTTGATCTGCTTCATAGGGCGTCAGATGTTGGCGATGCTCATGATGTCTGCGAACACGCCCGCGGCCGTCACGTCGGCCCCGGCGCCGTAGCCCTGGATGAGCATCGGGTGGCGGTTGTAGCGCTCGGTGGTGAGCAGGATGATGTTGTTGGAGCCGTCGAGCACGTAGAAGGAGTGCATGCGGTCGACGGCCTTCAGGGACACGCTCAGGCGGCCGTTGTCCATCTTGGCGACGAACCTCCAGCGCTTGCCTTCGGCTTCGAGCTCGCGGCGGCGCGCCTCGAACCCGGCGTCGAGGCTCGGGAGCTTGGCCCAGAATTCCTCTTCGCTGCAGTCGAAGAACTCGCGGGGGATGAACAGGTCGGCCTGCACGTCCTCCTGGTTGGCCTCGTAGCCCGCCTCGCGGGAGAGGATGACGAGTTTGCGGATGACATCCTTGCCGGAGAGGTCGATGCGCGGGTCGGGCTCGGAGAAGCCCTGTTCCTTGGCCATGCGGACGGTCTCGCTGAAGGGGATGTCGGCGGAGAGGGTGTTGAAGATGAAGTTGAGGGTGCCGCTCAGGACGGCTTCCATCTTGAGGATGCGGTCGCCGGAGTTGCGCAGGTCGTTGATGGTGCCGATGATGGGCAGGCCCGCGCCGACGTTGGTTTCGAAGAGCCATTTGACGCCCCGCTTGCGGGCGAGATCCTTGAGGCGGCTGTAGTTGGCGTAGTCGGAGGAGGCGGCGATCTTGTTGGCCGCCACCACGGAAATGCCGTGGTCGAAGAAGTCTCCGTACAGGGCGGCGACCTCCGGACTGGCGGTGCAGTCCACGAACACGGAGTTGAAGATGTTCATCCCGATGATCTCCTGCTTGAGGCGCTCGGGATCGGTGGGGATGGCCTGTTCGCGCAGGGTCTGCTGCCAGCAGGACAGGTCGATCCCGCCGCGGTCGAAGACGGCGCAGGTGCTGCGGGCGATGCCCACGATATTGATTTTGAGCCCGCGTTCGCGCATCAGGCGCTGGCGCTCCTGGGCGATCTGCCCCAGCAGGCGTCCACCCACGGTCCCGATGCCGCAGAGGAAGAGGTTAAGCTCCTGGTATTCAGAGAGGAAGAAGCTGTCGTGGATGACATTCAGGGACTTGCGCAACTGCCGGCGCTCCACGATGAAGGAGATGTTGGACTCGGCGGCACCCTGGGCGAGGGCGATGACGCTGATGCCGTTGCGGCCCAGGGTGGTGAAGAGTTTGCCGGCGATGCCGGCGTGCTGCTTCATGTTCTCGCCGATTACGGCCACGGCGGCGAGTTCGCTGCGGACCTCGACGGGGTTGATGGCCCCGTTGGTGATCTCGCGCTCGAAGGCCTCGGAGAGGACTTGGCGGGCGCGGGGGGCGTCCGCGCGGCTCACGCCGATGGAGATGCCGGTCTCGGAGGCCGACTGACTCACGAGGAAGGCGCTGATCTGCGCCTGGGCGAGGGCCGTGAAGATGCGGCTGTCCACGCCCACGATGCCGACCATCGAAGTGCCCGAGAGGGTGATCAGGCTGATGTCGTCGATCGAGGAAATGCCCTTGATGGAGGTATCGCCGGGGGTCACGTCTTTCTTTACGACGGTGCCCGGTGCTTTCAAATTGAAAGTGTTCTTGATGAGGATGGGAATGCCCTTGGCGCAGACCGGGTAGAGGGTCGGCGGATAGATGACCTTGGCGCCGAAGTTGCAGAGCTCCATCGCCTCTTCATAGGTCATCTCGGGGATGACGTAGGAGGTCTTGATGATGCGCGGGTCGGCGGTCATGAAGCCGTCCACGTCGGTCCAGATCTCGAGTTGTTCGGCTTCGAGGGCCGCCGCGATCAGGCTGGCGGTATAGTCAGAGCCGCCGCGGCCGAGGGTGGTGCGCTCGCCGGTTTCGGCGTCGGAGGCGATGAAGCCGGGGACCACGGCCGTCCGGCCGGAGGCGCTCCAGTCGCGGAAGGCGTCCCGGATCAGGGAGTAGCTAAGCTCCTGGTCCACAATGTCCAGTACCCCGTGGCGACGGGTCTTGACAAAGTCCGTGGCGTCGTAGCGCATGGCTCCGTCGAGTACCGCTTCGACGATGCGCGAGGAGAGCTGCTCACCGAATCCCATCACTTCATTGGCGGTCTTGGGCGGGAGCACCTGCAGGAGGTAGATACCTTCGCAGATGCGCTCCAACTGGTCCAGCAGGGCGTCGAGTCCCGCTTCCAGCGCACTGCGCCGCTCCTCGTCCGGCACGACGCCCTCGCACACGGCGCGGTGCCGGGCGCGGATGAGGGCGATCTCGTCGCGGAAGGCGGTGTCGCCTTCGGCGGAGAGGCGGGAAGCACGAATCAGCTGGTCCGTGACCCCGGACAGGGCGGACACGACCACAATGGTGCTTTCGGGGCGGGCGCTGACGATCTCTTTGACTTTGAGGATGCTCTCCGGAGTACCGACCGAAGAACCTCCGAACTTGAGGATTTTCATAAACTAACTAACGCGTTATCCATCCCAAAGTAAAGCAATTATTTGCAATTTTTCAAATTTTTTATAAATATTTTGCACCAACTCTTGCTTTTTCGGCAAAAAAGACCGAATTTCGCCTATTGTTAGATTGGGGTATTGTACCCTTGTATTATGAAGTATCGTAGTAGTATTACCTTCGAGGGCCGCAGGATGGCCGGCGCCCGTGCCCTCTGGATGGCCAACGGCATGAAACGCGTGCAATTCGGCAAGCCCGTGATCGCCATCGCCAATTCTTTCACCCAGTTCGTCCCCGGCCACACGCACCTTCACGATGCGGGCCAGATCGTCAAGGCCGAGATCGAGAAGCTGGGCTGCTTTGCGGCCGAGTTCAACACGATCGCGGTGGACGACGGCATTGCGATGGGGCACGACGGAATGCTGTATTCGCTGCCTTCGCGCGACATCATCGCCGACAGCGTCGAATATATGGTCAATGCCCACAAGGCGGACGCCCTGGTGTGCATCAGCAATTGCGACAAGATTACGCCCGGTATGATGCTGGCCGCGATGCGGCTCAACATCCCGACCATCTTCGTGTCCGGCGGCCCGATGGAGGCCGGCGTGATGGGGGAGGAGCGGCTGGATCTGATCGATGCGATGGTCCGCTCGGCGGATCCGTCGGTGAGCGACGAGCAGGTGGCCCGGATCGAGGCCGCCGCCTGCCCGACCTGCGGCAGCTGCTCGGGTATGTTTACCGCCAATTCGATGAACTGTCTCTCGGAAGCGATCGGACTGGCCCTGCCGGGCAACGGCACCATCCTCGCCACCCACGCTCTGCGCACGGAGCTTTTCCGCAAGGCGGCCCGCCAGATCGTGGAGAATACCTACAAGTACTACCGCGACGGAGACGAGTCGGTGCTGCCGCGCAGCATCGTCAGCCGCGGAGCCTTCCTGAACGCGATGACCCTCGATATCGCGATGGGCGGTTCCACCAACACGGTCCTGCACCTGCTGGCCGTGGCCAACGAGGCCGGGGCCGATTTCAAGATGGCGGATATCGACGCGCTGTCGCGCCGGGTGCCCTGCATCTGCAAGGTGGCCCCGAACACCGCCAAGTACCACATCCAGGACGTCAGCCGCGCCGGCGGCATCGTCGCGATCATGGCTGAACTCGCCAAGGCGGGCCTGGTGGACACGGGCCTGAAGCGCGTGGACGGCCTGACCCTCGCCGAGGAGATCGACCGCTGGTGCATCCTCTCGCCGAACTGCACGGAGGAGGCCCGCAAGACCTTCCGCGCGGCCCCCTGCGGCCGTTTCAACATTGAGCTCGGCTCGCAGAAGATGTACTACGAGGACTTCGATACTGACCGGGAGAAGGGCTGCATCCGCGACATCGCGCACGCCTATACCCGGGACGGCGGCCTCGCCGTACTCTTCGGCAACATCGCCCGCGACGGCTGCATCATCAAGACCGCCGGCGTGGACGAGAGCATCTTCCATTTCGAGGGCCCGGCCCGCGTGTTCGACTCCCAGGAGGCGGCCTGCGAGGGCATCCTCGGGGGCAAGGTCGGCAGCGGCGACGTGGTCGTCATCACCTACGAGGGCCCCAAGGGCGGCCCCGGGATGCAGGAGATGCTGTATCCGACTTCATATATCAAATCGATGCATCTGGGCAAGGAGTGCGCCCTGCTGACGGACGGCCGTTTCAGCGGCGGGACCTCCGGCCTGAGCATCGGACACATATCGCCTGAAGCGGCTTCCGGCGGCGAGATCGCCTTGGTGCGCGACGGCGACATCATCACCATCGACATCCCGTCCCGCAGCATCGACGTGCGCCTCTCCGCTGAGGAGTTCGCGCAGCGCCGCCGCGAGGAAGAGGCGCGGGGCCGCAAGGCTTACACGCCGCCCGTGCGCGAGCGCATCGTTTCCAAGAGCCTCAAGGCCTACGCCGCGATGGTCAGCAGTGCGGACAAGGGTGCCGTCCGGATCATAGAAGATTAGTGCGTATGGGAAGAAGATTGACAGGAGCGGAAATTTTGATGGAGTCCCTGCTCGGTGAGGGCGTGGACACCGTCTTCGGCTATCCGGGCGGCTCGATTCTCAATGTCTATGACAAGATGTACGACTATGCCGACCGGCTGCGCCACGTGCTGGTGCGCCACGAGCAGGGTGCGATCCACGCTGCGCAGGGCTATGCCCGCGCGACGGGACGGCCCGGCGTGGTGATCGTGACCTCCGGCCCGGGGGCCACCAACGTGATCACCGGCGTGGCCGATGCCATGGTGGATTCGACCCCGGTCGTGGTGATCACCGGCCAGGTGAGCAACGCGATGCTGGGCACCGACGCCTTCCAGGAGACCGACGTGGTCGGTATGACCGGCCCGATCGATAAGTGGACCTTCCAGATCCGCAAGCCCGAGGAGGTGCAGGAGGCCGTCGCCAAGGCTTTCCATATCGCATCCACCGGCCGTCCCGGCCCCGTGGTGCTGGATTTCACGCGCGACGCGCAGGTCGGAATCTGTGATTTCGAGGCCTATCAGCGCTGCACGCATATCCGGACCTACGCCCTCCCGGCGCCGGCCGACGAGGCCACCGTGGAGGCGGCCGCGCGCCTGATCGACGATGCGGAGCGCCCCTTCGTGGTCTTCGGCCAGGGCGTCGTGCTTTCGCACGCCGAGGAGCAGCTGAAAGCCTTCCTCAAAAAGGGCGGCATCCCCGCGGCTTCCACGATGTTGGGCCTGAGCGCCCTGCCGTCCGACTTCCCGTACTACGTCGGGATGGCCGGAATGCACGGCAACATCGCTTCGAATATGATGACCCAGCAGTGCGACGTGCTGATTGCGGTGGGTATGCGTTTCAGCGACCGCGTGACCGGAAATCCTTCGACCTATGCGCCCCGCGCCAAGGTCATCCACATCGACGTGGACCGCACCGAGATTGGGAAGATCATCCCGGTGGACGTGGGAATCCTGGGTGATGCGGCCGAGGTCCTGGAGCGGCTCACGCAGCGCATCCGTTTCTCTTTCCACGATGAGTGGGCGTCCCTCGCGCGTCGCTACGACCGTGCGGAGACGGAGAAGGTGATCCGGCCCGAGACCCGGCCCGCGGAGGGTCCGATCAATATGGGCGAGGTGGTCTCGCGGGTCGCGGAATTGTCCCGCCGGGAGGCGATCGTCGTCACCGACGTGGGACAGAACCAGCTGATGAGTGCGCGCTATTCGCGTTTCGCGCAGACGCGCAGTTTCATCTCTTCCGGCGGCCTGGGGACGATGGGCTTCGGCCTGCCCGCCGCTATCGGCGCCAAGATCGGCGCACCCGACAGGCAGGTTTGCGTGTTCGTGGGCGACGGCGGCATCCAGATGACCATACAGGAGTTCGGCACCATCATGCAGGAGGGCCCTGCGGTCAAGATCGTGCTCCTGAACAACAACTGGCTGGGCAATGTCCGGCAGTGGCAGGAGCTCTTCTACAGCAAGCGCTACTCGCAGACGAGGATGCTCAATCCCGATTATTCCCTGATCGCCAAGGCTTACGGGATCCGTTACCGCTGCGTGGAGGATCGCGCCGAGCTGGAGGACGCGGTGCGCGAGATGCTCGAGGCGCAGGAGCCTTTCCTGCTCGACGCTCACGTGCGCGAGGCGGGGATGGTCTATCCGATGGTCCCCGGCGGACACCGGATGGACGAGATCTTGTTGAACAAAGAAGAATGGTATCGCGATGGAGAATAGCAAGATGTATATCATCTCGGTGTATTCCGAGAATCAGGTGGGTCTGTTGAGTTCGATCTCCAACATCTTCACCCGCCGCGGCATCAATATCGAGAGCCTGACGGTGTTCCCGTCGGAGTTCCCGGGTATCCACCATTTCACCTTCCGGGCCATCACCACCGAGCACGCCGCGCGGCAGGTGGTGGGCTTCATCGAGAAGAAGGTCGAGGTGGTGCGCGCCTTCTGCTTCCCGGACAGCGCGACCAGCGCCGCGGAGCACGGCATCCTTGAAGAATATTTGCAAAAAAGAAATCAATAAAACACAGAACAACTATGGCAAAGATGAATTTCGGCGGAGTGATCGAGAATGTCGTCACCCGCGATGAGTTCCCGGTAGAAAAGGCCCGCGAGGTCCTCAAGGATGAGGTCGTGGCCATCATCGGTTACGGTATCCAGGGCCCCGGACAGGCCCTCAATCTCAAGGACAATGGCATCAACGTGATCGTGGGCCAGCGCGCCGGCAAGACCTTCGACAAGGCCGTCGGCGACGGCTGGGTGCCCGGCAAGACCCTCTTCAGCATCGAGGAAGCCTGCCAGAAGGCGACCGTCATCGAATACCTCCTCTCCGACGCCGCCCAGATCGAGCAGTGGCCCGTGGTCAAGAAGCACCTGACCCCCGGCAAGGCCCTGTATTTCTCCCACGGCTTCGGCATCACCTTCAACGACCGCACCGGCATCGTCCCGCCGAAGGACGTGGACGTGGTGATGGTGGCCCCGAAAGGCTCCGGAACCTCCGTGCGCCGGCTCTTCCTGCAGGGCCGCGGCATCAATTCCTCCTTTGCCGTCTGGCAGGACGCCACGGGCCGCGCACTCGAGCGCACCCTCGCCCTCGGCATTGCCATCGGCTCGGGCTACCTCTTCGAGACCGACTTCAAGCGCGAGGTCTATTCTGACCTCACCGGCGAGCGCGGCACCCTGATGGGCGCCATCCAGGGCCTGCTGCTGGCGCAGTACGAGACCCTGCGCGAGCACGGCCATACCCCCTCCGAGGCCTTCAATGAGACCGTCGAGGAGCTGACCCAGTCGCTGATGCCGCTCTTCGCGGAGAAAGGTATGGATTGGATGTACGCCAACTGCTCCACCACCGCCCAGCGCGGTGCGCTGGACTGGATGGGCCCGTTCCACGATGCCACCAAGCCCGTGTTCGAGAAGCTCTACAACGAGGTCGCCTGCGGCAACGAGGCCCAGCGTTCGATCGACGCCAACTCCAAACCGGATTACCGTGAGGGGCTGGAGAAGGAGCTGAAGGCGATGCGCGAGAGCGAACTCTGGCGCACCGGCGCCGCCGTCCGCGAACTGCGTCCCGAGAATAAATAAGCCCTCCCGATGGACAACAAGCGGATTTATATTTTCGATACCACCCTGCGCGACGGCGAGCAAGTCCCCGGCTGCCAGTTGAACACCGTGGAGAAGATCCAGGTGGCGAAGGCGCTGGAGGAGCTCGGCGTGGACGTGATCGAGGCCGGTTTCCCGGTCTCGAGCCCCGGAGATTTCAATTCCGTGGTGGAGATCTCCAAGGCCGTGACCTGGCCGACCATCTGCGCGCTCACGCGGGCGGTCCAGAAGGACATCGACGTGGCCGTGGAGGCGCTCCAGTACGCCAAGCACAAGCGCATCCACACCGGCATCGGCACCTCCGATTCGCACATCCGCTACAAGTTCAACTCCACGCGGGAGGAGATCCTGGAGCGGGCCGTGCGGGCGGTCAAATACGCCAAGCAGTTCGTCGAGGACGTGGAATTCTACGCCGAGGACGCCGGGCGCACGGACAATGCCTACCTGGCGCAGGTGATCGAGGCCGTGATCAAGGCCGGGGCCACGGTGGTCAACATCCCCGATACCACGGGCTACTGTCTGCCCGCGGAGTATTCGGCCAAGATCAAGTATCTGGTGGACCACGTGGACGGCATCGACAAGGCCATCATTTCCACGCATTGCCACAACGACCTCGGCATGGCCACGGCCAATACGATGGCCGGCCTGCTGGCGGGCGCCCGCCAGTGCGAAGTCACGATCAACGGCGTAGGGGAGCGTGCGGGCAACACCGCGCTCGAGGAGATCGCGATGATCCTCAAGAGCCATTCCGACATCCCCCTGATGACCAACATCAATACCACGCGCATCTATCCCGTCAGCCGGATGGTCTCCAGCCTGATGAACATGCCCGTACAGGCTAACAAGGCCATCGTGGGACGCAACGCCTTCGCGCACTCGTCCGGCATCCACCAGGACGGCGTGCTGAAGGAGGTGAGTACCTATGAGATCATCGATCCGAAGGATATCGGCCTGGACGACAACAACATCGTCCTGACGGCCCGCAGCGGCCACGCGGCCCTGCGTTTCCGCCTGGAGACCCTGGGCATCAAACTCTCCGACGAGAAACTGGACGCCTTCTACCAGGAGTTCCTCAAGCTGGCCGACAAGAAGAAGCAGATAGGCGACGACGACCTGCTCGTGCTGGCCGGCGCCGAACGGGCGGAAGTGGCCCACATCAAGCTGGACTACCTCCAGGTCACGAGCGGAAAGGGCCTGCGCCCGGTCGCGAGCATCGGCCTGGACATCGCCGGCGAGAAGTTCGAGGGCGCTGCCCACGGCAACGGTCCGGTGGACGCCGCCATCAATGCCCTGAAGTCCATCATCAAGCGCACGATGGTGATCAAGGAGTTCACGATCCAGAATATCACCAAGGGCTCTGACGACGTGGCGAAGGTGCATATGCAGGTGGAGCACGACGGGCACGTGTACTACGGCTTCGGCGCCAATACTGACATCGTGACCGGTTCGGTGGAGGCCTATATTGATTGTATTAACAAATTCCAGCACTGATGAATACGCTCTTCGACAAAATCTGGGATGCCCACGTGGTCTCGCTGATCGAAGACGGGCCCACGCAGCTCTACATCGACCGGCTCTACTGCCACGAGGTCACCAGCCCGCAGGCGTTCGACGGCCTGCGCGAGCGGGGGATCCGCTGCCTGCGCCCGGCACAGATTTTCTGCATGCCGGACCACAACACCCCGACCCACGACCAGGACAAGCCCATCGAGGATCCCGTGTCGAAGGCCCAGGTGGACGCGCTGGCGCGCAATGCCGCCGAGTTCGGCCTGACGCACTACGGGATGATGAGCCCGGACAACGGGATCATCCATGTGGTGGGCCCGGAGAAAGGTCTTTCCCTGCCGGGGATGACCATTGTCTGCGGGGATTCCCACACGTCCACCCACGGAGCCGTGGGAGCCGTGGCTTTCGGCATCGGCACGAGCGAGGTGGAGATGGTGCTGGCTTCCCAGTGCATCCTGCAGCAGAAGCCCAAGTCGATGAGCATCCGCATCGAGGGTGAGCTCGCGCCCGGCGTGACCGCCAAGGACGTGGCGCTCTACCTGATGATGAAGCTCACCACGAGCGGAGCCACCGGCTATTTCGTGGAATACCGCGGCAGCGCCGTGCGCGCGCTCTCGATGGAGGGTCGCCTGACGCTCTGCAACCTGTCCATCGAGATGGGCGCGCGGGGCGGATTCGTCGCGCCGGACGAGAAGACTTTCGCGTATCTCAAGGGCCGCGAGTACGCGCCCAAGGGAGCGGAGTGGGACCGCGCCGTCGCTCAGTGGCGTACGCTCTGCAGCGGCGAAGATGCGGTGTTCGACCGCGAAGTGGTCTTCGATGCGGCAGACATCCGTCCGATGATCACCTACGGGACCAACCCCGGGATGGGGATACCCGTAGATGGAAGTATTCCTGCAGATGCCGCGCAGAAAGCACTTGATTATATGGGATTTACAGCTGGGCAGAAATTGCTCGGACATCCCGTGGACTATGTCTTCCTCGGGGCCTGTACCAACGGGCGCATCGAGGATTTCCGGGCCTTCGCCTCGCTGGTGAAGGGCCGTCGCAAAGCCGCCGGCGTGACCGCCTGGCTGGTGCCCGGCTCCTGGGCCGTGAAGCGCCAGATCGAGGAGGAGGGCCTGGACCGCGTGCTCGCCGATGCGGGCTTCGAGGTCCGGCAGCCCGGCTGTTCCGCCTGCCTGGCGATGAACGACGACAAGATTCCCGCAGGGAAGTACGCCGTCTCGACCAGCAACCGCAATTTCGAGGGCCGTCAGGGCCCGGGTTCCCGCACCTTGCTCGCCAGCCCGCTCACCGCGGCCGCGGCGGCCGTGACGGGCGTTGTTACCGATCCCCGTACGCTATTATGAAACAGAAATTCGACATCATCGAGAGCACTTGCGTGCCCCTTCCGCTGGAGAACGTGGACACGGACCAGATCATCCCGGCCCGCTTCCTGAAAGCCACGACCCGCGACGAGAAGTTCTTCGGCGACAACCTGTTCCGCGACTGGCGCTACGATGCAGAAGGGCATCCCCGCCCGGATTTCGTGCTGAACGATCCCCGCTACGGCGGCTGCATCCTGGTGGCCGGCAAGAATTTCGGCTCCGGCTCCAGCCGTGAGCACGCCGCCTGGGCGATTGCCGGCGCGGGCTTCCGCGTGGTGATCTCCAGTTTCTTCGCCGACATCCACAAGAACAACGAACTCAACAACTTCGTGCTGCCGGTGGTAGTCTCGGAGGAGTTCCTCTCGGAACTCTTCGCCAGCATTCGCGAGAATCCGGCGATGAAGGTTCGCGTGGACGTGCCCGCCCAGACGGTGACCAACCTCGCGACGGGCCGCAGCGAACGCTTCGAGCTCAATGCCTACAAGAAGTATTGTTTAACCCACGCTCTGGACGATATCGACTATCTACTGGAGCAGAAAAACAAGATAGAAGCTTTTGAACGCGAAAGGAAATAGGATAGAAATCCTCGATACCACCCTGCGCGACGGCGAGCAGACCGCGGGTGTCTCGTTCAACGCGGACGAGAAACTGGCGATCGCCCAGCTGCTCGTGGAGGAGTTGAAGGTGGACCGCCTGGAGGTGGCTTCAGCCCGCGTGTCCAAGGGAGAGTCGGAGGCCTTCCGGCGCATTTGTACCTGGGCCGCGGCCGCCGGCTGCCTGGACCGGATCGAGGCGCTGGGATTCGTGGATGACGGCGTGTCCGTGGACTGGATCGCGGACGCCGGCGGCCGGGTGGTGAACATCCTGGCCAAGGGCTCCCTGCGGCACCTGGTGGGACAGCTCGGCAAGACGCCCGAACAGCACGCCGCCGACATCATCCGCGTGATCGGGCACGCAAGCGTGCGCGGGATGGTCGTCAACCTGTATCTCGAGGACTGGTCGAACGGGATGGCCGATTCGCCGGACTATGTCTTCAATCTGCTGGATCAGCTCCGTTTCCAGCCGGTGCAGCGCGTGATGCTGCCCGACACCCTCGGGGTGCTCAATCCCTGGCTGGTGGAGTCGTACATCACCCGGATGCGGGAGCACTTCCCCCATATGCGCTTCGACTACCACGGGCACAACGACTATGGTCTGGCCATCGCCAACACCCTCGCGGCTGCGCGGGCCGGTGTGAGCGGCGTGCATGTGACCGTCAACGGACTGGGCGAGCGCAGCGGCAATGCCCCCCTGGCGGGGGTCGTGGCGGCGCTCCAGGACCATCTGGGCTGCGCCGTGGGCGTGGATGAGACCAAGCTGACGCACGTCTGCAAATACGTGGAGAGCATCTCCGGCATCCGCATCCCCGACAACGAGCCGGTGGTGGGGGAGAACGTCTTCACGCAGAGCAGCGGGGTGCACGCCGACGGCGACACCAAGGCCGGCCTCTATGCCAATCCGCTGCTGCCGCAGCGTTTCGGACGTACGCGCAGCTATGCCCTCGGCAAGATGAGCGGCAAGGCCAATATCGTGATGAACCTCGACAAGCTGGGCATCCGGCTCACCCCGGACCAGGTCAAACTCGTGACCCAGCGCGTGGTCGAGCTGGGCGACAAGAAGGAGGCGCTGGCCGCCGAGGACCTGCCCTTCATCATCGCGGACGTGCTCAAGACCTCCCACAATCCTTCGCAGGACAATATCCACATCGTGAATTACTCGCTCCAGCTGGCCCGCGGGATGCGTCCCGTGGCCGTGGTGAAGGTGAGCATTCACGGCGAGGAATATGAGGCCGCAGCCCCCGGCGACGGCCAGTACGACGCCTTCATGAAGGCCCTCTGGGTCATCTACGAGAAGCTCGGCAAGACGCACCCGGTCCTGACCGACTACCAGGTCACGATCCCGCCGGGCGGCAAGACCGACGCCCTCGTGTCGGCGAGCATCGCCTGGAAGAAGGGCGACTATGAGTTCAAGACCCGCGGCATCGACTCCGACCAGACGGAGGCCGCCATCAAGGCCACGGTCAAGATGCTCAATATCATCGAAAACATGGATTTAAATCAACTGAAATGAAACTGAATATAGCCCTTCTCCCCGGGGACGGCATCGGCCCCGAAGTGGTCGGCCAGGCCGTCAAGGCCGTGGACGCCGTCTGCCGCAAGTTCGGACACGAGGTGTCCTATCATTTCGCGTATGCGGGCGCCTGCGCCATCGATCGTTTCGGCGACGCTTTCCCGGATGTGACCTACCAGACCTGCCTGGCGTGCGACGCCGTGCTGTTCGGCGCCGTGGGCGATCCCAAGTACGACAACGATCCCACCGCCAAGGTGCGCCCGGAGCAGGGCCTGCTGGCGATGCGCAAGCAGCTCGGGCTTTACGCCAACCTCCGCCCGGTGGAGACCTTCAAGTCCCTGGTCCACAAGTCTCCGCTCAAGGAGGAACTCGTGGACGGGGCGGATTTCCTCTGCATCCGCGAACTGACCGGCGGCATGTATTTCGGCGAAAAGGGCCGGCTGGACGGGGGCGACACCGCCTACGATACCAACATCTACCACCGCTATGAGATCGAGCGCATCCTCAAGCAGGCTTTCTCCTTCGCGATGCGCCGGCGCAAGCACCTGACCGTGGTGGACAAAGCCAACGTGCTGGAGTCCTCGCGCCTGTGGCGCCAGGTGGCCCAGGAGATGGCCCCGCAATACCCGGAGGTCCAGACGGACTATATGTTCGTGGACAACGCCGCGATGAAGCTCATCACGGGACCGAAGTTTTTCGATGTGATCGTGACCGAGAATACCTTCGGCGACATCCTCACCGACGAGGCGAGCGTGGTGTCCGGATCGATGGGTCTGCTGGCCTCCGCCTCCATCGGCGAGAAGACCGGGGTGTACGAACCCATCCACGGATCCTATCCGCAGGCAGCTGGCAAAAACATCGCGAACCCCCTCGCGACCATCCTTTCGGCCGCGATGATGTTCGAATATGCCTTCGGTCTGATGGAGGAAGGAGCCGCAATTCGTAAAGCGGTGGCTCTCAGCATTGAAAACAATTTTGTCACCGAAGATTTGGCCGCTTCCGGACCTGCTCGGAGCACCTCTGAAGTGGGCGATTGGGTGGCTGCACACATATGAAAAACCGAATTATAAGAAATAATTATGGCACAGATTGATTGGGATTCTTTGGGCTTCGATGCCTACCGTACCCGGACCGTCGTCCTGGCGCATTACCGCGATGGCGCCTGGTCGGATATCGAATTGACGGAGACTTTCTCCTTTACCATCGACCCGTTCATGCAGGGCCTCCATTATGCGATCTCCTGCTTCGAGGGACTGAAGGCTTTCCACCAGAAGGACGGCTCGATCGTGATGTTCCGCCCGGACAAGAATGCCGCCCGCATGGCCCGTTCGGCCCGTTTCCTGGGCCTTCCGGCGCCCTCTGAGGAGATGTTCATCCGGATGTGCGAACTTTGCGTCAAGCACAATCTGGAGTTCCTGCCGCCCTACGGGCATCAGGCTTCGATGTACCTGCGGCCGCTGCTCTTCGCTCCGCATCCGCAGATGCAGCTGGTTCCGTATCCGGAGGTGACCCTGGCCGTGATGTGCGCGCCGGCCGGTTCCTATTATGGGGCCCACCTGCGCAGCGCGGCGGCGGTGATCCCGGGAGATTTCGACCGGGCGGCTCCCAAGGGCACGGGCAGCTACAAGCTCAGCGCGAACTACGCCGGCACCTTCGTGCCCTACAAAATCGCCCACGAACAGGGCTACGCGGAGTTGTTGTACCTCAATTCGGCGACCCGCGAGTACGTGGATGAGTTCGGATCGTCCAACTTCTTCGGAATCAGGGATGGAAACAAATATGTCACCCCGCTTTCAGACTCGGTTTTGCCCTCGATTACAAACCTGACGCTGCAGGAATGCGCCGCTGATTTCGGGATGACCGTCGAGAAGCGCCCCGTTCCCCTGGAGGAGCTCGCGGAGTTCTCCGAGGCGGGCGGTTGCGGCACGGCCGTGGTGATCACGCCGATGTCCCACATCGACATGAAGCCCGTGCTGGCCGGTTCCGAGGTTTCGCGGAGTTTCCGTTACGAGAAGGACGGGGAAGTGGGTCCGTTCTGCACCAAGTTGTACAAGCGCATCACCGGGATCCAGTTCGGCGAACTGGAGGACGTCCACGGCTGGTGCTACAAGATTTAAGGAACGATGAAGATTTTCAGCGAAGCGCAAGTGGCGGACGCGTGCCGCGCCAACAGCATTGCGGACCTTTCCACGGCGACGATCGGGGAGATCCTGCTGGCGGCACAGTACCTCGAGCAGCAGACGGGCATTCCCTTCGTCCGGATGGACCAGGGGTCCCCGGGTCTGCCCGTCAACCATTTCGGCGTGGAGGCTGAGAAGCGGGCGCTGGATCGCGGGGTGGGTTCCCAATATCCGCCCGCCGCGGGCGTGCCCGAATTGAAAGAGGCTGCTTCGGAGTTCATCCGCGCGTTCATCGACGTGGAGCTGAGTCCCCGGGGCTGCGTGCCCACCACGGGTTCCGTGGCTGCGTCCTTCGGCGCGTTCATCGGCTGCACGCAGCGCATTCCCGGCAAGGACAAGGTGCTCTTCGTCGATCCGGGTTTCCCGATCCAGAAGTCGCAGCTGCGCGTGCTCGGGATCGGCTGGCGCGAGTTTGATATCTACGCCTGGCGCGGGGCCGCCCGGCTCCGGGAGAAACTGGAGGCCGAGCTGGCCGCGGGCGATATCGCCGCCATCGTGTATTCCAACCCCAACAATCCCGCGTGGATCTGCCTGGAGGAAGAGGAGTTGCAGGTGATCGGCGAGCTGGCCACGAAGTACGACGCCGTGGTGATGGAGGATCTGGCCTATTTCTGCATGGATTACCGGCGGGACCTGGGTCATCCGTATCAGCCGCCTTTCGTGCCCACCGTGGCCCGTTATACCGACAATTACATCCTGATGCTGTCCGCGTCCAAGATTTTCAGCTACGCCGGCCAGCGCATCGCCCTCTGCTGCATCGGAGACCGTCTCTACGAGCGGCAGTATCCCGCGCTTGCGGAGCGCTACCTCGACGCCGGGGTGTTCGGCGTGAGCCTCACTGCCTCGATCCTGTATATGATCACGAGCGGCTGCACGGCTACCACGCAGTATGCCTATGCCGAGATGCTGCGGCTTTCGTGCGAGGGAAAGATTGATTTCGTCGCGGATACGCGCGAGTATGAACGCCGTGCCCGCCGGATGAAGGAGATCTTCTGCCGCCACGGCTTCAGCGTGGTCTATGATCGCGACGTGACCCGCGAGGTAGGGGACGGTTTCTTCTTCACGCTCGGCTACGAGGGCCTGAGCGGGGACGAGCTGGTGGTCGAATTGATGTACTACGGGGTGAGCAGCATCTCGCTCTCCACCACGGGCAGCCGGCAGCAAGGCGTGCGCGGCTGCACGAGCCGGATGCGCGAAGAGTTGTATCCGGTGCTGGATGAAAGGATGGCGGAGTTCGAGCGGGACCACCCGAAGAAATGATTTAGATGAGATACAATAAACTTGTCATAGATAAACCCTTCGAGTTTGAGGCTGGGGGCCGGCTGGACCACCTGGAGTTGGTGTATTACACCTCCGGGCGGCCCTATCGTCCGGGGGAGCGGGTGGTGTGGATCTGCCACGCGTTGACCGGTAATGCCAATCCCGAGGACTGGTGGCCGCAGCTGGTTGGACGGGGCAAGTTCTTCGATCCGGACAAGTATTTCATCGTGTGTGCGGCGATGCTCTGTTCACCCTACGGGGAAACGGGGCCCGCCTCGATCAACCCGGCCACAGGCCGGCCGTATTTCTTTGATTTTCCGCGCACGACCGTGCGTGATATCGTGAATGCCGAGATCCTGGTACGCAAGCACCTGGGCATCGAGCATATCGATATGATGCTGGGCCCGTCGATCGGCGGGTTCCAGGCCCTGGAATGGGTGATCATGGAGCCGGAGGTGGTGCGGGACGTGGTGTTCCTGGCCACGGCCACCCGCGTCAATCCTTTTATGACCGCGTTCAACGAGTCGCAGCGCATGGCCCTGGAGGCCGATCCGACCTTCCGCGCCGCCAAGGACTTGTCCGGCGGAAGCGCCGGGCTCGCCTGCGCGCGCTCGATCGCCTTGATTTCCTACCGTACCTACGCCGGCTACAACCTCACCCAGGCCGAGCCGGAGGTGGATACCCTCTTCGCCGACCGGGCGGCGTCGTACCAGCGCTACCAGGGGCTCAAGCTCCTGCGGCGGCATTTCGACGCCTATAGCTACTGGTACCTTACCTACGCGTTGGACAGCATGAATGTCGGACGCGGCCGGGGTGGGGTGGAGGCTGCGCTCTCGCGCATCCAGGCCAATTGTATGATGATCAGCATCGAGAGCGACGTGCTCTTCCCGCCCAGTCACGGGCGGGCTACCGTAGCCGCGCTGAAGTACGCCGCATACCGCGAGATCTCTTCGGAGTTCGGCCACGACGGCTTCCTGATCGAGAATGACCAGTTGGTTGACATCCTGCGGCCTTTGCTTGAAAAATATTGAACCGTTAGTATATAAAGATTTAGGCTTATGAAAGTGATGAAATTCGGCGGTACCTCCGTGGGGTCCGCCCAACGCATCAAGAACGTCGCCGACCTGATCTGCCGCGGGGGCCGCAACATCGTGGTCCTGTCTGCGATGTCGGGCACGACGAATTCGCTGATCGAGTTCTCCGACTATCTCTACAACCGCAACACCGAGGGTGCGCGGGAGACGATCGAGCGGCTCGCGGCGAAGTACCGCGGGGTGATCGGGGAGTTGTATGAGACCGCCGAGGCACGCAAGGAGGCACAGCAGTATGCCGACAGCGTGTTCGCCTTTTTGAAGACTTTCACCAAGAAACTTTTCACGCAGGTGGAGGCCAAGATCGTGGTGGCGCAGGGAGAACTGCTCTCCACCACGCTGATGACCCTGTTCCTGCACGAGCGGGGCGTGGCCGCCGAACTGCTTCCCGCCCTGGAGTTCATGAAGATCGACGCGCACGGAGAGCCGGATGTCGACTACATCCGCGAGAAATTGACGGGACTGCTGGAGCAGTATCCCAAGGCGCCGCTCTACATCACGCAGGGCTTCATCTGTCGCAATTCCCACGACGAGATCGACAACCTGCAGCGAGGCGGTTCCGACTACACGGCCTCGCTCGTGGGCGCGGTCCTGGGGGCTGAGGAGATCCAGATATGGACCGATATCGACGGGATGCACAACAACGATCCGCGCATCGTGGACCATACCTCCGCCGTGCGCCATCTCCACTTCGAGGAGGCGGCTGAGCTGGGCTATTTCGGGGCCAAGATCCTGCATCCTACCTGCATCCAGCCGGCCAAGTTCGCCGGTATTCCGGTGCTGCTGCTCAATACGATGGACCCGGATGCGCCGGGGACCCTCATCGACAATGTCCCGGAGAACGGGACGATCAAGGCCATCGCGGCCAAGGACAACATCACGGCCATCCGCATCAAGTCTTCGCGCATGCTCCTGGCGCACGGTTTCCTGCGCAAGGTGTTCGAGATTTTCGAGAGCTACCAGACCCCCATCGATATGATCTGCACCTCGGAGGTGGGCGTGTCGATGTCCATCGACAACACGCGCCACCTGGGCGAGATCGTGCACGATCTCAAGAAATACGGCACCGTGAGCGTGGACCTGGATATGTGCATCATCTGCGTGGTAGGTGATATGGACTGGGAGAACGTAGGCTTCGAGTCGCGCGCCCTGGATGCGATGAAGGACATTCCTGTGCGGATGATTTCCTATGGGGGCAGCAACTACAACATCTCCTTCCTCGTCCGCGGGGAGGACAAGGCGCGCGCCCTGCGTTCCTTGAGCAAAGGCCTGTTCGAGTGATGTTGAAAGGCGATTTCCCCGTAGAGCGGTTCCGGGATATCCCCACGCCGTTCTATTACTACGACCTGCCGCTGCTGCGGCGGACGCTGGATGTGGTGCAGCGTCAGCTGGACCGTAACCCCACGTACCGCGTGCACTATGCGATCAAGGCCAATTTCAATCCGCGCATCCTCGCGGAGATTGCGGCGCGCGGGTTCGGGGCCGATTGCGTGAGCGGCGCGGAGGTGCGTGCCGCCCTCGCGGCCGGTTTTCCGCCGGAAGGCATCGTTTTCGCCGGAGTGGGCAAGAGCGATGCGGAGATCCGTTTCGCCCTGCAGCAGGGCATCGCGCGTTTCAACGTGGAGTCCGCCGCGGAGCTGGAGGTCATCGACGAGATCGCGGGCACGCTGGGCTGCGTGGCGCCGGTGAGTCTGCGCATCAATCCCGACATCGGGGCGCATACCCACGCCGGGATCACCACGGGCCTGGCGGAGAACAAGTTCGGCATCAATTACGAGCAGATGGACGAGGTGATGGATCTGTCGCTGAGTCTGCCGCACGTGCGCTATTGCGGGCTGCATTTCCACATCGGTTCGCAGATTCTCGACATGATGGATTACGTGGCGCTGTGCAACCGCATCAACGAACTGGTGCTGCGCCTGCAGCGTGCCGGCCGCCGGGTCGGCGATATCAACGTGGGCGGCGGCTTGGGGATCAATTATCAGCATCCCAACCACCTGCCCATCGCGGATTTCGAGGGTTGGTTCGAGGTATTCCGCAAGCATTTGCGGCTGCCTGAGGGCACGGAGGTGCATTTCGAGCCGGGCCGGAGCCTGGTGGCGCCCTGCGGGACGCTGATCGCGCGGGTGCTGTATGTCAAGCAGGGGACGCGCAAGCAGTTCGCGATCATCGACGGGAGCATGACCGAGCTGGTCCGCCCGGCGATGTACAAGGCTTATCATCGCGTGGAGAATCTCTCTTCGGACGAGCCGGAGGAGGTCTATGACGTGGTGGGACCGGTGTGCGAGAGTTCCGACGTGTTCGTCAAAGAGGCGTCGATCGACCGCTGCCGCCGGGGCGACCTGATGGCCATCCGCTCGGCGGGGGCCTATGGGGAGTCGATGGCCTCGCATTACAATTGCCATCCGCTGCCTGACTGTTTCTTCTTCGAGGGTTGACGGAGCTGCATAGAACGAAAAAGCCTCCCTTCGCGTCCGAAGGGAGGCTTTCGTTTGCTGTCCGGGTCCGGCTATTTCAGGACATTCAGGATGTTCTTGAGCTGGGAGACGGTGTCGGACACGCCGGGGGCGGAGTTGCTGACAGCCGGGACGACGCCGGTGACGGCGGCTTTGGCGGCAGCAGTCGCGATGGCCGAAGTGTCGAGATTTGCCAGACCCTTCAAGCCGCTGATCACGCCTGAGACGTTGGAGTTGTTGACCGCGTTCTTGGAGCCGCTGATCAGACCCTTGGTGAAGCTCTCCAGGAAGGAGGCGTTGCCCTTCGCAGCGGACTTGGCACCGGTGATGACATTACCGAGGTTGATGATGTTGGTGATGCTGCTCAGGTCGATGGCACCCGTGGAGGTCAGCACTTCGGCGAGGTCCACCAGGGCGGCGCCGGCGTTGGTGCCCTTGGTGAGGGCGGTGGAGGCTACACTCTTAAGCACGGAGCAAGAGGAGAGCAGGGAGAGGGCGACCAGTGCGGCGGCCAGATACTTGAAAATTCTCATACGTACAAGATTTTAAAGTTGAAATGGTTATTATGAAAACAAAAATAGGAAAAAATATTTTAGATTGTCCTATCTTTGTCCAATGATGAAGCATTTTTCTGTGTTCCTGCTGGCCTTGGGCATCCTTTTCGGCTGCGATGCCCCCGTCCGCCAGGCCGTCCGCGCGCAGCTGGCGTCTTTTCCGGAGATTCCGGGGCTGGAGGGGGATCTGGTGCGGATTGATTCGCTGATGAGTGCGGGCTCGCTCATCCTCCACCACAGCCCCGAATTCGGCGCAGCCTACCACCCCCACTACCGCATCATCGCCCGCGAGCTCCTCGCCACCCTCCCCGGGCTCCCGGAAGAATAAACTTGTCCCGCCGGCCCGGGGGTGTTTTCTTTATTCCATGGTCGCGAGGAGGGCGGCGTGGAAAGCGGGGAAGCGCTGGGCGATGACGGCGGGGCGGCCGCCGTCGAAGAAGCAGTGGACGGTCTCGCCGGTGCAGACGAGTTTGCCGCCGAGGCGCATTTCGTAGGCGATGATGAGTTTGACTTCGCTGAGTTGCTTGACCCCTACCGAGATCTCGATGACGTCCTTGAAGGTGGTGGGTTTCTTGTAGTTGCAGCTCACGGCGACGACCGGGGACACGATGCCCTCGGCTTCCATCCGCTCGAAGCCGTAGCCCAGCTGGTCCATCCAGTCGAGGCGCGCCTCTTCCATGAAGCGTATGTAGTTGGAGTGATGGGTCACGCCCATCTTGTCAGTCTCGTAGTACTTGACCTCGTGGAGATAAGGTCTCATGGCTCGATGTTTTTTTCTTCGTCCCAGGTGGAAGAGTCGATCCCGAATTCGGATGGGTGGAAGACAGGATCTTTCTCGCCCGCTTTCAGCCGGCGCTCATAGTCGCGCAGCGCCGCAATGGCCTTGGGGCAGAGGAAGAGCAGGGCCACGACGTTGATCCAGGCCATCAGGCCTACGCCGATGTCGCCCATCTGCCAGATGGTGTCGGTCTCGCGCAGGGCACCGAATACCGTAGCGCCGAGCAGGACGAGGCGGGAGCACCAGACGGTGATGTTCTCTCCGAGTTTGGTAGCCCGCTTGCTGCGGTGGAAGAGGTAGACGATGGCGGATTCGACATAGAAATAGTAGGCCATGATGGTAGTGAACACGAAGAAGACCAGCACGATGCCGACGAACTGGCTGCCGATGCCGTGCAGGGCGGAATCCACGGCGGCCTGGGTGTAACCCACATAGTTGTTGCCGAGATCCGGCGCATTCGACACCAGCATCTCTCCGGTCTTGGCGTCGAGGATGTTGAAGGTCCCCGAGCAGAGGATCATCAGGGCCGTGGCCGTACAGACCAGCAGGGTGTCCACATAGACGGAGAAAGCCTGCGCGAAGCCCTGGCGGGCCGGGTGGGGGACGTCGGCCGAGGCCGAGACGATGGCACCGCCGCCCTGGCCGGCTTCGTTGGAGAAGATGCCGCGCTTGACGCCCATCATAATGGTGGAGCCGAGGATGCCGCCCGCAATGGGACGGATGCCGAAGGCGCTCGTGACGATGGTCCCGAGCACGGCGGGCACCTGGTCGATGTGCAGGGCGATGATCACCAGCGACAGGATGATGTAGGCGAGGGCCATGAAGGGGGTGACGATCGAGGCCACGCGGGCGATGCCCTTGACGCCGCCGATGATCACCAGGGCGAGCAGCAGGGCGAGCCCGAGTCCGGAGACGAGGGGCGAGACGCCGAAAGCGTTGCCCAGGGCGGAGGAGACGCCGTTGGCCTGGACCGTGGGCAGCAGCGCGCCGTTGGCCACGATGGTCGCGATGGCGAAGGCGATGCCGAGCCACTTGAGTTTCATTCCGTGCTCGATGTAGCTGTAGGGGCCGCCGCGGAAATTTTTGCGGTGGTGGAACTTGTACATCTGGGCAAGGGTGGACTCGACGAAGGCCGTGGATGCCCCGAAGAAGGCAATGAGCCACATCCAGAAGACGGCGCCGGGGCCGCCCAGGGCGATGGCCGTGGCCACGCCGACGATGTTGCCCGTGCCCACACGCCCGGAGAGGGCCACGCAGAAGGCCTCGAATGAGGAGATGCCCTTCTTGGAGGAGCCGCCGTCACTGTCGGAGGCTTTCTTGGCGAAGAGCGAGCGGATCAGCAGTTTGAAGCGCCGGACCTGCACGAAGCCCGTGCGGATGGAGAAATAGACGCCTGCGAAGATGAGCAGGGCGACCAGCGCAGGGCTCCAAACAATATTGTTGACCAGCGAGACGATTTTCTCGAACATATACTAAACGGTTAATTTCCAATAAGTCTCCAGATCGGAGGGGGCCCGCCAGTCGCCGCGCGGCGAGAGCGAGACGCTACCGACTTTCGGCCCGTCGGGCAGGCAGGAACGCTTGAACTGCTGCTGGAAGAAACGCTTCAGGAAGGTCTCCAGCCATTTGCGCAGGGTAGGCTCGTCATAGACCCCGTCGAAAGCCTTGCGGGCGAGGAAGAGGAGTTTGTCGGGACCCGCGCCGGAGCGGAAGAAGTGGTAGAGGAAGAAGTCGTGGAGTTCGTAGGGGCCCACGGTCTCCTCGGTCTTCTGGGCGATCTTGCCTTCGGCGTCGGCGGGCAGCAATTCCGGGCTGATCGGGGTGTCCACGATGTCCAGCAGGGTGCGGTGGATGTCGCCGGTGGTGTCGAACTTATTGTCGGCGGCCCAGCGGACCAGGGTGCGCACCAGGGTCTTGGGAACGCTTGCGTTGACCCCGTACATCGACATATGGTCGCCGTTGTAGGTGCACCAGCCGAGGGCGAGCTCGGAGAGGTCGCCCGTGCCGACCACGATGCCGCCTTCTTTGCCGGCGACGTCCATGAGCAGCTGGGTGCGCTCGCGCGCCTGGCTGTTCTCATAGGTGAGGTCGTGCACCGATTCGTCCTGGCCGATGTCGGCGAAATGCTGGCGTACGCCGGGGACGATGGAAATCTCGCGGGCAGTGATGCCCAGTTCGCGCATCAGGTCCACAGAGTTGTCGTGGGTACGGTGCGTGGTGCCGAAACCGGGCATGGTGATGCCGATAATATTCTCCCGCGGCAGGCCGAGCACGTCGAAGGCGAGCGCGGTCACCAGCAGGGCGAGGGTGGAGTCGAGTCCGCCGGACACACCGATCACGGCTTTCTTGCAGCGGATGTGCTCCATGCGTGTGGTCAGGCCCGCCACCTGGGCGGCGAGGATTTCGCGGCAGCGCAGTTCGAGCTCTTCCGGATTGCCTTGCGGCACGAAGGGATGCGGCTCGATGCGGCGCAGCAGGCAGGCCTCGAAGTCGGTCGGGGCGGCTTCTCCCGCATCCTGGAGGATGTATGGCGGGACGGGGCCCTCGAAGCCGAAACTGTGCTCCTTGGCGCGCAGCGTGTCGAGACGCTGAACGTCCACGTCGGCGCAGATGAAGCGGCTGCCGCGGGCGAAGCGCTCTCCTTCGGCGAGGAACGCGCCGTTCTCGCAGATCAGCGAGGAGCCGGCCCAGACGAGGTCGGTGGTGGACTCGCCCTCGGCGCAGGAACAATAGACGTAGGCGGCGTAGAGCCGGGACGAGGTGGCTCCCACGAGGCTCTTGCGGTATTCGTGTTTGAAGAGATAATCGTTGCTGGCGGAGAGGTTGAGGATCAGCTGCGCGCCTGCGATGGCCGCCTGCGAGCTGGGAGGTACGGGCACCCAGAGGTCCTGGCAGATTTCGATGGCGGCCGTGGCCTCGCCGATGCGGAAGAGCTGGCGCGTGCCGAGCAGGATATCCTCCTGGCCGGCGAAACGCACGCGGGCGCAGCCGCCGGGCAGGGCGCGGGCGGGGGCGAACCAGCGCGGCTCGTAGAACTCGCTGTTGCCGGCGAGGTAGCTCTTGGGCACGATGCCGAGGATTTTGCCGCCGCGTGCAGCCATGGCGCAGTTGAAGAGCCGGCCGGCATGGCGCAGGGGAGCGCCGACCACGACCATCGCACCGAGGCTGGCGGTCCCGGCGACGATGCTCGCGACGGCCTGCTCGGCGTCTTCCAGCAGGCGGTTCTGCCCGAAAAGGTCGGCGCAGGTGTAGCCCGTCACGCACAGTTCCGGGAACACGATCACCGAGCACTGCTGCCCGGCCGCCTGCGCACATAACTGAAGAATCTCCCGGGCATTGGCCGCCGGGTCGGCCACGTGGACGCGCGGCATCGCCGCTGCAACACGGATGAATCCAAGATGCTTCATACGGCAAAGATACCGTTTTTACCTTATATATGAAAGAAAACGGGAAATGAAAAAAAATTAGAAAATCCTTGTTTCCTCAATTTTTTCTTCTTAACTTGCACTCGAATTTTTGGTTTAGTAGTAGTGGTTCGTAACCTTAATATCCAGCAGCAGGAGCAGCAGTCCCAGTCCCAGCAGGTCCGGGTTGCTTCTTGCTGCGTATAACTCCAGCCGTATGCGGCACATGATTGACAGAAGCAAATAGAATTTAGATATGAGAGGCTGGTCCCGACGGGATCAGCCTCTCTCGCATTTAAAGGGTATAAAGTTAGTTTAACAAATAGTGTATTCATTATGGACAGAATCGATTTAGTCAAGGAATCCTTCGAGAGGAAAGAGGTTCCGGCAGAAGTTCCCGCTGGGAAAACTTCCGAGTACTTCGGCGAACTCGTTTTCGACCGCAAGAAGATGTGCAAATATCTTGATGCTGAGAGCCTCCACGCCTTGCTTGACTGCATCGAGGGCGGGCACGCCCTCGACCGCAAGACCGCCGACGGCGTGGCCCGCGGCATGAAGGAATGGGCGATGGAGCACGGCGTGACCCACGTCACCCACTGGTTCCAGCCCCTGACCGAAGGGACTGCCGAGAAACACGACTCCCTGATCGACTACGATGGCAAAGGCGGCGTGATCGAGACCTTCGACGGCAAGATGCTCGCCCAGCAGGAGCCGGACGCTTCGTCCTTCCCCAGCGGCGGCATCCGTGCCACCTTCGAAGCCCGCGGCTACACGGCCTGGGATCCGACCTCCCCGGTCTTCATCCTGGACGACACCCTCTGCATCCCGACTGTTTTCATTTCCTATACCGGTGAGGCCCTGGACTACAAGACCCCGCTCAAGAAGGCCCTCAAGGCCGTCAGCGACGCCGCCGTGCCCATCTGTAAGCTCTTCGACCCGGACGTGACCAAAGTCTATTCCTACCTTGGCTGGGAGCAGGAGTATTTCCTCGTGGATGAAGCGCTTTACGCTGCCCGCACGGACCTGATGATCACCGGCCGCACCCTCTTCGGCCATAATTCCTCGAAGAACCAGCAGTTGGACGACCATTATTTCGGCGCCATTCCTTCGCGCGTGGCCAATTTCATGCGTGACCTCGAGATCGCCGGCCACCGCCTGGGCATTCCCATCAAGACGCGCCACAACGAGGTGGCCCCCAACCAGTTCGAGTTGGCGCCGATCTATGGCGAGACCAACCTGTCCAACGACCAGAACCAGATCATAATGAACCTGATGGGCCGCATCGCCCGCAAGCACGGCTTCGTGGTGCTCCTGCACGAGAAGCCTTTCGACGGCGTGAATGGTTCCGGCAAGCACAACAACTGGTCGCTCGGCACGAATACGGGCACCCCGCTGCTTGCTCCGGGCAAGGACGCCAAGGGCAACCTGCAGTTCGTCACCTTCTTCGTAAACGTGCTCGCCGCCGTGCAGAAGCACAACGCCCTGCTCAAGGCCTCCATCGCCAGCGCCACCAACGCCCATCGTCTGGGCGCCAACGAAGCGCCGCCGGCAATCGTGTCCGCCTTCCTCGGCCGCACGATGACCGAGGTGCTGCACAAGCTCCTCGAGGTCCCTTCCGATACCCCGATCGAGATCGCCGGCAAGAAAGGCAAGAGCGTGGGGCTGGTGGAGATCCCGGAGATCTTCGTGGACAATACCGACCGCAACCGCACCTCGCCGTTCGCCTTTACCGGCAACCGTTTCGAGTTCCGCGCCGTGGGTTCCTGCGCCAACTGTGCCGGAGCGATGACCACGCTGAACGCCGCCGTGGCCGAGCAGCTCATCGAATTCAAGGCCGCCGTAGAGAAGGAACTTGCCGCCGGCAAGGCCACCAACGTGGCCCTGATGGACGCCCTCAAGCCCATCATCAAATCCATCCTGGATGTGGTCTGCTTCGACGGTAACGGCTATACCGAAGAATGGAAGAAAGAGGCGGAGCGCCGCGGTCTCGACATCGAGACCAACGTGCCGAAGATGTTCTGCGAATTTACCAAGCCTGCCGCGGTGAATATGTTCACCAAGACCGGCGTCTATACCGAAAAAGAACTCGAGGCCCGCAACGAGGTGAAGTGGGAAACCTACACCAAGAAGGTCCAGATCGAGTCCCGCGTGATGGTGCGCATGGCCTTGAACCACATCATTCCCGCCGCCCTCGAATACAAGGCCAAGCTCCTGCAGGAACTGACCCTGGCGAAGGGCATCTACGGCAACCTGGACGGCTGTGCCACCGAACTGCACATCCTGGACGACATCAACAAATACGTGGAGGATGTACGCGTCAAGGCGGCTGCCATGAAAGAGGCCCGCAAGGCAGCAAACCTCATCGAAGACGAATACGAAAAGGCTCTGGCCTACCACGAGATTGCCGAAAGCCTCTTCGCCTTGCGACGCCCGATCGACAAACTTGAAGAGGTTGTAGACAACAAGATGTGGCCGCTTCCGAAGTACCGCGAACTACTGTTTATCAGCTAGGGAGCGGTACTCCCTTTTTATAGCGTTGGTTAGTTGAAGAATTAGTTAGTAGTTAATGTCTGACGGTTTATATAATCCGGCATCGGAACACGATGCCTGCGGGGTGGGTATGGTCGTGAACATCCGCGGCGACAAGACCCACGAACTGGTGGACAACGCCCTGACGGTGCTCGAGAATATGAGCCACCGTGGTGCGGAAGGTGCAGACGGCAAGTCGGGAGACGGGGCCGGCATCATGGTCCAGATCCCGCACGAGTTCATCCTACTGCAGGGCATCCCCGTTCCGGAAAAGGGACGCTACGGCACCGGCCTGGTGTTCCTGCCCAAGGAAGCCGCCAAGCAGGAGCGCATCCTGGATTTTGTCAAGAACGAAGTCGAACACGAAGGCTGCGTGCTCAGCCACGTCCGCGAGGTGCCGGTGAACTCCGCCTGCCTCGGCGAGGAAGCGGCGAAGGGCGAACCCTACACGGTGCAGATCTTCGTGACCAGTGCGGAATTCATCGAGGAGTCGGATTTCGAGCGTAAGCTCTACCGCATCCGCAAACACGTCGAGCGGCTGGGGGAGGACGGCTACATCTGCTCCCTGTCCACGCGCAACATCGTGTACAAGGGCATGCTGACCAGCCGCCAGTTGCGCGAGTACTACACGGACCTGACCAGTCCGTGGTTCACCAGCGCGATGGCCATCGTCCACTCCCGCTTCTCCACGAACACCTTCCCGCAGTGGAGCCTGGCGCAGCCTTTCCGCATGCTCTGCCACAACGGCGAGATCAACACCATCCGGGGCAATCGGAGCTGGATGCAGGCCCGCCAGAGCGTGTTGAACTCGGGCGCACTGGGCGACATCAGCGACCTCACGCCCATCATCCAGCCGGATATGAGCGATTCGGCCAGCCTGGACAATGCGCTGGAGTTTCTGACCCGGAGCGGGCTCAGCCTGCCGCAGGCCGTCTCCGTGCTGATGCCGGAGAGCTTCGACGGCACGAACCCCATTTCGGAGGATCTGCGCGCCTTCTATGAATATCATTCCATCCTGATGGAGCCCTGGGACGGTCCGGCGACGCTGCTTTTCAGCGACGGTCGTTACGCCGGCGGCATCCTGGACCGCAACGGCCTGCGTCCCGGCCGCTATACCATCACCAAACGCGGCCTGCTGGTCGTCGCGAGCGAGGTGGGCGTGCTGGACTTCGACCCTACGGAAATCGAGTGCAAGGGCCGGCTGGAACCGGGCAAGATGCTGCTGGTGGACACCAAGGAAGGCAAGATCTGGTACGATGCCGAGATCAAGGAGCAACTGGCCGGGGAGCATCCCTATCGAAAGTGGCTCGCCGCGGGCCGCATCCAGCTGGAAGACCTGCACAGCGGTCGCCGGATCGAGCACAACGAAGCCGACCTGCTGCACAAGGAACTCCTGTTCGGCTGCACGGCGGAAGACGTCGAGAACAGCCTCAAGCCGATGTGCCTGCGGGGCATCGAAGCCACCTCTTCGATGGGCAACGACACTCCGCTGGCCGTGCTGACGGAGCGCCCGCAAAGTTTCTTTAATTATTTCCGGCAGCAGTTCGCCCAGGTGACCAACCCGCCTATCGACTCCATCCGCGAGCAGATGGTGATGTCGCTGTTCGAGTATATCGGACGCGTGGGCACCGGCATCCTGACCCCGGACGAAGAGAACTGCAAGATGGTGCGTCTGCCGCACCCGATCCTGACCAATACGCAGCTGGACTTGCTCTGCAACATCCGTTACAAAGGCTTCAACACCGTCAAACTGCCCATCCTGTTCGAATGTGCGGCGGATTCCGCCACTGCGGCGTCGAATCTGCGCCGGGCCTTAAGCAATCTTTGCCGCAAGGCGGAGAAGTGCGTGGACGACGGTGTGAACTACATCATCCTGTCCGACCGGGATGTGGACGAGACCCATGCTCCGATCCCGTCGCTGCTGGCCGTGAGCGCAGTGCATCACCACTTGATCGCCACCGGCAAGCGCGTGCAGACGGCCCTGATCGTCGAGAGCGGGGAGATCCGCGAGACCATGCACGCCGCACTGCTGCTCGGCTACGGTGCCTCGGCCATCAATCCCTATCTGTCCTTTGCCATCATCTCCAGTCTGGCGCACGGCGGCAAACTGCAGCTGAACTACGCCACGGCCCGTACCAACTACATCGAAGCGATGAAGAAGGGCCTGCTGAAGATCATGGCCAAAATGGGCATCTCCACCATCCGCTCCTACCGCGGGGCCAAGATCTTCGAGAGCATCGGCCTGGAAGAGGGCCTGCTGCGCGAGTACTTCGGCACGGAGAGCTCGACCATCGGCGGCATCGGCCTGGAGACCATCGCCCGCGACGCGATGTGGTTCCACGCGCAGGCTTATGAGGATGCGGCCCAAACGGACTTCCTGCCCAACGTCGGGCAGTTCCATTACCGCAAGGGCGGCATTCCGCACGCATGGAATCCCGAGACGATTTCCACCCTGCAGATCGCCACGCGCCTGGGCAGTTATAAGAAATTCAAGGAATTCACCGCCGCTGTGGACGGCAAGGAGGACCTCATCTTCCTGCGCGACCTGCTGGACTTCAAGCGGGGCAAAGCCGTTTCCATCGACGAGGTGGAGAGCGTGGAAGACATCGTCAAGCGCTTCGTGGTCAGCGCCATGAGTTTCGGTGCGCTGAGCATCGAGGCCCACGAGGCCATCGCCCTGGCGATGAATCGCCTGGGCACTCGTTCCAATACGGGCGAGGGCGGGGAAGACAGCGCCCGCTATCATAGCGACGTGGACGGTGTCTCGCTGTCCAGCAAGACCAAGCAGGTGGCTTCCGGACGTTTCGGCGTCACGGCGGAATACCTCGTCAACGCCGAGGAGATCCAGATCAAGGTCGCCCAGGGCGCCAAGCCCGGCGAGGGTGGACAGCTGCCGGGATTCAAGGTCAACGCCATCATCGCGAAGACCCGCAATTCCATCCCGGGTATCACCCTGATTTCCCCACCGCCGCACCACGATATTTACTCCATCGAAGACCTCTCCCAGTTGATCTTCGATCTCAAGAACGTCAACCCTTCTGCCGCCATCAGCGTGAAACTGGTGTCTGAGAGTGGTGTGGGCACGATCGCGGCTGGTGTGGCGAAAGCCAAGGCGGACCTGATCGTCGTGTCCGGCGCCGAGGGTGGCACGGGTGCCTCTCCTGCCTCTTCGATGCGCTTCGCGGGCATCAGCCCGGAAATCGGACTCGCCGACGCCCAGCAGACGCTGGTGCGCAACGGCCTGCGCAGTCACGTTCGCCTGCAGGTGGACGGCCAGATCAAGACCGGACGGGATGTCGTCCTGCTCGCGCTGCTGGGCGCTGACGAATTCGGCTTCGGCACCCTGCCGCTGATCGTTCTCGGCTGCGTGATGATGCGCAAGTGCAGCCTGAATACCTGCCCCACGGGCGTGGCCACGCAGGATCCCGAGCTGCGCAAGCACTTCCTCGGCAAGGCTGACTACTTGGTGAACTACTTCACCTACCTGGCACAGGAGGTGCGCGAATACCTCGCAGAAATGGGCTTCACGAAGTTCTCCGACATCGTCGGACATACAGAGTTGCTGGTGCGCAAGACTGCTGCGCCGGCCACCAAGGCCGCCCGCGTGGACCTGTCCCGGCTGCTGTTCCGGGAGGAAGGGGCCTGCTGCTGGTCCGGTGAGGCTTTGCACGCGCTCCCGCCGGTACGGGACCTCGAGATCATCAAGGCGGCCCAGCCTGCCATCGAATGGAAGGAAGAAATCAGCCTGGAGTATCCGATCGCCAACACCGACCGGGCCGTCTGTACGATGCTCAGCGGCCGTATCGCCGCCAAGTACGGTGCCGGGGGCCTGCCCGATTCCACCATCAACATCAAGTTCAAGGGCGCGGCCGGACAGAGCTTCTGCGCCTTCCTCGCGGGCGGCGTGAATGTACGCCTGGAGGGCGAGGCCAATGATTACGTGGGAAAGGGCCTGAGCGGTGGCCGGGTGGCCATCAGGCCGTCCTCCCGCGCGACCTTCAAGGCCGAAGAGAACATCATCGCGGGCAACACCTGCCTGTACGGCGCCACGGGCGGCGAGATGTATATCGCCGGCCGGGTCGGACAGCGTTTCGCCGTCCGCAACTCCGGCACCAAGGCTGTCGTGGAAGGCGCGGGTGACCATTGCTGCGAATACATGACGGGCGGACGCGTGGTCGTCCTGGGGCCTGTGGGGCGCAACTTCGCTGCCGGTATGTCCGGCGGCGTGGCTTATGTCTATGACCCGGAGCACGTGTTCGACTACTACTGCAACCTCGACATGGTCGAGATTTCGCTGGTGGACGACAAGCTGGACCGCAAGGAACTGCATGAGCTGATCCGCCAGCACTACCTCTACACCGGCTCCGCCCACGCCCGGACGCTGCTGGACGACTGGACGCGTTCCGTGGACGACTTCATCAAGGTCATCCCGATCGAATACAAGCACGTTCTCGAGCAGGAGCGCCTGCGCGCCCTGGAGGAAAAGATGCAGCAGCATCTCCAAATCCAATTCTGACGCCTTATGGGAGACTACAAAGCATTTTTGACGATACCCCGCAAGGAGGCCGGCTACCGGCCGGTGCATGACCGCATCCAGGATTTCGGGGAAGTGGAGCAGACGCTCAACGAAGGCGACCGCCGTCTCCAGGCATCCCGCTGCATGGACTGCGGCGTGCCGTTCTGCAACTGGGCCTGCCCGCTGGGCAACCGCCCGCCCGAGTGGAACGACGCTGTGTTCAACGGGGATTTCGAGCTGGCCTATCGCCTGCTCAACGCTACCAACGACTTCCCGGAGTTCACCGGACGCGTGTGTCCGGCGCTTTGCGAGAAGGCCTGCGTGCTGAACCTTACGATGCACGAACCCACCACCAACCGCGAGAACGAGGCTTCCATAACGGAGATCGCATATCGCGAAAACTTCGTCCGGCCTGTGAGCCCGGAGCGCAACGGCCGCCAGGTGGCCGTGGTGGGCTCGGGTCCTGCGGGACTTGCCGCCGCGAACCGGCTCAACCGGATGGGTTACGCCGTGACGGTCTTCGAGAAGGATGAGAAGGCCGGGGGACTGCTGCGTTTCGGCATCCCGAATTTCAAGCTCAACAAGCGGGTCATCGACCGGCGCATCGCCCTGATGGAGCAGGAGGGAATCGTCTTCCGCTATGGGGTGGAGGTTTCCGCCGATGCCCTCCCGAAGGGGTTTGACGCCTACGTCATCGCTACCGGAACGCCCACGGCGCGCGATTTGCGCGTGCCCGGACGCGAACTGGAAGGCGTTCATTTCGCCCTCGACCTGCTTGCCCAGCAGAACCGTGTCCTGTATGGGGCAGAGGTGGATGCCGCGCAGCGCGTGAGTTGCAAAGGCAAAGATGTGCTCGTGATCGGCGGCGGCGACACCGGCTCGGATTGCATCGGCACGGCGCACCGGCAGGGCTGCCGCAGCGTGATGCAGATCGAGATTCTTCCCAAGCCGCCCGCGGGTCCGGATGATCCGGCGAACCCCTGGCCGGCCTGGCCGCGGACGCTCAAGACCTCCTCTTCCCACGAGGAGGGTTGCGTGCGCCGCTGGAATATCAATACGCTCCGTTTTCTCGGGGAGGACGGTCATTTGACCGGGGTCGAGATCCAGCCCATCGACTGGAAACCCAACCCGGAAGGCGGACGTCCGGTGATGGTTCCCGACGGGGAGCCGGAAGTGGTCAAGGCGGACATCGTCCTGCTGGCGATGGGCTTCCTGAAGCCGCAGCTGCCCGAGGTGGGGGAGAATGTCTTTTTCGCCGGGGACGCCCTGAACGGCGCTTCCCTGGTCGTACGGGCGATGGCCTCGGGCCACGAGGCCGCCCGGGCCGTGGATACCTATTGCAAGAACATACAGAAATGATGAATACCAAGTATATCTTTATCACCGGCGGCGTGGTTTCTTCCCTGGGCAAGGGGATCATCTCCGCCAGCCTCGGGAAGCTGCTGCAGGCGCGCGGCTTCAAGGTCACGATCCAGAAGTTCGACCCCTACATCAACATCGATCCGGGAACGCTCAATCCTTACGAACACGGGGAGTGCTACGTCACGGACGACGGGATGGAGACCGACCTCGATCTGGGTCATTATGAGCGTTTTACGGGTATCCACACCACCCGGGACAACTCCATCACCACGGGCCGCATCTACAAGACGGTCATCGACCGGGAGCGCCGGGGCGACTACCTCGGCAAGACCATCCAGGTTGTGCCCCACATCACCGACGAAATCAAGCGCCGGATGCTGCGCTCGGATGTGAAAGGGGAGGATCTGGACTTCGTGATCACGGAGGTCGGCGGCACCATCGGCGACATCGAGAGCGCGCCGTTCATGGAGGCCATCCGCCAGCTCCGCTGGCAGCTGGGCCGCGACGCGGTCTGCATCCACCTCACTTACGTGCCTTATCTGAAGGCCGCAGAGGAGTTGAAGACCAAGCCGACGCAGCACAGCGTCAAGGAACTGCAGGGGATGGGTATCCAGCCCGACATCCTCGTGCTGCGCACCGAGCGCCACCTCGACGACGGCCTGCGGATGAAGGTGGCTTCTTTCTGCAACGTGGACCTGGAGTGCGTGGTGCAGAGCGAAGATCTGCCGAGCATCTACGAGGTGCCGGTGAATATGCAGCGCCAGGGCCTGGACGCCGCCATCCTGCGCAAAATCGGCATCCCCGTGGGAGAGACGCCTGCGATGACGAGCTGGCATGATTTCCTGGAGAAGCAGAAGAGCGCCACGCGGGAGATCCACATCGCCCTCGTGGGCAAATATGACCTCCAGGATGCCTACAAGAGCATTCGGGAGAGCCTCAATCTGGCCGGCATCTACAACGGGGTGAAAGTGAAGGCGCACTTCGTCGGCAGCCAGGGGATTACGAAGGAGAATGTGGCGGAGCGGCTCGCCGGCATGGCCGGGGTGGTGATCTGTCCGGGCTTCGGACAGCGGGGGATTCCCGGGAAAATCCTCGCCGCAGAGTATGCCCGCACGCACGATATTCCGTGTTTCGGCATCTGCCTGGGTATGCAGATGATGGTCATCGAGTTCGCCCGCGACGTGCTGGCCCTGCCCGACGCCGACAGCAGCGAGATGAATCCCGATACGCCGCACAACGTGATCGATATCATGGAGGAACAGAAGAACATCACGCAGATGGGCGGCACGATGCGTCTGGGGGCGTATCCCTGCGAGCTCCGGTCCGGCAGCCGCGCCAGCGAAGCGTATGGCGGGAAGGCTTCCATCCGGGAGCGCCACCGCCACCGCTACGAGTTCAACAACCGCTACAGGGAGGCATATGAACAGGCCGGAATGCAGTGCGTGGGGGTGAATCCGGATGCCGACCTCGTCGAGATCGTGGAAATCCCCAATTTGCGCTGGTACCTCGGCACGCAGTTCCATCCGGAGTACAGTTCGACGGTGCTCCATCCCCATCCGCTCTTCATGAGTTTCCTGAAAGCCTGTACGGAATAGAATTCGTTCTTTAAATATTTGATTTATAGTAGATTGCAAATTTGTGACAGTTTGCTTGTAGGGGGGGATTTTTTGTTTTTTTGAGAGTTGTTTACCAATTAATCGTTAGTTAGTAGTATGAAAAAGATTGAAGCGATCGTCCGCAAGACGAAATTCGAGGAGGTCAAGGAGGCCTTGCTCGGGGCAGACATCAACTGGTTTGAGTACCACAATGTGCATGGCATCGGCCAGAGCCGGGAGGAGCGCATCTACCGTGGCGTCCAGTATTCCACGGACGTGATCGAGCGCGTGGCGTTGACCATCGTCTGCCGTGACCAGTTCGTAGAGCCGACCGTGAAGGTCATCCTGCAGACGGCCTCGACGGGCGAGATCGGAGACGGCCGGATTTTCATCAGCGACGTGATCGATACCTGGTCCATCCGCACGGGAGAGCACGGCGATACGGTGCTCCGTGATAAGAAGTAGTGTGGTTAGTAGTACCTTTAAAATGAATGCCTTATGGAAGAATTAGCTATATCCCTCGATACCGTTTGGATGTTGTTGGCTGCGATGCTGGTTTTCTTTATGCAACCGGGCTTTGCGCTGTGTGAGGCGGGCTTCACCCGCAGCAAGAATACGGCGAACATCCTGATGAAGAACTTCGTGGACTTCATGTTCGGCTCCCTGCTGTTCTGGTTTGTCGGCTTCGGCTTCATGTTCGGCAGCGACGGCGCCGGTTTCGTCGGCGCTCCCAACTGGGGCAACCTGTCTTTCTACAAGAACGACCTGCCCGTGGAGGGTTTCCTAATCTTCGAGACCGTGTTTTGCGCCACTTCCGCCACGATTGTGAGCGGTGCAATGGCGGAGCGGACGAAGTTTTCTATGTACCTGGTTTACAGCGCGTTCATTTCGCTGTTTATCTACCCGATCGAAGGTCACTGGACCTGGGGCGGCGGCTGGCTTTCGCAGTTCGGCTTCCACGATTTCGCCGGTTCGGCGATCGTCCATAGCGTAGGCGGCGTGCTGGCGCTCATCGGTGCGATTGCACTCGGCCCGCGTATCGGCAAGTACACGGCCGATGGCAAGAGCCGGGCTATCCCGGGCCATAACCTGACGATGGCAGCCCTCGGCGTCTTCATCCTCTGGATGGGCTGGTTCGGCTTCAACCCGGGTTCGCAGCTGGCTGCCTCCGGTGAGGTGAACCGCACGGCCATCTCGCACGTCTTCCTGACCACCAACCTGGCGGCTGCCGCCGGCGGCGTGGCCACGATGTTCCTGACCTGGATCAAGTACGGCAAGCCGTCACTCTCCCTGACGCTCAACGGTGTGCTGGCGGGCCTCGTCGGCATCACCGCGGGCTGCGATGTGGTATCTCCCCTCGGGGCGGTCGTCATCGGCCTCATCTGCGGTAACGTGCTGGTCTTCGCCATCGAGTTCATTGACCGCAGACTGCATATCGACGACCCGGTGGGTGCCTCCAGCGTACACGGTGTCTGCGGCATCCTCGGCACGCTCCTGACGGGTCTGCTGGCCACGGACGGAGGTGCCCTCTACGGTGGCGGCTGGCATTTCTTCGGCGTTCAGTGCCTCGGCATCCTGGTCATCGACCTCTGGGCGGCCGCGACCGGCATCCTGCTCTTCTTCGGCATCAAGAAGCTTCACGGCCTGCGTGTCGGCAAGCGTGTGGAAGAGGAGGGCCTCGATATCTACGAACACGGAGAAAGCTGCTATAATTGAGAAAAAAGTAGTATATTTATATTCCGAAAATGGAAGAGCTTAAGCATGAGTGCGGCGTGGCGCTGATCCGCCTGTTGAAGCCGATCGAGCATTACCGCCAGAAGTATGGGACGGCCCGTTACGGGCTGGACAAACTCTATCTGCTGATGGAGAAGCAGCACAACCGCGGCCAGGAGGGAGCGGGCATCGCCTGCGTCGATCTCGAGGCCGAGGTGGGCTCCGAGTATATGTTCCGCGAACGCGCGGAAGGATCGGATGCCATCACGGAGATCTTCAAGCGGGTGGATCCGAATTTCATCGGCCAGCTCTACATGGGGCATCTGCGCTATTCGACGACGGGCCGCAGCGGCCTGACCTTCGTCCATCCTTTCTTGCGCCGGAACAACTGGCGGGCGAAGAATCTCTGTCTCTGCGGCAATTTCAATATGACCAACATCGACGAGGTCTTCCAGCTCCTGACCCGGCAGGGTCAGTCTCCGCGCCAGTATGGCGATGCCTACATCACCCTCGAGCTGATGGGGCACCGCCTGGACCGCGAGGTGGAGCGGCTGTTCGCCGAGGCCGGGCAGATGGGTTTGGAGAATGGGGAGATTACCCGCTATATCGACGACCACGTGCAGATGGCCAACGTGCTGCGCTCGACGATGGTTCACTACGACGGCGGTTATGTGATGTGCGGAATGACGGGCAGCGGCGAGATGTTCGCGATGCGGGATCCCTGGGGCATTCGCCCCGCATTCTGGTACCGGGACGAGGAGAAGGTGGCCGTGGCCAGCGAGCGCCCCGTGATCCAGACGACCTTCGACTTGCAGGCGGAGGATATTCACGAACTGAAGCCCGGGGAGGCGCTGATCGTCCGCCGGAGCGGGGAAGTGGCCCTGGAGCAGATCCTGCCGGCGCAGAAACTGAGCGCTTGTTCTTTCGAGCGCATCTATTTCAGCCGCGGATCGGACCGCGATATCTACCGGGAACGGAAGAGCCTGGGCGAGCAGTTGGTCCAGCCCGTCCTGAAGGCGATCGGAGGCGATGTGGACAATACGGTCTTTTCCTATATTCCGAATACGGCCGAGGTGGCTTTTTACGGTATGATCGGCGGATTCCGCCTCCTCCACGACGAGATCCGGACGGAGAAGGTGGTCTGGAAGGACATCAAGCTGCGTACCTTCATCACGGACAATTCAGCGCGGAACGACCTGGCGGCGCACGTCTATGACATCAGCTACGGCTGCCTGCGGCCGCGCCAGGACAACCTGGTCATCATCGACGACAGCATCGTGCGGGGCACGACGCTGCGGGAGAGCATCTTCAAGATCCTGGACCGGCTGCATCCCAAGAAGCTCGTGATGGTGTCGAGCTCTCCCCAGATCCGCTATCCGGATTATTACGGGATCGACATGTCGCATTTGGAGGAGCTCTGCGCCTTCCGGGCGGCCATCGAGCTGCTCCGGGAGCGCTGCCTGCACGAGGTCATCACCCAGACTTACTGGAAATGCAAGCAGCAGCCGGATGCCCAGGAGAATTTCGTGCGTGCCATTTATGAGCCGTTCTCCGTCGAGGAGATCAACGGGAAGATTGTCGAGATGTTGCGCCCGGAGGGGATGGAGACGCCGGTCGAACTGGTGTTCCAGAGCATCATGGGCCTGCACCTGGCGTGTCCGGACCATCCGGGTGACTGGTATTTCACGGGGCATTATCCCACCCCCGGCGGTATCCGCCTGGTCAACCGGGCCTTCGTGGATTATGTCGAGCGCTCCGGCCTCCTCGAGCACCTGCTGTAGGGACTAGTCCCGGCGCGCGTCGCCCAAGGGCTGCTCCCAATCGACCGTGGCGCCCTGCTCCGATGCGAGGGCGTCGATCTCATCTCTGAGTGTCTCCAGCAGGGCTGCCTCGCGTTTGCGCGACCGGCGGCCGGGGGCGCGGTAGAGTTCTTTCTCGAAATAGGCGTCATAGGAGACGGCGAAGTCCTCTTCGTCGCGGTGCGGGAAGAAGGACACCGCCGCCCGGTAGGAGATGGTCCCGGCGTCGGAGTCCGAGATCAGCAGCACCAGGGCCCCCCGGCGCTCTACGCCGGAAAAGAGCCCCTGTGCCGCGAAATATTGCGAATAGACATTGACTTCCATAGCTTGGCTCGTCAGGGGAGTTCTTTGATCTTGATGTTCTTGTAGGAGACGTGATCTCCGTGGTCCTGGAGCAGGATGTAGCCTTCGGGGAGGTTGCCGAAGTCGGGCCAGTCCTTGTATTTGCTATAGTCCACGAGGGCGTCCCACATCTGGTTGTCGCGTTCGTATTCGAGGAGTTTGTGGCCGTTGAGCCAGTGCTCGACGTGCTTGTCGCGCACGATGATCATCGCCCGCTGCCAGCCGTCGATGGTGTAGGTCTCCCAGACGCCCTTCGGGGCGGGGATGAGATCGTAGAGCGAGCCCATCGTGCGGTTGCCGTTGACGCCCAGTTTGGCGTCGGGGTGCAGCTTGTCGTCCAGGACCTGGAATTCGCAGCCGATGGCGGAGCCGGCGCCCTGGTTCATGAAGGGATCCACGAAGTATTTGATTCCGCTGTTGGCGCCCGGGGTGAGTTTGAAGTCCACCTTGAGGATGAAGTTGCGGTATTTGCGGTCGGTGATGATGTCCCCGCCGTTGGTGCTCTCGCCGCCGTCGCCCTTGTTGACGGAGAGGATGCCGTTCTCGATGGTCCAGCCACGCTCGGGGAAAACGCCCTGCCTCCGGGCGCTCTGCCAGCCTTTGGAGCTCTGGCCGTCGAAGAGCAGCCTCCAGCCGTCGGCGACTTCCTCCGGGGTGAGGGTGTTGGCGACGCAGTTGACCACGGGTGCGGGTGAAGGGGTGCAATAGCGTTCAACGTCCTGGGTGAGGATGCGGATATTCTTCCAGAAGACGCGGGCGCCCCGGCGGTCGGCGCTGACGGTGTGGACCTGCAGGGCGATGAACCCGTCCGCGTCCACGTCGTCGATGAGGTTGGTGCAGGGGATGCCGTTGACCCAGGTCCGGATGTGGTTGCCCACCACTTCGATGCGGGCGGAGTTCCAGCCCGGGCGGTAGGCGCTCTGCCCGGCCGGGTTCTCGGTCATCCGGTAGAGCCACAGGCGGCGGGCCTCGTCATAGATGCCGCCGCTCCAGGCACGGTCCGTGGGGTCGATCTCGAACTGGTAGCCGTACACGAGGCCCCGGGACTTGTCCAGGTGGCTGCGGAGCTGCACGCCGGAGTTGAGGTCTTCGGTCATGAACTCCATTTCGAGGATGAAATCCCCGTAGTTCTTGGTGGTGGCCAGGAAGGAGTTGACCTTGCTGTCCGTGGACGTGCCGACGATCATGCCGTCGACGGCCTGGAATTTGGCCGTGCCGGTCATCTGTTTCCAGCCCTTGAGGTTCTTGCCGTTGAACAGGTTTTCCCACTGCTGGGCGGAGGCGGCAGTGGCGCAGAGGAGCAGGGTGAGTGCTGCCAGGCAGAATGCTTTTGTCTTCATAAGTTGCTGACGGGGATTGTGGTTGGGTAAAGATAGTATTTTTTCTGCGAAAAGTGCGTATCTTAGAGGTATGAAACGCTTTTTGACCATCTGGGCCGCGCTCTGGGCGGCCTGCCTGCTGGGCGCACAGCCCCTTCCCGAACCGCTGACGGAACGTACGCTCCGCGTTGATTATATCTTCTCCGGGAACAACCGCTCCTGCTCCATCGCCCTGGACGAACTCGGCTGCTTCGACGGCTGGGCGGGGCGGCGCGTGCACCTGGACTCGCTGGCGCTCCGGGGCAACGGGCAGATCCGGATGCACGATGCACAGACGGGCAAGTTGCTGTATTGCAATTCGTTCTCTACGCTCTTCCAGGAGTGGCAGGCCACCGAGGAGGCCACGCGCGTGCAGAAGAGTTTCGAGAATGTCTTCCTGCTGCCGATGCCCTCCGTGCCCGTGGACGTGACGGTGGTGCTGTTCGACTTCCACCGCAACATCACCGCCCGGCTGACGCATCGCGTCGACCCCGCCGATATTCTGATCCGGCACCTGGGAGAGCATCCCGCACCCACGCGCGACATCCTGCGCAGCGGGAGCGCGGAGGCGTGCATCGACGTGGTGATCCTACCCGAGGGCTATACCGCCGCGGAGATGGAGACCTTCTATCAGGATGCGCAGGCGGCGGTGGAGAGTTTCATGAATCACCGGGTGTTCGGGGAGCTGCGCGACCGCTTCAATTTCGTGGCGGTGGAGCTGCCTTCCGCCGAGAGCGGGGTGAGCGTGCCGCGCCGGGGGGAGTGGAAGGACACGGCCCTGGGCTCGCATTTCGATACCTTCTATTCCGACCGTTACCTCACCACGCTCCAGCTGAGCCGGATGCACGACCTGCTCGCGGGACTCCCGTATGAGCACATCATCATCCTGGCCAATACCGAGACCTACGGAGGAGGCGGCATCTTCAATTCCTACACCCTCACCACGGCCCACAACCGTTCTTTCCGGCCCGTGGTGGTCCACGAGTTCGGCCACAGTTTCGGCGGCCTGGCGGACGAGTATGCCTACGACGACCAGTACGAAGAGCAGTATTTCCCGGGGATCGAACCCTGGGAGCCCAATATCACCACGCAGGCGGATTTCGGGAAGAAATGGGAGCGGATGATGGGCCGCGACGGCGTGGGGCTGATTGAGGGTGCCGGCTACCAGACCAAGGGCGTGTGGCGCGCCACGGAAGACTGCCGGATGCGCACCAATGGCAGTCCCGATTTCTGCCCGGTCTGCGAGGAGGCCATCCGTGCGATGGTCCGTTTCTATACCGAAGATTAGTCCCGGTGGAAATGATCGAATCCTGAGAAGGCCCGGTTCGTGCCGTGCCAGTAGATTCTTCGCGTTCGCTCAGAATGACAGGGGATTATCTTCCCGATGACGCTGTGGGGGACATCCAGGTCCTTCTCCGCGTCCGGATCCACGGTGAAGAGCAGTTCGTAGTCCTCGCCGCCGCCGAGGGCGAAGGGCAGGGGATCCCAGTCCAGGCGGGTGCAGACGCGCTGCAGGGTGTCCGAGAGCGGCAGGGCGGCGGTATCGATTTCGGCGCCTTTGCCGGAGGCCTCCAGGATGTGCGGGAGGTCGGAGGCGAGTCCGTCGGAGAGATCCATCATGGCGTGGACGCCTGTCGTGGCAGCGAGGCGGAGTCCTTCTTCCACGCGGGGCAGGGGGAGGTAATGGCGGTCGATGAGGGCCTGGATGTCGGCGTCGCGCTCCAATCCTTCCAGGATGGCCCTGAGCCCGAGGGCCGAATCGCCCAGGTTTCCGCTCACGCAGACCAGGTCGCCCTCCCGGGCATCGCTGCGTTTGCGGGCGGTCCCGCCGGGGCATTCGCCGAGCACGGCCACATTGATGCAGATCCCCCGGGGCGAGCCGGTGGTGTCGCCGCCCAGCAAGGCTGCGCCGAAGCGTTTCGAGAGAGTGGTATAGCCGCGGAAGAATTCATCCACCCAGGCGGTGCCCAGGTCGGCGGGCAGGGCCAGGGACAGGAAAGTGGCCGTGGGACGGCCGCCCATCGCGGCGATGTCGCTGATGTTGACGGCGGCGCTCTTCCAGCCCAGCGCGTAAGGGGGGATGTCGCCGCGCAGGAAGTGTGTTCCTTCGATGAGCATGTCGGTGCTCACAAGGGTGTCGCGTCCGCTCTGCTGGGGGAGGATAGCGCAGTCGTCACCGATGCCCGTCAGGCCTTCCGGGGCGGGGAAGCGCTGGCGCAGGCGTTCGATGAGCCCGAATTCGCCGAGCGAGGAGAGGGTCTTGTCTTTTGCCGTGTCCATTCTGTACGCAAAGATAGCGAATCGTTCAAAAATGTGTATCTTTGTAGAGATGAAAGCACCTAAGAATCTGGAGAAATATATCCCGAACTACGACGCCGAGCAGTTCTGGAAGAAGTTGCGCCGCAGCATCAAGCGACTGGGTGCCAAAGCCGTCTATTATGCCCTGGTGCTGTATTATGCGATGCAGAGCCCGCAGGTTTCCGCCAGGGAGAAGGGGATCATCCTCGGTGCGCTGGGCTATTTCCTGCTGCCCATCGACCTGCTGCCGGATTTCCTGCCGGCAATCGGCTATACGGATGATATCGCGGCGCTGGCATTCGCCATCTACAAGGTTTGGCATTGCATCACGCCGGAAGTCCGCGCCCAGGCCGAATCCAAAGTCTATGACTGGTTCGGCGACGTGGACCAGAGCGACCTGATCCTATGAGGGTAGCGCTGCTGACCCTGGGCTGCAAGCTCAATTTTGCCGAGACGGCCACCTATGAACGCGGATTCCGCTCCGCAGGGCTGGAGGTCGTGCCCTGGAGCGAGCGTGCCGACCTCTACCTCATCAATACCTGCTCCGTCACCGCCACTGCCGACAGCAAGTCCCGCAATCTCATCCGCAAGGTCCACCGCGTCAACCCGGACGCCCGCATCGTCGTGACCGGTTGCAGCGCCGAACTGCGGCGTGCCGAGATCGGGCGGATCGAGGGCGTGAGCCGCGTGTTCGGCGCCGCTCAGAAGGGCCAGGTGGTGCAGGAGAGCCTGCAACTGCTGGGACTGGAGGGCCCTGCGCCGCAGCCGGATTCGTTTTTCCCGGCTTTTTCGTCCGCGGAGTCCCGCACGCGTGCGTTCTTGAAAGTCCAGGACGGGTGCGACAATTTCTGTAAGTATTGCACGGTCCCGTATGCCCGCGGACGGAGCCGCAACCTTCCTGTCGCTGACTGTGTGCGCAATGCGGAGCGGATCGCGGCGGAAGGCGTCCGGGAGATCGTGCTCACGGGTGTGAATACCGGCGATTTCGGCCGGAGCACGGGCGAGTCCTTCCTGGACCTGCTCAAGGCCCTCGACACCGTGGAAGGCATCGAGCGCTATCGCATCTCGAGTATCGAGCCCAACCTTCTCACGGAAGAAATCGTGGACTGGATCGCCTCCGGGACCAAGTTCCAGCCGCATTTCCATATCCCCCTGCAGACCGGCTCCGACGAACTGCTTGCGCGGATGGGCCGCCGCTACGACACGGCTTTCTTCGCGGAGCGCCTGGAAATGGTGCGCCGCCTGATGGAGCGTCCCGGCGGGCCGAAAGTCTTTTTCGGCATCGACGTGATGGTGGGCCTGCCCGGCGAGACGGAGGAGCATTTCCGGCAGACCTTCCGCTTCATTGACAGCGTCCATCCCGCTTTCATCCACGTCTTCCCGTATTCGCGGCGTCCCGGGACGCCGGCGGCGGCGATGCCCGGCCAGGTGGAGGAGCGTGTCAAGAAACACCGCGTGGCCGTGCTGGAGGAGCTCTGCGCACGCCTGAGCACCGAATTCCGCGAAGCGAACCGGGGCGTGCGCGAACGCGTGCTTTTCGAGTCCACGGAGCACGGCGGGATGATGGAGGGCTATACGGGCAATTACATCCGCATCGTGCGCCCCTACGACCCGGCGCTGGTGGGCACGCTCGTGGATATCGTCATCGATTGAGTATGGAAAAGAAAGCCAAACTTACCTTCCTCGGTACGGGCACCTCGTCCGGCATCCCGATGATCGCCTGCGACTGCGCGGTCTGCCGTTCGGCCGACCCGCGCGACAAGCGCCTGCGCGCCGCCGCGCTGGTTGAATACGGCGGACTGACCATCCTGATCGACGCCGGACCGGATTTCCGGGCCCAGATGCTGCGTGCGGACGTCCGTCATCTCGACGCCATCCTGCTCACGCACAACCACAAAGACCACACGGCAGGCCTGGACGACATCCGCGCCTTCAACCTGGCGGAGCGCCACCCGGTCAATATCTACTGCCAGCCCTATGTGGCGGACAGCCTGCACCGCGAGTACGCCTACGCCTTCGCGGAGCCGAGGTATCCGGGCGCACCCGAGTGGCACGTCCATACCATCGAGGGGGACAAGCCTTTCCGGGTGCATTCCAATGCGAATGAGGAGGTGCTCAGCTGGGAGCGCGGCTTCGGTTATCACCACCTTCCGCCGCAGTCCGATGCGGATGCGTGGGTGGAGGTCGTCCCTATCCGGGGCTGGCATCACCGTGAGAAGAAACTCTCCGTGTTGGGCTACCGCTTCGGTAACATCGCCTATCTGACCGACATCAAGATGCTGGACAGTGAGGCGGAATATGACAAACTGAAGGGCGTGGAATATGTCACGCTCGGCTGCGTCAAGATTCCCGACCATCACGCCCATCCTTCCCTCCGGGAGACCCTGGACTTCTTCGAGCGCGTGGGCGCCCGCGAATCTTTTATCACCCACCTCTCGCACCAGCTGCCCTGCCACGAAGAATTCGCGGCGATGCTCCCGCCGCACGTTCATCCCGCCTGGGACGGCCTGGTGATCGGGTAATCGGCCGGGTCAACCCTGTTTCGGACTTTTTGCGGCTCTGTACTCGCTGGGTGTCTGCCCGTAACGCTCTTTGAAGCACGTCCGGAAATAGATAGGACTGCCGAACCCTGTCCGCCAGGCCACGTCTGCGATGGAGAGTGTCTTGCTCTCCAGCAGGGCGGCGGCTTTGGAGAGGCGGATGTTCCGGACCAGTTCGGCAGGGGAGAGTCCGCAGACGGCCTTGACCTTGCGGTAGAGCGTGGACTGGCTCATTGCGAACTCGCAGGCCAGGGAAGTGATGTCTATCCGCTCGTCGGAGATGTGCTCCTCCACATATTGTGCATACCGTTCCAGGAACTCGTTGTCCACGGGAGACAGTCCGGGCGAGGTTCCGGTTTCCGAGAATTCGGCCATCAGCCGTTCCCGACGTTCGAGCAGGTTGCGGATGCGGCTGATCAGCAAGGCTTTACGGAAAGGTTTGACCAAATAACTGTCCGCTCCGACCTCGTAGCCTTCCTGGCGGTCTTCTTCCGACCCTTTGGCCGTGAGCAGGATGACCGGAATGTGCGATGTCCGGACATCCTGCCGGATGGCCTTGCACATATCGATCCCGTCCATCCCCGGCATCATGATGTCGCTGACGATGATGTCCGGAATCTCGCGGATGGCGATCTTCAGTCCTTCCCGTCCCTGGGTGGCGGTCAGGACGGAAAACTCGGTGTCGAGGGATTCCCGGATGTATTCCAGGATGTCCGGATTATCTTCGACGACGAGGACCCGGACCCGGTCCGGTTCTGCCGGAGGTTCCTGCGTTTCTTCCGCTTCGGACAGGTATTCCATCACGGGATGGAGGGCCTCCGGATAATCCTCCGCGGGATCGAGCAGCAGCCGGAACTCGCTCCCTTTGCCCACTTCGCTTTGTACGCTGAGTTCGATGTGATGCAGTTCGCAGAGGTTTTTGACCAGCGCGAGACCGACCCCCGTTCCGGTGGCATAAAGAGGCCCCTTGACCTGATAGTATTGGTCGAAAATGTGAGGAAGGTCTTTCGAAGGGATGCCGCATCCGGTGTCGCTGACCGTGAGGGCGACCTTCTTCTCTTCCCGCTGGAGGGCGAGGACGATCTGGCCGGAGGGTGTGAATTTCTGCGCGTTGGCCAGCAGATTGTTGAGGATGATCACAATTGCCTCCGGATCGAATTGCAGCCGGATATCCGGTTCTACGGCCAGGAGGAAACGGACGGCTTTGTTCGTGGACAGGTCTCGGAAACGCTCTCCGACCTCGTTTACACAGCGCGACAGGTCACCCTCCCGGACCGAGAGCCGCCGGTTTCCCGTCTCCGTCTTGCGGAACTCCAGCAGTTTGTTGACCAGGGAGAGCAGTTGCTGAGCGCTCTGCCTGGCCTTCCCGATCCGGCTCCGGGCCTTGGCGGGAATATCTTCGTCTTCGGATAAGTCCTCCAACGGACCCAGGATCAGCGTCAGCGGGGTCCGGAGTTCGTGGGTGATGTTGGTGTAGAAGACCATCCGCTCTTCGTTGGCCTGGCGCTCCGCCAACAAAAGATCCTGCTGAAGCCGTTCCTGGTTCTTCTTCTTGGTTTTGTATAACCAACGCTGCACGGCAAAGCCCAGCAGGGCAAGCGTCAGCAGGGCGTAGATGACCTTGGCCCACCAGGTGAGCCAGACAGGGGGCCGTACTGTCAGCGTCGTTTGCGAGAATTCCTCCGGCCAGGCTTCCGAGTGGAGGCGCGCCCGGACCTGAAGTGTGTGCTTCCCGTATGGCAGGTGATTGAATTCCAGTTCTTTTCCGCAAGGTCGCCAATCCTGGTCCATATCCACCAGCCGGTAGGAATACTCGGCATTCGACGAATAGGAATAATCCGGAACGCGGAAGCGCAGTTGCAGGTGATTGTCCTTCCAGCCGGTGGACAACTGTGACTCCGGGGTCAGGAATTCGACCGCAGGTAATTCCTTCGAGGATAGGAGGACCTCTGGCTCGACCCAGCCGACGCCGTCCGTGTTGCCGAACCAGATGCGGTTTCGGGAAGTCGCCACCGCAGCGGCATAATAGTTCCCATCAGGCAGGCCGTCCCGGCTGTCATAGGCCCTCACGGACCCGTCCGGCGACAGACAGAATACGCTTTCATTACCGCTCATCCAGATGCGGCCGCCGGCATCCTCTGCCAAGGCGCGGATGTTGTCGTCCGGCAGGCCGGATTCGGTCTGGAACAGGGCGGATATCTGACCGGGTCCCTCATCGAAGCGGACGACACCGCCTGCGGTCGCCGCCCAGATCCGGCCATCCCGGTCAAGCAAGAAATGATTCACCCGGTCGGAGGGGAGCCCGGAGCCTCCCTCGTATGCGGCCAGTTGCTGCATGTCCTTGTCAAAGATGGCCAGGCCGCTGCCATAGGTGCCGAGCCACAGATTCCCGGCACGGTCCAGGAGCAGGGCGCGTATCAGGTCATCCGGCAGGCCATCGTCCTGGCGCGTATAGTGATGGATGATCTGTCCGCTCTTCCGGTCGATCCGCCAAAGTCCCTTGTCGGTGCCGACCCACAAGACAGCGCCATCCTCCGCCAGAGAGAAGACGGATATGTCTTGGGATGGCAGCGGGACGGGAACCAACTGTCCGCGCTCTTGAACGTATACCCCGTTCCCTTCCTTTTCTAGCAGCAAGGCAGGCATTTCCGCATCCTCATTCGAATTGCCTGGAATCGCCTGTTTGCCGGCACCGGCCGGCTTTCCGGACAGGAAAACCAGGCCTTGGCCGTATGTGCCGGCCCAGCAGTTGCCGAAACGGTCCACAACCAAGGTCCGGACCGCCGGAAGGTCGGCTACGCCGGTTTGCGTCAGCAAGACGAAAGGACTCTCGGCGCTTATCCGGCCGGGAGCGCTGATATCCAGCGCATAGATGCTGCCGGATCCCGTAGCGACCAGCAGACGTCCCCGACTGTCTTCGGCCAGGTCATAGACCGCTCCTTCCGGCGAGGAAGACGTATGGCCGGGCACAGGGTGGAAGACCGTGAAACTGCCGTCCGAATCGGAGTAAAGGGCAAGACCATCCAAGGTGCCTACCCAAATGCGTTGCTGGCTATCTACCAACAGGGCGCGGATCTCGTCCGAGGGCAGGGAAGTGGGATCATCCGGATGGTATCGCAAATCAATCCGCGTGTGGTCTGTCAGGGACAGGATGCTGACTCCGTCCTCCCAGTGGCCCAGTATGAGTTGGTCTCCGCGAAAAGTGAACGTGTGCAGGGAATGGTCCTGCATTCCGGAGAAGGTATCTGCATTATAGCGGTCGAACGAGCCGGTCTGCCGGTTGAACTTGCAAAGGCCCTTCGAGAAAGTAGAGACCCAGATAGCCCCGTCAGGTGCCTGCTCGATGTGGTTCAGGTCATTGTCAGACAACGAATCCGGTACATCGCCCGCCCGGTAGACGGTGAATCGGTCAGTCCGCTGGTCCAGACACGCCAGACCGCCCTTCTGCATCGCCACCCAGACCAGCGGCTCCGTGCTATCTGCCAGGACGCTGTTGATATGACTGACAGGGAGTCCGTCAGGCCGCTTCATATAGGCTGTGGTCTCAATCCCGTCAAAGCAGTTCAAGCCCTCCTCCGTAGCGATCCAGACGCGATCCTGTGCGTCAAGGTCCATATCGATGACGAAACGGTTGGACAGGCGGATCTCTTGGGAGAGGGATGTCGTCCCAAGGGAAAAAAGGCCGAGTAATAAAACGAAGGAGCGTTTCAAGGTGCAGATGGATTTAGATACTAAAATAGTCATTTTCCGGCAAAACCGCACCATTCCGGTCAAAGAGAAGACATCAATGACAAAAACCCGTATCGTATTTGACCAATATACAGTTAATCCTATAATGGCAAGATGAACTATCTTTGCATTATGAAATCTGTGCATTTATTCCTCTTGTTCCTCTCCTGTATGATGACCGGCTGGACGGCCGGCGCCCAGGACACCTCGCTGTCCCGTTACCCTGAATACGCCTATGCCGGCGAATGGGATACCCGCCATCCCGACCGGCAGGTCCTCCGGATCATCAAGGACGGGAAGGTCGATTTCGAGTTTGTGCTCCCGCTCCGCGACGAATGGAACCGCGTACTGGAGTTCGACGATGTCCGCATCCTGCCGGACGGCAACATTCTGTATGCAGCGATGTCCCAGCTGGGCCTGCTCAACCGCAAGGGCGAGCAGCTCTGGAAATATGTCTGCCCGCAGGGCACGGAATCCCATTCCTGCCAGCCCCTGGCACCCGACATCGTGTTCTTCGCACTCAACGGCACGCCCGGCAAGATCGTCATCTGGAACACCAAACTGGACAAGCTGGTCCGCGAGATCGAGGTCCCGACGGAGAACACCCGCACCCACGGGCAGTTCCGCCATGTCCGGCTCACCCCGGAAGGCAATTTCGTGCTCGGCCTGATGCAGGAGCAGGAGATCCTGGAAATCTCGCAGGAAGGAGAGATCCTCAAGCGCATCCCGGGCCACTTCGCCTGGCACGTGGACAAGCTCCCCGACGGACACTACCTGCTCGGAGGCGACAGCCGCCACTATGTGCGTGAGCTGGACGCCGACGGCCAGGTCGTCTGGGAAGTCACGCAGGCCGACCTGCCCTTCCCCATCCAGAACCTGCAGACCGCCACGCGCCTGCAGAACGGCAACACCCTGATCTGCAACTGGATGGCCGGTCTTCCGGAAGCGCAGTGGAAGGGCAAGGTCCAGTTCTTCGAGATCACGCGCGACAAGCAGGTCGTCTGGAAGGTCGCTTCCTGGAACAATCCCGACCTGGGCCCCTGCACCTACCTCGACATCACGAGCGAGCCGGACGCCGCGCGCGGCGTGGACGTCCTGCGGCCACGGCACGCCGACGGCACGCCCCGGCTCAACAACGACAAGCCCAACAACCCGATGGGCGTGGGCAAGGGCATCCACCCGGGACGCGTTGCCT
>JAEEGK010001885.1_pt1 | contig 52621 bp, 22 predicted proteins | sample 8958771 | NCBI WGS metagenome assembly JAEEGK01 (sample SAMN16246547, study PRJNA631951) | gut metagenome | biome: gut microbiome; feature: rumen; material: SC-attached | host: Bos | place: Iran: Karaj | collected 2018-10 | reverse complement strand
GCCGCGCAGTCGCAGTTTTTCTCGGCTCTGCCCATCGATTTCGTGAACAACTTCTTTGCGCTGGTCTACCCGCAATTTGAATTCTGGTTCGGGCTTGCGATGATTGTCTCGCCGTTTGTCCGCGAATCCTCATTTGCCATCTTCTGGATGTTCGTAAGCTTCATCATCGCGCTTGCCTGGGCGCTTTGGAACGACCTCGGCATCACTTGCGGCTGCTTTGAACTCGACGACGGAAACGCCCACGACAAGGCCGAAGCCTGGACGAGCCTCATCCGCGACATTATCCTCATCTGGCCCACCCTCTGGCTTGCCTTCCGCAAGAACAAGAGCCTCATCGCCGTTTGGAAAAAAGACAAGGATTAGCCGCACGATAGTGCGGAACGACTAAAGACTAGATTTTCAAGAATTTGAGTTCAAGAACTCAACGACACGTTTACTGAACGATTTCATAGAGCAGTGGTCCAAAAGGGCCGCTGCTTTATTTTCATCGACAACGTTTTCACCGGCGAGGACACGGTCTAAAATGCGCACATACGCTTCGGCATCAGTCGGCGGATCCACCAGCGGGCATACGCCTTCCAGATTTTCCTTGACCGCAGATGTTGCAGCGCCCACCGCCGGAGTTCCACAAGCAACGGCTTCAATCGGCGGAAGTCCAAAACCTTCCAATAGCGAAGGATAAACTATCAAGTCCGCATTGCGGTAAAAATCGCGCAATTCGTTTGCCTTGAGTTCGCTAAAATGAAAAACGTTGTAAAGCTTTTTCACGTTTACAATTTCGCGGAGACGTTCCGAAAACTTTCCGATACGCACAAACGCTACATTCGGCCTCCTAGAAGCCATTTCAAAATAAGTCTCGATGTTTTTCCGCGGTTCGTCGAGGCTTACGTTCAAGCACATCCCGTCAAAATTCTTGATGCCGAACTTGCGGGCGAAGGACTTCTTTTCGTTGGTCGAAGGCTTGATATCGGGCTTATTGAACAGGTCGCTATCGATGGGGCAACCAATAACGGCTCCGGGCTTGTTCGACATTTTTTTGCCAAAATGCATCGCCGCTTGTTCACGCGTCCAGTTGGAATTATAGACAAAGAAATCCGCTTGAACCGTCGGGCGAATATAGAACAAATTAAGAAGTTTGAATTTCAACGAATTTGGATACAGCGTTTCAGCGAACGTATCGTGCACAAACATCACCGTTTGCGCCATGCCCTGGACCACCGGCACCAAAAAACCAAGCTCCGGGCGAATAAAGAAAACCAACTGCGGTCGGAGCGTCTCCACCAATTTCTTTAACGGTTGACGGAACGAAAGAAAACCAGAATAAAGCGATTTAGCCCAAATTTCATGCGATGTATAAAGAGAATCGTCAGAGCCCGATCCGCTAGATGAACGCACATCGAAAAACTTGGGAGTTTTAAGCCACAACACATGAGGTTCGAACTCCCCCGCAACCGCCTTGACCAAGTTCATGGTCAATCGTCCAAAACTCGTGCATTCGTTTTTATCGCAAACAAAAAGGATTTTCCGATTCATGGGCATACCTTAAATATAGAATTTAAACTTATTGCAAGAATCAAAAAACAAAAACCGCGGACCACGAATTACTATATTCAAAGTATGATTAAAATCGGGATTGTCCTTGCAACTTACAATGGCGAAAAGTATCTCTCGCAGATGCTCGATTCGCTCTTGGCGCAAACACGCCCTGCCGATTTCATCGTGGCTATCGACGATGGCTCCAAGGACGATACTCCGAACATCCTCAAAGGCTACGAGGGCCGCCTCCCCCTGCAAGTTACGTGCCTTCCGCATAACACGGGCCATCGTGCCGCATTTTCCAAGGCACTGGAACTTGCCGCACAGCAACTAGGCGAAGACGACTTGATAGCCCTTGCCGACCAAGACGACGTCTGGCTCCCGAAAAAATTGCAGATTCTGGAAGACACCATTCAAAAAAATCCCGAAGTGAATCTCGTTTTCGGGGACGCCCAAGTCATCGACGGCGAAGGGAAACTCCTTGGGGAATCCTGGCGGAAAATGGACGGCGTCCCGGAGCACCTCTCATTAAGGGCGATCCTGACCGGATTTACAAACGTCACGGGCTGTATGACGCTATTCAAGGCGAAACTTCTGAAACAGGTTCTTCCCATCCCGGAGCTAGCCCCAGTCCATGACCAATGGATAACATTTTGCGCAAGCCTCGAAGCTCACGACAATGGCGTAAAATCCATCAGCGATACCGTCATCCAGTACCGCATTCATGGGCAAAACGCCATAGGCCTCGGCGATACCCACACCTGGACCGGAAACTTGAAACTGAACTTGCAATGGGCCAAAATGGTCTTGCAAACACCGCATTTCAAAATGCTTTCTGCAAGTGACCAAAAATTTTTGAAGCGCTACATTTCCTATACAGAAGACAGGCTGCACAAGCCGTTCATTCCACAATACTTCTTTTGGGTCATCGCAAACGTGGCAAGCCTTTACCCCTATGTTAAAAGTTTCACAGGGTTTCTCCCTCGCATACTGCATGGCATTATCGGGGCCCCCCTCATCATCAAATTTTTCGGAAAAAAATAATGACCGACGTCTGCGTTATTCTCGTTAATTTCAAAACTGAAAAAAAAACAGCCGACTGCATACGGTCTCTCGAGAAGGGCACCGTAAAACCGACACGCGTCTATGTCATCGACAACGCCTCGACCGAGGCCTCGCAAAAATATTTTGAAAGCTTAACGTTTTCCATTGATGTCCGCTGGATATGGAACAAGGAAAATCCTGGCGCAGCGGCAGGATGGAATATAGCCATCAGGTCCATACAAGCCGAACACATGAGGTGCTACGTCTGGCTCCTCAACAACGACACCGTGGTCGCCCCAACAGCCCTCGAAAAAATCCTCGAAAAAGCGGAGGCCACCAACGCAGGAATCACAGGGTCGCTCGTAAAGAAAGCGAATGGAGATTTTTCGGGCGGAGTCGCCATTGTCCATCCCAAGTTCGCGACCGTGCGGCGCCCCCAATCACCGGAAGAACAAGGATTCGACTATGTGGAAGGGTCCTCGTTCATGATTTCACCGGAATGTCTCCAAAAAATGGGGCCTTTAAGCGAAGATTATTTCCTGTACTTCGAAGAATCCGACTACTGTTACAAGGCCAAACGAAACGGTTTCCCTCTCGCATGGGCAACAGACAGCGTTGTCTATCACGATATCGGTTCATCGACCGGGAGCGAAATCGCCAAAGGCAAAGTTCCTTTCTTTATCGATTGCCTTATGATCCGGAATCGAATCCACTTTGCTTTGAAGAACGGATTCCCGACTTTTAGCGTGCTTATCGGTTTAGCAATCAGCTTGGCACTCCGCATCAAGAGATGCCAATTCAAAAGAGCTTTCGTCATACCGAAAATTATTTTATCTGAGACATCATTTAAAAGATTTATCGAAGAAAACGGAGGCAACTATGAAATCCAGAAATAACTTTTCCATGTGGACTTTTTGGGGAATCCTCTCGCTCATGGTGATGAATGCATTTGCCCAGAATGCAACGCGTCCCGTCTTTGATAATCCAGCGCATATCACCTTTTCGGATTCCGCACACACAAAAGAACTCAATATTGGCGCGCAGCTCATGGACTCCGTCGCGATAACGAACCTCACGAACGCAAAGACGCATTACGACAATTCCATGTCGGTCAGGCTTTTCGCGAACGGAAAATTTACGGACGCGTTCTTGTTCAACACGCGTGTAAAAATCAGCACGGACTACACGAACCGCTACATCAACTTCAACTTCTACAATCCCGACGAAGGCATCCCCTTCAACAAGCAGAGCGAACACAAGCGCACGTGGGACCTGTTCGCCGCTAACGTGAGCTACAGCCTCAAGCCCGTAAAGCTGCTCGCGGGATTCGACTACCTCGAATGGGGGCCTGCCCGCCGGAACCATGTCATTTTGCGCGGCGAACGGAGCTTTTACCGTCCATGGCAAGACAGTTCCAGCCGCATTTTCGATGCCGCCCCGACACCCTATTTTGGTTACCAGTTCACGCTCGGCCCCATTGAATATACGCAATATGCGGCAAAGCTATACGAAAAGAAAGGCTTTGGCAAATACTTCCACGCCCACCGTCTGCACTTGAACTTGCCCAAGGAAATCACGTTCGGCATTTCCGAAACGTCGCTTTACGGCTCTACCACCGAACCCGCAGGCACGAATCCGAACAACGACGGAGACAGCACCGGTCGCGAATTCGAATGGGCGTACGCAATTCCGTTCATCCCCTTCGTTTTCCAGGAACATCTGCAAGGCGACCAGGACAACATTTCGCTTGCGTTCGACTTGAGCGTAAAGACGATTCCAAACTGGGAATTTTATGCGGAACTTTTATGGGACGATATGAAATCCCCGACGAGCATGTTCGACGACAGCTGGTGGGGCAACAAATGGGCGACAACGCTCGGAGTCGCACGCGACAATATCGTATTGGGCCCTGCAACGCTTGGCTGGATGTTCGAATACACGCGCATCGAACCTTGGGTCTATACGCACCACAAGGGCGGCGGATACACTTACGCCACTTATGCCCAGAGCCTCGGAAGCGACTTGGGCCCGAACAGCCAAGAAGTCCACACCGAAGTGAGCGCCACCTACAACTTTGTCAAGGCGACGCTCTTCTTTGGCGCAGTCGCCAAAGACACCGCCTTCGGCGGGAATATCAAAGACATCCACACGCCGGAAAGTGCCACGGACAAGAAATTCTTGAACAAAAAGACGACGCTCCGCTACAAGGAACTCGGATTCAACCTAAGCTTGACGCCATGGGACTGGATAAGCTTTAGAACAAGCTACACAAGATTCTTCGGAGATTACGAAGGATACCGCGCCTACGCCGTAGGCAGCGTGCAATGGTAGTCTACTAGTTAGAAGTAGACAGTAGGAAGTAGGAAGGATGTTCGTCATCCTGACCCTGTAAAGGGAAGGATCCAGGACAAACATCACTGGATTCTGCTCCTTCGAACCTAAGAATTGTAAAGCAACAAGTTGCTAACAATTCTATATCGTCCTAAAGGACTCAGAATGACGATTCTTTTCAGAACAATTTCTTCAATTCTTCCTCGTCTGTCGTGGCGAGGACTTTTTCTTTCCATTCCGGGTTCAACAGGAGTTTCGCGACATTTGCGATTGCGATCGTATGCGCCATAGCCGATTCCGCCGGGGAAAGCAGCATGCACATGAACTGCGCCATCTCTTCGTTTCGCGTTTTAACCCCGGTAAAGCCGTCCTTGCAAACAACAAAAGCCATTAGCGGCCCCTTTAAGCCGGAAACACGCGTGTGCGGAAGCAAAAGACCCTGCCCCATATAAACGCCCTGGGCGATACGCTCCGAAAGCCCTTTCCATGTCGTAATGGCATCAAACGGATAAGGGCCATAGACAAGAGCGTCATAGGCGTACCCCAAGGCACGATTGAATTCGACGGGCTGCGTATAAATACGCGTATAGATGGGAGCCATTATTGCAACGCCCAGTCCATGAACTTGAACACCTCGGCTTCGGTCGCTTTGGCGATAAGCTTGAATTCGCCAAACAGTTCACGAAGCTTAGCCTTGCCCGGTTCAATATACTGTTCGAACTTTTCAATCTTTTTGACTTTCGAGAGGAAACAGTATGCACCGAGCGCCTGCATCAAGCGCTGCAAGCTCGCATGGACAAAGCCTTCCCAGGCATCGTCTTTTGTATAAATTCTCGTTCCGCGGTATTGGCGGCGCCAGTATTCAAAGAAATCCTTGATCATCGGCAGAGGCAAGTTCACGTACGGATCCCACAGCAAGGACGCAATGTCATAGAACATCGAACCGCGGCGGGCGCCCTGGTAATCGACAAACGCCACTTCGGAATTCGAGCGGATCATGATGTTCTGGCTCTGGAAATCGCGGTGCATCAACACCTTGGTCTGAGCTTCGACAGAAACCGCTATCAGCGAATAGAAATGACGGACAGATTCAGGTATTTCGGTTATGCCCTTGAACCCCTTCAAATAATTTTCTGTAAAGTATTCCGTCTCCCACTTGAGGGCGGCAAAGTCAAAACGACGGAGCCAAATTTCGGTATGATGACTGAAGAGCGGATGGCTTGCATTCTGCCACTGGATAAGCGCGTCGATCACTTCGGGATAAAGTATGCGGACACTCCCCGAGAGCGACGGACTCCCGTTTGGATAAGCTTCATCCAGAAGTGTTCGTTTGCCCAAATCTTCCTGTAAAATTTGGCAAGTTTCTTCATCGACGCTGTAGATGCGCGGGACGGGCAAAGCATATTCCCGGAACGTCTTGGAATATTCGACAAAATGCTTGAAATCCTCGTTCACTTCGGCACTGACCTGCAAGACGCAAGCCTTGTTGCCATCGGAAATACGGAAATAACGCCTACCCGAGCCAGCACCGGCAATGGGAGTTACAGAAAAGTTTTCAGTATAACCATGAGTCAGCAAATACTCATGAATAGACGGAGAAATTTGAATAGATTCGTTTTGCATACTTTTAATATACTTAAAGAAAGAGGAAAGTGATAAAGAAAATTTAGTAGAAAGTCGTTAGTGGTTAGAATTGCTATAAGAACGTTCCTTTTACGTTCCTGCACACTAACCACTGCTTACTAACCACTAATCACTGTTTACAGCTTACGAAAACTTGATTCGCGGATCGACGACTGTATATAAAATGTCGCTGAAGAGGCGGCCGACCATCGCCATGAGGCTGCTCAGGAAGATGATGCCCATGACTACGTTGTAGTCGCGGTTGACCATCGAGTTGTAATACAGAAGGCCCATGCCGTCGATATCGAAAACTTTTTCGATGAGGAGCGCGCCTGCAAACATGAGCGTACAAATTTCAGAAAGACGTGTCGCAATCGGGATAAGCGCATTGCGAAGCGCATGGCGCACGAGCGCCTGGTTGAAGTTGAGTCCCTTCGCCAAGGCCGTCCGCATATAATCGCGGCCCAGTTCCTCCAGTGCGGAATTCTTCATGAGGAACGTGAGGAACGCGAACTCGCTAATCATGTAGCAGAAAATCGGGAGCGCCAAATGCTGCGCCAAGTCAAACACCTTGCCGAAGAACGAGAAATCCTCGAAGTCGTCGCTCGTAAGACCGCCCAGTGGGAAAATGTCCAAGTAGGAACCGCCTGCGAGGAAGATAATCAGCAGAATGCCAAGCGCATAACCCGGCATCACGTAACCCGAGAAGATAACACCTGAACTGAGAGAATCGAGTTTGCTCCCGTGATGCACGGCCTTCCAAAGTCCCAGCGGGATGCAGATAAGGTAGCTCAGAAAGAACGACGTCACGCCAAAGAAAAGTGATATCGGGAAACGGCTTACAATTACGTCCCACACCGGGAGTCCGTACGTATAACTTTCACCCAGATTCAAATGCAGTACGTTCCAAAGCCAAGTCAGGTAGCGCTTCCAAGCAGGCTGGTCAAAACCGAAGTACGCCTGGATCTGCGCAATCTGGTCTGGCGAGAGTGCCTTGGACGCATCTACCCCGCCCTTCATCGAAGCCGCCTGCTGCGCACGAGAAATCAACTCCTCCACAGGGCCGCCCGGCAACAGCTGGATAAGCACGAAGCATACCAGCGAAATCCCGATCAAAGTCGGAATCATCAGCAGCAAACGACGGAGGATATAAGAACGCATAGTAAATAGGTATGGGGTATGGGGTATGGGGTCGCTCGTTACACTCGCTTTGGGGTCGTCCGCCTGCGGCGTCCTTTGAGGAATTTCTTTCGAAATGCTCAAAGCGAAGCGACCTCAAAGCACCGAAGGTGCGCGCTCATAGCTCAAAGCACGAAGTGCGTGCTCTAACGCATCTTTCCAGAGCGGAGGACGTCCATCATGTTGAAGGGTTTGGCGGTTCCGTCGGCAATCTGCTCGGCGAGGAAGTTCACGGCGTCCACGGTGCCTTCGGCGTAAATCTTGCGGCCGCACACGTTGTGCTGGAACTCGAAATGGACGGTGCCGTCGGCGCTGTCGAGGCTGTAGGTGTGGAAGGCGTGACCGCCGAGGTATTCCTCGGGCACATGCATGCGTTCCATCTGTTCCTTTTCGTCGCGGACCTTCTCGATATCGTCCGGCGTGTAGGCGAAACCCATCTTCTGGAAGATGCCCACGACTGCGCGTGCCGTACCGCTCGTGTCGGCCTTGGTCTTCTGATGGCTCTCGACCACGGAAAGCTTGTAACCGTCGAATGCAGACGGGAACTCGCTCGCGAGGAACTCGATCATGCTCTGGAAGGCGACAATCTGCTTCGCCATGTTCGGGGCGATGACACTCGGATGGTTCGCCTTGGCGACAAGACGGGCAAGCGCTTCGCGGTCACCGCCGGTGGTGCCCATCACGAAAGGAATCTTGTGATTCACGTAGAAGGCGGCGTTGTCGTTCACGGCCGTCGGGTGCGTGTAGTCGATGCAAATGACGTTCGGGTACTTCGCAAGCACTTCGCCGATGCGTTCTTCGCGGTTGCTCGGCTTCAAAAGCTGGATAGTTCTCCCAGCCACAACAGATTCGTTTTCGACGATAATCTCGCCCGTCAAAGAATACGGGACAAGTTCCAAACCGCGGGCAATGCAAGTTTCGGCCACGATGCGGCCCATGTTACCCGGAATACCATTAACCATCACTTGAACGGACATATAAACTCCTATTAATCTTTGAAGATAAAAGTAGAAAAAATAAAGGGAATCCCGGCCCCCGGAACCTGGCCGAGGCTGGCTCTGGCCAGGAAGACATGTAAAAAAGGACGGGCAAGACAAGATATAAAACAAAACATGCCCGCAACAATCAAGTGGCGGGCACAGAATGTAATGTCGCAGATTAAAATCTACGAGCAAAATCATTTATTATAAACTACTTCTTCGAATCCTTGAAATACTGCGGAGTATTCTTGGCGCCCTTCTTCTTCAAGGCCTTGATGAGGCGTGTATAGCCTTCGTTCGTAGCCCAGTCGAGCACGGAGTAGCCCTGGCCGCACTTGGCGTTCACATCGGCACCCTTGTCGATGAGGAACATCATGGCATCGTAGTTGCCGGACTTGACAGCCCAATGAATCGGGAGGTAGCCATCCGGGCCACGAGTTTCGAGCGGAGCGCCAGCATCGGCAAGCACTTCGAGAATGTCGGCCTTGCCCGTCTTGGCGGCGATAATCACGGCCGTGCCGAAATTCTGCGGATTAACACCTTCTTTCTTGAGCTGTTCAAGAATGCGGACGACAACATCCTTGTTGCCCATCATGACGGCGTTATCGAGAATCATTTCGCCGTTGCCGTTCTGGACGTTGGCCTTTGCGCCGTGATCGAACAAGTAGTTGAGCACCATCATGTTGCCCTTGTTGGCAGCGATGGCGACAGCGTTGTTGCCGTTGTCTGCCGGCTGGTCGATTTCAAACGAAGCCTGGAGGAATAACGTCATCTTGGCGGTATCGCTATTGACCGCATAGGAGACGAACTGGTTCGGCGTAAAACCGATCTGCTTTTTCGTCAGGTATCTGCGGACGGACTGCGGATCGTTCGGATCCATCTTTTCTTCACAACCGGTCATCGAAAAGAGAAGACCGGCAGCACAGAGTGCCAAGATTTTTTTATTCATATTATATACTCCAATGAATTTTGAATTTTCAAGTCTAAAACTAAACAATTTTTTTCATTTTATTCAATGAAAATCACGAATTTACACAATTTTATCATAATAAACGGCATTCCTGCAAATATCAATGGCTAACAAAAACAAATTTCATAAACTCATTACGACGTACTTTTTTACGTTCCAGAAAAATCCCTATTTTTTCTTTTTCTTCGTCGTCTTGATTTTTAGTTTCTCGTTAATCTTGATTTTCGTGTCCTTGAGGCCGTTCCATTTGACAATATCCTCGATGGTCACCCCGTACTGGCGGGAAATGTCCCAAAGTCCCTCGCCTTTCTTGACCACGTGGGTAATTTCTTCGACCTTGGGCGTACTCGGGGCCGGAGCCGAAGAGCCCGGAATCTTAAGTTTTTGCCCCACTTTGATGTTCGAGGAATTGCCCATTTCGTTCATTTCGCGGATGGCGCTAACCGACGTATCGAACTTCTTTGCAATCGCATAGAGGTTGTCCCCAGCGACCACCGTATAAATAATCGTCGTGGGTGCCGAAGAATTCTTTGAAGATTTCGACGTTTCGGAAGACTTTTTCGATGACTTGCTCTTGGAATCCGAAGACTTTTCCACCATGGTCTTGGGAGGCTCCACGATAACGTTTCCGTCATCGTTCGCGCCGGACATTTTACGTGGCGGACGGACATATGCCGGAATCGAAAGCGAATCGCCAATCGTCAGGCGCTTTGTAAAGCCCTTGTTCGCCTGCAAAAGCAGGAATACCGGAACCTTGTACTTGCGAGCAATTTGCGCATAGGTATCCCCCGCCTGGACGACATACTTTTCGCCCTTCTTGAGCGCCACGCGCTGCTGGATAAAGCTGGTCGGCTTGAGGTCGGGTTTAGAGACAAAAATGGTATCGCCGTTCTTCACGTTATACCCCGCCTCGATGTTGTTCCAAACGCGCAGGGACTCCTGCGAGATTCCGAACCTCCGGGATATGGACCCCAGGTTGTCGCCCAATTGCACCACATACGTGCGGACCTTGCTCGGTTTCCTGCCAGTCGATCTGCGGGGAGCGACCTTAATCGGGATAAGGAGCGTACGCCCTACTTTCAGGCGAGTGTTCTTCATGTCGTTTGCACGCTGGATTTCGGAAGAACGGACTCCATACTGTTGCGCAATCGAACCTATCGACTCCCCTTTGCGGACTTTGTGCTGTCTCCAGCTCGAATAGCCGTTCTTTTCCATGCGGTCGTAATTCTGCACGAATGCGGCACGCGTGCCATACGGCAAACGCAACAGATAAGCATCGCGATTCGGGGGCGTACACCACATGGTGAGTTCCATGTTCAGCGTACGGAGCGTATCTTCGGGAACTTTCAGGAACTTGGCGATTTCATCGAGCGAGAACGAATCATAGACGGTAACCGTATCGTAATCCGGCAAATGACGTTTCGTAATTTCGACATCGTAATGGTTCGGGTAATGGCCAATCACCATCGCGGCAAGGATTCGCGGAACATAGTGCATGGTCTCCTGCGGAAGTTGCAAGTCCCAGTATGTCACCGGTCGATTTCCCCACGCAGGGTCTTCATGCTTTTCCTTGAGCAGTCGGCGGATTCTCCCTTCGCCGCAGTTGTAGGCCGCCATGGACAAAAGCCAGTCGCCAAATTCCTCGTAAAGGCGGGACAAGTAATTCAGGGCGGCGTCCGTCGCCAGTTCCGGGTTACGGCGCATATCGACCCAAAAATCCACTTCCAGTCCGTAACGGATACCGGTTTCGGGAATGAACTGCCACATGCCGGCAGCCTTGGCGCGGCTATACGCCTTCACGTTGAAACCGGATTCCACCAACGCCAAATAAATAAGGTCGCGGGGCATGCGCCTTTGGGCAAGCTTCGTATAAATCAGGGAATCGTAGGCGGTCTTGCGCGTAAGCGACCTCGTGATGAACCCACGGGCCTTCGTCGTCATGTAGTAGATTTCCTGCATGACACGGTCGTTAAATCGAATCGGCAACGAAAAACGCCCGGCATCGACCGTATCCAAAAAGTTCTCGATAACGCGGATGGATGCGCTGTCCGCCACGTTTTCTTCAAAATCATCGACGCCTTCGATGGAAACGCTGTCGGCAGACGTCGAGTCGCTCCCTTCCCCGGGCAAGTTCGGATAGACATCTTCCAGCGCCTGCACAATGCGGAGCGGCATCTGCATCTTGTAAATGGAATCTTGGGAACGGGTAAGTCCGCTCTTTAGCGAATCATATTTTTCGGTCACCAAAAGGCGCAACGATTCTTCGAGATAATGCTTGGAGACCGCCCATTCATGGTTGTCAATCGCCTGGAGACCATACTGGTAATAGACCCACGAAGGCCTTGTCGAATCTCCGACAATTTCTTTTCCCGGGTCAACCGGAGGTACATCAATAGAAACCTTTTCCGCCTGGATAGGTTTTCCCTGAGGTGACGTCGCTACCTTTGCCTGCCTGGAAGCGCAAGCCGACAGGACCAAGATAGCGAAGGCAAGCCCCAGTCGAAATAGTTTATGCGACCAAATCACTGGTCGAATTCCATATCCTCGCCGTAATCAGACCAAATGGGGTTACGGCCAAAAGACGGCTTGTCAAAATCGACTTCTTCGTCGATATCTTCTTCCAGCAGTTCTTCTTCTTCCTTGTTCAGGTCATCTTCTTCGCCCAAAAAAGTTGGATCCGGGGTATCATCGAACGCATCACTCTTAGGACGACGACCACAATAGTAAGATATGCTCATATAAGAGTTCCTCCTTTTTTTACATCAATTTGTTCATGCCATACAGTATAACCCCGCACATCACAAGCGCAGCCACAATTTGCAGGATGATGATCACCCTGTTCACCTTGTACGCCTTCTGCGATTTCCGATGCCATTCCGGCAATTTGTTTGCGGAGTTCTTGTTTCTCACTTCGGAAGTGAAATATATACATAAATTTGGAAATGCAAACAGTTAATCCAAAAAAATGTCTAAATTCTTTATAAAAAATGAAACAGTTCCTTTTAACAATTCTCCTTAGCTCCGTTTTGCTGTTTGCACAGTCCGGATTTACCGCTGGCAAAAACGGAATCCACGTTCCCGGCGCCCGTCCGCTCAACAGCGGAGAGCTGTTCGTCATGGGCGGATTCGAGATGGCCAGCAGCAAGGAACCCGCTAGCATCGAAGGCTACCTGACCGATGAAAACGGGGTGCAAAAACAACTGGAGAAGGACTCCCCCTCGAACTCCATTCTCGGCTACATCGGCTACGGCATTTTCGACAACCTGGAAGTCGGATTGAACCTGAATTTCCACTACGACGGCAACGCCGCCAAGACGAAACTCAAGGGACTTGGCTTTGGCGACCTGGGACTTGTGGTCAAGGTGGCCCCTCCCAACCAAAAAATACTGGACAAGCTAAACGTATCGGCGGCGCTTGAAATATTCATTCCCAGCGGAACAAACGAAAAGGGACTGCGTCCAAGACACCTTTGGTACATCCACAAGGACAACACCACCCACCCTTACTCCGCGGCAGACTTCGCCATGGCGGGGACGCTTTACCTGACATTGAACATCAACAAGTACGTTTTCTGGAACAACTATGCGGGATACCTCAGGACTTTCGAAAACGGCGAGAACATTTTTGTTTGGGGTTCAGGCCTGACCCTCTTCGCCTACCAGTGGGTGTCGCTTGTGCTCGAAGCGTCTGGCGAAACAAGCATCCGCAGTTCAGGAATGATGCAAGGATTTTTGAATGACCCGCTAAGGTTTTCCCCGGGAGTGAAAATAAGGCTACCCAAACGCACAACGCTCGCCATCAACGCGGACCTCGGGATGGACCTATTCCGTAAACGCAAGCTTCACCGCGGGCACCCCATCACCGTCAAGAACAAAGGTCATGAATATTCTTACACCGTTCCCGGCAGCCCGCCCATTGCAGCATCCATCAAGCTCAGCAGGACGTTCGACCTGAGCTGGATCGATACCGATGGCGACGGCATCGAAGACCGTTGGGACCAGTGTCCCCAGTCCAATCCGGCGTACAAAGTAAACAGACGGGGATGCACGGTCGATAGCGACGGAGACGGCATTGCAGACGACATAGACCAATGCCCCAACACCGAGGCCGCAGTGCTCGTGGACCGTACCGGCTGCCCTGAAGACTTGGACGAAGACGGCATCCCGAACCATCTCGACAAATGCCCCAATACAAAGCCAGGCGACCCAACCGATGAATTTGGATGTATCTATGACGAAGACAACGACGGTGTACACGACGGCAAAGACAAATGCCCCGGAACACCCGCCAATGCAGAAGTCAATGACGACGGATGCCTTTTGGACAACGACGGAGACGGCATTCCCGACATCTACGACAAATGTTCCGGCACGCCCGCTGGGCTCAAAGTCGATGAGAACGGATGTTTCCAAGACAAAGACAAGGACGGCGTCCCGGACGAATGGGACCAGTGCCCCGACAGCCGTGAAAGCGAAATCGTGAACATGTACGGCTGCCCCGTCGATTCCGACGAGGACGGTATCCCGGACTTTATGGACGCATGCGAAAACACGCCGCCAAAAGTTGTCGTCGATAGCGTGGGTTGCCGAGTGGACCAGGACAAGGACGGCGTTTTCGACGATGACGACAAGTGCCCTGAAACGCCCGAAGAAGCGCCCGTGGATTCCACCGGATGCCCGCTCGATTCCGACAAGGACGGCGTATTCGACTACATCGACAACTGCCCCAACACACTCGCACGGACCGAAGTCGATGAGAACGGCTGCCCTATCCGCGAAAAGCAGAACTTGGACAAAGTCGCACGGAGAATTTTATTCCACAAGGGTTCCGAAAAGCCGCTCAATTCTTCTTATACGGCGTTGAGCGATATCGTTTCCATCATGCGACACAACAAGACCATCGCAATCGAAATCCAGTGCAGCGTAAAATCCGGAGAATCCATGGACCCGCAGGAACTCTCGAACACGCGCGCTACGTTCATCTACGATTTTCTACTGAACAAAGGCATCAAGGAAGAGCGCCTCAAGGCCGCCGGTTACGGGCTGCACTTCCCGCCGGATACCCATGGACACACCAAGTTGAACCCTGTCGGCGTAAGGCTCTTGCCGTATAACATGGTCATCGAAGAACAAGGCGACAAGAAGTAAACGCCTTTTCGCATACCGTCATTCTGACGCCAGGCATCGTCATCCCGCTACAATTCTTTCTTATTGAACACGAGCGCGATGACGATGGCGACAACAAAGTAAAGTGCCACAGCAGATATCAAACCGAGGACTTCCGAACCAGAGAGCGCCTCGACCTTGATGTAAAGGAGGACGGAGCATGGCATCGCGAGCAAAAAAAGGATTCCGGGAATATTCTTTTTCATGGATGAAATGATAAAAAAAAAGAATCCAGTAAAAATTGAAACTTTACTGGATTCCTCGCCCATCAAGGGCCCGGGATGACAAATTTCCGCTTTTATTACTTCACGGACATTTGCGTCTTCTTGTCGCCAATGTTCACTTGGTAGTATCCCTTGAAGCCGCGGAATTTCGCGACACCGTTCTCGTCGGCAGTCGCAGTCAAATCCGTCGTCCAGACCTTGTGCCACAAGTCATAGACACGCTTTGCAGCAGGCTTTTCTCGACCGTCCGAAGCGACCATGCCACCGTTCTTGACCCAGTGACGGTTGTCCCAGAAGCCCCATAGCACGATGCCGTTCACAGCCGGATGGCTAAACGCGGTACGGATAAACGTCTCGAACTTTTGAGCCTGGACTTCTTCGGTATCGTTCATACCGGCCTGCCAGTCGCCCACGTCAAATTCCGTCACCTTGATCGGGAGCCCGAGAGAAGCAAGTTTGTCCAAACGCTCCTTGATAAGGCCCGGCACTACCGGACGCAGCCCAAAGTGGCACTGCACGCCAATGCCCATCACAGGCACCTTGCGGTCAAGCATCCCCTTGATCAGACCATAATAGCGGTCTGTTTCGCCGGCAGCCACGACGTTGTAATCGTTGATATAGAGCATGGCGCTCGGGTCAGCACGGTGCGCCCAGATAAAGGCGCTGTCGAGAATGCCCCAGCCGCACTTGTTGAACGTCCACGATTCATGAATCGGTTCGTTCCATACGTCGTATTCCGTAATCTTGCCCTTGTATTCCTTAAGGTCACGATCAATGCGCGCCTTGAGTTTTTGCGCCATTTCCTTGCAGTTACCCTTGTTGCTGAAATGCTTGTCAAAACCGTATCCCTGGTGGCTCCACATCAGCGCATGGCCGCGAAGAGCCCAATTGTTCTGGCTGGTGAAGTCGGTGTATTCCTTCATTTCCTCGCGTTTGATCTTGCCTTTTTTCGGTTCGTATTCCGGCCACTTGAACTGGTTTTCGGAGACTCCGTGCCAGAAGTACTTCTTGGCGGCATTCCTGTACCAGTTTTCAATACTATCCTTTTTGTCGTAGAGCGCAAGAGCGGTGCCGAACGGGAACGCATGGCGCAAGAGCTTCACGTGGACCTTTTCGCCCGGATTCGCCTTGACCGTAAAATCCACCTTGCGGAGACTATCGATGCGGGCGTCCGCAGCATTGTACCACGCCGGGTCAGACATCGAGTCCATCTTTTCTACCGCGACATCGTCCATCTGGACCCAACCCTTCTTTAGGCCAATCTGGAAAGTGATGTTGTTGAGACCGTAACCTTTTTGGTCGGCAAGGAATATCATCGAGTACGTCGTCCACTTGTCCGTCAATTCAAACGAAGCGCTTTCCTTTTGGCGGTAGTCCGGAGGCCCGCCCTGCACCACCGAGTTGATGGGCATGTTGCCCTTGGCCTTGAACGTAAGCTTGTAGAAGCCGGAATCCGCAAGCCATTTGGGAGGCTGTAGCTGCAAGCCCCACCACGGATTCGGCAGCTCCTTCACCACGACCTTCGCTCCCTGCGAACCGTTGAAACCAAGCCCGGGCATGGCAATCTTCGATTCCGCGACAGCGGGGCCATCCGGGTTGTTCCACAAATACCAGCCGCCGTCACCATATTCCATATCGCCATTGCTCACGCCGTCTGCAAACGACGGCACCGATAAAATCATGGCAAAGGTTGCCGCAACAGCCAAAATATTCCTTTTCTTAAAAATCATGAGGACTCCTCAGTTTTGTTCAGCCCCGAACACACAAACATCCATTGACAACCATTTCGACGTCATCTAGACCGCTGGCAAAGGTTCCAGAGCATTGATTTCACGCCTAAATATATACTCGAACATCGTTCTTATGTGCATTCTAGGCCATTTTTTTGCCGGACAAAAACGCCAACAGAGTAAAATGTGTAGCAAGTGTATCAAGCATATTCACCCCATTCGCAGAATCTACAAAGAATCCCCGCCGGTGTGGCGGGGATAAAACAATTCGAAAAAAGAGCCGAATCATCGTGGCTGCCGCCACTCAAGATGACGGAGCAGCCACTTTGAATGACAGAATCAAAGACTAGCCCTGGTCAACGTACAGGAATATCATACCACTAGTCTTAGCGGTGAGATAGATTTCGTACGTGCCGTTCGCGCCGTTCGGATGGTCCGGGATATCCACTCTTACATTATTTGTAACGTTCGTATGGACTCTTGTCTCGCCGTCCCAGGCCCAGTCGATTTCAGGAATCACGCCGTTACCGGCATTGTTACCGTAAATGACCACGTTCGGAGTCCACCACTGGTTACCCTTCGGGTAATCCGTGCAGACAAGCTTAATGGTTTCGCCTGCGGTAAGCGAGACAATCTGCGGCGAACTCGTAAGCACCACATCGCCCGTAGTGACGCCACTACCTTGGCCCTCGCCACTGCCCTGGTTGATCGGGTCCGGTGCCGGAGGCGCTGGAGGAGGAGGTTCAACGACAAGCTTTTCCGTACTGTACGAAGCCTGAGAAGTAATGTTCCTTCCCTCACCCGCATCAATTTGGTCGAGACGGTCATTCGTATTCGGAACAGACGTATCGATACCCGCAATACGGTTCTGGTTGAGCAGATTCTGGAACTGTCCGACGTTCGCATTATCGTTATCCAGATAATTCTGATGCAAGTTCGTATTGATGGTGTGCTGGTCGAGAACGATTTCGGTGTTCGGAGTGAACACGCCCACCGGATTATTGTGTTCGACAATCAGGTTCGCGCTGCCGCCGAGAACAACATCGTCACCGGCACCAGTTCTTATGTCATCCGCACCTTCACCGGCCACGACGACATCGCGGTCCTTGCCCGTTTCGATATCGTCTTCCGTGCTGACCGCCTTGACGACATCGTCATCGACAGCGATAGACTTGGCCTCGATAACTCGGTTCTTGTAATCCGCGATATTTTCGTCAGAGGCGAAAGGCACATCCAGATCGAACCAAAGCTTGGCTTCGTCGCCATAAACAAGATCCTTGTCATGGTCGCCGCCAACGGCAATATCCGCCAACTCGTAATGCTTATCATTGAACTCGAGAGAACCATTTTCGCTTTCTTTATAGCGGCCGTCTCCAGAAACAATCTGCACGGCGGTAATCATCGGCAAGTTCTTCGGACTCTGTCCGTTGAGCGAGAAGACGTTCCTGATGCGGATATCCGCCATGTTACCCGTAACTCCGTGGAACACCACGTAATTACCGATAATCTCGACGCGCGGAGTCGTAAAGTCGGTCAAAGCTTCCAAGGCTTTTTGCTTATTCGTGCAGTAAGCTTCCTTGTAATCACCATCGAACTTGTGTCCCGTCCAGTCGTTCAGATAACGCCTGTAAGTATTGCCCTGGGCATCCGTCAACTTAATTTCGTACAGATAGTTGAACGTATCCGTATCGTTGTTGTCGCCACCAATATATACGTACAAGTCATATGAAGTCGTATCGATCGTGTTGCCGGAGTTACCGACAAACGTATCCAAGTTCAGAAGCTTCAGGACGATTTCTTCGCTTTGCTGAGAAGCTATATAAGTATTGTACAACTTGGTATTCGAAGTATCGCCATCGATTTCGTCGTGATTTTCAATCGTGAAGCTGGAAGGTCCCTGTCGTTGCCCGTTCATCTTTCCGTACATATGGACTTCAACGCCCTCCGCTCTCGCATACGGGTTAGACGAATCCGGACTATTGCAAAGACGGTTCATCGCTTCGTTATAGGCGTTCATATTGCTTTGACTCTGGCTGTAAGCCGTATCCGAAACGATGACGCCACGATCGTTGCGGTAGAAGTTGTGCCAAGCGTTATCCACGACAACGCCGGCAGACTCGCCCGCAGCAATCGAATCCGATGCATTGGAATGTTCGCGCGTAAAGTTGATGGACAAGACATTTATACCGTCCATCATTTCGTTAGCGGCAGCCGTTGCGCCCGATTCGATATGGTCCGCACCGATACCACCCACGACAACATCGTTACCGTCGCCAGTAATGATCGTATCCTTGTACTTGAATTCGTCCTTCAGCTCGTTGCCATCGCTATCCTTTTCGCTGTGAGAAATTTCTCCCTTCGCGATAGTGACAGATTCCGCGGTCGTAAGCGTCGATGCCGTTTCCGGATTGCCATCGCGTTCCGTGAAGAGCATCTTCGCGTTGTCGCCAAAGACGACATCGTTGTCATAAATGCCAAGGCGTTCGTCACCGAATGTCGTATGGGCAGCGACATGTTCGGCAATTTCGCGTTTTCTTTTCGCTTCGTCGCTTTCCTGCACCTGAGCGGCTCCATCGCCACTTTCGTCCTGCGCCGTGGCACTTGACGCAGTCGCCGTTTCGGTTACACGAGGAACAATTTTACCGTCTTCATCGATAACATTGTCGCCGCCATGGGTCACAATATTATCGCCGCCCGTGCCGCCCACGACAATATCGTCGCCACCACGAGTCAAGATGGAGTCGTTTCCGCCGAATGCGACATCCGTAGAGGCCGCAATATCCTGCTTATGATGGACGCCCTTGATCTGCAGACCCGCAATGCCCGGAATATCCTTGCCGTTCATCTGGTCTTTCGTATAGCCATCTTGGATGGTGATGATAGCACGATCAATGTCATGAGCCACATCAGCGGAGACTTCAAAGACAACATAGTTACCGTATGTATCGACACGTTCATTTGCCGGTTTTGTCTTATTCGCGTTGATGATGTCGATAATCTCTTCAGCCGATTGATATGTTGACTTTTTGAATCCACCGTTGAAATTAGCACCCTGGTAATCGTTCACAAAAATGGATTGTTTAAAGTCACCCACGGTCAAAGTAACCTCGCGGATACTCTGTTCCGCCCACGAATTAGCATCCGGGAGATCGAGATACACAATCACCTGATAGCTATCGTAGTACTGCTTGAGTCCATCGATAGTCACTTCCATGACATTCTGCATCATGTTATTCGGCGCAGTCGTCATGATACCCGAAGTCATCAACCTGTTGTTCGCGGAATTGCCCCACAGCCAGTGGTTGTAATTCTGGAGGTTGATGCTGTTGTCCGTAGAAGTCGTACGGTGGGCTTCGCGACCCGCATATGTTACGCTCACGGAACTTGCACGAGTACCGTCGTTGAAGCGCACCATTTCCTTGTCGTCGTTGCCGTACGTACCGGCAAGGTTCCCCGTAATATTATTCCACTGCAAAGCCTCAAATTCGGACACACCGGCCTTTTCATCCGGGTTGATCCCTTGCTGCGCAGCCCCCTGGAAGTTGAAGCTGAGCGTCGAATCCGTACGGACTTCAGGAGCATTCGTGAATTCAAACACACCCTCAAGATCTGTAAACGTATTTTGCAAATTATTTGCAAGGTCGGCATTGCCGCGGAATGTCGCATAACCGTTATCGCCAAATACGACATCCTCGCCCTTACCCGATTCAATATGATCCTTGCCGAGACCGCCAAAGATGACGTTGTCGCCATCGCCAGCGTAGATGAAATCACCTCCGGCAGACCTTACAGGCGGTTTAACCGTATCCGTCTGGTCCACAGAACCATCACCAGAATCGTCAGGCGTTCCCGTAGAATCGCCATCCATCTGAACGACCTCTTCGTTCTTGTTAGCTTGTTCACGTTCGTATTCTTCGGCAGCACGTTCTTCGTCAACGTTCTTGCCGGAGTTCGTCACGATAAGCGGATTATGGCCCTTATTTTTGCCATCCGGCTTGTCCATAATGACAAGGCCGCCATCGCCGACGATAATGTCGTTGCCCGTTCCCGTGAGAATCGTATCTGCATCGGTACCGCCAAGAATCGTATTCTGACCGTCGCCAGTCTGGATGTAGTCTTGACCGCCAAACGGTTCATTCTTCGTTTCTACTGTCAGGCAATCTGCACGGACCGTGTAAACACCGGCATCACCCACGACAACGTTGTCTGCACCGTCGATTACGATATTATCATCATCGACACCGCCCATCACAATGTTGATGTCGCCATGAATCGTAATATTGTCATTCAAGCGAACAGGATCATCGCCTTCCTTGACAACTTCAATTTCATCAGCAGTCGTTTCGATCTTGATAAGACCCGCATTGACCGAAGTATCTTCCTTCACAACTTCAGGGTGCTTATCGTAATTCGCAATACCGCCATCACCAAGAACAACGTTATCGGCACCAAAGATATCGATTTTATCGTCCCTGAAACCGCCCATGACCGCATTCTTGCCGCCGTGGATTTCAATGGTATCTTTACCACCAACTTTATCACTGGTCGTGCGAATATCCAAGGACTCATTCTTCTGAAGGTCGTATTTGCCACCGTCGCCAAGAACAACGTTATTGTCGCTATCATAGCCAACAGACACTTCACCGTTTTGATTTACAGTGCCCTTCGCTTCGCCGATATAAATCTTGTCACCGTCGGCACCGCCCATAGCAACGTTGCTGCCGCCATAGACATGGATCGTATCAACACCGCCAATAGCATCGCTTGTCGTTTGGACCGTCTTTTCCGTGGAATTTTCCACATACTTACCGCCGTCACCCAGGATAATGTTATTGGCGCCACTATTCGGCTGTCCTGCGATACCAATGTTAATCGTATCACCGACAGCGCCGCCCATAACCGTATTATTACCGCCATAGATATTAATGGTATCTACACCGCCAATACTATCATGTGTTGTTTCGATTGTCTTCGAATCGGCGCTTTGACGTTCATATTTACCGCCATCACCAAGGACAACGTTATTGTTGCTGAGTACAACAGACTTTTCTTCTTCACCTTCCTTCTCTAGATTTCCACCAATATTGATATTATCACCATCGGCGCCGCCCATGACGGTATTATCACCACCCCATACATTGATGTTATCAACGCCACCTTCAGAATCATCGGTTGTCTGCACAGACTTGATAGATTCAGCGACATCCTTTTTATCATCACGAACGGCAATACCACCGTCACCAAGAACAATATTGTCAGCGCCATAGATATCGATATCATCTCCAGCAGCACCACCCATTACAGTATTGTGGCCGCCATAGATCTTAATTTCATCCTTGTCGCCATAAATTGTCACCTTACCATTTTTTTCTTCTCTGGATGTATGAACCGTTACAGTATTGGACTGTTTATCGAATTCATAGACACCACCATCGCCAAGAACAACGTTTGCGTTTCCAGTAGAATTTTCTTCAGAAACAGATTGTTCTGTTGCATCAGGATCCTTTTCGTCCTTCGAACCGATTGTAATCTTATCTTGACCAGCACCGCCCATGGCTACGTTGCTATTACCCGATATGGTGATTGTATCCTCATCACCAATATTGTCTTTTGTCGTCATGACATGTTTCAGCTTGACGGTCGGTTTTTCCGGATCATCCCACTTGGCAGTCAGGCTTTCTGTCGTAGCATAGGCAATTTCGCCATTGTCACCAAGAACAACATTGTCATCGCCTCCAACAGAAATTGCATCCTTATCGGCACCGCCAATTACAATACTCTTTGTTCCACCAGCAATGATTTCATCATGAGCACCTTCCTCATCCATTACAGATTTGATAGAGGTTGCACCACGGACAATGCCATCGGTCTGCTTTTGGAGTACACCTTTTTCCTTGGAAATTTTGGTACGAATAAGTTTACCAGTCTTTACGTTATTTTCTTCAACTTCTTCATAACCCAAATTCGTAACAGTTTCATCCTTGGCATTCTTATACTGGATATTACCCTTATCGCCGAATGCAATGACGCCACGGCCAACGTTGATAACATCTTTACCGTCACCACCAAAGACAACCATGCCATCCTTGTTTATTGCATCAGCATCCAAATCCGCTTCAGGGTCCGGAGCGTAAATGTGATCGTCCCCCTTTTCGGCATTGATGACAAGCTGACCATCCGCCTTCTTGGTCTTGTCTTCCGTTTCTGCCTTATAGCTGCTGACAGTAATCAAGTCCGCGCCGTCTCCCGTATTCACAACGGTAAAGGTCTGGAAGCCGTCATTGCGGTAATGCGTCTTGGAAATATCAACTGTATCTACGCCAGAGCCAAGATTGTACTCGCCATACTCGAAGTTGTTGGCAACAATTTCACCCTGCCAGCGATCCTCTTCTTTTTCGATTGTCAAATCCTTATTCGTAAACCTGACAGAATCATGAACCTCAAGGCTATCATCACCAAAGACCTCTTCGAGTTTGGTCAAAGCATCTGCAGTAGATTTTTGGTTATTCACAAAGATACGGTCGGTATTATCTTCTTCTGGCGTGAAGAGATAATTCTTAGGATCCGAGAACAGGACGTAAACATTAGAAAGATTATTGATTCCAAAGCCCTCGACTAAGCCCTTTACGGTAAAGGACTTTTTATCCTTGCTTATCGATTTCACATAGAGCCAATCAGTCTCAAGGTTACCCTTGACAATCTTAACCGTACCGCCTTCCTGCAATTGAGATGCTTTAGTAGCGTCATATACAAAATAGATTGTTGAAACTTCTTCAATTCTGTCAAGATCAATTGACGAGACGTTACACATCTTGTTTACATCATAAGTATTCTTCTCATTATATTTCGATGCATTGACAACCTTGCCGTTATCCTTGAACTTATGATTGTAACGGAGAACTTCAGGATTATCGAAATCAGAATCCATGCTTGCGCCCTTACCAAAAGCGTGCACTTTTCCTTCAATATCGCTAATGACCTGATTATTAAAATTCGCAGGAATCGTCGTATATCCGTATTCTTCCTTTACGTTATCATGCTTTGCGTAAACAGTAATTAAGTGTTCCAAAGTATCCTTGTTGAACTCCAGAATCTCACAGTTTTTATAACCATTTTTCTTGTCATCTTGATCATCTTGATAAACGTAAAGTTGCTTGTCAGGAGAACCATCCTTTTCAGAAACAACATCCTCTGCATAGACCTTAATAAAAATAGACTTGTCATTTGCGAAATCAGTGGGATCACCTTTATACTTTATCTTAACCTTTGTAGTATTAAAGTTTGTCTCGACCTCATTATCAGAACCTTTTTCTGCAAATACACGATCATTACTGATGCTTTCTATTTCAAACAAATCACTATTGAGTTTATTTTCCTTTTTCGTAACAGTATCTTCTGGAACATCGGTAATACGGGCATTTGCTGTGACTTCAACTTTTCCATGCAATGTCGCCAAACGGTTATTGGCTTTATGGAAGAAGACTAAACTATCGCCGTACAAGGCATAATAGATTTCATCATTTACTCCAGCTTTTTCCTTGCTGAAAACTTCTTTATTTTCATATTTCACAGACGTCAATTCATTAAAATATACTTCCTTGTTATCAACGTCTTTCTTAAGAGCAAGATTGTCATAAACCAATCGAATCTTCGAACCGTCCAATTGCATTTTATTGGACCTGTAATTCACAACCAAGACTTTATTCTTATACTTAGTTTCATTATAGTTCTTTATCGTCAATACGCCATTACTTATATCGTAATCATTTTTTCCAAGAACGATTTCGGTATTTTGAACATAGACATAAAGTGAACCGTTTACACTATCAAAGCTCTTGCCGAACTCGCCAAGGTTAACCTTCGCTTCTTGAATTCGGAATTCTTCCGTTCTTGTCAACAGATTCTTATATTCATCGTTTGATGCGGAGCTGTCATCTTCCACGGTCACAGAAATGACATTAACGGAACGAGTCAATTTGGTATTGCCAACACTCCAGACACTCTGCACATTGATTGACGAAACAAGCGTTTCTTCCAACAGATTATCAGAAAGAGCCTTGACTTCGATCGCGACAACAGGACAACTGCTATTTAGTTCAAACGTCACTTCGTTCTTGAATTCAGACGTTCCATCTTTTCTAATAAGAACTCCACGATCCCCGCGCTGCAAGGCGGCAGACGAAAGCATCGGGACAGTCAAAGTGACTTGAATGGTACCACTATCCAAATAACCGGAGTAGCCGATATAGAATTTAGCAATTCCACCTTCCGTGACCTTAACATTTTCAAGTTTTATGAAACTCTCTTCTAATGAATAGAATACGGTGGGTTCGTTACTGGTATCAATTACCGTATATTCTTCATCGAGCAATACACTCGCAGAAACATTCCCATCGACCTTATTGGCCTGATCCGGACTAAGTCCCTGATTTTCAGTTGTAATAATTTCATACTTCAGGTGGTTCGTTTGCCCATCAGTATTGGCACTGCGCAAAGTCTGTTTCACATCAGGGCCTCCACCAACAGAAACAGTATCATTTCCATGACCGCCATTGATGATCGTCGTATCATTCTTGTTGTTGGCAAGAACAAAGAACATATCGTCACCAGCGCCAGCGTCAAAATTCGTCGTTTCGACGCCTGCAATCTTTATGCCAACGGAACTGCTGAGTATTCCTTCCTTTTTAACGATAACGGTATCATCCCCAGTTGTACCAGCAACATTCAACAAATCGTTACCGGCACCACCGTCAACAGACATAGCCCCGCTATCTACAGGAACTTCAAAATACTCCGGTTCTTGTGAACCTGTAGTCCAATTTGGATTCTTCTCTTTTTTACAGTAATTATAAACAGAGAACGTATCATCGCCTCTGCCACCGGCCATGCTTAAATTACCAACATTATGCAACGAAACAAACGAATCGTTTCCAATACCGCCTTCAATATTCAGAGTGGAATCCTTGGTAACACCATCACTCAAGAACTTGTCATCACCAACAACCTGAACCGTATTGAATTCATCGTCCTTAACGATACCCTGTTTGCCACTCGAAATGCGCTCGGAATTGAAGAACTGACCCACTTGGAAGGAATCGTCTCCGGCACCGCCATCGATATTCGTTTTCTTTGCAGTACCATCAACAGTTATCTTGTCATCACCGCCGTTGGCATTCAAGTTAACGACATCGATACTGCTTGTAAAGTTGACACGTTCGATATTTGTGTTGCCCACCTCATTCTGACCAAGATTCGTATCCGGCAGCAAAGCCACAAAACCGAGCGTTCCTTCAACCTGAACATTATTGATGGTCGTTTTTTCCTTGTTCATGCGCATGAGCAAGTTATCGTTGTACTCCGTGCCCTCAATAGTAAGCGTATCCGTATCAAAATCACCCGTACCGGTATCCGTGATATTTGCGTAATTTGTTTCGCTTTCACCCATCAAGTTCACAAAGAACTGGTCGCTACCGCCCTGACCATCGACAAAATCCATGCCAGGACCCGTCAAAATCCTGTCATTGCCACCATCAGCACTTGATTGAATATCCTTGTATACTTCACCGAGCAAGCCCTTGTTTTCACCAAAGGTAATCTGTTCGCCCACAAATTTACGGTTACCTTTTTTGCCGCGAATACCCTCATCGCCATACAAGCTGTCGTTGCCTGCACCGCCATCAATAGTATCGTCGCCCGAACCACCATAGATGATATCGTTGTCTATACCACCTTCAATGGTATCGTTGCCACCATTACCATCAATGATGTCGTTACCTATGCCGCCTTCGATGGTATCGCCCTGATCATTATCAGTTTCGTTACCGCTGTCACCAAAAATCAGGTCATCGCCTTCTTCACCATAAATATAATCTACACCTGCCAAACCAGAATCAGGTGTAATTTTGTCCTTTTCGCCGATATCAAAGAATTTGGTCTCAATTTTATTGCCAGAGAACAGTTTCTTGTTATTGAACTGTGCATCCTTAAATTCATCACTGAAGAATTTCTTATCAAACAACTTATCGATATCAACATCTGCTTCAATCTTGTCACCAAAAATAATGTCGTGACCGGCACCACCACGGATTTCATCATCATCGGAACCACCGAGAAGGATATCATGGCCTCGTTCACCATAGATATGATCCTCGCCAGCACCGCCATCTATACGGTCATTACCGGCACCGCCATAAATGTAGTCAATGCCCGCACCGCCAAGAATCACGTCATCGCCACCGTCAAGGCTGATATCGGTACGGGAAATTTGAACCGCTATACTTTTAACTTCAGCACTAGCTATAAACTTATGTTCATCAAATGTTGCACGTTCCTTATAATCAGCAGTTTTAGCCTTATCATCATTCTCAACTTTTTCAACATTATTAGCATCATTTATGATTTCAAATTCAACTTTGCCGCCATCGCCGAAGATGATATCGTCACCTATACCGCCATAAATCTTGTCAAGGCCGGCACCACCAACAATGAAGTTCCGCGTTTTAACAGGATCCTTACCATTTTCGCTATTGCCAATAATGAGATCGTCACCAGCTCCATCTGCTTCGACATTGGCGTCAATAACAAACTTGCGGTTTATAATGTTCACAGTACTTGGGTCATTTTCATTTTCTCTTTCGTCATCAATACGAGCGACACCCGTATCGCCAAAGATAATGTTCAAGCCCTTAGCACCGTAAATTATGTCATTTCCAGAGCCGCCCTTGATGATAACCGCGTAACCTTCTTCAACAGTCAAACCAGAAAGGTCAATGATATCATCTCCATCGCCGCCTATAATTTCGACATCGAGTTTGGCATTTCCTTCCACGGTAATTTTATCGACTCCGGCACCGCCATCGATGATAAGTCTGCCATCATCACCGGCAGTTTCCGAATCATCTCCATTATTCCATGAAACCGTTTTTCCAGTAACCACGAGTGTTATTGATTCATCACCATCCGTGAGCGTCGGGTTTACATCGTTTGTAGAAATTCTATTACCAGCATTCGGACCCACGTGACCGACAATGTCGCCATTATCGTTTCTGGAGGCCATTACCGGAGCAGTTTTATGCTCGTAGTTAAATTCAAACAACGTTATGTCGCCAGTAATGTTCCACTTCTTGGTATAGAACAGCAAATCGACATAAGCATAAAGTTTTGCAGTAATCTTGCCATTAACATCGAACATGCCAAACAAACCATCACGCTTGATGATTTGCGTCATTTCGCTCAAGCGAACCTTTCCATCCTTGTTCGGATCGTAAAGGTTGAAACCAACATCGATACCGACGCCACCGCCGACACCGGCAGATATACCGGCATTCAGTTCCGCAGAGGCCGTGAGACCGCCATAGAACGAAAGTTCATTGATGTCGGTTCCCGATTTATCCCAGTCGGCAACATAGAAGCCGTTGAGCAAGCGACCAAAATCCTTGTAGCCGCTCTTGACCCACTGACGGATACCAAGCGTATCGTAACCGAAGCCAAGCTGGATAGAAGCGCTGAACGAAACACCTATACGGGCGCCAAGCGGGCCCCAAATGCGCACGAACGTACTCCAATCGAAATCGAAGCAGAGCTTTGGCATTGTATATTTGACAAGGTCGATATCTTCACCAAGCAACAGCTTGAATATCTGGGAAGGATTGCTCCAGACAAATTCCCATTCTCCGGAGCCTTCCATATGGAGGCCTTTATCCTTGAGCTTTTTATCGGCTTCTTCAGCAAGTTTACCATCACCTTTTTTCAAGGTGTCTGAATGCTTTTCGACTTCTATCGAATTTGAAGATGATTTTCCTTCAAGGAATGACATAGCAGACTTACCAGTATCGCTGTGGTCGCTTTCATCAACTAGAATGAAATTACCTAAATCAATCGTAAGTCCGCTACCGTTGATTGTCGAAATCGTCTTGGAAACCGCAATCAAATCCTTGATTGCATAGACCATGGAATCGTCAAACTTGCCCTTACTGTACTTCTTGGCAAGGTCGAGCGGAGTCATCTTGATACCGAGATCCTTAAGCACCGGGAACGGAGTCGTCAAGAAGTCGATTAACGGTTCAAGCGGTTCTATCACCTTCTGGATTTTGGAAACTATAGGCCCGAGCACACCACTGATAAAGGAACCCATATCCAATTTCAGATCGCTAAATCCGAGTTTGTGGATTGTGCTCCCATTTTCCTTTGTATAATCCCAATGGAATTCAAATTTACCTGTGATATTCGGGAACTTCGGTGTATTTCTATCCAGATCCTTAGTGATACCCACCGTTATATCAGCATTAATCATCACATCGGCTGAAAACTCAAATTTCGGTACAGCAAAAGCATTCGATAGCGTTACAATGCCAAAGTTCTTCTTTTCATTTAATTCTTTGTTTGTCTTGGCTTTCTCAATAGCTTCGTTTAGCTTCGTTTCTTCGACCGGCGTTCCTTCAGCCTTCAAGGTATTCGAAAGTCCCGATTTAGCATCGTACTTGATTACCTCCGGCTTATTCAAATCTACGCCAAAATCAAGTTTAACCTTAGTTTTATCACCATCAACATCTAACGCCAGCCCAAGGCCAGCCAAAGAACCTACAATCCGTCCATCGAGCGAAGCGACTGCCGTAACATCAATTTCATTGCCTTCGCCAAAGATAAAGTAGAAGCCCTTTTCTCTCGAAATACCAAAACCGAATTCAAGCGCCCACGAGAGAGAAAGTTCCAACCCGGCATCCGATGAAAGTCCAAGTCCCGGGAAACCCAAATCAAAATTGATGGATTTACCATAATCGTAGGTACCGCCCAAGTTGAAGAACCATTCCGCGGAATCCTTACCCGTTCGATACCATGTTCCTTTATGGGTTCCACTTTTTGCTATAGCTTGATTCCAATTTGCCTTTGCGTCTCCTTCATTCCAGTCAAAATAATAGTTGTCATCTGGATCGTAGCTCACATCAAGCAAGCTGTTGCCGAACAAAGAATTCAGCTTCGTAGCAACCATTTCAGCAGTCAATCCCGTTGATTCATAGACAAACTTCGAGAACGGGTCAAGGACATTGTCTCTCAGCACACTCAAGAAATCAACGCCAGAACTTAAAGCTGAACCCAATACCGGTACAGACTTGAGCTTACTCCCCATATTGGAGTTCATGCTGCTTTCAAGCATTTCAAAAAGGTTGTTCAATCCTGCCACAGCAAGCTTAATCTTGCTGAACCAATCCATGTTTGCAAAATCGGCGAGTTCAGAAATCTTTTCATATGCCTTTGTAAAATCGACAACAAACGATTTATCAAGTTCTTTCAATTCTTCTTCAGTTTCCGTACCCGTTTTCAAATCAAAGTTAAAGTTATCCGAGCCTTCACTTGAACTAAGGATGTACAACTTTTCACCTGAATTCTGCTTATTCAAATAAGCAGACATTATGCTTTCAACGGATTCCTTCGCTTTATCATACGTTTCACATTCACTGAATGCAATCTTGTCTTTCACGAACTGGCCAATATATACATCGCCAAGCGACATGTTGCACGCATAGACAGGGAGCTTGCCGAAAATGGCTACAGGGAGAGAATAATTAAACGAATCCTTCTTGAATTCGGACAATTTAGCACCCTTATCACCATACGTCCCTTCAAAGCCTACCTTGCCATAAATAAACGCATCATTTTTGTCAGATCCCACAGAAATCAAATTGCTAAGCAGATTTTCTTTGCCAGCGCCAGCGTTAATGCCCAAATCAAAGCGCAACTTGTCACCAGCAATGCCGATATCCGCACCAAATTTCAGCGAATCATTAAGTTCCAAATTCAAATTGCTAATATCAAGCAAAGCGGAAAGCGTAAACCAGAAATCTCCAGTAACATTCAAATCAATATTACCATGAACGCCGCTCGTTCCGCTACCAAAGCTGAATCTATGACGCGTATCAAAATCCTTCTGGATATTAAATGTAAATTGTAAGCCCTTAAATTTTTTCCCATCGCTCGTATCTTCATAAACAGTATCTAGCTTAAAGAGCTTTTCATTTGGAGTATGCGATGTAAGGTGGAACTCTTCAAGGTAAGTATTCAGAAGGTCGCCAAATTTTTGAATGGTCGTAACCTTTTCGGCACGCAATTTGGCAATAATATCACGCAAATCGTTTGCGACGTTCACCAAGTCCCTCACGGACTTGTTGATGACTGGAATCTTGACATCGGAATTCCTGGTTATATCATCAAGACGTTGCAGTAGAGATTCAAGCACTGCAAAAAGTTTTTCGATGGAGAAGTTCTTGAACTGATTAAGAATTTCTTTAAAACCATTCGAATTGAGGTCAAATTCGGTATCTAAGCTGATTTTTTTATTGGAACTATCATCGGGATCTTCAGTTTTAGCCTTAATCTTTCCCGAAGCTATCTTTGTATGACAATCGAAAACATCGGCATAGGCTTCCAAATTAAACTCATTGCTATAGCCTTTATTATCAAGTAGAATGCTCGGCTGATTGATTTTAAATCCAAAGATATCAGCATCCTCTCCTACACCTGGTGTAGTAAGATTAAATACAGCATTTACCTTTGTGTCACCCGCAGCAATAACATCAACGCCCAAGAATCCAACCGATGCTGATGCACTGGCAACATATTTCGCATCTTTCCAAGTTGATAATTTCAAAGCATCCTGTAAACTATTTTCTCCATTAATCGGATTCAGAGAAACCACAATAGATTTTACAGCAATACCATTACCATCATCATTTTTCTCAACTTTAAGAATTCTGTAATAATACTTAGTACCTTTAATATCAAGCGCAATGAATCCATCGACATTGTAATCGTTTTTATCTTTTTCATCAATAGAAAGGGAAACGCAATCCCCCTTAAGATCAGAAGCTTTCTTTACAACAACATCACTTCCCATTTTAAGCGATAAACCAGCCTTAAGCACTATATCCTTAAGGCTAATCGCCTTCGCCCAGTCAAATGCAACAACAGACGAACCTATAATCTTCATTTCACCATTAATAAGCCTAGATTCCTGACCTGGCGTAAATCCAAGCCAATCAAGCACTCTACTGGTGCCACTAGAATGTAATACAAATCCATCTTTATTTTTATCTGGATTATTGTGGGTAATCTCAAAGTGGTCCTTGACTAGGTTAATTTTATAATTTTCTAAATATTTATTTACAGAATTAAGAAGATCTGAAATTTCTACTTTTTCCAACGTTTCTTTTTTCTTATTATCAACAGTCCCTGACGGCAAACATTCATCTAAACAAGTTTGGAAATCAACTTCATTCGAATTTTCAATCCAGAAATCATGAGAGTTACTAGACAAATTTCTTTCATTATTCTTTTCTTGGTAAACCTTGACAGAAGGATCGTTTTCTGCGGTAAATACGATTTGCCCATCAACAACGCCAACCGAAGTAATACTTGTCGAAAGATTCTTATAGGACTTTATAGTCTTATAAATTGTTTCTGCAAGGTTCTCAACAGTCAAGCATTTTTCGACATCAACCAAGACCTCGGCTGAGCCAACATTCATTTTCAAAATACGATCCGTATATTTTACGATATAATCAAACTCGTCAGGATTAGTTTTTTTACGTTCAAGAGAAACGGTCCACTCAGAATCATCAATATCTTTTTCTACAAATTCAAAGTAACTCTTTAAGTCAGCATTTAAGGAATTGTTCAATTTTGTGATTTGTGCCGTTTTATCTACATCTTTATTATAAACTTCAAGTTCAACATAGTAAATATTTTGAACTTCATTCGCACCATCAATTTTTCCATTTTTATCGACCTTATAAACAAGAGCACCCTTCATACCCGTGGTATTCATCGACGGGTTAATTTCGCCAGAAATGCGCATGTAAGTAATATAATCAACAACATTAGATGTATCTGACTTCGTTTGACACAACAGATAACGTATATCACCATCCGAAGCAATCAGCCTAGAATCACATCCAAAAACAATTCCATCACTGTTCACATCTACAACATACAAACCGAACGTATTCATGATAGAACGGCCTTCACTAACACAATCAGAAAGACAAACCGTAGTTCCATCAGCCAATGTCACGCTACCAGAATCATCGACTTGTAAACCAAGATATTCATTGATCCGTTTTTTCCAATCATTCGCAAGGATAATTCCATTGTTAACAAGATTTTCGATTACATTTTTCTCAATTAATATTTTTTTACAAGCTTTCAAATCAGACTTTAGGCTTCCATTATCTTCGTATAAATTATCATTATCTTCAATAAAATTGATTGTCCATTCAGTCCCGTTATCAGGATCGGGTTTCACTTTAAGCATCGTCTGCAAATTGGAGCCTGTAAGCTTCAGCTCTGCAAAGGCATCACCACCAGAAGATTTCTTTTTCACATCAACTAACGACGAACCCGTTGTTGCAGCGTTTTCTATTTCAAATTTTTCATTCGCAGTAACATAAATTTGCCTTGTCGATGAAATATAATTGATTTCAACACCCGAAGAACTAGCCGGCGTCACCCAATCACCAGACCCACCTAATTTTTTCGATTCACCTAAATTTATCGTTTTATTAACAGTAAATGTAGTCCATTCACTTTTATCTTGTTTAAGAACTTTGATATACAAGTCTTCGTCAAATGAACGTGTAGAACCAGCATCATAAGTGGTGTAATGTTCATTTATAGTTACATCAATTTTTTTATTTTCCTTAGCATTTTCATCGTATAATTCGTGATCAAACAATCCTATATCAGACAGCATAGAATGATCGTCCAAATTCTTTTGCGACTCAAAATCTATCTTCAAAACAAAAGATATGCTTGCATCGGCATTGACATGAATACTTCCACACGTCGAAATATTGGCCAACTGATTACCAAGCGATTTAGCAAAATTAAGACCAAACTCATGGCCTAATTCAAAGCCCAATGTAAAGGAAAGTTCTACAGAAGAAATACCATCATCCATTTTCGTTGCATTTTCGGCATATGGCAGTTCATCACCACCCTTCTTATAAAAATACGTAGCCGAACAAACACGACTATTAGGATTATTATTATAATAATCTTGAGGATTTTTATCGAGAACAAAATAGCACCAAGAATCATTAAATCTATCGACAAAACCTGTTACATCGCTAAAGTTCGCATGATATTGGCCTTTATCTTCTTTGCAGAGACCATACAAATCACCGTTGCTATTCTTGCTTTGACCATCTCCATAAACAACCTTTTCAACCTTGTCAACGACATTGACGACCTTTTCGATTGAACCATCAAGGAAATCGAGTTTGGTTTTACTTTCGACAAGACTACGCAAAGCAGATTGTGTGGTATTTAGCACCGTATGGATTTTAGTAACTAAGTTATCCCCAGAGAATGACGCAAACTTTCTAATCGTATCCGGTAAAGTCCATTCACCAGAATCAATGTTATAAGAAAGATACTCTTTACTATTTCCCGAAATCAACGGAACATCAACACCAGCAATATAGACTTTTCCGTATTCTAAACTTATTGATTTGTCTGTGATTAATTTATCTAAATTATCAAGATCTACATTTGGATTTATACCAACTTTAAAACTAAATTTTCCATCAGGTAACTTTATATCAAACAAGCCAAGATTAATCTTTTCAACACCAACAGATAAATTTAAATCAATCTTATCCAAACAACAATCATCAAGAACAATACAAGAATCTTGTTTTGAAACATAAACAACAAGTTTAAGATAAACATCCACTCCAACATTAAAATCATTAAGATTAAGCAAACCTAAATTAATATTTTCTTCATACTTTAAAGATTTTGTAGAAACTTTGAAAACAATTTCATTTCTACCATCATTCAACACAAGCGCTTTATTAGAAACATTCGTTGTTGAATCTAAAAGATTATAAAAATTCGTTCCAGAATTATAATTATTATTATCCGGTTGTCCTGTAAGTATTTTATCACACAAAGAGACACCGTCTAATGGAATTATTCCATTCACATACTTTGCCAAAAAACTTTGAACAGTTTCTAATTTTATCTTATAGTCATCGTCAATTGCATCATCAATACAACTCTGAGCAAATCTACTATAGCTGTCAAAATTTTCGACAATTCCTTTTATATTAAAATTCTCACTTGATCCTAAAGAAAAGCCAACATTATTCAACAAAGGGATATCAACATTATCCAAAATGTCTAAATAACCATCCATAGGGAAATAAATCAAATCAACAAGTTCATCAAGCTTTACATTAGGCTGAAAAACTCCATTTTTCACGGAAACATTTAAGCTTCCATCACCTACTTTATACGCAAGTTCATCTGTATTCGCAGAAGTTATCCCCGGCAAGTCAAAGGAAAATGTTTTCAAACTCGACTTTAATGAATTATCAGTTTTATCGATTGTAACATTTATCGAAATATCAGCATTGACACTTGTAGTTACAGAATTTCCGCCTAATGTTAATGTTATATCATTTATTTTAGGAACGAATTTAATTTCCAAATCACCTACAAATGTTTTTGTTCCAGAAGTAGAAGATATGTTCAAAAGATCCGTTTCAGTAGATTCTCCAGGAATTGTAAGTTTCAGTTCATCTAAAAAGCCATCCGCATTCACGTCAGCCAAAGCGCCGGCAACTTTCGATAAATCTAAATCATATTTATTTGCATTTTCGGACAAAGCTTCTTGCAAAGCAAACATAACCGTAGTTCTGACACTATCAACTTTGTCTACAATTTCAGATACCGTATAATTATCGTCACCATTAATTTTTAACGTTTTTCCGACATACGGAAGTTCATAATTATCGGGTAAATTAACCTGTTTCTTTAAAGAGCCTTCATCATAAATTGTAATATAATTCTTCACATCAGAAGGCAACTGCCATTTTTCTGAATTATAAACCAATTCATCATTAGCAAATGTTTTAATCGAATTCCCATTTGAAGCCTTTAGATCTAAACCTGAATAACTTATTTTACAAGAAGTATCCAAAGTTAAGGAAGGATCTTGTTGAGATACATCAATTGAAATATTTGTTTTCAATTCAAACTCGCCATTTGTCAACGATGCATTATATTTGTCTTTTACAACAGGAACATGATTTGTAATCTGTTTCGACAAAGTCAATACACATTTATCAATCAGTGCATTTTTCAAAGATACATCATCGCCATTAATACTCGCTTCGACGTTCAGGCTTAATTCAATCGAACCAGAGAGAGAGCCTACATCAATTCTACCAATACCAAAATTACTGACGGTAACAGAATTCGATGTAAATTTAATGGTATATTTATTTCCAGAGTTTTCAAGTTTTACAGTGTCAAAAATCGAATTATTCGCAGAACCCAATTTTTCGGTCAAAAGTTTTTCATAATCACTAACGATAGTATTCAATTCATTAGTATCTGATATTTGTTTTTTTGTCACAGCAAGCTTTCCATACAAAGCTTCAATCATGCAATTCCAGCATTCACCGGTCTTTTCTGCAATTTTGCCAAAGTCATAAACATCATTATTAATGGACAGCTTACTCTTATCTAATTCGTTAATTTTCACATTTTCAAAAGCGGACAACGCATTATCAATGGAAACACCACTCAAAATCAAATCTGGATATTCACTGTTCCACTCTTTACCGTTCCACAGAGCCTGAACATTGCCATTCAATTCAAAAGTCGTTGATTTATTCATCTCTTTTGAAGCAACATCAAAAAGTACAGACGATATAGCAGGCGAGCAACTAAGGCAATTTTGTCCTGTAGATAGTGTAATTTTCAGGGCAATTAAAGTATTGGCATCAATATTTTTGAACGTTTGGGAATGCATTTCCAACTCGTTCAATTTCGTCTTATTCAAATCAAAAACGATAGTATATGTATCGCCAATCAGCTTTACATCGCCACTCTCAGAATTACTACTCCAAATTTCATAACCGTTAGAAACTTCGTTAAGAAGGTTCACTTCACCACTAACAATCTTGATATTCGAAAGCCAAGAAAGCTGAGTTTTATTGAGATCAATAAAATGTTTCAAGGACGTTTTTAACTCACCAGTATCAAGGGTGTAGAAGTCCTTTGATGTATCATCCCCATATTTGACGGTAGATTCCAACGCACTGAACAAATCGCCCCATACTTGAGAAATCTGCTCAATAACAGTCGAGGCACCTTTGCCATCAAACAAGCCTTTACTTAAAAATTCGACATTCGAGATATCCTTTTCAACATCAACAAAAGAAAGCTGCGGCGCATTGAAAGAAATACCGCTATCGTTCCATCCGTTGGAATTATAGGAGATTACCAGTCCATTCGAATCAATGGAAACGGGACTATTTGCAGATTGGGTCGATGTATTCTTTACAGTAAACGTAAAGTCATTCAAAGAATAACTGTCGATATTCTTTTCATCATTATCGCCTACATTGAGATTAAAACTTACAATAATTTCACTATCAACCGAAGCATTTGACAACTCGATTCCATAAACACGGAGCTTATTCAAAGTTGTTTGAGTCGGCTTGAAAGTAATCTTGATGGAGTTCACACCTTTTTTAATGTCAACCACGGAACTATTGTCGGAATTATCCAAAAGTTCGAATGGCAAAACATTCGAATTTACAAATTCAATTTTAGCAGACGTAAACTGATTTTTCAAATCGTTCGCAACATTCTTTTCTATATAATCCGTCAGCGTCTTTGCACTAATGCTATACGGATTTGCACCCGCGGACACTTCTAAATTATCGACAATCGCAAAAGCAAGTCCCTTTCTGAGTTCATCAATCGAGGGTACAATATCCAAAGCACTTTCATCCAAGAACGGAAGGGTCCCCGCATTCTGCACGAGAGAACTTATAGAGAACGTATCTGCATTAAAACGGGACATCGCCTCCGTAACATCACCCGGCAAAGACCAATTATTTTCAATATAGGAATAGGAGAACGTTCCCGCCGCACATTCCTTAAGGGTCGACGAACCCGATTTCAATTTGATTTCAGAATACGTGAGTTTCGACGAACAATCCTTTACATTCAAGCGTCCGTCATTGTTCACAATAGAAACGTTCAAATGGAATTTTCCATCTGTCAAAGCGGCATCAAAGCCATTAATCAGAACAGAAGTGACAGACTGTTCGTCTACGGTCATACCGAGATTCTTTAAAGACGCTTTTTTAAATTGAACGACGCCTTTTTCCTTTGTCAGAACAACGTTTACAACAAAGGATGTTTTCATTTCCACATTCTTCAAATCAAACAAATCCAGGTCAAGTTTATCTAAACAACCCGATTTGAGATTTACCGTTACAGCAAGATTTTCTTCATTCTCGGAAAAATCCAAAGCTGTTTTATCACCAACAACATCGATACTATCAATGACAGAACTCAATCCGGTATATTTTTCTGTCAAGGCGGCATTCAAGGATGTTTGAAGTCCAGCCACGTCCAATGTTTCTGTCAAATTATCGCTTATGGCGAGAGGGAAATAATTCCAAAGCACATCCAGCTTGGAAGCCACTTCAGGAATAGTAAGCTCATTCGATTCAACCGGAATTCTCAATTTTTCGAAAATCGGAAGGTCCGATGCAGAAAAGCCCTTAAGCACGGAATCCATCGTGAAATTTTCATTCAAATCCAGATTTTCGACATGAGACTGCCCATCTAACGAAATATTCAGCTCGCCGTCTTTAGCAACAACCGGGAAACCCTCATCTTTGGAAAGTTCAATTCCGGAAACATTCAAATTAAGCAAATTTCCGCTAGGAACGCCAAAAGACACTATTCCACTAGCAGAATCCACGGAGAAAGTCATTTCGACATCAAAGGACAATTTGGCTTCTAGATCGTTTAGCGTCTGCGAATACAAACTCAAATTGCTTAGGGATTCGACCAGCGGGCTAATGGTCAAAGAAATCTTATTTTCGCCATTTTTTAAAACAACATCCTTATCGGCGACCTTTTTTCCATCGAGGCTTTTAACTGCAAAAACCTTTCTCCAATTATTCCCGACAACAACGGACAAATAATCCTGTAGTGCTCGCACGTTTAAAACAAATTCACTTCCACTTTTTCTTTGGACTGCACCACTCAACGCCACGGATGATTTAGCCAAGATGTCATTAAAGAACGGAGCAGCCCCGGCTATCGAAAGGTCCTCTTGACCATTCATTTTCAGTTTCAAGTCATTTACGCAAGAAACGCCAGAAACGAACATAGAAAGAGTCGAAGCAAGCGAGTAATCATCTCTTATCTGAATTTTTGGAATATTGGCAACAAACTTTCCATTTTCCTTCGTGATTTTCAAGTAAGCGCTATCTTCAAACTCGAACGGAAGATTCTCGTAACTATCATCAAGCTTAAATTCAAGATTGACATCGGTAGTCACCTTCGAGCCATCATAGCTCATGATCAAATCGGCATCCGTTTCATCCTCTAAAGTCTGCTCAACAACGGAGATATTTGCGAACTTGGATTTGAGATTAAGATCCTGAATAGAGGATTCCAGTTTCTTGATAGTTGTCGATACAACGTTGAAATCGTTATCATCTTCAAGGAAAGAGCCGTTATTATTCTTATCAAGATCGATTGCAATCTGGATTTCTGCAGAAGAAGAAAGGTCGCGTGCACCATTCGCTTCGAGTTTCCCCAAAGAATCCAACTCAAGGTCAATATTGCTTATGGACGTATTATTAGAAAGCTTAAGATCAATGAAAAGTTGGCTATCTTCTGCGCTAAAGCTGAAATTATCCTTATATGTTTTGCCATCATCACTATCGAGGTATCCTTTGACATAGGAATCGACAAATTCAGATAAAGTTATTTTAGTTGTCGAATTTTCAATTTGCGTCTTGGCAAGATTTATTGCGCCCGTCAGGATTGCGTTAACATTATTTGTAATATCATTTTTTAAATCCTCCGGCAAATCACAAAGCAATTGAACAGGCGAAATAAATTTATTAGAAATTCCTATTTTAGAAACATTATAATCATTAAAAGAACTAATCTTAGTCACAAGTTCACTACCAATAGTCTCGACTACAGAATCGAATTGGCTGGTATAAGCACCTTGTTCCAGCTTATCGACGTCGAACCCCGCAGCGTCCATCATCAAACGCGGTTCGAGATTTTCGATTTTGAAGTTCTTTGGGGAACTTTTCTTGGAACGAACCGCTTTTTTAGCAGACTTTTTAGTGTTTTTAGAGTTCTTACGGGAGTTATTGTTCATTTTTGACATAAGGATTTGCCTTTGATACCATTAAAAGTATCGTTTTTTAATTAAAACTTAAGTGGAAAAAGGAGTTTCTCGAACAGAAACCCCTTACAAATTTTTAATGCGAGTTCTACTCAATTTTTACGCAGCGGACTGAACGGCCCGCAGCTTTCGAACTGCTCCGATTTTCACTTATCCCAGTTGAGCTATCATCATCATTTGCAACATATGCTGTACGAACCAGTTTCGTTTTTTCAGGATCTGTTTCTAGAGGATACTTTTCTTCAGGATACGCCCAATATGACGTTTCCAGTAATTCACGGAACCCACCCTCAAGTGTTCTCAAACCACCACCAATAAGGGAAAATCCGCTCGTATTGTAACCGCTAAAGCATTGCGAACGCAGCCCAGGTGTAATACCGTCGTCATATTTATCATAAAATTCTTTTACAACAACAAAATCATCCCACGTAAACAAGCGCCAACCTTCAGGACAGATCCCTTGATGATCCCTTCGTATCTTCATCCAACAGCTTTCCGTATTGCAGTTGCTCGGCAGTTGCATCATTTCCGCCCACTGATAAAGCCCGCCATACTTGTCGCACATGGCAGGGTCATTATCGTAACAGTAGCGTTCTATTTCATTATCGTCATTCTGCTCTTCTGAACCTAATACCATCTTGCCGATATTCAGGTTTTCTGCCATGACGGTCACTTTTCGCCCTGTTTTAGACGAATATGCCGTAAAGTAATAATAGCTGCGTCCATTGCGCGTATCGGTAAACTGTTTGTAAATGGTATCCCTGATATTCCAGTTATCTGCCAGGCACTTAAAATGATCAAACGGCTCAAAACTGCTACTGGATTCCGGATCAGGTCCGGAGTGACGGCTGCTACTCAGGATGACGGAAGAAGAAGACTGCTTACTGTTACTGGATCCTATCGCTTCGCTCCAGGATGACGATAAGGCTTTATTCGAAGAGGACGACTTCGACATGGAGGATGACGTTCCGGCATTTTTCTTACTGCTGCTGGATCCTATCGCTTCGCTCCAGGATGACGATAAGGCTTTGTTCGAAGATGACTGTTTCACGTCATTGCGAGAACTCGAAGAGCTCGTGGCAATCCCTTTACTACTTGAAGAAGACCGCTTACTGCTACTGGATTCCGGAGCAGATCCGGAATGACGACTGCTGCTCTGGATGACGGAAGAAGAGGACGATGAGGCTTTGTTCGAAGAGGAGGAAGCAATCTTTTTACTGCTACTAGACTGTTTACTGCTACTGGATCCAATCGCTTCGCTCCAGGATGACAATGAAGAATCATCTTCATTCGAGGAAGTACCGCTGTCGCCGCCACAAGCGACGAGGGCTATGGTTAGGAAAATAGCAAGCAGAGATTGCTTCGCTGGGCTCGCAATGACGTTATTTAAGCCTACAATAACGTTATTCATTCCAAACTTTCTCATTCTGTACTCCTTTTTCAGCAGCATGCGCAATTTTCACACACAGCAGGACCTCTTCCACATACCCAATAAATATTAGAAATTATTACTAACCACCCCAAAAGGCCCTGAAGCGGAAAGCCCCAGAGCCCGTTTTAGGTGTAAAGATTAAGCGTTCTTGGCTTCAGGAAGACCGATGTCGATCTTGCCGTACTTTGCTTCGTATGCCTTGAGGGTAGCCCCGAGCATGATGGCAAGGCGCTTTGCCGTGAACGGAGTCATCACAACACGTTCGGCGATATCAACATCCACCTTACCCTGGTTCATTTTCCAAGCGCGGTTCACGCCCAAGAGCATCATGACCTCTTCGCGGCCTGCAACAACGTTTGTCGCATTCACATAAACGCTCTTCATATTGGCGTCATTCCATACGACTTCAGGTTCTCTAGTGGCTGTCTGTTCATTTGCCGTAACTTTCTTTTCTTCGGACATATTTATCTCCATTTTTATAAAATTTAAAGTATTGTCAGTCAACGACTTACGTTATTTTTTACCATCTATTTCATTGACAGATTTTTTCATTTTCATTCAAAATCCGCAAGCATAGACAAGCTCATAAAACACGTCTCAACCCGCATAAAACAAGGAAACGAGCCATTTTGTGAGAAATAACGAAGCATTTACTTTTCATACTCTACACAAGTAAAAGAATATAGCTAAAAATCTAAACAATGAGTATAAAAGAGACACAATTTAGCATAAACATATTTTTACATAAAGTTCATTGACAAATACACAATATTATTTTTTTTCTCACAAGCTCATTTTGACTTGACAACATAACTTCGCTAATTTAGTTTTGTCGTGTTTTGAGATGGAATCTCTTGGAGGCATAGACAAACTATTTATATTCATTCGCCACTAGCGTATCGAATAAACTATTTTCACCCAAAAGATATAATTTTCACATCATCCCCATGGAATCGCACACATTCAATTCCTTTAGGCAAAAGTTCCTAAATTCAACCATCGCATTAGTCATGGCTACGGCGGCAAATAGTTCTTACGCCGTCGATTCTTCGTATCAAGAATGGAACTACGCCCCATACGCCGGCGCAAGCGCTACCAACATAAAAGACTCCACGCCCAACCGCAAATCCACCGACTACATCGCCATCGCCGACACGCTCGAGTTTTCAGACAATTCCATGGCATTGGGCGACGTTTTCGCAAAATCATTCCAGCTGGGAGCCGATTCCAAAATTTACGGCAACGCAGACGTTTCAAGCGAATGTAATTTACGAGCAAAATCACTTATAACAGGCGACTTGCGCTACAAGAATCCTTGCAATACGCAAACCGGGGCAACAGCGGCATCGACAAAACAAGTTTCCCTGGAAAAACCGACCCTAGCCTCCCCCACTTTAGCATTCAGTGATTCCGCAAAAGCCGTCAACATCAGCAAATCCGAGACGCTCCCTCCGGGCGAATACGGCAACCTTAGCGCAAAAAAACGTGCCAAGATAAAATTTTCGTCCGGTTCATACAAATTCCAAAGCATCCATACGGATCCTAACGTCCAGCTATCTTTCGATCTGACCGCAGGGCCTGTAACAATCGATGTCGCAAGCGATGTTCATTTTGGCAATAAATGCCTATTCACTATAAACGGAGGGAATCCGAGCGAAATCACATGGAACATCGCCGGAAAATCCATCAAAATGGGCACCGACGGGCTTTATTTCGGCACGATTGTCGCCCCGAATGCGTCCGTCATCATAGAATCACGCACAAACTTGGTCGGCAGCATTTACGCGAACAAGCTCACAGTAGCTCCAAAATCAACCATTTCACGCGAACCCCGCGCAGAAGAAATCTCGCACAGCGAAGAACATTTCGGCCCATTCTTCGAGCCCAATACATTCCATTACCGTTCCGTACTGCCAACAACGGCAAAATCCGTCGAAATGTACGTTTACGCCAAAGACGCCAAAGTAAAAATAAACGAAAAGGAATCTGCAAAAATCGAACTATCGACCGCAACGACTCCAGTAAATGTCACCGTTTCCCGCGATAAAATAAAAGGATTCCCCGTCGAAGCGTTCAGCAGCAATTACGTATTCAACTTCGAGAAAATCGACAACTACCGCATTTACTGGAACCCGCAATCACCCTGCTCGCAAGGATGTGACGGGGCAACCCCGGCAACCGCCATCGGCGATTTCAACACGGTCCTAGAAACAGCACAAAAAACCGGCCGCGAAATCAACATCACCAGCGGAACATGGAACGTAGCGGACAAATTTAGCAACGGTGTCTTCCCTTGGAAAGTAGGCTTTGAACTCGTTGGCTACACCGGCGACATTTGGCAGCTCAAGTCAGAAAACGACATGCCGCTCATCGATCTCAGCAATTCCGCCCACATAGAAATCGAAGGCCGTTCGCCACGCAGTTTAACAGGCTTGCGAATTGCAAACGGGTTCAACGCAAAAGACGGCGGAGCCATCCACGCCAGTAATCAAAAACTCACCATCAAGAACGCCATCTTTGCCGATTCAAAATCAAACGCCGAAGGCGGTGCAATTTACGCCACAGACACATTGAATCTTGAAAACGTACGATTCTCCGGAAACTCAGCCCTCGGCGATGGCGGAGCCGTAGCAGCCAATGGCGAAACAAGAATGCTCAACGTCGTCTATACAGGCAACAAATCCGCAAAGAACGGCGGCGCAGTAAAACTCGCTGGTAGCGAAGCCTACATCGGCAACGCAGTTTTCCACGACAACCAAGCCATTATAAAAGGCGGAGCAATTATTAACGAAGCGAACAAGTTCGACATCTGGAACTCCACGTTCTTCGCAAACATAGCAAAGGCCGCAAACCCAGCTATTGGCGGCAAATCAAGCGGAACAATCGGCAACAGCATTTTCTGGAAAAACTACACACCAAGCTGCGAACCAGGCAAATGCGCCAACGAGGTCATTGAAGGCTTTACAGCAACACATTCTTCATTTTCAAGACCGTATGGCGGGAGCCACAATTATACAGGCGACCCGAAGTTTATGGACGAGAAAAAACCGGCGGGAAATTCCGTATTTATGGACTTTGATGCAGGCGTAAACCTATCCGAAGAATCTCCTTTACGAAAAGCTGGAAAAATTGACGAACACATGCCTAATGTGGACATTACAGATAGTGAACGTAGTAAAAAAGAAACTCCGTTAGGCGCATACGCTTACAGCACAATTGCCAGTGAATTCTTTTACGGAAAACTTCAAGAAGACGGAACAATTGGCGTTGCAACCCCAGCCTTTCCACTATTCGACACAATTCCCAGTCCTTGGTTTAGATCCTATCTTGGAAACAGTAAATTAGCAAGAGCTATAAAGGTCAAAATTTCAAAGCATCCCAAAACCGAAGTAAACTCATTAAAAATTCGTTTTTCCTTAACAAAAAAAGATAAAACACCCTACAACATTAAACCAGTCGATATTCTCTTTTACAAAACTGGAGAAGAGGACGGCAAATACATATTCCAAACAAAGACAGAAACACAAGGAAAACCCGTTTTATTTACACGAAATAAAAAGAATATCGGAAACTTTGAAGAAGCCATTGTTTTATTCATCAATGACGGTTCTGACAGGTTTCATTATCAAATACTTGATTTTAACAAATAACATAGGATTAAAATGAAAAAGCTATTCATAACTTTATCGTTTTTCTTCGTAGCAGCTTATGCCAACAACAGCATGAGTGGTTATACGGAATCAATTGTAGAAAATGCAAATGAAGCGGATGAAAAATCAACATCGTTACGTCCACAACGAGCAAATACACCGTCATCATCATCTTCTACAAACTATGAAGGCACCTTTGAAACCCCTCATAATCCATTTTCAGGAAAGATAAAAGATTATACTTGGAAAAATGAAATTCCAAGATTTACAAAAAGTAGTTCTCATAAATATGGATTCGATCAATTTCCAGAAGAATGCTACAAAAGTATAAGGACTACAGCATATTGTTACAAGTACACTTCAGAAATGTGCAAATCAAGTACAGACACAACAAAAACAGAAGAATGTAAACTTCTAAAAGAAGAATGTCCCAAATATACGTATTGTTACGAACGAATTCCTCAACGCTGTAATAGTTCAAATCCGCCCAAAGAATGTAACGACCTGATAAAAGATTCTGATTTACAAATTGTTTACATTTCAGTAAAAAAAGACGAAGATCTTTCATTTAAGTTTAATTTATCCAAAAACACATATGATAACTATTGTTTAATTCGTGAAGATTACGTTAAAGATGATAAAGGCAACTATAAAATGCAAAAAAATGGGACCGAAATAAAAAAAACACCCATTTACATGAAGCCCTTTAATGGAAAAAATGGGGTCCATCCAATTGAAAAAAAATATCTTCAAACAGAAGGAATATTTAAAGTTTATGCAAATACCGGTGATAAAGCCCTAAATGGAAAAGTATGCGTAAAACCCAAACCTAATCAAGAATATATAGCAGCAATTAAAGTTATTCCATATGACGAAATCCCAAAAAAATTCATTTACTTACAAATGGATGGAGGTGAAGAAAGCATAGAATCAAACGCTCTTGAATATCCATATGCTTACACAAAATCAAAAGTAGATGAATACGTCAACAAAGTTTTCAGCCAAGCAGTAATTAAAGCAACAAGTTTAGATGGCAACGCTGCGTTAGAAGGGAAAAAAGACTTTCACAAAAAATTAATTGAAGTTGAATTGACAAATATTGATCAAACAAGCCAAGAATATTTAGACAAGCTAGATGAAATTTATAATTTTTTCAAAATTTCCTCGAGTCTTGATATAAATTCTGAAGCTTGGCACGTAGTCATCGCAATAAATAAAGAACGAAAAAAATGGCATTTAGGAAAATGCAAAAAAAAAGGAGATACTAAAATAGACCTAAATGCATGTCCTTACTTTGAACCAGAACAAGAACATCCGCACACCTTATATTATATAAAGAGTTCTGAAAATTGTCGAAAGGGACTAAATCCGAAGGATTCAATTTCTGTAACAATTCGATCAGCGCCTATCCTAGAAGATGGAGTTGTTCAAATTAATTCATCCGAAACAACCATGAAAAACTACTATGTTTTTGATGAAAACGACAAAAAAATGGAGCTCAAAGATTGCGATACTTTATTCACAGATAATGGCTACCCCATTGTACCAACAACACCCGATGCGAATGCAGTTAGTCGAAGCCTTTCAGAAAAAACAACTTTCGGCAACAAAGGACCTTATAATCATAAGTTAATGGAAGAATATTTGCCTTATGGAAGTTTTATTACTGTACCAAGAGCATACGGTGATAATGCTCTTTATAGAGTTGCTCACGAATTAGGACATTCATATGGTCTTACAGACGTAAAAACCGCAACGAATCCAAAAATTCCCGTAAAAAACCCAACACTAATCAACATCACCGAGTATGATGGTTATGAAAATAGTTCATGGGCAGCGTATAAAAATTCCTACGGAACAACGGAAACAAATGTATTGGAATATATTGCACCTGGAGGAAATCAAATAAAATATCGAGGAACGTCAATCACATGTACTGGAGGACAAAAGTACTACGCAACAGCAGGAGGATTCCAAGATTACGTCCAAGGTCCCATTTTATTACAAGGAGAAACAGCAAATCCTGTCACAATTCAACAAGAAAGCGAGAATCAGTGGGAATGTCTTCGATATTGTCTTGATCCTAAATTGAGTTCTAATTTTGCAACTCAAAGCAGAAAAAATTATTGGCTCTCTACAGGGAAATGTGCCGAAAAAGATCCCAAAATATACTTTGAACTAGAAGAATATAAGAAATATTTTGAACTCAAAGATTTAGCTGATTTTTTTTCACTCAGTTTCTTAAAATACGGTATTTCAATTAAAGAATTGAAAGGATACTATACACTCATACAATTTAAAGATGCATATAAAATCAATGAATTAATAAAAGATTTTACTCTCGAAGAACTAATAACCTGCCATGATAAAGAATCAAATTATTGTTTTAAAGCAGACGATTTTCGTGACTGTCTTTATCCGGACGGATCGGATTACAAAAAATGTTTTGATTCAGAAACATTGGAAACTTATTTAGCCAAATACCCAAGAAAATAAAGGAGATAAAATGAAAAAAATTTTACCATTTGTAATGATTTTTTTTGTCATGCTAGAAGCTCACCAATACAATGTATATGACATGAATGGAAAAAATTGCGGTTCATACAACGGCGTATTGGATAAGAATATTATTGCTAGAATTGTAAAAGAACACCACGGATCAATCCTTGTAAAAAAAGGAACATACCATGGAGACGTTTCTAAAAAAAAATTAAATAATAACCAAATATCTGCATTAACACATCAAATTAGTAAAAATTTTGTAATAAATTTAGATTCATTAGACAAAGAGCAATGGCTCGAAGTAGAAAAGAATGAATTTGTCAAAATTTGCATAAACAATCAGGCCAAAATTTGGGAAACATCACTAAACTCAAGCATCATTAATGATTCATGTTTACTAATCCAAACTCCGATATTTATCGGTATAGAAGCTCTTAAAGTATTTTCATATAACGCAGACAGCATCTATAAAATCAATCTAGCTGTTGGAATGAAGTATCTAGATTTCAAAAATGAAGAAGTTAAACTTGGATATAATACGGGAACAGCAGGTTTTAGAGTTACAACAAAAAATGAATCTTATATAACAAAAGAAGAAGATCCTGAAAGAATTGTTTCTATTTCAGGCTCGTATTTGGTAGATAAATATCCTGTAACTAATTGTGAAATCACGCATACAATGTGGGATGAAATTCCTCAAAATCTAACATTATTGGATACAACAAGGAATACCTTTACAAAAGACTGGATTCTTCGAAAAAAATCCCTCACACATAATGAAATTTGCGATATTCATGATTCCGCAACAAACATGGTTTCTCTATATCAAGCAATGAAATACGCCAACGCAAGAAGTATTCGTGATGGATTAAAGCCTTATTATTTATTTTCCGAAACCGCAAATAAACAAATACAAATAATATCAAAAGGACAATACATCATAAGTTATTTAGATTTCACAAGTCACAACACGAATCTTATTCAAGTTTCGTTAGACAACGCCTCTAATGGTTATAGACTTCCATTTTACGACGAATGGATGATATTTGCTCGTGGTGGTGATAAGAAGAAATCCGTTCCATGGGAAAAATCTGATTCTTTTGACGAGGTTTCAAAATACGCCAAATTTGATACAGAGATTGAATACAACAAAACCGATTATGTCGGTCAATTACAGCCCAATGGGTATGGTTTGTATGATATATTTGGAATGGTCGATGAACATGTTCTTTTTGAGCAGATAAACCCATTTAAATATGACAAAGGTAGTCCATCTTGTTTTAAAGGGGGGAATATTCAAAACAAGTGGTTTTTAATCAACTATGGATATAGAGCACCCAATGTAAATACAACAAATATGGGTGGATTCCGCTTAATTAGAAAAATAAAATGAGTTAGTCAAAATGTAATTAACACGCATATCCAAAGAGACTTCATTAGTCTCTTTTTTTTGTATATTAGCTATATAGGAAAAAAAGAATTATGCGTTTAATTTATTTTATAACAATTACAAGTTTATTTTTTTTCGAATCATGTTCTGACAATGTAAAGATTTTTGATTTAAATCGAGACCAATTAAGTACAGAAACATGGCTCGAAGTCGAAAAAAACGAAGTCGTCAAGATTTGCATGGACTCAAAAGTTCGCGGATGGGAAACTACGCTGGATACTAAAATTCTTAATGATTCGTGCTTAAAAGTTCAAGTACCAACGCTTATTGGAGTCTCCCCCATCATGGTGAAATTTTCCGACTCTGACAGTTCACACAAAATTAACTTAGTCGTCGGTATGAAGTATTTGGATTTCAAGAATGAAGAAGTTCTGTTAGGATACAACAAAGAATTAATGTTAGGACCAGGGCTTTATGATGTCATTGATCCTGTAAAAAATGTATCCGTTACAGGCTCGTACATAGTCGATAAATATCCTGTTACTAACTGCGAATTTTTACAACTGATGTGGGATGAAATCCCTTCTATTTCTTTATTCGACAATGCGCAAAATAGTCAAGAAATAAAGCAAGGTTGGATATACAGAAAAAAGCGTAATACACGCAACAATATATGCAACGTTTATGACTCTGCAACAAATACGATATCCTTATACCAAGCAATGAAATATGCAAATGCGCGTAGCACTTGTGAAAAAATAAAGCCATATTATATTTTTTCTGATACTAAGGATAAATTTGTTCGAATAAATCCAGAAGGGAAATACGTCATTGGTCTTCGTGATTTTTCAGAACAAAAAAATAAAACGATTTACGTTATGATAGATACAACGTCTGATGGATATCGCCTTCCTTATTATGATGAATGGATGATGTTTGCAAGAGCTGGAGATAAAACAAACAATGCACCTTGGGGTGATTCCGCAACATACAAGGATGTTTTAAAATATGCTCAATTTGATGAACCGAAAGACTATTATGTTGAAAAAGACCCCTATGAGTCGGGACCTGTCGGTCAATTAAAGCCCAATAAATATGACTTATATGACATCTTTGGACTTGTTGAAGAACATGTTCTTTTCGAACAACCTCATCGATTTAAACGCTCACCAGGAATAAAATATGAGTTAAAAAGATTACCCAAAGGAAAACCCATATGCGTTAATGATTGTCCTTCAAGCCTGAAAGGTGGACGCAAAGACGAAAACTGGACAAATGTTGATTACGGATTTCTTCGTCTAAATGATAATGGCTTTGCGATAGGCGGTTTTCGCCTAATCCGCAACATCGGCAATAACGCCAAGTGGAGCGATGTCAAGTCGGACAAGGAATAACATTTTCAAAACGTCATTATCAAAAAGAGGCCTATCGGCCTCTTTTTTGCATATGCGTTCATGGAAGACAACGCTCTGTTACTTGATAGCATCGTCTGACAATGAAGCCTTAAATTCAAGAATCTTACTTTCGGGCAGATGCGAGTATTTGACAATTTTCTCGATAGGTTCGTTATCCACGAGCATATCGAGAGCCATTTCGATACGACCTTTTTCTAGTCCTTTAATCTCACCTTCAGCACGTCCTTTTTCAAGTCCCTGTTCATGGCCCTGTTCAAGACCCTGTTTAAGCCCCTGTTCAAGACCCTGTTTAAGACCCTGTTTAAGACCCTGTTTAAGACCTTTTTCTAAGCCTTTCTCAAGACCTTTCTGTTCGGCACGGACCTCCAACAAGGCCAAATGATCCAATTCCTCTTCTGTCCATACCATATCGTTAGCCTGATCCTTGATGAGTTTTTCTGACGCTCTGTTCACTAAGATCCTGTGAATAGCCTTCGCAATAACGGAATCGTTGAAGTCAGGGAGCTTTTCTGCTTTGCCAGCGTGCTTGAGCAGGTAAAGCCAGCGTTCTTCTGCGGTCATGATTTCTTCGAAGGTTTTGTTGAACTTCGTCAGGTCATATAGAATATACATCATCTTGTCGCTCAACGTCAAGCCCTCCTTGCTGCGGATGGCCCAATCGCCTCGGAAAAGCGTCTGTTCGCTTATGGGAAAGTCGCAAATCCAAATGGCGTAGGTTGGCGGGACCTCGTAACGGTGGATTTCGCGTTCGGCGCGTTGTTCTTTAGTTAAGTCGGGAGGGAAATTTCCAAAGTTCAACCGATCCCATTCGTATTTGCTTTGGAGCATGAAGGCACAGTGCTGTAAAAGCACTCGATCGACGAAAAAGTCGGGCTTAGCCTTTTGCATCTCTACATTAATGTGTATGCCATTCGAGGTTGTCGCTCGGATATCGAGCCTGAACGACTTGACTGCCGGAAAAATGACGTTGATTTCTGAATTCTTGATGACTACCGATTCAATTTTGTTTCCCTCTTTTAGGCGGAATACTCCGTTCAAAAAATTTACCAGTGCTTCTTCGTCGCTCAAGAACGCCTTGAACGCGGCGTCAAAGAGCGGGTCGAGATAAGTGTGTTTCTTGATTTCTTCGATGGTTTTGTCAACCAATTGATCACGAGAAGTTGTAATGGTAAATTCGATTGTTTTTTGATTTTCAGACATGATGATCCTTGCCGTATGGCGGTTAAATCCGGGAAGGCAAGTTTGCTGAATTCGCCCTCCATTATATTAACACGCTTTTGACGCCTACGGCGTCAGCGGCTGCATTCGGTCATAGAAAAATGCAAGCATTTTTCTGCGACACTCATTTTGCAAGCTTTTCCGCGACTCAACGCCCAATTTTTTGTAAAATCTTTGTAAAAAAATATTCGCTCAGGATGACGAGCGCATATACAAACAAAGAGATCCCCGCCTTCGCGGGGATGACAAGAAGGATCGCGGGGACTGCAAGCCGTGAAAGACGTATGAGACGGCTACATACCAAAATGAGGCTTCCGTTAAGAAGCCTCATTTACATCATCTGCTAAATTCAAGACAAGTTAATCATCGGAGGTCGAAGCACCGATTGCCTGTTCAAGGGTCGTGTGTCCGTCGAGCGCCTTCTGGATACCGTCCATACGCAGGGTGATCATGCCGCATTCCTGCATGGCGGCGCGTTTGATAACGTCACCCGAAGAACGTTTGATGATAAGGTTACGCACGGTTTCGTTCGGCACCAGGAATTCGTAGATACCGCAACGGCCCTTGTAGCCCGAGCCTTCGCACTTTTCGCAACCCTTACCGTGATAGAACTGCATGTCAGGGGTCAAGTGGAATTCGTCGCGCATTTCCTGCGAAATTTCCACCGGTTCCTTACAGTTCTTGCATATACGGCGCACCAGACGCTGGGCCAAAACGCCCTTGATAGCGGTTGACACAAGGAAGGGTTCCAGTCCCATTTCGAGCAGACGAGGGAATGCACCGGCAGCATCGTTTGTATGGAGCGTACTGAAGACCAAGTGACCCGTCAAAGCGGCTTCGATAGCCATGGACGAAGTTTCCTGGTCACGCATTTCACCGATCATAATCACGTCCGGGTCCTGACGCAAGAGGGCGCGGATGCCCGCCGCAAAGGTAAAGCCTGCGGCGTTGTTAATTTGTCCTTGGTTCACACCGTCAATGTTCAATTCCACA